>BNJS01003414.1_pt1 | contig 40526 bp, 35 predicted proteins | sample 8540461 | NCBI WGS metagenome assembly BNJS01 (sample SAMD00202454, study PRJDB9452) | human saliva metagenome | isolation source: human saliva | place: Japan
GAACTTGTATAGAGTGCAAGTTGACGAGAAGACAAGTTTACGAGTTGACAATTTGCTTGTTTAAGGTACAACAAGTTGACAAGTTAAAAACATTATATATTCAGTGCATTTAATTGTAATTAAAGCTAATTATAACAATATATTTTATAAGTTATAGACTTGTTTATTCTCCTCAAATACGTTCTCTTCCAAAATTATTTTCATGAAAAATATTTATTTGACGTGAACAGAAATATCCATGAAAATAAATATTTCTCCTTATGAAGATACATTAAGACTAACTTAGTATAACTACTAAGGCAAATGCTATTACACACTTTTTATTAACCTATAAATCATTGCACAACAAATAGGTTTTCTCATCGTACATTTGCAGAGCATAGTATATAAGGGTGTTTTCATTCATTCGTAGACAAGTACAGAATCTTGATGGATAATAAGAGTGCAACTTTAGAGTTTAGGAACTCAAACCAGTAGCTAAAATTGCTGGCACAATATGCTTTTCCAGCAATTATTGCTATAGTGATAGCAGCCTCGCTCTATAACATCGTAGACCGAAATATTCATTGGTCAGATTGTAGGACCAATAGCTATATCTGGTTTAGCTATTACCTTTCCTTTATTAACCTTGGAGCCGCCTTTGGTGCGGCTGTCGGAATAGGAGCATCTACGTCTATCAGCGTGAAATTAGGCCAGCGTGACTATGAAACCGCTGAGAATATTCTTGGTAATACGGTAACATTGAATCTGATAATAGGAAGTGCTTTTGGCATAATCTGTCTTATATAGATCCTATCTTACGTTTCTTTGGTGCCAGTGACGCAACAATCCCATACGCTCGTAGTTTCATGGAGGTTATCTTAGCTGGCAATGTCATCTCGCACATGTATTTTGGCATGAATGCCGTACTACGCAGCATCAAAACCTCGACAGGCTATGATGGCAACGATTTTCACTATGTATTGATAAATATAGTATTAGACTTTATCTTTATCAGACCTCTGGGCTGGGGGATTCGTGGTGCTTTCACACAGTCTGCATCGCAAGCATTGGCATTATGCTGGCAGATGAAGCAGTTTACCAACAAAGATGAGATATTACATCTAAAGCGCGGAATCTATCGACTTAAAAGACATTTGGTTGAGAATATCATTTCAATCGGAATTTCTCCATTCTTGATGAATGTCTGTGCTTGTGTCGTAGTTATATTTATGAATAATCAGTTGGTAAAATACGGCGGCGATATAGCTGTTGGAGCTTTTGGTATAGCTTATAGCGTTGCTATGGTTTTTATAATGTTTGTCATTGGATTAGACCAAGGTATGCAGCCTATTGCAGGATATAACTATGGTTCTCAGCAGACTGACAGACTTATGCGTGTATTGAAACTTACAATCTTTGCAGCAACAGGGATTATGGTTACAGCTTGGTTAATAGCACATTTAGCTCCATATTACTGTGCCCGTATGTTTACAAAAGACCCTGAATTAATTCGTCAGTCCATCAAGGCTATTCAAATAAACATGATGATGTACCCTATTGTTGGATTCCAAATGGTTGTAACAAACTTCTTTCAGTGTATTGGTAAAGTAAAGATAAGCATTTTCTTATCTCTTTCTCGCCAACTACTATTCTAATACCACTACTGGTTATTCTCCCAAACTTCTTCAATTTAGATGGTGTATGGGCCTCATTGCCTAAGTGATTTTCTAGCATCATTAGTTCAGCAATCATTATGACTATATATATGCGTCGGATTGAAACAACAGAGTATAAACAATCAAAACTTCATCATAAATTAAGAATCTAAATATGGAAAAGGAGTTAATCATAAACGTTGGCCGTCAAATAGGCAGTGGTGGTCGCATAATCGCCAAGATGCTTGCGTAGATGAGTTTGATTGCCATTTCTATGACCGTGAGATTCTCAATGCTGCTAAAGAAAGTGGTTTCTCGGAGAAGTTCTTTTGAGTGAACGATGAGCAAAGGATTTATGAAAGGACATTTCACATACACCTTCCTCTTAGGCGATAATAACTTCTATAAGAGTAATTTCTCACAAGAAAGTCTTTATCAGTTCCAAAAGTGACGCACTCATGAAGTAGCAAAACAAAATCCACGCTGTGTATTTGTTGGTAGAACTGCTGATTACGTTTTACGTGATAATCCAAACACCATCAATATCTTTATAACAGCTTCAATGGACACTCGTATTGCTAATGTGTGTGAGCGACGTGGATGCTCTAAAGAAGAAGCGCGTAAGTTTATTGAAAATGGTGAAAGTGAGCGTGCCAAATACTATAACTATTACACAACAAAGGTTTGGGGGCATGCTGAAAGTTATGACCTTTGTATTGATGCCAGTATACTTGGATTAGATAAGACAAAGGATTTAATTGCAGAGTTTATCAGAAGAAAAAGTATTTAATGAAACGAATAGGTATAATCTCTGACACCCACGGACACTGGGATGATAAATATGAACACTATCTTGGCGAATGTGATGAGATATGGCACGCTGGTGATATAGGTTCATTAGAAGTTGCGGATAAGTTTGAGGCAATGAAACCCATCTTCCGTGCGCATGTGGGAATATAGATGATTACACTATGCGCAACCGCTATCGAGAAATTCTACGCTTTAAGTGTGAAGATGTTGATGTTCTGCTGAAACATATTGGAGGTTATCCTCGACGATATGATCGTTCGGTACAAAGTATGCTCTATGCTTCTCCACCCAACCTCTTTATTGATGGACACTCGCATATCCTCAAAAATACAATCTCGATAAGACACTAAACCTACTCATGAGTAAATCCCGGCGCAGCTGGTCTTCGTGGATGGCATAAAAGATAGAACTTTAGTGAGATTAACTATCGAAGGTAATAAATTTACTGATTGCGAAGTTATAACATTGGGAAATAAACAAACTAAACCTCATCTGATTTGTAATGCACAACATTCAGAGTCGCTAACAATAAAACTGTTAAAACTAACACAAGAAAACAAAACAAAAATAATAAAGATATGAAAACGTATTTAGTAACTGGTGCTGCTGGATTTATCGGAGCAAACTACATTAAGTATCTACTTCAGCAAGAAGTATGTGAACGAAGAAAATTGAGGGTTATTATCCTCGATGCACTACCTATGCTGGTAACCTTGGTAATTATCGAGGATGATATTGATAACGAGCGTTGCATCTTTTGTAAAGGGTGACATCCGTGACCGTGAGCTTGTTGACCAACCTTTGCTGAATATGACATTGACTATCTCGTAAACTTTGCTGCAGAAAGTCATGTTGACCGTTCTATTGAAGATCCACAGTTGTTCCTTTCTGTAAATATCCTTGGTACACAGAACCTCATGGATGCTGCACGTCGTGCATGGGTGACAGGTAAAGACGAGCAAGGTTATCCAACATGGAAGGCTGGCAAGCGTTACCATCAGGTATCTACTGATGAAGTATATGGTTCATTAGGAGCAGAAGGCTACTTTACCGAGGAGACTCCACTCTGTCCACATAGTCCATACTCAGCAAGTAAGACAAGTGCAGATCATTTTGTGATGGCATATCATGATACATATCACATGCCTATCAGTATTACACGTTGTTCAAATAACTATGGTCCTTACCACTTTCCAGAGAAATTGATTCCATTAATTATCAATAACATCCTCGAGGGAAAGAAACTCCCAGTATATGGTGAGGGTTTGAATGTACTCGACTGGTTGTATGTAGAGGATCATTGCAAAGCTATTGATATGGTTGTACGTGAAGGTCGTGTAGGTGAAGTTTACAATGTTGGTGGACATAATGAAATGAAGAATATCGACATCGTTAAACTCACAATAAAGACTATCCATGACATGATGGCAGAGGATAAGAACCTCCGTACTATCCTCAAGAAGCAGGTCAAAGACGCAAATGGTGACATTGATATCAGCTGGATAAATGAAGAGTTAATCACACATGTCCCAGACCGTCTTGGTCATGATGCACGTTATGCCATTGACCCAACAAAGATAAAGAATGAGTTAGGGTTGGTATCCTGAAACAATGTTTGCTGACGGTATTGTAAAAACTATCCGTTGGAACTTAGAGCATCAAGACTGGATTCAAGAGGTTACTTCCGGAGATTACCAAAAGTACTATGACATGATGTACACAAAAAGGAAGATAATAAATCTACTAAAATATAATCTCACACCCTCGTCTAACTCTTCATTATACGGCGAGGGTGTAAAACCTTCTCACAAACAAAAGATAGACAACACATCTTCAAATGAAAAAAATCTTGTTATTAGGCTCAGGCGAACTGGGCAAAGAGTTCGTTATAGCAGCTAAACGTACTGGACAATATGTCATTGCTTGCGATAGTTATAAGAATGCACCAGCCATGCAGGTAGCTGATGAGTCTGAAGTAATAGATATGCTTGATGGTACAGCCCTTGATGCTATTGTAGATAAGCACAAACCGGACTTGATTATTCCTGAGATTGAAGCAATCAGAACTGAACGTTTGTTTGATTATGAAGAACGTGGAATACAAGTTGCTCCATCAGCACGTGCAGTAAACTTCACCATGAATCGTCGTGCTATACGCGACCTCGCAGCACGCGACTTAGGATTAAGAACAGCCAAATATTTCTATGCTAAGACATACGAAGAATTCAAGGCTGCAGCTGACGAGATTGGTTTCCCATGTGTTGTAAAGCCTTTGATGAGTTCAAGTGGACATGGTCAGAGTTATGTTCACAATGATGAAGAACTCGAAGAAGCGTTTAAGAATGCGATGGATGGCGCACGTGGCGATGTGAAGGAGGTGATTATTGAAGAGTTTATTGAGTTTGAGAGTGAATTTACTCTGCTTACCGTGACACAGAAGAATGGCCCTACCCCTCTTCTGCCCACCCTATCGGTCACATACAGAAAGGTGGCGATTACCGTGAAAGCTGGCAGCCATACGCTATCTCAGAAGATTCATTACGTCAGGCAGAGCATATTGCTAACGAAGTAACTCGTGCCTTACTGGATATGGTATTTGGGGTGTTGAGTTCTTCTTGACAAAGACTGGAGAAGTTATCTTCTCAGAATTATCTCCTCGCCCACATGATACAGGTATGGTTACATTGGCACATACTACGAACTTCAGCGAGTTTGAACTTCATTTCCGTGCTGTAATGGGACTCCCCAATCCCTGCTATCCACCTTGGAGCATGCTGGTTGTTCTGCTGTAATTCTTTCTCCTATTGAGACAGACAAGCCATTATCATACAACTTATTAGATGCTTGCAACGAAGACCGGACACGCTTACGTATCTTCGGAAAACCAATTGCTCACGTGGGTCGTCGTATGGGTGTAGCACTCTGCTATGGAGAAGTTGGGCACTGATATGGATGCACTTCGTGATAAGACTAAGCGTGTTGCAGCAACTGTATTAGGTACAGACCCTTACATGAAGAAATAAAAGACAGGAATGTCAAAGGCTGTAAGAATGGAAGAAACTAAGGCTTCAATAGGAAAGATTATCTCTTTGCAAAAGATGGTTGACCCACGTGGTAACCTCTCTATTGCAGAGGGAATGAAGGATATTCCTTTCAATATTTCTCGTGTTTATTGGACATACGATGTACCATCAGGTGCTTGCCGTGGTGGTCATGCCCATAAGCATTGCCGAGAGTTCATTATTGCTGTGAGTGGTTCGTTTACAGTTACACTCGATAATGGGCTCAACAAGCAATCTTTTCTCTTGAATCATCCTTATCAAGGACTCTTAGTTGAAACAGATATATGGCGCACACTCGATGATTTTTCATCGGGTGCAGTGTGCCTTGTTTTGGCAGAAGACCCTTTTGATGAGGAGGATTATATCCGTGAATACAAAGAGTTTCTTAACTATCAGCGTTCTAAGAAGGAATAAAAGGCTATCCATAAATTTAATATAAAAGGAGACAAGAAGTAAATTCTGAATACCTTCTACTATTCAATCCTAACATATAATGTTTGAAGTAAAGCAATATACGCAAGAGCAAACACAAGAGTGGAATGAGTTTATAGAGAAATCTCGACAAGGAACGTTTCTCTTCAACCGTTCCTATATGGATTATCATACAGATAGGTTTCAAGACGCTTCGTTGATGATTTATCGTAAAGGTCTGCTCTATGCACTCTTTCCTGCTAATCGTTTAAATGATACACTTTACTCTCATCAAGGATTGACTTATGGTGGACTTATAACTAAGAAGCAGGCTACCACAGCTGAGATTTGTGAGGTTTTTATAAGGATTAACAAACATCTTTATAACTCAGAAATACAAAGAGTTATATATAAACCAACTCCATGGATATATCATTGTTATCCAGCAGAAGAAGACCTCTATGCTCTTTTCAATGTGTGTCATGCCCAACTGGTGGCTCGTGACATATCAAGTACTATTCCATTTGCTTTACGTATGAAGTTCACAGAGAGCCGTCGAAGTGGAATTAGAAAGGCAACACGTGCAGGAGTGACTGTTTGTGAGAGTAAAGACTATGCTACTTTTTGGAATATCCTAAATGATAACCTTACCAATAAGTATGATACGCATCCCGTGCACTCTCTTGAGGAGTTAGAACTACTCCACAACCATTTCCCTAAGTTCATTCGATTATTCATGGCATATAATAATAAAGGTATTGCTATTGGAAGGACAGTAATTTACGAGATGATGCAAGTTATTCACACACAGTATATCTCAGCATCAAAAGAAGGTAAAGAATTGGGGGCACTTGATTTCCTCTTTGATTACATTATCAATGTTGTCTATGCTGATCATAAAGGTTACTTTGACTTTGGCAAGAGTACAGAAGAACAAGGAAAGGTTCTTAACGCACCACTTATTTTTCAAAAAGAAGGCTTTGGAGGACGTGGCGTTTGCTACGACTGTTATACATGGGAAACAAAGTCAGTTATAGAGTAATACAAGGCTTCCGACCATAAGCAGTGCACTTCATAAAAGAATAAACATGATAAATTATCTCTCATTACAAAAAATAACAGCATTACACGAACCAGAGCTTACTGCTGCTGTTAATCAGGTACTACGCTCAGGATGGTATCTGCAGGGAGAGCATATAACATTATTTGAAAAGAATTATGCACAATATATTGGCACAAAATACTGTGTGACCTGTGGAAACGGTCTTGACGCGCTGTGTCTTATTCTTCGTGCATATATTGAGTTAGGAGTACTCAAAGAAGGAGATGAAGTCATTGTTCCTGCTAACACATACATAGCAACAATCCTATCCATCACTGAGAACCATCTTACTCCTATACTTGTAGAACCAGATATCAACACTTTTGAGATAGATGAGCGACAGATAGAACAAGCTATCACTCCTCGCACACGTGCTATTATGCTTGTGCACCTTTATGGGAGATGTGCTTATACAGCTTTCATTGGTGACATTTGCAAACGTCATAACCTCTTACTACTTGAAGATAATGCACAAGCGCACGGCTGTTACTTTGATAACAAACGTACAGGAAGCCTTGGAAATGCTGCCGCTCATAGCTTTTACCCAGGAAAGAATCTCGGTGCATTAGGTGATGCAGGAGCAGTGACAACCAATGATGAACTGCTGGCGCATACTATTCGAAGCCTTGCCAACTATGGCTCTACACGTAAGTATGAGTTTACTTTTAAGGGAAAGAATAGCCGCATGGATGAGATTCATGCAGCAGTTTTGAATGTAAAACTCCCCTATCTTGATGAAGAAAACCTGCGCAGAAAGCAGATTGCCAAAGCATACTTAAAGGGCATTAACAACCCACAAATAACATTGATAAAGGATAATGACAGAGACAATGTATATCATATATTCCCTATTCTTTGTCCATCTCGTGATCGTTTACAACAATATCTCAAAGACAATGGTATTGAAACGATGATACACTATCCCATTCCACCACATCAGCAACAGGCTTATAAAGAATGGAATGAGCGACATTATCCTATCACAGAGTTTATTCATCAACAAGAACTCTCCCTCCCTTGCAATCCAGCAATGACTGATGAAGAAGTTTATCAAATCATTGATAGCCTCAATATGTATCAATAAAACAAAATCATAACGTATGAGAAAGATTACCTATATTACATCAACATTCGTTGCGTTGATGGCATTACAAGCGCAACCAGTCAATGCTGACAATATAAATAAGGTACCAACAAACCAACTCACCTGCCCAGCAGATGCAGTGACATTCATCTCTAAACGTCCTAAAGAATCTGAAAGACTTTTCCGCCTCAGAAGCAGTAGAAAAGAAATACAGAACGTTATAAAGAAGTTAACGAACAAACGCACTGGCATGGATGTTTGAGAATTGCTTCCCAAATACACTTGACACTACTGTACACTATGGCGAAGAAGCTGATGGAACACCTGATACTTATGTTTATACAGGTGACATTCCTGCTATGTGAGCTTCGTGATTCTGGTGCACAGGTGTGGCCATACGTACAGTTAGCAGGAAAGGATAAGAAACTGAAGAAGATGTTAGCTGGTGTTATCAATCGTCAATTCAAATGTATTAATATTGATCCATACGCTAATGCATTTAATCATTATCCAGACCCAAATGGACGTTGGATGACCGATGAAACTGACATGAAACCAGAGCTACACGAACGTAAGTTTGAGATTGACTCACTCTGTTATCCAATCCGTCTCGCTTTTGAATATTGGAAGATAACTGGCGATACAAGCATCTTTGGCTCAGAATGGATTAAAGCTGTTGAGAACATTCTAAAGACATTCCGCGAGCAACAGAAGAAAGATGGCAGAGGAACCTATAAGTTCCTTCGCGTTACAGATCGTGCATTTGACACAATGAGCAATGCAGGATGGGGCGCACCTGTTAAGCCTGTAGGACTGATTGCTTCTGCCTTCCGCCCTTCAGACGATGCAACTACACTTCAGTTCCTCGTACCTTCAAACTTTATGGCAGTATCTTCTCTACGTAAAGCAGCAGAGATATTGACCAAAGTGAATAAGAATACATCACTTGCAACTCAGTGTAGCGATCTTGCTAACGAAGTCAGCGATGCTTTGCAAAAGTATGCTGTATACGAACATCCTAAATATGGTAAGATATATGCTTACGAAGTAGATGGCTTTGGTAGCTACTTCCTGATGGATGATGCAAATGTGCCAAGTCTGTTAGCAATGCCTTATCTTGGTGATGTAAGCGCAGATGATCCTATCTATCAGAATACTCGCCGTTATGTATGGAGTGAAGATAATCCTTATTTCCATCGTGGTAAGGCTGGTGAAGGTATTGGAGGTCCACATATTGGTAACGACATGATATGGCCTATGTCTATTATGATGCGTGCTTTTACCTCAAAAGATGATCAAGAAATACGTCAGTGTATTGAAATGTTAATGAATACTGATGCCGGAACAGGTTTTATTCACGAGAGTTTCTATAAGGACTATGCAAATAAGTTTACACGTGAATGGTTTGCATGGCAGAACACATTATTTGGTGAGCTTATCGTTAAGTTGGTAAATGATGGCAAACTTGGTTTGCTAAACAGCATAAAATAGACCAGTAACAACACAATTGTAGAGATATTTCAAAAGTTAGAAGATAAAATCTTAATATTTACCTTATTTAACATTATATATTTGGAATTATAACAAGATTTGGATATCTTTGCATCGTGTTTTTCATGGTATTAGATTATTAAGGTTAGAAGATTAGTTGTCGTGAGACAAGTAATCTTTCAGTCTGAACCAACAGTCTGGGACTTTTATTTTTAAAGTACTTTGACTATATTTTATGAATAAATCTAAACTATTTTGTTCTTAAAAACATGACTAAGTATCAAAAACATTGATATAATTAATTGTTTTACGCAACGGGTCGCTAAAGATTTGTAACAATAAAAATCATATACATCAATCGAAAACAAAATTATTAGGTATAATAAAAGAGCCAGTTCTGCAATGTAGAGCTGGCTCTTTTTATTATTTTCTTACATTCGATTAAAAAGAGTAACAAAGCCATTAAACAATGAGAATATTTATTTGACAACTGCAATATAACTTTTTCTCCCCCAAAAATCAATGCTATTAGACACTAATTAAAAAGTACTATTTTAATCTTTTCGAATATTTTTCAAATCCTTAATATTGATAGATTTTAACTCGTTAAGATAAGCCTCACGGATATTTTCCAGCTTATTATATGTAGCATGATTCCACATTTTATGAGGTGAAAAACCTAATAGAGCAAATTTAGATGCAGGCTCAGATTCCAAACGAGCAATCATCTCACCCATTGTGATGTTATTTGTATCGTGTGTAGGTGTATAAGTAACTTCATCTGTAGTAGGCGAATAGTTCTCTGAAATAAGATTTACCTCTTTTAATTTATAAAGAATATCAGCCATTACACGTACTGGAATATGTGTTGCAGCCTTTATTTGTAACGCTGTGTGAGGTTTTTCATCGTTGGCAAAGCGTTGGCAAATATGACTCAACACCGTCGCACACAACACCATAATATCATTATGTGATATATCTTCCGTATCTATCAGGCATTCATAGTACTCTAAATTCTGATTAATATAGCTGAGTTCAGCGCAGAACAAACAAATATACCATGAAGTAAGAATCCATAGCATAAACAGTGGAAGTGCAGCAAATGAACCATAAATGGCATTATAGCTTGTAAGGAAAATCTGACCATGAATATAAACAGCTTGTAGGCAAAGCATAGCCATGCTGGCTATCATCCTTGACCAATTGTTTTTGTAATCTTAACCTTAGCATTGGGCATAAAAACATATAGCACAATAAACATAAGAGTAAGAATAGCCCATGGCACAAGAAAGCGAAGTGAGAAACTCGCAATTGTACCAAGAAAACGTAAACCATTTAGATTCTCTACAAAGCTATAGAAATAGATACTCAGTCCCGAAAGTATGATAATACTAATAGGAACAAGAAACATCAAGGCTGTATAGTCTATGATTACTCTACTAAGAGGGCGACTATCTTTAACCTGCCATATATTATCAAAAGTAGTCTCTACTGTTCTGATCAGAGAGAAAACACTATAAAGCATTATCACCAGTCCAATTCCAATAAAGAGTCCTGTTTTGGCATGAACAAGATAAGACTGTGTAAGCGTTAGCAACCAAGTGGCAGCCTCAGGTTGAGCCGACAGCATCTCACGAAACTGACTTTCAAGGAACTGACCAAAACCAAAAGCCATTGGCAATAGCTAAAAATCATAGACGCTATAGGCACTAATTGCCATAATAGTAGAAAATGAAAGCTGTGTAGTAGCAGAGCATGGTCGCGTTCAAAGAATTTTACAGTAGGTGAGTTTTTGAATCTGTCTAATAAAATTTCTCTACGTTTTGATCGCTGCTCTTTTTGTCAAGAACATTACCAACAGTAAAGAAGTATTTTGTGCTTTTAAAATCTATCTTCATTATTATTCCCTATTTCATAAAAAGTATAGAACTTATTATGCAAACTTAATAAAAAAGCAGAAATCATGCAACGATTTCACCTATTTATAACATTTACACTAATGACATTCATCTGAAAACAACAAGTCTGCTTTTTTGTAACATATATACATCATGTTATAAAGTTAACGAACTTCGTTTTGTAATAAAAATCATATACTCAATTTTAAACAAGGCAATGCATCAGATTAACGTGAATTGACGTTCAAAAAGATGCCCCTTTTTGCGATGCTGTTAACGCCCTTTTGAAGGCTAATTGGCACTGCTACCAAGCACTTTTATAATTAACTGATAGTCTGGTAGTTGCAAAGGTTCATATTAGACTTTTATTTTGATTATTTAAAAGCAAATCTACTCAGCTTTATTGTAAGTATACAAAACAAAGACAGCTATCAACGTAGATTATAAAAAGCAAATAAAACAGCGCATACAGTTAATCTAACATTTAGTTTAACCCTATGCGCTGTCTTTTAAACAGAGCCAATTAGAACTGGAAGTAAATAAATGGCTGTATATCAGGCTCTTCACCTGCATAATAATAAAGGAGAACAATAGTAATTGCTATGACAGTAATGCCTCCCTTCTCCAGACACGTACACAATGATTCTGCCATGAGTCTGGAATCCAATGTCAGAAGAGCAAATATCATCAAGAGGAATATACTTATACCCATGTAAACTATCAAGGGAGTACGGAAGGATTGAACTCGTAAACATTTAGCTTTACCATAACCCATAACAGCATCAAAAGTCCTTACAACGGAAGAAAAGCCATGTAAAACAGAGTACGTGGAAAGGGGATGAATACTGATACAAAACGATGACCAGATGGATATTAACGGCGATCGTGTTTCATAACTGTCTCGTGACCAAAACTTATGATACAAACCAATGCACCATGTAACACACCAAACAATGAAATTCAAAGAAGCACCCATGCCAAAAGTCCGCAGGCTGTCATAGCTACCATCTGATTAAAAATACATACAGAAGTGTTCCCTCTTGTTCTCCCAAGTAGAAAGATAGACACAATCACGAATCCAAGTTGAAAGCGAAATATGCCAACGACGCCAGAAATCAGTCATGGAATCAGCTGTAAGTGGTGCATTAAAGTTCATTGGAATCTAACTCAAGAAGTAATGCAATCACTGATTGCCATATCAGAATAACCAGAGAAGTCGCAGTAGATCTGAATACACAGCCATAAAGACCGAAGCACCTACCACCTGAGAAAAAGCTGGATTATCAAAGATACGATTCACAAAAGTTCTGTGAAATGTAATCAGAAATAACAGCTTTCTTGAAAAGACCTATGATAATAAAGAATACCCCTGCAAACATCTCCACGACTGATATGCAATGGCTTACGAATCTGTGGACCAAAGTCAGTTGCATGCGTAATCCGGACCAGCGAGAAGTGTTGGGAAGAAGCTGACATAGAAAGTAGTCAAGAAGTGATTCCATTGGTTCAGCCTTCTTTCTGTAAATATCTCACAACGTATGAAATTGTCTTAAAAAGGTATAGAAGCTAATTCCCTACTGGTAAGAAGATATCCCAAGGTTGGAAGTTACCACCAATCATCTAGTGTTACCATTCCAGCAAAGAAGTTGGTGTACTTAAAGTAAGCTTTCAACAATCCAAGGTCTATTAACAGTGTCAAAGCCAACCATAATTTAGGATGCTTTTCCTTTGCGACACGTCGTGCAATATAAAAAGTCACTCACTGTCACGATGAGCAACAACATAAAAATAGAAGCTGCTACTCTTATAGAAGAAATAATAAGAGAGAGCGTTACAAAGAGAAGTCTTCCATCTACCTTGTTTCTCAGACAGTAGTAACCCATCATAAAGACCAAGAAGATAAAGAGGAATGCTCCTGATGAGAAAAGAAGTGTTCGCGTGGATTATAGAGCAGGATATCAACCACCTTTGTGAAGTCTATGCTTGAGATATACAACTCAATATTCTGTGGAAGATTTTTAATATAGCCATGAACTGGCTGGAATAAATTACTTAATTCCATCTGATTTTTATATTGTACTAATAAATATTTACTCTTCAGCCAATTTCTCACTTGCATAATTCTTCTGTCCTGCTACGATAGACTTGAAAATACGCTGACTGACATATTTACCACCTTTATAATTAATGTGTACGTAATCCTTAGTACCCATCCCCTGTTCGTCTACGATACGCATCATTGTACCAGGACCGCCCATCGCACGGAAAAGATTATGAGAAACCGACATGACAATCGGCTGCAAGTTGCTCTTGATAGCCCACCAACATCTCGACACCCTTCATTGTACCATCAGGTGAAGTCTTTGAACCTCGGTCAGGACTACTAACAATAAGAATGCTCGTTTCAGGGAAACACTTGAGGAAGAGGTCTACAACAAGCTTCATGTCAGCCATATACTTCTTCAATCGCTCAGGCGTTGTCTCTGCATCTACAGCATTGACACCAAACTGAAATACAATAAGATCATACGGACGAACAAGCGCAAATTCCTTCAACATCTGCTCTGGAAGTTTTGCCAATGTTGTACCAGAAGAGCCACGCATACTGAAATTATCAAGAACAATTCCTTCGCGTCCCTCTTGTGATGTTCCAAAGAGAACTGTGTTAGAGCCGTCTACCTTGATAGTTGCATGAGAAGTAACACCATCCATCTTTACAGCTTGTACTTCTGCTGATGGATTGACACGCTGTGTACTTGTCTTACCACCATCAATCTCAAAGGTTACGTTAGCACCACCTTTTGAACGAAGATAAAGCCATGTGCTTGCCCACTTCTCTGTAAGCGGATATTCATGAGATAAAGAGAAAGGAGCACACGACATAGTAGCTTGTCCATTCATTGTATAATAACGCTCCGCAATACCAGCTTGATTTGCATCGTAACTTGCTGGCTTTTTTACCATGTGTTCGGTAAGTCCCGTAAACTTCTTATCTACTGTGTGCTTATATTGGTCAAGGTCATTACCCGCATCAATCCATCCTACGCCATAACCTCTATAATGCTTTTGAAGATCTTCGCGTAAATCAGCTAACAGAATATCACCCTCGATAAACGAATCACCGAAATAAGCAATACGAACAGGACGTCCAACCGCCTGCTTCTGAGCTAACAGATTAAGTTGACTGTAGAAATGATCAAGTCCGCCGAGTTTACTGCAGAATAATCTACGATACGTTCTGTTCCCTTTGGCCACTCTTCCTTAAAATCAATAACCTTTCCGTCTTTGTCATAAGCTACTACAGCCGAAGGCTTCTTTGGTGAAGGAATCACATCTTCGAGTACTTTCTTCTTTTGAGCAAGGTCACTCAGAATGTCAATCTCTCGTAGTTTTTGTATCTCCTATTTTAAAAGTAGGAAGGAAATGAAGTAGTAAAGGAACAATGCCACTAACAATGTTAGCAGCAATGTTTTATAGTATTATCTTTCATCTATTAATTATCTTTTACTAAATGTATTTTATTCAAATGCACAACACATAGTATAATGATTATCCACTTTAAGACAAGTGAAGAGAGTTTAGTTCTTCATCCAGCATCTTGACACCCTTTCCTCAGCGTACAATAAGCGCGAATAAAGAATAATATACCAACGTGCGCCAACTCCTTCACATCGTATTTCTTATAAAAGATACTGGATTCATAATTGCTTGCTGAGATGCAACAGTCAGTGTACGAACAAATCTCACTAGTTTACATCAGGAAGGAACAAACCTTCGTCAATCACCACGTTGTATAAAAAGCGTGAGTATCGGTTTCCCTTTCATCATGTAGCCTCACGTACATAAGCGAGCAACTCTGGATATTATGAATTTCTTCAAAGAAAAGAGGGTAAATCTGACTAAACTCTCTATGCGAAACGGCAGATTTCAATAATAATATATACATTTCAATCCCTGTCTTGCAATCTCGTCCATCCGTCGTTTCTCTCTCTCTTGTCATGTCGTACAACTTCGAAAAGCAGTTCTTCTTTGTTACTGACTATATTTCGTAGAGCGTACGCTTTGAAATCTTGAGCTCGTTGGCAATATCATCCATCTTGACACACCTTATTCCACGCTTATGGAAAAGCTCTATGGCAGTAATGAGAATTCTCCTTTAAGTTCTTGCCGATAAGTGGTTTCTGTAGCTGTATTATCCATTAAACTTTATTTTGCGACAAAAATTACAAAAACTTTCATAATGGCATCTGTTTTAGAGTGGATTTTACTAACTTTGTAAATCAAATATACATTTTTGTAATATAATCACGTAAAAAGATTAAATAGGTCAAGGTAATCAAAAAGAAGCCGCTTTGGGAATATCATAACAACGGCCGTCCCTGCAAAATTGAAGTAACTACAAAAACCTTATAGTACACAGACAGACCCTTAGTCTGGCATATTCGCTCGGCGTAGCATGCCCATGCTTAGAAATTCAGCAGAATCCTGACGATGTATATAAATACACTGACAAAGGAAATTTGGTTGCTGTTATCAGTAATGGTACAGCCGTTTTAGGACTTGGTAACATCGGTGCTATGAGTGGTAAGCCTGTTATGGAAGGTAAGGGCTTGCTGTTTAAGATATATGGTGGTATTGATGTTTTTGATATAGAAGTAGATGAACAGGACCCTGACAAGTTCTGCGAGGCTGTTGAAAAGATTGCTCCAACCTTTGGTGGTATCAATCTTGAAGACATCAAGGCTCCGGAGTGCTTTGCTATTGAAGAGCGTTTGAAGAGAACTCTTGATATTCCTGTTATGCATGATGACCAGCATGGAACAGCTATTATCTCTGCTGCTGGTTTGAAAAATGCACTGGAAGTTGCAGGTAAAAATATTGCTGATGTTAAATTAGTAGTTAATGGGGCAGGAGCTGCAGCTATCTCATGTACAAAGCTGTATATGGCTTTAGGATTGAAGAAAGAGAATATCGTAATGCTCGATTCAAAGGGTGTTATTACTTCTGACTCTGAGAACCTCACACCACAAAAGGCTCTTTTTGCCACTGATCGTCGTGATGTTCACACCTTAGAGGAAGCAATTAAGGGGGCTGACGTATTTGTTGGATTATCAAAGGGTAACATTCTGACTCAGGACATGATTCGTTCTATGAACGAGAATCCTATTGTCTTTGCATTGGCTAACCCTGTTCCTGAGATTTCATACGATGATGCTATTGCTGCACGTCCTGACGTAATCATGTCAACTGGCCGTTCAGACTATCCTAACCAGATTAATAACGTAATCGGTTTCCCGTACATTTTCCGCGGTGCATTGGATGTTCATGCTAAGGCTATCAATGAGGAAATGAAGATGGCTGCAGTGTTAGCTATTGCTGATTTGGCTAAGCAAACTGTTCCAGACGTTGTAAATGAGGTATATCATGTAAATGACCTTACATTCGGGCCTAAGTACTTTATCCCAAAACCAGTTGACCCACGACTGATCACAGAAGTTAGTGCGGCTGTTGCTAAGGCAGCTATGGATAGCGGTGTTGCACGTACGCCTATCAAGGATTTCAAAGCTTATAAGCAGAATCTTCGTCAGATGTTAGGGCAGGAAACAAAACTGACCCACACACTCCACGCTACTGCAGCGCAACATCCACAGCGCATTGTATTTGCTGAAGGTGGTCACCAAACAATGATGAAGGCTGCTGTACAGGCTAAACAGGAAGGTATCTGTGTTCCTATCCTATTAGGAAATCCAGACCGTTTGAACCGTGTCGCTAATCGCTTGAAACTTGATATCTCAGATATTGAGATTATTGACATGCGCGCAGATAAGGAGCAGGGACGTCGTGCAACTTACGCAAAACACTTAGCAGAGAAGCGTGCACGCGAAGGCTACACCTTCGACGAGGCATACGACAAGATGTATGAGCGTAACTATTTCGGTATGTCAATGGTTGAAAATGGTGATGCGGATGCGTTTATCACTGGTTTGTATACTAAATATAGCAATACTATTAAGGTTGCAAAGGATGTCATAGGTATTCGCCCAGAGTATAAAAACTTTGGTACAATGCACATTTTGAATACTAAAAAGGGAGTTTTCTACATAGCAGATACATTAATTAATCGTCATCCTGATGCAGAAGTATTAGCTGACATTGCAAAGTTAGCTGCTAACTCTGTTAGCTTCTTCAATGATAAGGCTGCTATCGCAATGCTCTCCTACTCTAACTTTGGTTCTGATAAGGAAGGTTCTCCATTAAAGGTACATACTGCTGTTGAAAAGTTGCAAAAGGAGTATCCTGACATGGCGATTGACGGTGAGATGCAGGTTAACTTTGCATTAAATAAAGAACTACGTGATGAGAAGTTCCCATTCACTCGTTTGAAAGGATTAGATGTTAACACACTCATCTTCCCTGATTTATCTTCTGCCAACAGTGGTTATAAACTTTTGCAGGCTTTGAGCCCAGAAGCTGAGGTTATTGGCCCAATCCAGATGGGTCTTAACAAACCAATTCATTTCACCGACTTCGAGTGTTCTGTACGTGACATCGTGAATATCACAGCGGTTGCAGCTATTGATGCTTATGTAGAGAAAGTAAAAAGAACATATTATAAATAATAGTATTGTCCAGTAAAAAGTTAGTTAGCATACGCTTTCATGAGGATTTTCTTTGAAATAGATAATATAACATTATCATTGAAAGAGTAGATCTTTTTATCAAGTAAGCTTTGTTTGCTTATGACAGTGTAGCTTTTTTATAACATAAAATTGATTTCACTTTGGTGGTAAGTTGAAATGTATTTAGTGCTTCGCACCATTGGTGTTTACTCAACAACACAAGTTGTGTTGAGCATTAACACGACTTGTGACGGACATAAACACATCAACTAAAAGCTAAAAAGAGGTTCATTATAACATATAATAAAAATACGAACTTTATATGGACAATATTTATTGGACAATATAGTAAATAATAAAAAGCAGGATATCACTTAGTATCCTGCTTTTTATTTTCTAACTTATTTATCTTTAATCGGATATAGCTTTTATATTATCGCATTCGAATTGTAGAATATAAACACACTCTATTCAATTAAAGAGTTTGATAGTCTCGAGAGTAACGCAACATCTGTTCTGTGTATGACTCTGAGTAATCAACAACAACATCAATCATCTCGCCAAGTTTATTATAAACTGGCTTTAGAATAGGATTGATAAAGCCTTTGTAAGGTGCTATATTCAAACCTTCATATCGGCGGAGTACTTCTGCATGAAGTACTGGGTCAAGATTGATAGCATACTTCTCTACTAATATTCGTGCAGCATCAAAGTCACCTTCACTCTTAATACGCTGAATCTCGGCAAGTTGAAAAGCAAAGATATCACGTAAAGCTTCGTAATCATTAACACGAACAAATGTTTTAGTTTCCTTTGTTGCTTTGTCTTCAGAAGTAACAAGTTCTACTACATTATTTTCTTTACCCAGTTCCATTGCCCATTGTGCTATAAGAGCGCGGTTTTGCATGTGTGACTCTTCAATCTGTTTACCAGGCTTAATACGAACCTGCTGTGTGAGCAGACCATTCATCATATAACTATAATATTGTGCTTTATATGCTTCATTACCGTCTAAGAGTCCAAGATCTAAAAGCTTCTGGTCAGCTATATAACTAAAGTTTCCCACCCAAATAAATAGATAGAAAAATAACAGTTTGTCGAATTTTCTTTGTAAATTAGTAATCGCTAAAGAACTGATTTTAAAGACAAGACAACAAAACTGTTATGGAAGCTAAAAATAGAGAAAATAAGTGAGTTATCCAAACTTTTTGAGTGTTAAAAACCCGAATGAGTGATGATTTATTTCATCTTTTTGGCAAGTTTGGCATCGGTCACCTATTATCTCGCCTTTCATTGGAGAAACAGGACGGAGTTTCGGCTTCGGAGTTGCTCCTCTCTCTTTGCCTCTTCCGCATTGTGGGCGAGAGCATCCATAGTATATGCAAACATAAGATATATGAGCTTTCAAATCATGGTAAGAACTGTTTCTATCGCATGATGATTCGCCCACAGATGGATTGGAGACGATTGATGAACCACTTTTGCACTGCGTTATATGTGCCCTATTGCGTAAGTATGGCGAAGTTCCTCAATCAGATACCACTACATGTTTCATTATAGATGACACCGTACTTGAGAAGAGTGGTGTGAGGATGGAGGGTATCAGTCGTGTTTTCGACCATAGGAAAGGCAGATGCGTATTGGGCTACAGCTGTTACTTTGTGCCTTCTTTGACGGCAAGACAACTATACCCTTTGATTTTTTTCACTACATCAAGAAAAAGGGAAGCAAAGGCAACTACGGGCTGACAAGACAGCAACTCAAAAAGGCATATCACACCAAGAGGAACACCGGCAATCCTGATTATAAGCGCTTTCAAGAGTGTAAGATGTCTAAGCTGGAAGTTGCCATGGATATGCTTCGCCGTGGATGGAAGATGGGGTTACATGCGAAGTATGTGATTACCGATAGTTGGTTCACCTGCGAGCAACTTATGACATGTGTTAGAAGCATAGGTAAAGGGGCAATGCACTTTGTTGGACTTGCAAAAATGGGAAAGACAAAATACACTATATCGGGCAAAAAGAAAAATGCTGCAGAACTCATTGCTACCTATGAACGTGAACGAGGAAAAGAACTGTCGTAAATACAAATGTCGATATATTCAGCTCAACGGCAACTTAGGAGATATACCTATCAGAATCTTCCTCATCAAGTATGGTAGAAACTCCGCATGGAACGTTCTGCTCACCACGGATACAACGATGTCTTTCGTAAAAAGCCTTTTGAAGTGTATCAGATTAGATGGAACATAGAGGTGATGAACAAGGAGACTAAGCAATATCTCGGATTAGGAGGTTATCAAGGTTGTGACTTTAATGGTCAGATAGCCGACGCAACGCTGTGTTACCTTACATATACCGTCATGGCTTTGGAAAAAGAGATTCACAGAATATCAAACCATGGGCGAACTCTTTTCGGATATGGAGGGTGATCTCATGGCACTCACGTTATGGAAGCGAGTTCTTACCTGCATCGAACGCATTCTTCGCATTTTAGGAGAAATACTTGGAATGACGCCCCAATACCTTATGGCTACAATCAGCGGAAACGACAAAGAGATGAGCAAAAATCCTTTGTAATGGCTGAAGCGTTGGAAAAAAATGGGACGAAGTATGTGGATAGTCTGCATAACTTCTGTTAGGCATGTGTTAACAGTCAATGGATATGGGGGAAGACAGACAAAGGAAAATGAGAAAAGTTAGTGTTTTAAGGGGTGGGAAACTTTAGTATATAATATAATCCAAAGAGGTCAGCACGTGCCTCTTCTATCGTATTACCATAATTCTTCAGTGCATCAGGATCTGTACCTAGCAATAATCGCCCACTACCATGCCCTAAACATTCATGAAGGTCTGTATGAAGATTATCTGTTTTATCCGCATACAAATCCAACAACTTACAAGTTTCAGCATCAATGACAAATTCTTCACGAAATCCATTACCCTTAGCAGCCATATCGTATGCATGAGTAAGATTGGAAATCGTTACACTCTTTGAGCCATGTTCTGCACGAATCCAATCTGCATTTGGTAAATTAATTCCAATAGCTGAAGCTGGATATTCGTCTCCACCTAACATTGCCGCACAAATAACATTAGCTGTAACACCTTTTACAACTGGTTTGCGGAATTGAGGATTAACAGGAGAATAATCTTCAAACCATTGAGCATTAGCAGATATAGCCTGTGTACGATGAGTTGCTTCAAGGTCTTTATATTCGACAATGCCTTCCCAAGAACCTTTCAATCCCATTGGGTCACCATAAACTTCAATAAAACCATTAATAAAGTCTATACGACCTTCTTGCTCATGTAACCACTCAATAGAATATATATCAAAATCATGTAAATCACCTGTTTTGTAATAGCGAATCAAGAGATTAATTACATGAAGTTGCTGATCGTTTTCTACAAATTCTTTTGCACGTTCCAGCCAATACACAATTTTTTCAATAGCAGCACCATATTTGCCATCTATCTTCCATACATCTTCACGGATAAAATCGCCTTCTTTTACAAGAGTAGAGTTTAATCCGTAAGATGGTGCTTCAACTGCAGGCCCCTCTTTTTTTAACTTAGCATAGAATTCTTCAACTTCATGCTGAGAAACTCCGTCATAATAATTACATGCTGAAGAGCGAACAATATCTTTACCATCCGTCTTATCAACTCGCTTAGGGAGTATAGTTGGATCAAAGATTACTGGACAGATTTCATTAAGTAATGAATTAACAGATTCTCCTTCTCTAAGAGGGAGCAATTTAGCATCAATAGCTGAAACAGCATTGCGGAAAAAATCTTCAGAAAAACTGGGAGAGAATTTATCACAAGCATAATGATGATAAATACCACTGAGCAAAACCAAACGTGCTTCAGATATTCTTCTAAAGCACGGAAATTATTTTCTAACCGATCACCATTGTAGTTCAAATAAACCGCCTCTAATGTCTTTCTAATACAGAGGTTGTATTTGCCAAACTGATCAAATGTTATGTCACGCCCAAATAGTGTAGCTTCTGACAAACAGTAAATCAACTGTTTTTGCCGAATTGTCAGTGCTTCGAAATCCGGAAGCCGATATCTTAACATTTGTATATCGGCAAACCGTTCATCCTGAAAGTTAAAAATCTCTTCTCCTATTGATTCTATCATATTGTTTTAATTCATTTTTTAAGTGGTTTTTTCAAACGCACTTCTTCTGAAGAGGGTTGTGCCATGTGGCGCATTCTGTAGTCACGTGGAGTGACACCATTCAACTTATAGAAAGAAGCATAGAAAGACTGCCTATTGGAGAAGCCCACCATATCACTGATATCTTCCATATTCAGTTCTTGATAACGCTTGTCAACCAAAAAGAGCCATTGCTTCCTCTATACGGAATTTGTTTACAAACGACGTGTAGTTCATGTGGAACCTCACATTAACCACAGCCGAGATGTAGCGCGTATTCGTTCCTAAGTCCTCAGCAAGTTGCTTGGCAGAATAATTTTTGTCTTTGTAACGTTGCTGAATAAGAATGATATTAAGGATTTTCTCCTTTAATTCATCCATTAATTGCGGACTGACCAGACTACGATAGGCGGCTACCTTCTCCTTTTTTTCTGTTAAATTGTACTTAGCCATAATCCGTGTATTTTTAGTTACCTATTCTGTTATTACACTGCAAATATAACATATTTAATTAAGAATGTCAAGTTTATAGCAAGTTTTTTTAATATCTATTAGTTATTAAATTTTCGCAAAAGATTTTATTACACTCCAACGTATCAAGGTACAAAAATATTTACATATATTACCTTAACATCTTTTTTATACAAAGCGTTTCCGATTTTTTTATCTTTTACGCTCTTCTTTACATAGATTATGTTCAGAACAACACAAACCCTAACTTATTTAATATTTTATTTTTTTAACCTTTAACCGTCACAAATGTTACCCTTTATATCTTTATTTTTATATATAATTTTGCACACATAATAACATTATCGAAATAATATAAAAAACAAAGAAACATGGCAGAGAATAAAATGTTCTGTTTCCAATGCCAGGAAACAGCAAAAGGTACAGGATGTACAATCCAAGGTGTTTGCGGTAAAAAAGCTGAAACAAGTCGTTGGCAGGATTTATTACTTGGTGTAGCAAGAGGTGTAGCAACAATTTCAGATGCACTCCGCAGCGCAGGTATTAAAACAAATCAAGAGGTTGGAGATTATATCGTTGACGCACTTTTTGCAACGATTACCAATGCCAACTTTGATGATCAGGCTATATTAAATAAGGTGGACAACGGAGTACGCATCAAGCGTGAGTTGCTCGCACTTGCAAAAGAAAACAATGTAGCATTGCCTAACTATCAGGAAGTAAACTGGGGTGGTGAGAAAGCAGATTACGAAGCAGAAGGTGATCGTGAGGGTGTTCTCCGTACAGAGAATGAAGATCTCCGTTCATTGAAGGAGTTGACTGTACTCGGCTTGAAGGGTATGGCTGCTTACTACGAGCATGCATCACGCCTTAACGAGCGTAATGAGGAGATTATCGCATTCATCGAGAAGGCCCTTGCTATTGTATCTAACCCAGCAGCTGACATGGACACCTTATTGGCTACTGTTATGGAAACTGGTAAGTTCGGTGTTGATGCAATGGCATTACTCGACAAGGCTAACACACAGGCTTACGGTAATCCAGAACTCACAAAGGTAAATATTGGTACTGGTAGCCGTCCTGGTATTCTTATCTCAGGTCACGATTTAAAGGATATCGAACAACTTTTGGAGCAGACAGAAGGAACAGGAGTAGATGTTTACACCCACGGAGAGATGCTCCCAGCTCACTATTACCCACAGTTAAAGAAGTACAAGCACCTTGTAGGAAACTATGGTAATGCATGGTGGAAGCAGAAGGAAGAGTTTGAAACATTTAATGGTCCTATCGTCTTCACAACCAACTGTATTGTACCTCCTTCACCAAAGGCAAGCTATAAGGACCGCGTATTCACAACAAACGCAACAGGTTTCCCAGGCTGGAAGCATATCCTTGCTGATGAGAACGGTCACAAGGACTTCTCTGAGGTAATCGAAATCGCTAAAACTTGTGAGGCTCCAACAGCTATCGAACAGGGTGAGATTATTGGTGGATTTGCTCATGCACAGGTATTTGCTTTAGCAGATCAGGTTGTTGAAGCTGTTAAGAGTGGTGCTATCCGTAAGTTTGTTGTAATGAGCGGATGCGACGGTCGCATGAAGAGTCGTGACTATTATACAGAGTTTGCTGCTCAGTTACCTAAGGATACTGTCATCTTGACAAGTGGTTGCGCTAAGTTTAAATATAACAAGTTGAACCTCGGTGACATCAATGGTATCCCACGTGTATTAGATGCTGGACAGTGTAATGACTCTTATTCATGGGCTGTTGTAGCCTTGAAGTTGAAAGAGATTTTTGGTGCAAATGACATCAACGATCTCCCAATTGAGTTCAACATCGCATGGTATGAGCAGAAGGCAGTTATCGTTTTGCTTGCCCTACTCTACCTTGGCATCAAGAATATACACATTGGTCCTACATTGCCAGCATTCGTTTCACCAAACGTTTTGAACGTATTGGTAGAAAACTTTGGTCTTGGTGGTATCACATCTGTTGAGGAAGACCTCAAGAATATGGTAGGATAAATTAAATAACCGCTATCAAAACTTAAAGCCCATTCTGTTTTGAGTGGGCTTTCTTTTTTTTATTTCCCAGAACCAAATCAATTTTTGAATCAATACATAACTTGAGTTTAAATGAGTATTTTTATCTCATATATATAATGAGGTGTATCAAATTAGAAATAAAGAAAGAAAACTGTATTCTTATATAGTTTTTGAACAAATCTATAATTCAAGTCTCATATTAAAACAATTTTTGTAAACATTCTTTCAACCACTCATTATGATTATGATGCTCAACAAGACTTTAATTAACGATTAATAGCCTTCTAAAAAGATGCTCTTTTTGAATGCTAATTAAACGCCCTTTTAAAAGCTTAACTAAGCATCTTTTTATTCACACATAAAGATAACAGTCTTATTACAAGATGGTTACAAAAGCATATAAAAAAACTATTTTTTTCGCCCTTCTAAAACAAACATATTAAAGATAAATATAATTATTTTTCAGAACCGCAAATCTATAGTTAGCAAGCAAACTTATAGTTCGTGGAATGATAAACATTATATTCCAGTCTACGATATAGTATTAAATAAAAATATAATTTTAAGGTTTTATTATCCGAAAACAGATAATTTATTAATATTAATTTGTATCTTTGTGCAAACCAATAAGAAATATAATAATAACATCATAAAAAAATACAATGCAGAAAAAAGCACTTATCACGGGTATTACAGGCCAAGATGGTTCCTATTTGGCAGAGTTGTTACTCGAAAAAGGTTATGATGTACATGGCACTATTCGTCGTTCATCAGTAGATTTCCGTGAGCGTATTGCTCATTTGGAAGGACGTCCACACTTTCCACTTGCATTATGCTGACCTTGGTGACTCTATGAGTATCCTTGGCGTAATCAGTAAAGGTGCGCCCAGATGAGATTTACAACCTTGCAGCACAGAGTCACGTACAGGTTAGTTTCGACTCACCAGAGTTTACTGCAGATGTTGATGCTGTAGGTGTATTGCGTATCTTGGAGGCTGTTCGTCAGTTGGATATGACAAAGACATGCCGTATCTATCAAGCTTCAACATCAGAATTGTATGGTAAGGTTGAGGAAGTTCCACAGAATGAGAACACTCCATTCCACCCTTACAGCCCATACGCTGTTGCTAAGCAGTATGGTTTCTGGATTACAAAGGAGTATCGTGAGGCTTACAATATGTATTGCTGTTCTGGTATCCTCTTCAACCACGAGAGTGAGCGTCGTGGCGAAACATTTCGTTACTCGTAAAATTACACTTGCTGCTGCACGTATCAAGCAGGGTAAGCAGGAGAAACTTTACTTAGGTAACCTTGGTTCTCTTCGTGACTGGGGCTATGCTAAGGATTACGTAGAGTGTATGTGGTTAATCCTCCAGCAGGAGAAGCCAGAGGACTTCGTTATTGCTACTGGGTGTTCAGCACAGCGTACGTGATTTCTGCTACTATGCGTTCAAGCGTGTTGGTATTGAACTCGAGTTCCAAGGTGAGGACATGAATGAGAAGGGTATTGATAAGGCTACTGGCAAGGTTCTTATTGAGGTAAGTCCAGATTTCTATCGTCCTACCGACGTTGTTAACCTTTGGGGAGATCCAACAAAGGCAAAGGCGAAACTCGGTTGGAATCCTAACAGCACCAGCTTTGAGGAGCTTGTCAACATTATGGTAGACAGCGACATGGCTAAGGTAGCGTCTGAAGGTGCAGCTGAGAAGGTTAGAACAAACCTTGCTGAGTATTTGGAGAAGGGTATCGTTAAGTAAAAACTCTTCTTTTCACTCCCTCTTTAATTAGAGGGATAATTACCACTTATGCTGATAGTTGGCGATTCCTTATTATCGCTTACTATCAGCTATTATTACTTTTTATCGTCTATTCAACAAACTCGTAATGAATAAAAATAGTAAAATATACATTGCTGGACACAACGGTTTGGTGGGCTCAGCAATATGGAATAATCTTCTTCAACGAGGATATACAAATCTCGTTGGACGAAGCCATAAAGAGCTTGACTTGACAGACCAGCAAGCAGTAAAGCGTTTCTTTGATGAAGAGAAACCTGATGCAGTCGTTCTCGCAGCTGCTTTCGTTGGAGGTATTATGGCAAACTACCTCTATCGTGCAGACTCATCATGCAGAACATGAAGATGCAGTGCAATGTCATCGAGCAGAGCTACCTTCACAAAGTGGAAAAACTTCTCTTCCTTGGTAGCACTTGTATCTATCCAAAAGATGCGCCACAGCCTATGCGCGAGGATTATTTACTAACTTCTCCATTGGAGTATAGCAATGAGGAGTATGCTATTGCAAAGATTGCAGGTCTAAAGATGTGTGAAAGCTATAACCTTCAGTATGGTACTAATTACATAGCTGTCATGCCAACAAACCTCTATGGTCCTAATGATAACTTCCATTTGGAGAACTCTCATGTAATGCCAGCAATGATGCGCAAGATTTATCTGGCGAAACTTATTCATGAGAACGACTGGGATGCTATCCGTAATGATATGGATAAACGCCCTATCAACCCAACTGATAAGCTGCGTGCAGAGATTGGTGAAGGTAATGTTGACGGTAAGAATACAGAAGAGCGTATCCTGAAAGCACTCGCTTTCTATGGCATTGAGGATAATAAGGTGACTCTATGGGGTGATGGAAGTCCATTGCGCGAGTTCCTTTGGAGTGAGGATATGGCTGATGCCAGCGTTCATGTCTTACTGAATGTAGACTTCAAGGACATCATTGGTATTGAGAAGTACTCAAGTGTATTCTACGGTGCAAAGATTGACGGAGCTGTTGACCGTAACAATTCTGAGGGCCGTGGTGGTGCTATCCCGTCATTGGGAGAGATTCGCAACTGCCATATCAATGTTGGTACAGGTAAGGAACTTACCATCAAGGAACTTGCAGAACTTGTTAAGAAGACTGTACACTTTGAGGGAGATATCATCTGGGATACAGAGAAACCAAATGGTACACCACGTAAACTCATTGATGTTGAGAAGTTGCACAGCCTTGGCTGGACACACAAAGTGGAAATTGACGTTGGTGTTGAGAAACTCTACGAGTGGTATCAAAAAAGCTTAAAGTAATTCCTATTGCTAATTAGGCATATTGGGCTAATTAGTCCAATAAGCCTAATTAGACTAATAAGCCCACCCTATCGCTAACAGCGAACATTCATTCAAATCTTTACTATATGAAGAAACAAATATTACTGACCGCAGCATTATTGTCTGCTACAAGCATGATGGCACAGAAGCTAACGTATCCACAAGCTCCAAAAGATGGAACCATCGACACCTATTTTGGTGTTCAAGTGGCCGACCCTTATCGTCCATTAGAGAATGATAGTTCTAAGGCTACTGCTGAATGGGTAGCTGCAGAGAACAAAGTTACACAAGAGTATCTCTCTCGTATCCCATTTCGCGGGAAACTCTTCAATCGTATGAAGGAGTTAGCAAACTATGAAAAGGTTTCATCTCCTTCCTATATCAAGTCTATAGGCAAGTGGCTTTTCTACAAAAATGATGGTCTGCAGAACCAGAGTGTACTGTATATAATGGACCGTCTTGGAGACGAGAAGAACGCACGTGTATTCCTTAACCCTAACCAACTATCAACAGACGGAACTGTTGCATTAAAGGGTATTTACTTTTCTCATAATGGTAAGTATGCAGCCTACGCTATCTCACGCAGCGGAAGTGACTGGCAGGAATTCTATGTTATGGATGTCAAGACTGGAAAACTGCTTGACGACCATATCACTTGGGCAAAGTTTTCTGGTGCTTCATGGCAAGGTGACGGTTTTTATTACAGTGCCTACGACGCTCCTCAGAAAGGACTTGAATTTAGTAATGTGAATTCTATCCAAAAAATCTACTATCATAAGATTGGTACTCCACAATCTGAGGATGTTCTTTTCTACCAGAATCCAGCCAATCCAATGCGCTTCTATGCTGTAAGTGTTAATGAAGAAGAAACGATGATGTTCCTCCATGAAAGTGGTGCAGGCTCTGGTAACAACTGTATACGTACGTGACCTCCGCCAACCTAACAGCCAATTCATTCAGATGACATCTAATCTTGACTTGCAATATAGTCTGGTTGAGACCATTGGTGATAAGATGTACTTCCTTACCAATGATGGTGCACCAAAGAATCGACTGATGGTTACAGACCTCAAGCACCCTGGTTTCAGCGAGTGGAAAACACTTGTACCAGAGTCAAAAGATATGCTTGAAGGTGTTACCTTTGCTGATGATAAGATGATTCTCAACTATATGAAAGATGCTTCCAGCCACGCATACGTTTATTCTTTGGATGGAAAGCAACTCTCTGAGATTAAACTTCCAACATTAGGTAGTGCTAATTTCTATGGAGAAAAAGATCTTAAGGAAGTATTCTATTCCTTCTCTTCTTTCACCGTACCAACCACTATCTACCAGTATGACCTCAGCACAGCTAACAGTAAGGTTTATGCTGCACCAAAGGTTAAGTTCAAGGAGTCTGATTATGTTTGTGAACAGGTTTTCTATCCAAGTAAGGATGGCACCAAAATACCACTCTTTATTACTTACAAGAAAGGCTTAAAGCGCAATGGTAAGAACCCTGTATTCCTCTATGGTTATGGTGGTTTCAATGTTCCTTTAACTCCTTACTTTTCTTCTGTACGCATTCCTTTCATCGAAAATGGTGGAATCTATGCACAAGCTTCCCTACGAGGCGGTAGCGAGTATGGTGAGGAATGGCACATTGCAGGTACAAAGATGCAGAAACAGAATGTTTTTGACGACTTTATTTCTGCTGGTGAATGGCTTATTGAAAACAAATATACAAGTAAAGACTACCTCGCTATCGTTGGCGGTTCAAATGGTGGTTTGCTTGTAGGTGCTTGTATGACACAGCGTCCTGACCTCTTCAAGGTATGTATTCCACAAGTAGGTGTAATGGATATGTTGCGTTATCATAAGTTTACGATTGGTTGGAACTGGGCTCCAGACTATGGAACAAGTGAAGACTCAAAGGAGATGTTCGATTATCTCCATGCTTACTCTCCACTCCACAACCTCCGTCCTGGCACAAAGTATCCAGCAACTTTGGTAACAACTGCCGACCACGACGACCGCGTTGTACCAGCTCACTCATTTAAGTTTGCAGCAACTTTACAAGCTGTTAATGCTGCTAACACACCGACCCTCATCCGCATTGACACAAAGGCGGGACATGGAAGTGGTAAGCCATTGTCTAAGCAGTTGGAAGAGCAGGCTGATATCTACGGCTTCATCCTTTATAATATGGGATTGAAATATTAAGAGTTCAGAGGAGTTATGTTCATATATCTTTGTTTGAAAAGTAACTTCTTGCAATAGCATAACTCCTCAAACATCTAAAATATCTCATTAATAACGATTTAGTCTTAATTCTATAAAATTCTTAACCTCTTAAGTACCCAATCAAATGCAGATACTATTAGCATCCGCTAAAAGATAATGAAACAGTACCACAAAGGTACAAAACCCCCAGATACACACCTGCCTCTTTTCCATAAGGAAGCAAGACAGATGGCATTAGAGCTGGGAGAACTCTCCGTTGAAAATCTTGCAAAAGAATTAAAGTGTAATGATAAAATAGCATTGGAGAACAAGCTTCGCTATCAAGACTTCTTCAACGAGGATGCTTATCTCCCGGCACTTCTTGCCTATTACGGTCAGGCTTATAAGTACTTGAAAGCAGAGGAATACAGTCAGAATGACTTTCTTTATGCGGACAAACACCTCTGGATAACAAGTTTCCTTTACGGACTATTACGACCATTAGACCTCATACATCCCTACCGTCTGGAAGGTAAGACCAAACTTCCGTCAGCAGAAGGAAAGAATATATTTGATTACTGGAGACCACTTCTTACCGATATGCTCATTAAAACCTTGAAAGCTGATGACGGAATTCTTGTATATCTTGCCGCAGAAGAGTTCAAACATCTCTTTGATTGGAAGCGGCTGAAGAAAGAAGCACGTGTCATACATCCCTTCTTTATGGTGGATCAGGGCAACCGGCTGAAAGCTATCAATGTCTATGCCAAGAGCTGTCGTGGTGCTATGACAAGTTATATACTCCGTAACCAGTTGACTTCACCTAACGAACTTCTTGCCTTCGAGTATGATGGCTTCACCTATCATAAAGATTATGGAGATGAAAACCATCCACACTTTATTCTAACGCCTTAATCAGTATTCATACCTTATTATAAATATAAAAGTCAAATTAATTATGTCAATAGAAGAATATCGCCAAGAAATACTTACCTTATTACTTTGCTAAAAACAAACAGTAAGGGTGAACTACATTTTTGAAGAAGCAGCTGCTAAGGAGCTACTTGACCAGCTATCAGATGAAGAACTCGAAGAAGGAATCCTGTTCAACACACCTGAGGACGTAGCTGAAATCCTATCAGAAGTTGGAACACTCTAAGCGTTCATCATAAGTAATAGAGAAATCATAGGCAACAAACGATGGTTTATTAGCGTTTTCTCTCAGCCTATTATAAGCTATATTCCATCTTAAAATCATCCTATCATTAGCAAAGAAATATATTTACACAACTTTCGTATATTTCACTTAAAAACAAGAAATAGAAGCATTTTTCAATACTCTAATAACTCTTTAATTATCAAGATGTTATAAAGTAGTATAAGAAAAGGTGCTTACTTAGCCTTCAAAAGGGCGTTAGTTAGAGTCTTAAAGAGCATCTTTAACAAGTCAATTAAGGCTGAATTGGAGTGCAATTCATCGTTATCAAAAACACTAACGAGAATTTATTTTGACAAAAACAACAAAAAGGTAAAAGAGAAAAACTCTTTTACCTTTTTTATTATATATGAAGTTTCTAGAAACGATAGCCCAATGTGAGGAGTAGCTGACTTTTGTTGTTCTTTACATCAGTGCTTGTTGCAACGTTAGACTCCTTAACTGTTGTAGCACCAGAAGGTATAGAGATATCTCTAATATTAGAGAATGGAGCAAAAGAACCATTCTGTGCGCTATACTGATAAGCCAAATCAATATTGAACTCTAACCTGATAACCAACACCTAATGTGAAGCGGTTGATTGCGCCCCCAATTTGTGTAGTCTGTTGTTGAAGCATACGCTGTACCCTAAAGAAGCAAGACCTGGATCCTTCTGTGCATCATTTACATACATTGCACTTACATAATTGTAACCCTGCACGCAAAGAAACATTACTACAGGCTTATACTCAACACCCAACTTCAAAGTGCTAACACCCTTCAGAATTCTTTAGTGTGGTTATTCATTGTCTTGTCAGGGCTTGATGTCTCGTAGTACTGATTATAGTAATAATCATAGTATCCACCATCGTTGACTCTGCTATTAATATTAGCGTAGTTCTCATACTCGTAAGTTGCACCTAAAGCGAGGTAATTATTTCCACAGTGTGACCAAGAGAGAAACCAAACTTCCAAGGTGTCCACATCTTGAAATCGTATGAGTTACTGATGCCATTTTTCCCGACTTGCAGTGCCTGACACATAAACAAGACGTGTAACGTTTGATGTTGTCAAGTCATACCATGTTGGGAGACTTTACGTATGCACCGATTCTGAGAGGCGACTCTGCTACTGGACGAACGATAACACCAGCTGTAATATCAAATCCCGAACCTCGTTACCTTTCTCTCGTCACCAACGACTGCTCCACTATTATTACCGAAGTTTCAGCATACTCACTATAGCCCCTTGTAAGTAACATCCTTCATACGAATGTTAAACCGAGATAAACCCTGTCATTGATATTTCCACTGACAGCAAGTCATAATTACCAATGTAACCAGAGTGAGCGACGATCTAATGTATAAGCAGTAGCATTCTCATAATTATAAGTTCCTGTACTACCTGGAATCAAGGAATTCCAATAGAAAGGTAATCAATCTGGCTCCAAGTGTATGCTACATCCTTTGATGTTGAATTTACATAGCCGATATTCGATCATCTTTATTCTTATCAACATAGAAACCACCCTCATTTCTGATTACCAAGTGCACCCTTAATATATGACTGCTGATTCTGTGAACTTCCATTCAAAGAGCCTGCAGCATTAAGAATATAATCAAAGTTCTTGCTCTTATGATAGTTTGAAACCAAAAGTTTAAGGAAAGACTTCGCCAGTACGAGTAGTATAGACACCACCAATCTGGTCGAGAAACTCAGATTAGTCTTCTTACCATTAGAGAACTCCTTACCATCTGATTGCATAAGAAGACTCACCACTGATACTAACATTGTTGTGACGGAACAAACCGATACCAGCTGGTAGAACCAATTGTAGAGATATCAGCACCCAAGGCCTCCATAGCTCCACCCATACCAACGTAACGTGCGGTACCATTCAAGTCCTCGCCTGCTAACTTAGCATTCTCGTATGTCTCCTGAGCATTTGCTAGACAAAGCTGCGAAACAACGATACTGCAAAAGAAAAATATATTTACTCTTTCATATCTGATATTCTTTATTAATTAAACTTTCATTATCCTAAATCTTATCTATGACCACCGAAGCCACCATGCTGACGAACCAAAGCTGCTGCCACCACCTGAGTTTGAGCCACCGAAGCTTCCACCGCCACTTGCACCACCAGAATGAACTTGGTGAAGGCTGGTGAGAAGGTTGAACGCTCTGGCTGAGAATAAGTACGTGCGCGATTCTCATAACCATTCTGACGTGCACCACCAAAGCGGTCATAGTAACCATTCACATCGTTGCGTTGAGATGCATTGTTACCATACTGGTTTACATTGCCGACGAGTTGAGTAAGCTGACTGTCCGTTGTTATAGGAACCACTTTCTTGTCTGAGAGCCAAAGGCTCTGGAGAGTTTCCCAGTGATTAGCAGTACCCGTATGACCATTGTAAGCATAGTAACCACTTCTTCTATAACCATAGTAAGGATAACCACCATAATAGCCATAATATCTGCTCCATGGATTGTACCAGCCGTAGCCAGTATAGCCATATAGTATGGATAACCGCCATAGTCCAGCCATACATATGGATAACTACCATAATAGCTATAGTAAGGATAACCACCGTAGTAACCATAATACCATGGATCATCCCATCTCATCATACCAGCCACCATAATAAGGTGAACGCCATCCCCAACCTACATAGATTGAAGAACGACCAGCAAACCAAGGGTCATAATAGCCATCCCAGAAACCATCGAAAACGGCTCATTCTTCTACTATAAGCGAAATCATCGTCACCACTTTCATACTGACGTGTGAAGCCTCCGTAGATAGTATCTAACACTACAGAGTCGCCATGACAGCGTAGAGACACGTGACATAAAAGATATCATTTCCAAGAGAATCAACTCCGATTTTCTTATAATTATACTTGCCACGACGATTGTATTCGTCATTAGACTTACCAATACCGCTATAATAAACAGGGCGTTCTTCCTCCATTTTACTCTGCTGATAAGCAGACTGCTCTGCTTTGATGAGGGTAAAATAAAGAGTCATCCTGATGCCATTGAAAGCAATGGCATAGCTCCAAATAAAACCGAAAGTAATACTGATCGTTTCATATACCCTTTTTTAAAATTACACTTGTTTTTAACACCAAGATATGTATGTACACAATCTTTATAGTGCAAAAATAAGACAACTTTCTTTGCAAATATACGGATTTTCCCTAATCCATGGTAGGTTTTTCCTATTTTTTTATAATTTTTGCAGTAGAAATTTAACACCAAGATGAAATATATACAAGTAAAGTTTACGGCAGAACCTGATTCTCAGGATGTAAGAGACATTATTGCAGCTCTTGCAGGTGAAGTTGGATTTCGATTCCTTCGCGGACGAGCCAGACGGACTCGTTGGCTACTGCCAAGAAGATCTTTTCAATGAAGATACACTTACTGAGACCATGCAGAACTTACCTATTCCAGGCATAAAAGGTTTCTTTCACGGCTAATCAGGCAGAAGATAAGAACTGGAATGAGGAATGGGAAAAACAGGCTTTTGACCCTATCATCATTGATGACCGCTGTGCTATCATTTGCAAGAATATGGAAGAAGAGGCTATAGCTATTATCTCAACTTGCAACAATCCCAATGAAGATTGTCGATTGATGCACAACAGGCGTTTTGGAACAGGTACACATGAAACAAACTACAAATGATTGTTTCATTATTATTAAACCAAGAGCTCAAGGGCAAGAGAGTCCTCGACTGTGGTTGTGGTACAGGGATTTTTAGGTATTGTTGCTGCAAAGTGTGGTGCAAAGGGAAGTTGTATGCTATGACATTGATGAGTGGAGTGTACGCAATGCTGAACACAATGCCAGAACTGAATGGTGTAGAATTAGATGTAGCTTGAAGGCGACAAGGAGTCTTGTCACACGTGAGTGGTGTCTTTGATATCATCTTGCAAATATAAACCGTAATATTATCCTTGAGGATATGAGACGAGTTTGTCAGTGTTATGACAACTGAATCAAAGATCATTTTGAGTGGATTCTATGAGCAGGGATGCAGAAGCTATCCTTCAGAAAGCTAACGAACTCGGTCTGAAAGAGAGTCAACGTTTGTTGAATCATGACTGGTGCTCGCCTACTGCTTGAGACGGGCGTAACCTCTTCGGAATAAGCAATTGCTGCAAATCATAGAAGCTACCATTGTAGATATTTAAGTCTACATATCCCTTAATACCTGGCAGCCTTCCGGCATCGGTATGCTGCCAGAATTTCAAGACCTCTGATACTCCATCTGATTAACATAGTAATGGGCTATCCAATAAGGATAGTCATCAAAGCGAGAATCAGAAAGGTATTGGTCCTTAAACTTATAATAGGTATAGATGATAGGTTTTCACATGATACCTATCTTCTACTATATGTAACCATGTCAGAATATTCTGCTGGAACTCTTCTGTACTAATATTCTTTGTATGCTCGACATCAAGTACTGGTGGTAAAATCTCCCGGCTGTAAATGAGCCATGCAAGAAAGAAATAAGCCTGGCGACGTGCCGACGAGTTATTGCTCCAGAAATGATAAACACACATGTATAAAACCAGACTCTTTTGCATTATAGAAGTTCTCACGGAACTTCACATCAACATGACTATCACCCTCCGTTGACTTAATAATAACAAAACGAATAGGGTGAACGGTCTATCAACGCATTTTCTAAGTCTGTTCCAGTTAATCGTACCTTGATAACGACTTACATCAATACCATAAATCTGTATAACCCTCAGGATAGTCAGGATCACCATAAATAGCCCGCCATCTGAAAACCTGTGGGTGAAACAAAGAAGGAAATAAAAAGAAAACTATACCCTACAGCAAGACACAATCCTCCAGCCCATCGCATCCAACTAGCATCTGAATCCAAGTCTTTAATTATTGAATGAAGCACTTTGGAGATAAACATTTTTCTTACTTTTGGATAACCTTAAGTTCTACTTTATATCTATATATCATTGAACTTTCAAGATTTCTTTTCATGAAGAAAAGAAATTATTTTCATGATAATTATTTACGTGAAGATAAATATTTATTTTCATGAAAATAAATTAACACACGACCTGAAATAAGTTCAAAATATATTGTTTTTAGATTCAATAGACAGCAGAATTAAAAACAATTAAGCACTACTTACATCCGTAATCATGTGCTTTTATTATGTATGAATGCTATAATAATAGATTGAATTTCAAAGGGATATTGAAATATTGATTACAACTACTTAAAACATAGAAGCAAGAAAAATACAGGGCTTGTATAAAACAAAAGAAGAAACAGAGGATATAACTATCCCTCATCTCTTCTTTATATATATACTATTACTTAGCCTGCTCTAACTCGAGAGTCTTAGTAGTCTGATCACATACTGAAGAAGGACCCCAGTACTGGATTGGACCTGGATAGATGTAGCAAGTTTCCTTAGCCCACTTATCACGCTGAGCAGCGAAAAGCCTTAAATGGAGCACCATCAAGTTCAACAAAGTGCCTTGCGGATAACAGGCTTCATCTCACCAGTTACGTCTCTCCATGTTCATCATCATAGTGATTGGCACACCTCCTGCCTTCCACTGATCTGCTACCAGCTGTTGTGTTCTTAACGATAGCCATATAACCTGTCTTACCGTTTGCAATCAACTGAGCTGCTGATGAACCGAGTGCATAGCAGTAGTCTGCATCGAAGTTTAGAAGGAGCTGCACAACGACCCTCGTAACCGAAGAAGTGGTGAAGAGGAGAACTTCACCAGTGTGCACTTACCTTCCTTCTTCCACTGATCAAGCTTAGCTGCAACCATCTCTGAGATGAGTTTCTCTGTCTCAATGAGAGATACCTGTACGTTACCGTGTGGGTCACGGTCGAGAGAAAGCTGACGTGCAACGCCCTCTGGAAGTGTCTCAAAGGTAGCCTTATTCTCTGCTGAGAGGTGAGCGAGAATATCTACGCTGAGCAGCCTTGTCAAAGATTCAAATATTCTGCACCATGAGCAGCAAGCAAGTCATTCAACTCCTGAATCAAACGACCGATAGCAGGAATAAACTCGATAAGACCCTCTGGAATCAAAAACAACACCGAAAGTCGTTACCCCTGCTCTGCACGGTAAGCAACACCAGCGATATACTCAACGATATCGTTCAATGTCTGATCCTTAGCCTCAATCTCCTCGAGATACCAAGCAGATGTTTGGACTGGTCTGCAGCACACTCAAGAGCAATGTGAGAAGCAAGCTGACCCATCAACTTGATGAAGTGCCAGTACTTACGAGCAGAGTTACGGTCACGCTCAATGTGCCAATAAGCTCAGAGTATGTCTTAGTTGCTGTATCGAAACCAAAAGCAAAGTCCCCAATCTGATCGTTCTTCAGTCACCATCGATAGTCTTAGGACAACCGATTACCTGAACGCCATACCGCTTAGCAGCATAGTACTCCAGCCAATACGCAAGCATTGGTATTTGAGTCGTCACCAGCAATGATTACGATGAAAGCCTTGATATCCAACTGACGGATAATCTCAAGACCCTTCTCGAACTGCTCTTCTTCTCAAGCTTTGTTCTGCCTGGACCAATCATATCGAAAACCACCAGTGTTACGGTAAGCCTGAAGATTCTCAGCTGTAATCTCGATGTGAGTTGTGATCAACAAGACCACCAGGACCCATAAGGAAACCACAAGGCGGTTCTCTGGGTTCAACTTCTTAACCTCATCAAAAGAGACCAGAAATAACGTTGTGACCACCAGGAGCCTGACCACCTGAGAGGAGATACCAACGTTAATCTTTAAGCATTGATAGCTGAATCAGCTGGAACAAACTCAACGAGAGGCATCCCGCACGTATGTTAGGGAACAGCTTCTGATATCCTCTTGATTGTCAACACTCTGTGTAGGAGCACCTTCCTGCACTTTACTGCACCTCTGAAGAGCCTTAGGCAGCTCTTGGCTGATAGCCTGCTCTTTCCTTCTGCAATGCGCTAATTTCCATGTGTTTAATTTAAATGATTTAAATATAATGATTTATTTAATGTCTTTACTATTTTGCAAGTTACCTTTTTATCTGATAATAGAAAGGAAAAGATGCTAAATTAAAATTTTAACTCTATTTTTATGTAGAAAGTCTTGCTTTTTCTATATTTATCTTTGAACGATAAATGTAAAATATAGCTATTTAGGATTAATATGAGTAACAAAAGAGATTTGAAACGCACCATCAATTAGCATTTGTGGTGATTTGTTCCTAGAGGCATTGCAGCATCTTCTATGGTGAAAATCGTGATAATGACAATACAGAGGCTATCCTCACTTCAATTTTGGTAATGTACAGCAGCTATCATCAGACGCGTATCTCATGTTCAGCCGGGCATATCAGCCAAAGTTTATTTCAAAGACTTGAAAGACAAGTTTAGTAGAAAGTCTAATGAGATTATTGACCAACTCAACAATCCTTGCATAATGTTACAGGCGTATATCTAAGTGGCTTCTTTATAGTTTTATGGAATTGGAAGAAGGATATCAGGTTCACATTGCCTGATAAAGCTATTATTTGTCTTGCACCTCACGAGTAATTATGATTTCCCTAATTGGGCAGCTTTATGCCAGAGCTGAGCGACAGAAGAGCAATTTCCTTATGAAGAAGGAATGGTTTTTTTCTGGCCGCTTAGTTCTATCTTCCGCAAACTTGGAGGAATCCCTGTATGGCGTGATAAGAAAACAAGCATGACCGACAGATTAGCCGACTATGCTATAAAAGGCTGATAAGTTCCAACTTTGTATTACGCCAGAAGGAAACCCAGAAGCTTTAAATCCAGATTGGAAGAAGGGCTTTTATTATGATTGCACTGAAAGCATCAACTACCCATCTACCTCTACGCTTTAGACTACGAAAAAGAAGTTGATTGAGTGTTCTAGAGATATGACACTCATCGGGTGATGTGGAACAGGATATGAAGGAAATCAAATTGTATTTCAAAGACTTTAAGGGGTAAACATCCTGAATTGTTTAGATAGGAGAATTAAACGGATAATGAAGATAAAATTGCGTGTACTGCGCTTCGCTACTGTCGTTTTGCGAACACTTTTTGCACAAGCGGTAAAAAGCCAACATGTGGGGAAAAACTGATTACGAAGATGCACCATGGGTTAAGAATGTTTCTCCTAAATGAAATCACAGAGGGATTGCAGAATAGAGCATCCATCTGTATGGTCATCGCACTGGAAGATATTACTGATGCTAAGAAAGGTGAATGGAGATGGCAAAGACCGATTCTAGTTCGAGTACAACTGAAGACCTTTATACGCAGACGATAGTTCTTCCTTATCTTATTCCTATGCTTGAGAGCGCAGGAGCAATTGTCTTTACCACGAGAGAAGAGACTGGCAAAAAGAATGAAATTATAGTAGATAACGATAGTCGTACCAACTACAAGGAAGAGAGTATGAAGAAGAAGTGGGCAACATACATCTCACTAAGGGCTCGCCTCTACATTGCTGGCAGTTATAACGATGGTGAGAATCCTTTTGCGGCAGGTACTGCTCGACAGTTAAAGCAAGAAAGCGCAACAGCAAGCTTAGCCCGCTGATATATCAACCAACTATCCTGAAACAGGACGCTTCGCTGTATGTATAGCTATCAGACACAGAAGAAAAGTGTTGATGCAGCAGAATATATTGTTTTCCACAAAAGGAGAGACACATTTCCGTGTGAACCAACGTATGGGTGGTGGCACATGGGTTATCTTGGAACATTTGAGTTTGACAAGGAAATAGCATTAGCAACTCTGTTGTACTGACCAATCATAGCTCTCGTAGAGGTATTGTACTACTGATGCAGTTCGCTTTGGTGGCGGAATGGGCAACATTGTTCGTGGCGGAACTGTGAGTGGTATGCCTCGCTTTTGCCTTGAAGGGCAAGGTACGCTGCGCAATGGGCAGGCGCACCTATGGGGACATAGTGCAGCAAGAGTAATGGCTCTAATATAATGATGACATCAACTGTCGCTCATTGATGACAAACTGGCTTGCTGGAGGTTCTTGTTATCTGACCAGAAAGATGGTACAGAAAAGTACCTATCGAGCTTTACTTTGGCAATACACAGTGATGCTGGAGTTAAAGCAGATGATAGTTTTGTAGGAACCTTGGGTATCTGTACAACACAAGATGGCAATAAAACATTAGGAGATGGA
>BNJS01001697.1_pt1 | contig 40481 bp, 53 predicted proteins | sample 8540461 | NCBI WGS metagenome assembly BNJS01 (sample SAMD00202454, study PRJDB9452) | human saliva metagenome | isolation source: human saliva | place: Japan
AGAGACACCTCATCCACATTGATGGTCAGCAAACACCCATTTATGTCCAAGAAGTTTCATTTGATATTGCTGCTTACCACATTAGCTAATTCTCCAATTATAATCCCAAGGCAAACCACAACAAGGATTTATGTCCCTTTGTAAAAATCAATCATCTCTTTAGAGCCTTCTTTAGCCTCTAATGAGTATATCTTAAAAAAATGTCAATACATGCATATGCCGTCAAACAAAGCTCAGGAAAAACCATTACACCACCTTGTTTCTCCCATCTTCTATAGCTTTTTATACTTTCCTTTATTAAACTCTACATCACTCACCTTAATATTTCAGGTGACACACGAACTCTTGAGGTAAAACTGTCTTCATTTTTCTCTTCACATCTCCAAAAACAAATTACAAAGTCCTCTGCGTCCCTTGTAAAACATATTATCTTTCAAGCCTCAATGCTCCAAAATTCCATAGTAGTACTTCCCTTGCTTTTATTTGTCTTTCATTGTCCTTACTAAAAACTCACTCCCAAGCTTAGATAATCTCAGACCTCTGATATTCGACAATCATTCCTAAAGCTATCATTCAACTCCCATTTGGTTCATTTATCAAAGCATTCACGTATTCATCTTCCTTCAACTACATGGACTTTGACTCTATCCTCTGATTCTTTTGCCATAGATGCAACCTCACCAAAATTCTCTTAATTTATAAAATACAGACGTATCCTTTCATAGCATCATAGTAAGTACAAGTACTCTACCTTCATCATCAACAGGATACTATAGCATACCCAAGAGGATAGATTGATATGGTACTGTGCTACCTTTTCTAACTTGATCTTCTGATAAAGCCTTATTGCAAATTCTACTGCTTTTTCTATCATATTAACTCTTGCCCTATTATATTTATATTATGCACCTTAACTTGGAAGTTTCTTTTTAAGTCCGTTATTCTAGTCAAAGATTGTTTGTACATGAAAGTGAGGGAAAGAACTATAACAATGTAGTTAATGGAAGGAAAAACCTGGGTGCGGTGCGCTGAAAACTCACATATAATAGCATTTTATATTCGTAAATGTAATCAGTATTTTTGTTGTAACCCTCAGCCGTAGTTTTGAACCTCTATAAAGTGGAGAACTTGATCTGGTCCAGAAATCAGAGTTACTCAAAAGAGTTTCTTCCTGTAGAGTTTTACAATGACTTGATGGAGGCACCCTCCTCATACCAAAATGGTAATACTCCATGTGGCTACAGCAACACATACCGCTATTTAGAGATTAGAAGCATAAATCTTAATACTTCAGTGTCTCAAACCATATAGAGGAATAGGAGTGTATTGACTCTACATAGCACCAAATCTATATTTGCTCATCTGTAAGGATTCTAAATATAACTTTTTGAGGACTTGACACTGATATTGGATTTTTATGATAGTACAGTATGCAATAGACAGTAATGATAAAAGTCAGTTTCAAAATAGATGAGGAAGCAAGGTGAAGTTAAACATTTGAATTTGATATATTCTATAAAAGCATACTTCGATACTGCTGGAAATGAGGTGAGGTTGAATTCTAACAATAGTGAAGTAATCAAACCAAACTTGTTTCGCTGAAGGTACTGAAATAAACGAGGTCTGGTTGAAGAATGAAACCAACATCTTTCACGAAACTACTTTTTGATGTTGAAATCTAAATGAGAAACCACCAAAGCAAAATGATGACTTATCTATGAAAATATTATTATAATAAAACCCATTCCAAACGGTCTGAGTTTTTTTATTATTTATATGTCGTCTACGAACTCCTCCCGCCGCTGATTCTCTCAACCAGTTTTATATTAATGTTTATAGACACATACTGAATTGATAACCCAAACTTCTTGATATCTCCCCACAGGTACCCTGATACATTTATCCTTGGCTTATCTGAAAGAATCTCCTCAGGTATAATTTACACTTTCCTTTCCAACATTATAATCATCAGGATGGCCTTAGCCTTATAGGTATGATGTGCCTTGCAGTAGCAAATATATATCTTTTGCCGCAAAGACTTTTTCATAAAATCTTCAAGATCTGAATATATTAATATCCAACCATCCCAGTAGTCTCATACCTGCACGCTTTATCTGCTTTTCATTGATTCTGTGAAACCCAGAGGTTCGATAAGACGTAGTCTCGGTATTTGTCGCAACGCAGCTTCCACCAATTATTACCCAGATTTGGCAGGTATCTCAGGCTCATGAAACTATATCTATAGAAAGACCTCTTACAAATTTTTCTACACCTCTTGAAAAAGTGCTCTTAAGTCTCTCCATGGAGTAAGCATAATGATACCCACATATCCCTCTCACATCGCTGTGCTGTTCCTGGCATCATGGCACCTTTTGTTCTTCCAAAAGTTCTTGTTGCAAATTCTCTGATGTCATATTGAATTTTTATACTTGAAATACATAAACGTGCCCTGTGGTTCGAAACAGGCTATACCAAGCTCTTCGAATCGGTGGCAAGTGCATCTTTCTCTTTGGTTGCAGATTCTTCATTTTGCTACCCCATATCACCATGTACCAAAGCCCACTGCTGCAGCACACTGTAGTAGGAGCACACATTATATGCACCAGGAATTTTTACCACCTGAGCAATTGCTTTGACCTGTGGCACAACGTGGCAAGTCTCCCAACCTGTCATAGCATGATTTGAAAGTTCGTTTATCAAAATAGTTCTTCCTTCATACCCTCATTTGCAATACCATTGAGATAAGCCTCCTCATGTAAGCTCAACAAAGCATCTCATCAGAAATCATGATATAAACTTTCTCTATACATAATTTTAGCTATGTCTTTTAATTCATCTTATATTTAATATAGTCCTATAGGATTGTTAGAAAAGCAAAAATAATATTTTTGTTTTTACTAGCACCTTTTCAAGAATTGATCTGCCTTTAATTTAAAGTCATCCTGTCACCCATTATTATCGGATCGCCTGCAGCATAGCATAAGGTCTATAGGATACATGAAGGCTGCACAAGAATCGAACATCACCATCAATCACGTCCTATGGCCATATCAATACCCTAGATCCTCCCACTGTAATAAATTGCTCTACCTTGTATCACTTACTGGGTTTTCTAATGAGCTTTAATTCTTCTGCCCCATCAAACCTGAGTTTATGAAAGTCTTTCCTTTCTAGAATATACCGCATCCCTTTATAAAATATGTATGTATCAAAATCAGGCTCACCCACACCCAATGATATAGTATCCTCCATATATTTACTATCAAAACTGATCTGAATATTGATTTACTATTTTTGATATTGCTCTACAGTTATCAGTCATTTCTCATCTTTTTCTTTTCTTTGCAGATAACATTGTCTGATACTATATCAATACAAAATGTTGCAGTCAGAGCATGGAACTATATGGTCCAACTTATCTGAGACAACCAGTAACCTCTTCCCATGGTTCTGCCTCACAAATACCGTAAAGTCAAATGCCTCACTCATCAAATATATTGCATTGACTTCTGAAACTGATAAATCTTTCCTGCAATATTATCAAAACCCATTCCCCTTGTGAGTAACTTCACCCCAAGTGGCTAACCTTTTCATTAGCTGCTTCCTAATTCTATCAAAGTATGATAACCACATATCACACCTCCTTCTTTCCATATTTGCAATCTCATTTGCATTGTTACCTATCTCCCACCTCCAATAAAATAGTAAGTTCTACAATATCAATTCTAGAATTTTTCTCAATTATTGGACAGTATTTTCTCATCTTTATCACCTTAAAAATTTCATCATCTGTGGTACCTATCCACATACTAATAGCCTCTTTATCAACTATTCTTATCCGGATATCAAGACCCATTATTCATGTGAAAGGACCTATTTCATTTGCACCTATAAACTGATAAGTAGATCTTCAGTTATACATAAGTTTTCTACTTAAAGTCTATATATATAAGTCCAAAATACTCACAAATTTCAATACAAATCTGAATTGCAAGTATTTTTTTATCTCTATTTCGAAACTGCAACTCTGATTTGGTACAAGCATATATATTGATTAATATACCGCCCTTTGTATCCGATAGTTCACTAAAGCCTGCAACATACTATTTTATACCATAGTGTTCTTTAATTGATCTATTAGATATGGGAGATACCAATAACCTCTATTTTCGAAGTATGTTTAACATACTTCTAAATATATCTTATTAAAATACCTACTTAAATCATCATAGTATCTCTATTAACTAAGAGCACCCTTAATCCTGCATATCCACAAAATACTATATATTTTTTCATTACTGACCTTAAAGAGTATCTGACAAACTGTCCCAAATTATCCGGTGCAGGCGTTGTCTTCCGGTACAGGAATCTGTAGGAGTTGTATTCTCTGTTGGTTCCTTCAGATTTACTGTGCTTTATGTGTAGGTGGTGCGCAGTTGCTGCCCGTTCCTTATATATACATTCTCATTTGCCATCACATAAGTATCACTGATACGTTTTCTCACTTACTTCAACACCACGTCTTCCTTGACAACTTCCAAAGTTTTGAGACTCTTTCCTCTATGTCCATCTGACTGTTTTCTTGGGGCTGCTTATAGGGCTTTTGAAGATCATTCATATGTTTCACCAGCAGTCTTCACTGATTACCTCAGACTCAAATTCACATTTCTATTTGAAGGTCTGTCTTTACTCCTAAATAGTAAATAGTAAGAGCATTCTTTCCCAGCATGTAATAGCCTACATAAATCGGTAAAGCTTCTATTATTTGTCACCATACTCTTATGTCTCATGGCCGCAGCATCACCATTTGGCTGTACATAACCACCATCATAGAGTGATTTTTTCTCTGTAATCGTTATTCTGTTTCCAAGACGCTCTGTTAAGGTAGTAGTAATTACGCTCCACCACCTACACTTTCTTCCACTATTAAACTGTTTGTGTATATGTTTCTCACATTTTATATTCATTTTTGATTGTAAAAGGATACTTTTCATAGCCTGACAAAGTTTCTCTTCCTGCATCAAAAAGTACACCATCCATCTTTTTCTGTACCAACTGCACATGGTAGCTCTCTATGATGATGATGATGAATAATTTGTAGTAAAAGTTCCAAACATCCTTAATATCTTTTGATCTTCCGTTTACTGTAGCTAAGTTTGTGCCCTGCAACCATAGTCTCTTTCTCCATCCTTAAAATCACTAAGTTTTGCTGTTATAATTCATTATCTGAGAAAGCACTATCCGGTTATGTTCGGAGTTATCTCAAACGCATCATTTATCTTTTATAGCATTTTGTTACAGCATTTGATCAGTACTACTTGTTTTTCCAAGAATGGCCCAGCCCATCCTCATCAAGAGATATTTGGAGTAATACTTCGTGAGTTTCCTAAGAGAACCGAACTTTTGCAAATCTATCAATCATATTTCGAGGTATATTTTTGGTGCCTCCTCTATTTACATCTTTATTTTCATTTCATCCCAATCTCCGCATAATAGCTTGCTTCTTTACTTTTTTCTCCTGATAAATTCTAAAATAAAATTCTTTTCTATTAATTTATTTTAATATTTGTCACGCATCTTCAAGTGCACATTGTTCTTAATATCAAAACCCGCTACACTCAAATCCTGTGGCTTCTTTCAGCTTTTATACCATCATCATAAACCCTATTTTGGCCCCTCAGGTGCAGTGCATCACTATCCGCTGATACGGCCCACCTTCCAAAATCACATCATCAGTGCGTCTCCTCATTGGCTGCACCTAATATCAAATCCACCTGCCCCTGTGCTACACTAAGTCCTTAAAATAGCCATAGCAAAAACAGCCACGAAACCATTCACTCATACAAGTTTCAACTCAGTCTCCCTTATATCCTCCTCAATATTATTTGAAAACCTTGACAGTCAGCCAATGCACTACCATTGACAGAACTAGAATTGTTACGGTAACCATTGAACGCTTTTCTTTCTTCACTATCCATATAAACCTCTTTTCTTTTGAGATAAATACACTTTATGTAACCTTAGTGAAATCTTTTCTAGTGTTTGGTGGCTGGAGGACATATTTGGAGCAAAACCTCATTTCTGACCCTGATTTTTATCCATCATTCTTTCTTGGTTTTATCTTGAAAGAATAATTAAACTGTATATAATTTAGTACTTGCAAGTCCTGCCTTTTTAATCGGAATGAATTTTTAAGTTTTACTCTCATATCCTCAGGTTCCTATATCCAACTGTTATGACTTTCTCAGAATCTCTAGAATGTTATACCAAAGTCATGCATTTTTCTTTTCTATACCAAAGTAACAACAGGTACTGCTAGATTTACCAGCACAAATATCTTCTGCACAGCTTATATAAAATTAAAACCTCAAATCATACCACTCTTGTATCTCATAAAATCAGAAGCAAAATCGTATTATAAATTTACAACGTAGTCCTCAATAAAACTACCATAATATCTGCATCATGTACCTATCTGTCTCTTCAAGTTCACTTTCTTTATAATCTGTAAACGAAAATCTTTCATCTATATGACTTGTGGATTTATTAGAGTGAAAAGTGTTTCATTGAGTATGACAGTTCTTTATTTTTAAGAGTCCACCTATTATCTTATCCCGCCAAGTTTATACCTGTAGTTTCATGATCAATAGTTAGTATAATTCCAGTCACCTATACTTTGGCACTTTGGACAACCTCTCTTAAAAGCATATATCATCATATTTTTCTCTTTCTAACATATATAGTTCTTCCAAGAGTTATCAATCTGTATTCCAAACTATCCAATGATCCTTGGAAGTATCTCCATAAGTTCAAACTCTATCTTACAGGGTCATCACTCTGTAGCTCCAATTTTAGTAAATTTTAAGATAGTATCTACCACTATACCTTGGTATATTAAACATAGCTCTGATAACATCTGCTGTCTTTCTACCCACTCCCAAGGTCAAAAGATCAAGACTACTTGGGACCTCACTCAAAATCTGTTAAAAGTCAAGCACAGGCGATCAACTTCATTTTATTGTGATAAACCTATTGAACGTATATCTTCTCCATTTCTGAGATGCTTGCATCTGCAAACTTTTCTAAGCTATCATACTTTTATACAAGTTCTTTGTCACTATATTTACTCCATCTGTACATTGTGCACCAAGTGCATGGTGTATAAATAGAAGCCAAGCTAGGAGTATTATACCTAGATATATAATTTTTTCTGTACCATATGTTGTGCATCTAGCTTAACAATATTCTCTCAAGTCGTTTTATTCATCATACCATTATTCCTATCCCACTTATTGATATTCATAGTATTCACCCTTGCAGCATTTAGCATTCTTTACTGCCTTACCGAAGGTCATATCGTATTCTTCTATATATTATAGTTTTTTATTCCGCCTGTAGCTATTGCTTTGCACACCCAATAAGATGGGAATAGGTTACATATCTTAAGCGCCTTCCAAAAGAACCGCCTCTATAATTTAATATGGTATCTAATTCACTTATGTAGTCAGCATACTTTAGACATGGATCAGTAGCCCAGCTCCCTTGTCTGATGGGAAATCTCTCACCATCCTTGGAACCTACTATATCCCATAGAAAGTATTTTATTATTTACTTACTATACAAGCAGGCTCCATCACTTGAGTAAGTTTGATCTTTTGATCTTCTTTTGCACTAAGCTTTGCCACACCCATAAAATATTCATCCCAATTTATATAATCTTTCTTTCACTCATAATTCACCTAAACATCTATTATATGTTTACAGCCTTTTTATTTTGTTCATTATCGCCTGTCTATGCCACTTCTAATCAAACGACCTGATATAATTTCTCAATTAACCTAAGTTCATCACACATTGTCTAAGCACATCAAAAGATTATGGGCAATGCTCTCATCCATTATATACTCTGGAAGATCTGTAATCTGAGGTATTATTATTCTACCTTCCCGGATGCAAAAACCTTCTCAAATGTTCACTATGGTAAGTATTAAACCGATGATCCGCCTTTAATTTCAATTTAAAGAACGAAGACCAATTCATTACCAATCAGTCCTATATATCAGCCTTTTGTGACACGTTTATTTTATGCCCGGAGCCTTATGCCTCAATTATTTATGTTAAAATATAGCTACCACTTCTACCCTACTCACAACCATACATCTCCAGTTACTGCACCCGGTCTCACTAATGTTGGAACATTCCGTCAGATCCATCTAGAGACTCCCCACACCCATTCCAGTTCCACCATCTATTATCATATTCATTCCTTCCATCTATCCTCAACATGAGATGCCCACAAGCGAAGAATCCACTCACATTTGCATCTCTGGTACAAGCACAGGCAATTCGCCACTCCTATCAAGGATCTTGCTATATTATTCAGGTAGCTCCACTGCCACCCTGCATTCTGTCTTTCCACAGCATCCGTAATTTCTTCTTTTTTAAAAACCATGTCACTAGGTCTTGCCAAAACTTTTGCCAATTCATAAATATATGGAATCTCTTTGCACATGCCAAACATCTTCTACCTTGAACATGTACACAATCAAAGGATTATCACTTGGTCTATCTTAGGCATATATCCTTTTCGCTTCATCAGGTATTTGCTCCAAGACCATATACAGTTTCTGTAGGAAAGTCAAGACTCCATTTTTATTATATTCACAACAGCTTGATATCACTGTTCGATATATTCTTGAGATCTTTTTCTATTTTTTGTTTTATCTCCTGCTTTAATTATATTTCTCCAACCACGAATGTTTTTTATTTCTTTGTTAAGTTTCTTTTTCTTTGCTTTCTCAGTATCTTTCCCTTAACTTCATATATCGCTGTATCTACTAACTTCAGGGTCTTTATAAATATAGGTTTCACCATTTCACCTTAATCTTACCTTACATATCCATAAACTGACAAAGCCCCAGTAATAATACTTTGATTTGTAGAAACCATCTCACCTTTCTGGCATCAAATCATAAATCAAATCAGAATTGTATTATCCGCTAGGCATCCCTTTGTAGGAAACAGCGGATACAAACCTTGAATAACCGGAAAATGCAACATATCTCTTTCTTCATCACTTAGGTGTCATCGATAATAATCCAATGAATAATATTCTTACTGAATCAAATCCATCTTTTATCATATTTTGCTGGTATAGCAGTGACCTCTGGCGCATGATGAAATGGCTCGTTCGACAATATTTATAGCCTCTAAGTGTATGTTAACTCAACCCACCATTTGATATCCAATATTGTAAAGTTTTTGAACACTACACAAAACAATGATATTCAAAACATTTCTTCCACCCTCATGTACTTAAGTATTTCTTTATGTCTCACTATTTAAGATTAATTTAGGTGCAATATCTTTTTTTTTTCTCAATATCATCTATCCGCTAAAGTCAAAAAATCAGAATTGCCCCTACAAAAGGAACTCCTTTTTCTTCAGTTCCCACACCTATTTGCACCAACGATAACCTTAAACGCATCTTCTATATACTGTGTGGGCTTTATTACTCTGTGGAACCCACCACAATGATGGAAGATTTGAGCCGCTTTGCCTCGTCTATTTCCTATTATTTCCAAAGGGAAAGATCTTTATTATCATATTTCACTATCACCTTGATCTCCATTCCAATCCAGTACTATGCAATCATCCATATCCAATTTTCTCCAAAAAAAAAAGCACATCCGAAGATGCTTAGAGTTTACCGCCGCCTTTTTACAATGTGGCATCTTTCATTGGAATATGCTTTATTGTTTCCAAACTCGACTCATCATGCTAGTATCATCAGGTTATCAAATACACCGTAAAACTCAGATGCAGTTCCTCATTGTATCAACTCAACCTCTAAGCTAAATAAATTCAGCCTGTTTAGTCTTTTTCTTTTTTATTAGGTCTAGTCATAAAGTAAAATAGTTCCTATAAACATCACATACTACAACTGCACCTACTCCAATATCACCACCTGTATCTGCGTATCATGTACAACCTCTATTTAGAACCCAAGCATAGTTCTTATTTTGTTATTTGATATTCATATCTGTTCGCGTATAGTCAAAGGACCCCACCATCATTGCATTATAGAAATGAGCAGATCAGTGTCACGCAAAGTCGCATACCAAGCATTTTATTAGCTATGAGATGTTCATATATCCTGAATATGATCTACAAGCCGACATTTCACACCCCTCTTCATAGGTCCTCATCCAACCCATTTTACAAAGATCAATTTACCACGCACCAAAGGCCAAACATGGTTCACCATTCACTATGTCGTTTGAAGAAAATCTAACAATCTTCATCCACTGTTCTCATACACAAGGTGAGTCTTACAACCAGACATGTCGGCTTTATCCTCAGCAGATGTCAAACCGTCGGCATCTAAGATATGATACATCTCTCATCACCAACTGCCAGACCTTCCCAGCAGCATATCCATCAAGATTTATTTCACTTATAGCCTTGGTGATGTGAAATTCTTGAGCCATCAATAACACCACCCTGATTTATCTCAAAGAGAATGCTCCCGCCGATAGTCTCCACTGAATCTGAGTCCCACCTCTGTTCACATCTAGAGCCACCCAGTACGTGCCACTGAATCCTTCATGTACTTTCTCTTTCTTGGGTATGCAGGTACATCTATCAAATGCCATAGCTTACAGTGAACCCAGGATTTCACCAGCCTGTGCTACTCCTCAGGGTCCCATAAATCTTTCTACCTGAATAATGTAGAGCTGAAAGCAACCCTCTTCCTTTGATTTTCCTAAGTTTTGCAAGTGAAACACCTGAAACCCCCGGAGTCTATTAAGAGAGGTCGACCCGTGAATGGACAAATTATGCAAACCACCAAACTTTTTATAAGCTTAATGTCTGTCCTTAAGATGCAGGTGACATGTGCTTGTTCAATTTGACATCCCATTTCTTCAGATTGTCAAATGATACTGCTCCTCACAGTATTATAGTGTCTCATATTCATAAAGAGCGGTGTCTCAAAACATAGAACAGTTTCAATAGTAGCACCCTTGTTTTTTATTCACAGCCTTTATTTCATCATAAAATACCTAAACCAGCCTCCCATTGCTGTCTTTTTTGTTTCAACCTTATCTTCTTGTTCTTCTTCTTGCATTTTCGCCTTCTATTTCTTTATCAAACTGTCATATATATACCAGAAGATACTCTGAGAGGAATACCAGAGTATGTACTACATTATCTTCCAACCATAATAGGTACGCAAATTCTGATAGAAGATACTCCCATCAAGAACAATATGAAATCATTGTTTGTGTAAGGATGAATAGGATACTTTGTCAAAGTCTCAGTAACGCTGGTATTTTAGATTATCCTCCTTAGTAGCCTGGAAGTAATACACATTCTCTTATCTCTATCAAATATAACTATTGTAGTAATACCAGTCTGTCCCAAGCATAGTTAAAGATACACAAGATAAATGTTGAACCCACACCCAACGCAAACACAGAACAAGATAACTACAAACAGATTATGTATAAGTGTGGGCACTGTAAACCCATGTAAAATCTGAAATTCTAAATCAACCCCTTAAATGAGGCCATACTGCATGTAACAACATCAGCGTAAATCACAGCATCTGACTTCATCTCTGCACTAACTGCACCTGATATAGACTTGTGCAATCTTCTGCATTCACAACTGAACTTTCCATGGGCATTGAGCTCTCCCCTCCAAATTCAGAGATCTGGTCTTTATAATTACTCCATTTGAATTCTGCACTTCTGAGTCTATAACGCCTCACCCGTTATAGATTCTACAACCTATATGATTTCCTTTGAAAATCTCACTTAAACTATAGTCCTTATCAAATGTAACATTAGTTGATGTTCATCTTTAAAATCTAATAGAAAGAAGAAATTATCGGTTTTAAACTAACCTAATAAATATAACACTACACATAACCCGGCTATAGCAAGAGTAAACTTTCATTCCACAAATCATCATATGTTGAGCAAAGCTTTTTCCAACCAATATCAAGTCCCACATTACAGGCACTTCTTAATACAAATCTTATACAAACAATGCTAAAACATAGGACAGTATAATACCGAGTAAGGTCTGTGCAAAGTTTTTACCGTACCTGAACCACGCAGACAGCACTGCCGTTGCCAGGCAGTACATTTCCGCCACACAGCTGATAATGCCTTCAAACTGGTGATGAGGACCCAGGCACAATTTTTCTCCAAAGACCACCTTTTCTTTGCCTGTGCATGCCATGAACATTTCCATCCACTGCCATACACCTATTGACAAGATAATACTCACATACCTGGTAATGGAAAAGTTATCTGTTGACAAGAGTAAAATCAAGTATTATGACATAGAGCGTGCGCACCACTGAGTAACACCTGAAGTAGGAATATTGCAATCATAAATGCATTAACATACAACCACAGCAGGTGCCTCTATACTCTTGTAGATACAGCCTGTCCAAGCTTTTGCTCCTACCATATTACTCCTAAGCCTTCCAACTCAAGTGAAAGTGAACCTATACGAATAGTAGATGCAAGATCTTTCAAGCGCCCCATCACATGAAGTCATTCCTGTAATCAGCTACACCACCTGTTATTGGTAGTTCAGTAATTGTAGGATTTGAATAAATTATATTGTCATACATAATAGCAATCCTTTTGATCTATCAGGTCTTAAATAACTGCAATGCTTTTTGTCCTTCTTCTGTAAATGCGGGCAGATAATGCATACTACTATTTCATTATTATCTATACTACCTACTCAGCAGTTGCTACCTGATCGCCCGTAGCACAGTACTGTGGATCTGCTAAAATAATGAACCCGGTTTTCCAAGTTCGTCATATTTTGCATTGGTATCTGATACACCTGAATAATATTTATTCTATTGTCACCCTCTCTGTAAACTTCTCGCTCAAGAATAGTTTTGAACTCTCTGTTGTAACTTGTATGATAGTATCTGCCATATCCTCATCTGATGGATTTGGATTCACTGTCTGATAAGTAATACTTACACCACCTGCCAAATCGAGTCCTATTTTATCTTTCCTGTACTTATTTTGGAAGTTTTACCACTCTCTTAGCTGTCTCATCAGATATAGTATCTCATCCACTGATGTTTCACTCACTACTTTCATCAACTGATGAACTCTCAGGTTGCTCACTTGATGCAGAAGCACCAGCACTTGTCTCAGTAGATTGTGCCAACCACTGGCATCTTTCAGCCTTCCTGTCAATTGCTACTGTAGGCAAGGAAGCCCAAAAATACCAAAACTACAAATGTGATAAATAGAGAGGCTAAGCTCCTTGCTTATTGTCCTCATTATTTTCTCCTATTCTTACCCAGCTAATGCTGCTTTTACTATTATTGCACACCGAATTCTCTTTTCAGTTCCGCAACCGATATCAAGCATTCCAAGGTTTATGAAAGTTACAGGAATTGGCTGCAGCCTCCACTGTTAACAAATCTTGCATAGCAATCCTGCACTTTGGTTTTCAGGTAAACATCGTACAGTTTAAACTCATTACTATCGTCTTTCTTCAGTCCACCAAACACTTCCAAGCAAAACTTCTACCTGTTAAACGGTAACTCTTAGTGCCTCTTTTGGACTCAGCAAATTTTAGAAAAACTTAGGCAATTATTGACCATAGCCTTTTCCAATCTTCTGACTTCTAAGTTCTTCAAGCTCCAGTGAAAGTAACCTATACGGAATATTGGTAAGTTTTTCTGCCTCATCATAAGATGTCATACCTGTAATCTGTGCTGTACCACCCACAGGCTGTCTGAACAGAGGATTTGAATAAATTATATTGTCTATACCGCAACCTCTGACCTACAAGTCCTACAGTTGCCTCCAAATGCCTTTTGATCCTTCCTTTTTCAGTAAATGTAAGATACTACATACTACCATTATTATTCAGGCTCACCTGCCTTTTGCTGTTGCTAACGATCACCGGTGGGCACATGTACATTCCTGTGGATCTACAACATCAATGAACCTGTTTTCCAAGTCTGTCATGAAACAGACCCAATACACCTGGACATCAACATTTATCTCATTGGCTCATCCCTCTGTAAACCCCCGCTCTGTTGAATAGTTTTGAACCGTTGTAAACTTATAGATAGCATCTGCCATTATCCTCATCTGATGGATTTTGATCCATCAATTGATAAGTGCAATACTACACCATTCACAATCAAGTCCTAGTTTGTTGCCAGCCAGTCTGTAGATTGTGCCGAAACTATCAGCACTTTTATTTATTGGGCTCTCAACAACACATTGTAGGCAAAGAAACTCTGGGTATTGTTTTGGGAAACCACAAATGTGATAAATAGAGAGTTGGGCCTTGCTTATTGTTCTGCATTATCTTCCTATTTTACCCAGCTAACGTTGCTTTATCATTATTGCACACTCAATTCCTCTTTTGAAGTTCGTAAATTTGCATCATAAGTATCTGTTAGAGCCTATTGTGCTTATAGGAATTCTACGCATAGCCTCCATCACAATAACTTTGGTATAGCAATCCTGCACTTTGTTTCCAGCAACATTGCATAACTTTGAAACTCATTACTAATGCCCTTTCTCTCCAGTCCAAACACATTTCCAAGTAAAACCCCTAACTTGCCAAATCATTATTATATACAATTCTAAGTGTTACTTAAGGTATTCTGGTTCCTGAGCCAATGTCCAAAGTCTCGCAACACACAGTCCTGAGTTAACCCATTGTTGGAAAAGAACTTTTCCTTCTTCTTCTTTAATATGTTCCAATATGTCGATTACATTCTCCATAATTCTTAATATCCTCTCTAATTGTACAGGGTTTCACTCTTCCTCAATTTGGCATAACAGTTCCATTTGTCTGCTTAAACCAAGATCTGCAAAATGCAACATCATTAGAAAATTCAAATTATTTTGTAAAAGTAATTTGATACAGTAGTTCCTATACCCTTTGACCTGCAAATTTTGTAACTTGGCATCATAACACCAGCTGCCCCTAGTCCTCTTGCAGGGACGACACATCACGCTCTTTTTCACCATCCAGACCGGGAGCACCACATTGACATTTCATTATAAAAACCATAACCTAACTCAGTCAGAAGCTACACCATTTGTTGTGATAAAACTGAACCTTTATTAGTCTTCTTCCAAGCTCCATACTTTACCAGGTCTTTATTCACAATTCCATAAGGCCTGCCACCAAAGAAGTCTACTCCTGTTTCTCCGCCTCTGAATCACACAAGAAACCCAATGCTCTCTCTGTTGACATCATAGCCTATTAAAGTCCTTCTTCCATGATATTCTCCTCTTCACAAAACAATATTACAAGAAGGCAACTATAAGGAGTGAGGAAGGCAGAGTGCTTACTACTGCTTTCCTTGTGTCATTTATATACAGTTCATAAGTATCCTTTGTACAAAGCTCCTCTGCATCTATAAGCTCCCAAGGTCAAGTTTTACAGCTTCATCTATTTCCTCATCAGTCGGCTTTGCCTCCTGCTCGACTCCCATCCATCTTTGTTTCCGCTATCGAAGCCAATGGTGAATCAAGCCTCCTATGTTTTCTACAATCTCCACGTTGCACTGCTACAGCAGCCTATCCAATTATGATGAATAGAACCTCCAATCACATCCATATTATATCCATTATTCTTATATTGACAACAAATATTCCTCTTTCTATTACAACACGAAAAGCCCCCAACAGCCCAGCACCGCAAAGGGGTTTTGACATGCTGTCCATCTGTTAGATTTTCGCCTGATTTCCAACAGGCAAGATGTCTGTGCCAACAGACAAGAGCCCGGCACCACAACCAACACGCTTAGAATTTCTACTAATTTAAATAAATATGTTTACATACATCTCCCTTCTATGTCGATACTGCGACAATCTTTTCCAAGCGAAACCATTTCAGCAACAGTATATATCTTTTCAATAAATATATTTTATTATCGTCAATTCCAAAGACGACCACATATTGTGCATTAAACATATTCATTCTATTCTTCTCTACGCTTTTGTACATAAAAGCAATCATAGACAAGCAAGTCCAAGCGTTATCACTAAGAACACTGGCAGATTAATAGTTTCTTATTGCTTTATATCAAAGCTACCCAAATAAGACCTAAATTACCTGCCTGATCCTTGCCTGCACTTCTATGCTATGTCAATTTAAAACGCACTGAGTAGCCCTTCCATCTTGATTTGCATACCTCTTTACTTACTAAAAGTCTGTCATTTCAAACTGAATCTATAAAATCTAAGTGTGCCTCAGACACTACCTATAGCTCCTAACATCTCTTCTACTCCAAATTATATTTACAGGCTTTGTAGCATCAATAAATGACCCTACCTACTCATAGTAGACTTATTTCCTGGCAGTATCTATTACTCAAGATTAAACATATTTGTTGTCTTTATAACAGTTTTTAGAAACTTAACTCGCCATCTACCAAAATCATAAGGCTCATCAGTTCCATTTATCGTAGCTAACTATAGATATTCTATCAGTATTCCAAACCTAAAAGATTAAAATATTTTGTATGTTTTCCCACAAGCTCTTCCGGTTTAAATTTAAATGTTGCTCCATTCTTATTTACTGCGAGAAATTCACCTGCTTCCTAACACACTCCACACACATATATATATATACATCACATCACACACACATATAGGATCGTTTTAGAATATAGCCTCCATCCTGTCTCTTTGCCTTATATATATGTTCTCAAATTTTCCATCCGTAACAGATCGGGATATATTTTTGACTTGATAACTACAGTTACATCACTATATTCACTTATGATGTCTCTTGATTTGCTGAAAGATTTTCTACCCGGTTACGATATAGGTGCCAGAGTCAACATTTACTTTTCTCCAAAATGAATTTTTTACCATTTTTACTACTGAAATTTATATTAACCATCATCATAAAACAAAATATTTGCCTTTTATGATTTTCACCATTTGAGCTCCACGAATAATTTACATCTGATAATCACTTCTTTCCACCTAATATTACAACTAATCACAGTAATACTATTTGCATCAAAATTATTGTCCCTCATTTACAGATGTAGTTCTGGTATTTATGATCCATTTACTCTATTATTTGAAGTATCTCAGACTTTATACTTACCTGCTACACAGTACTTGTAGCTCACTCTATTGTTATTTCCAGTGCCTGAAGGAACATAAGTTCTGTATTTTCGTTGAGGTCTCACTTTCTACGTGCATTGAAACTTGACCTGTTATACCGCTGTTTCTTCCCTTCATTTACGGTTGGTATAGTACTTATGTCATTAGCATTTGATGCATTAATGATCTTGGGTATTAGTCTTACATCTCACAACTGAGATATTATTTACAGTTGTTCCTGTATCCCATTATTTGGGTCTATTTCCTTCATTATATGAATCAACAGCTGCTTTGCTTTCAGCTGTAACTGAATCTGTGGTCATACTCTCTCTCAACAATATTTGAAATTATCCGTCACGCTTTCAACTGTGTTTGAAATTAACTGCTAAGCTTTTGTTCATTTATCTCAATCTGTAGTATTCAATCCCATAGTTTGCTCTCGCAACTATTTCCGGATCCTGTGTATCTTCTACAGGTGTGCTGTACAGCCAAGAAAATATTTGACTTTCGGTCTCCTCGTTTCTAGAGACAAACTGCCGCATATTATCAGCTTTCATAGTATTCAAACCATCCTCTTTTGCAACATGTGTACTCTACTTCCAATAGCAAAACATACATTACTTCTATACAATGTGATACTTGTATTTTGACCTCCTCACCGCTAACTGCGTGCAAAATCCGATCTTATTACCAAGTCCTCTGATTGAATTTGTAGCTGTCGCTGTTGATGGAGTGGCAACTGGATGATGTGGCAAGAGTAGGTCGGATCGGACACATCATAATCCTCAATTTCAATACTTCCACCATTTCTCTTATAACATTTTGATATTATCAAAAGAATTTTCACTAATATTGGACCTGCAATTAGAATAACTCTCACTGTTTGTATCTCCAAGATCCACTGGTGTAGGTAGCACGTCAATGTACTGTATCATACTGGCAAATGATGAAACATTTTCTTTATATGATAGCCTCTACTATCCCTAAACTATCAATCCTATAACAGTATTTTGACTGAACAGTTGCAGCACCAAAACAAGATCTTAAAAATAATTTGTGGCATAAAACATATACAAATCAGTATCGATATTAACTCCTCACTTTTGAACAACATTCATAAAACCATCCACCTCCCGCAATCAAATTAATCTTCATCCACACCTCTGTCAAAATCAACGCTCTTCTTTATAGTTTTCCAGGAGTCCGACGATGCACTTTTCAAAAGAATAGTTTCTCCAGCATTTTCGATATTACTACTGTATGTGCCGTCCTTTTTATTAATCTACCACCCACTTCAATTTCCTCGGAATTTGTTTTCTCAAGTGGTCATTGTCTTATTTTGCATCTCTTGGACTCACCGATCCATATCTTTGAACCATAGCTTAAGATATCTCTAAAACTGCTTCTTTGTCAAAGCTAAAACCATATCACTCACACTATTATCAGCATTGGCATCAGTAAAAATCCCACCAAAACTATAACATTTGTGCATTATATACCTCCAACATTTTGTAATTTATTCTTTAATGAAACAAAATGAACTATATTCTTATTCCTGGTAATTTGTTTGAGATCTTTATGGACTTGCAGCGAAGCACTTACATCTTTTATGTCCATAAGTAACATTGTAGATAAACTTATGTCTGCAGTAGCATCTATAGGATACTCTTTCATAAGTTCTCATCATATTCTGACTTCTTGCTCTCCGTCGTATTCCCCCATCGTTCTCTATAGATATCACCTATTCTGTGTTTCAAAAGAATATCTCTGTGAAGATGGCCCCAAGACTAGATATTGCCTCATAGCATGAGATAGCTTCACATCAACCATTTCTGGCTTCCATTATCCTCAAAGTTGGTATCGCCCTCCTATAACGTGCAATCAGCCATCCTGCAAAGCATACCTCCGGTAACATTGTCTCTTTAAATCTTGTCATATAATAGGATCCTTTTCAGAGTATTCCATCCGGTAAGTATAGTCTGCATAGCTCCTCATCAGCAGTTGTTCACCTACCTTGTATGCACCAAAAGCTAATTAGCCCCATATATCTTTGGTGCGTACATATATCTCACTCTTCCTCATTCACTTCTGCATTTAGATACTCATCTACATGATTCATATCCCTCGACTATAACCTTCCAGTCTGCACCTATTCCTGATAACGATCTCTGAAAGGGAGGTTACATACTTTGCTTGAGGATACTGCATTCACTGTATCGAAATATCTCGGCAGCAGTCTCCATAATCAATATCAAAATCTGTGTCCTTGTTATTTCCAAGAAAAATATATCTGTCCCATTTTTCACTCATTATGTCATCATTTTATTCAAGTCTCCTCTCACACTGATAGCAATCATAGCTGGCAGTACCATCAGCCCATCTCCTTTGTCGGTCCCATATAACAGCACAATTCCAACATCCTTATATATGCTTCTGTGTTTTGGTGTTGTATATAGTAGGTTTGAAAATAACTCACAAAACATTTCCATCAACACTGCTTTTCACTGGCTCATTAGATGCTATATTTAGAGCTGCTTCCGACAGTGATAATTATTATAAAGCTTGGACATTTCTCTTTCTCCATGCCACCATTGACTATACAGCAAAGAAGTGAGACATTTGACAGAACAAGGAGTTGTAAAGGAAAGTACATGGTTTTTGTCTTCACTGGTATATGAATCAGTTCAAATCTCTAAAATGCTGTAATGCACAAGAGATATTTCCTCGCAATCATTAAATCGTTTTTCAGGATCCTTTTCGTAGCTCTATGCATAATCTTTCAAGTCCGTTTGATAATCTCTCATCCCATTTTCTATTAGGTTATAACCGTATGGGAGGCTCTGCAGGATTTACTCCGGTCAAAGGTGATGTCGTAGTGGCTCCAAGATTGCAGGACATGTCCTTGCATCAGCGTGTTCAGGAGTTCCACCCTGCAAACTCGCTGCGCTGCATAAACTCTAGTGTACCAAGACAGCAGGGAAGTCTCGATACACTGTCATCATAACTATATCTTCTTGCCGTTCCAAAATCTATTAATGTTATTCTGTCGTCAGGTCTTTAGCATTAGTATTTGTATGTTTCAAATCCCTATATATTATTGGTGGTTTTGTGAATGCAGATAATCCAGTACATCACACAGCTGTATAGCATATTCAACTACTCTCTTCTTCAATGGTCTCTGCTCTGCCAAAATATCAGATAGTGGTTCACCTCTACATAATCCATTGCCAATTATTATTGTATCGTCTACTTTAATTATATCCGCAACACTTGGTAAGTATTGATTGCAGCTCTTTTAGGAGTCTGTTTCTGTTATAAGACTTTGTCTCACAATCTCATAGTTTTATCTTTCCTTATCGCTCAGTGGCCCATTGTTTACGTACTTTTCATTCATTGCCAAACTAAACAATGCTCACTGCGTCTGACCTGATTTTATTTAAAAATTTTATATTTCCCATCTAAAAGTTGGGCGCAATCTCCTAAATATATCGTGGCTACTGTATCTCAATCGTAGTTGCTGAAATATTACTCATGTCTTTCTGAGGTTTAGATCCACTCACACGTACGCAACCTCTTGTTTAGCTCTGTGTTATCACATTTTAACAATGTGTTGAAAATCTCTCTCTCAGATATCCTGGTAGTCTAAATCCATCACTACCACAGCAATAAAACTATCACCTTTGACCACCGCATCGTAAACATATCTGGCTCTAGACCTTCTGTAGCCCCATGCACTGCAGCACAGTTTCATCTAGGATCTCTTCCTTGCATCTACGCTACTTTATCTCCTTTCATGCCATTTCCTCGCACAACAGTATGACTCATGTGTGCACATTTTATTTTAGACGATGATATCTCATATAATCTTGTATCTCCTATGATAGCAAACAAAATATTTTCTTCCCACCAAAGAGAATAGCTGGTTATAGTAGTACCCAGATATATACCTATGCTCTCTCATAGTATAAGTAATCCTTCCATTTTCAGAACTCAAAATATTTGCCAAGATCACGTACCTATCTCATCCCAGATATTTTCATAATTACTATAATGATTTGTAAAACCAATCAGAAAATGCTTCTCTACAATGCTCTTGCTTGCAAAATTCCTCCCACAAGATAGACCACCCATTCCACCACAGACTACCCTAATACAAACCTCTTCACCCTCAAATCTTTGCTCTTTTTAGAATAACACTGTCTTGATTACAATTCCTTTTAATCCAACCTCAGCTCTGTGCTGCAAAAACATAACCTCATATATTATCCCATGTGAAATTGGAATTCTATCATTTGCTAAACTGATAATATCATTGTCCCAAAGCTCCACTTCCAGACTCTTGGTGACATCTTTTGCCATTCACTGATGGTAAAGTTTTAACGGACTTCAAATCTCTGACAGCTCCATCTTTTCGTATGGATCTCTCAAGATAGATTTCTTCTCACAGTAGTTATTATCATTTCGTACAGAATCTATGTCATTAACTCTCTACCAATTCTAAAATCGTAGACTATCTATTACAACCTCTCCTCCCCGGTTCTCTCTCCATATCAAGAATGAATTCTATTATACTTTGTAATCCTCACCAATGTCGTTTCACCCATATTAGTGCACTTTGTAATACTGTAGTACTGAGTGCCACTGCTATTCAAATCGGTTTGCCTTAATATTATTCTTCACTACAGAATTTTTCTTCTTTTACCAAATAAAGGTGTAAATTTCTCTTCTTTTCGTGTTTTTGCACCTACATTTATGGGATCATCTCTAACAGGAATCAAAAAGCTCGTTACTCGTCTGATTACTGCCTCCACTCTTTGACAAATGGTAAAATCCAAAAATACCTTTTTCTCCTCCTTACCTGATCTATTGATATTTCAGTTGTATGTGTCAGTGCCACCGGGAGTATTCATACTTTTTATTTCTTGTTGTTTGACATTATATTGCTAGATATGCCGGTGCTGAAGACATAGGCTTACAATTCCTCTTCATGTTATTGACTCTTTTCCTTTAGACCTGATTTTGAGTTCAGCTCCAGACTTGGCTCTTTTCAATATGATTTATACTTTTAATTCAGATAATAAATGTCATTTATCATAAGAAAAGTCTTCTTCGTCTGAGAGTTGCTTATTATATCAGCTGCGAAATATGCTGCCTTATCATTTTGACCATCATAATCCAACACTAGATTTTAAAGAATGCTGATATACTCAGCATTCATTTCCTTTCTGTTTTGTATCGGTAAAAGAATCATCTGTGGCCCTTCATCCTCATAAATATATATTCATTTTCTAAATAATCTGTGATTCTCCAAGCATATATTCTTCAATACAGCTTTATAGTTTCACAGATATTCTCATACCCACTAGATCTTCCTTTGTAAGTTCCTCACAAAGCATATTCATTGTTAATATTTTTACAAATCCTACCTTATACTCTAAACCTTGTATTCTTATCATTTGTAATTATACTTCCATCGGAAAATAAACCGAATATCATTGTCTTTGCATTATACCTATACTTACATTATCTCATTTTATCAGCACCTCTGACATCATCTATTAGCTCGACACCTTTTATCCGCTCATTTTATGCAAACATCTGCCCTCCTATCCTCTCAAAAGCTCTTCTGCAAAAAGGAACTCGCAGCTAACATATTTGTTAAGTCACTATTTTCAACACTATAGTGCTTTATACTCCTCTCACATAAAGATTTGGTGGTATAGATACGATGATTCACATCACTTTACCTCTACATATACTAGTAAGTTTATTTGTTATATCAATATTTCCACCATTTTCCAACAACTGTAATGCCTCGTCTCAAACTCCGACATTTTCTTTATCCCAAACTTGGTTTCAAAACTAAAACAATCTTATGTGCAAGTTTTGAAAACATTCAGTCTACTACCCATATTTGTGGCTGCCATCTCATTATTATATGCTTATACTCTGACCCATTGCACTTTGTAACTCCGAACAAGTGTTGCTACATCATCATCATTCATCTCTGCATATCAAGTGCTATTCTTGCCTCATTATCCAATCCTTTCTACAGTCTGGTAAAACATTGTTTATTTTGAAGCGAAACGCCTCTGCTTTTTACTCTTTATTGCATATATTATTTCATCAAATCCCACATTACCTTCCCTCCAAGAAGAGTCTGATGAATCTCACCGTTTCAAAGTTTCATAGCACAGCAGGTCTCTTTTCCCATAGCCAGTTTCTTTCCATGCCATTAAGCCAAAGAAGAGCACCTGCAACCCACTTCACTGGACATAAACACCTCTACTGTAGTATGATTCCCATCATTGAATTTATATGCACATCACTATTTGTTCCATCTGCCAAAATATTCAAAATTTCTCAGTATCTTGTCAGCTTTTTTAAATTTACACCGTTTTATATTGTTTTTTCTTTTTCATCAACCCCATCTGTAAATATGCATTTATCTTTCCATTATATAGAGATAGATCATCTCTATGTCTTCAGCTACAAGCATTACATCAATAGTCTTATCTCTATTATTTAAATTAACCAAAGAAGAAAGTCATTATTTCATTCTGTTTATGGTACTTTTTAATATAAAATCCGATAATCTTTTCTGTAATCTCATCACTGTCTATTAAAGCTAATCTGATCTTCATTAAAACCTCCTATTTTGCAAGTTTTATAAATTTCCAGGACGGCTTTTTACCGCTATTCCACTATTATTAAAGCTATATGCTTCATTAAACTCAAAATCAATTACTACTGTGGAATTATTGTTTATATAACCTCATTTTTCTCCATATTGCATACAGGCAGCAACCATTTGAAAAGCTGTCATAACTTTCCTTGTATTCAGTAATAAACTCAATTTCACTGTTCTTATTTGCAAAATCCCCACCTACTCATCTACTTTACTGCGTAGATCCATCTGCTATAAATGCCTGTGCATCCTCGGAAACCTGGGTCATTACCTTTATCTTTCCGTCTCATTCGAAAATATGATACTTACTCTTCAAATTTCTTGTAACATACATTATTTGTGATGTTGCAAATCCGAAATCATCCACGCTCACATCCCTCACATATAAATCCAGTAATCCTCAGAGAAATCACTTTTTATAATAGCCTCATTTTCCATTTTGCTACTGCTGCTCTCTCTTATTTGCAAACTGCTCGCACTCGTAAGCATATTATCTGTTGCCTTATCGTGCATTTTCACATGGTATAGATTACTCTTCACCACAATATGGAGCTTTCAAATTATTTCACATACTCCAAGAGTCTCTCACTTTCATCAGTAGCCAGCTTTTATGCATCCATATCAATATAGCACTAAGTCGTTATCTCTGCACAAACTGCGCGCATAGCTTTGGTTCTTCCATAGGGATATATTTTCATCACACAGCTTTTATCTTTCGCTCCCATCAGACTTTATAAGCTCTCGCTTTCCATCCTGCGAAACACATAAAAGCCATTATAATATCCACCACTTACAGAGTCCTTACCAGCTACTATCTTCAGCAGATGTTCTTCTAAGTTTACCCTGCTCTCCAGAAATTCATCATCATTTGTATCTTTCTCCAAATATGCATTTACAAGTTTGAGAGCATTTAGCAGTCTGCCTCCTATCCACATAGTAGTCAGTCATCTTTCTTGCTACATTTCTTGGATAATTATGTTTTCTAAAATCATATTGCCATGTATAAGTCAAAAAGTCCTTGTACCTCTAATTTTAGATAATCCACCAAGCATTGCTTCTTCCATAGGTCACTTTATCCCCTGCATTCTCTCGCCTTCTTATACCGTTCAATCTGCATCAATATAAATTTCTTTTCATCCAGTTCTCATTGCTTTAAGCCATATAACTCTTATAATTTTATATTTTGCGCATTTCCGCCCATTATACTGCCTCCAGCTCGCACCACACACATAATACATGTAGGCGAGCATTTTCTTCATTGTCATATATCGTCCTAGAAAATCCATGATCATACAAGTTGTCACTCAGCTATAAATGGAGCAGGCTATCTCTCATCCTTTGTAGGTTGCCTTTTTAGTCAATATCTCAAACATTCCAGCAGTCATGCACTAGATACTCAACGACACCATCAATACGCCAATCAGTGCAGGGTCTGAGAAATCCTAATGCTCCTAGTAATCTTTATATCACCCATACCTACTACACGACATTCTTACTCACCGCCCATACGCATTGCAACATCCATGCACCCAGACCCATTGCCACAGTAGAATCTATAAAGATAGCCAATGTTTCTCACTTTTATTTTAAATATATGGTCATTAATATAAGTATACTTGGTCAAATACTTAGAATAAATATAATAGCTTCATCTGTATTATTTTTCTATAGTCACTACCTGCAACGACTGACACACTACAGAAATTATAGTTAGAGTTTCTAAGTGATTTTTAAGACATCATACTCATAATACACTTTTATATAAATCCCTTATATTACACCTATCAATAGATATATATGACCAATAAAACATATATTCTGCTTTTTGATATGTTATATCTCTGTATTATTCTGGGTCATCAGCATATGCTATCAACATAAACAATATACATAGTATCAAATTCTACCATCACCACCTCCATTCTTGTAGTATATGTTTCAATGCTCATTCCGTTTTCACTTGCACACTCAGCGTGTGCATGGCTGCACTATTGCCTTGCTGGTCCAGTAAGATCTTTATTTTTACAACAAGATAATAATATTTTGTATTATACTTATCACTAGTAACATCCTCGCCCACTGAAGTCTTCCAGTTGTTTCATATCCTATAGCTGATCATACTCCATCCTGGTACTGGCATCAAGTCTGTATCCGATATGGAGTTCTTGCATATACATTTTTCACTCTCACTGAATATACTTTATATCTTTAACCATTTGAATCCAGATTTCTCTTCATGCTGTTATTATCATAATTACTTATCGCTTCTCCACGCTCTTTGGCATTCATATCCCATACTGATGAAGGTATGTTGCTTTACTCCTGTGTAGCCACCTGGAACTATTTCTACCAAACTTATCTCTCACTCCGGTCTCACCTGCACCATCTTTCAATGCTGCACCTGCTACATTTCCTCCTGCCTCATTTGGCTCATTGGTTCTCGTCTCCATCCAAGCCCCTGTAGATGCAGTGTTTTTAATGCACATTCACTCATCTACAAATGGCAAAGGTATTCTCATCTTATATGTTGCGACTTATCTCAATACTTTGTATACCCAAAAGAAATCTTGAACCCCAATAATTTATTCCATCCACCCTGCACTCCCCAGATTTTCAAAACTATCCCCTCCGGAAATCCCTATCACTTATTGGTTACAGTTCTACTGTGTAAGTACCACGTGCAAGCTCTCACTGCATCATATGCACCATCTATTACCGCATATCCATTAAAATAGCCTTTCTCATCTGAAAATAGTCTGTAACCGGAAGTATGCATTGCTCTGTCCTTGCATCATATGGTTCTCGTGCACTTTTGCCCATCACCACTCATTTGAGGTACATCTCCGGATATTGTCTCAGAGCCTTCATCCAATATACTCGAAGTTACATCTGTTGCATTTTCCAGTCCATTTGCACGCTTCGACACCCAGGCTGGTATTTAACATTTTCTTGTTTTCTCTACATTCCTCCTGCATTATCTGGATGCAGTCTGCCCTCTATTGTGTAGCTCCAAGTTTCTTTGCTATATATGCATTGTCTCAGACACTTGCTTTGCAGTCTGATTTGAGGTAGCATCTCTGTATGCCTAAGCATACGCCCCATACACATCTGCAGTACCCAAAAAGTGCTATATAAGCTGTCATCAAATATCATCAAAAGCCAAGACTCGCTCTACTGTTATAAACCGTTGCCTCACCTCTATCCATCATCTTTGCTCCTGTAGTGTGGTTGACTCGCTGCCTCACTGCGGCTTCAAACTCCAGTATTCTTTGACCAAAGCATATATTGGATACCAAATTATGCCATATCCATTACTTTCCACCTCCATGTAATATTTTACAACTTGTAAGTGTATTCATCGATGCTTCTGGAAGACTGTGCTTCCTCATAATTTCTTCCATAGTTTTTGCCTCCTCAGCATTTGACATATCTGCTAGTTTAACTCCTCACAGCCATACCCATTCCATTAGCCAACATCATCATGCAGCGTAATCCTGCTCCTCCTGACTAAAAATAATAGTATGCATATATCCTGTCCTTACTAATTCAGGATCATGCTATTTGAAGGATCTTTTCTCTGTAATATCTATATGTCCCTCTTCTTTTATAAAATCAACACCACTATAATTTATCTTTCTCTGTATTATCTACTATTACCTCATATTGCTGTTCAGAATACATCTTTATACATTCTTCCATCCTCAGAATCCCAAATAAGTGTCAACCCTTTAAGTATGTCAGGAATCTTCTAAATCTTCACTATATTCTATATGCCATATTTCCTCTGCTGATCTTTTATCAGCACACCTTGCTTAGCAGTGCCATGCTGCATCGTCTCGCTTTTATTTTCTACCAAACTAAATAATACTGACCACCCGCCCCAATAGCGGCTGGAAAGGAAACTCATTCCTCCACTCTACTCATTCCTATAGTACCTAGCGTTTCCTCTGTTTAGTAAAATCAGATGTTTTAGTCCTAGTCTTATTTGCCTGTACCTCCTTAGTAGCTCTCCCACCTTGCTCATTTGCAGTGCTATCAATCATTTACAGTACTACTTTGTGCCATTATCAGACTTACCACATCCAATACTACTCAAACTTTGCTGTTACTTAATACACCTATAAGTACTATTTTCTTTATATTTTCCATTTTCTTACTCGCCTATACAGGCAACCTCTATTTAGTATCCCAGTACACTCTTTATAATTTATCGGACATCCGAAACGCATCCCCCAATTTAAATATCTCATTATTATTATTAATTGTTTCCAGATTGATAAATATAGGTTTTGTGCTCCGCTTACGTAGCTTTCTACCCGCAAGGCACCTGTATGCTTCTGTGTTAGAAAATTCCTTTCCGGCATAGTGGTAGAGTGAACCTTCCTTGCTTTGTAGCATTTGTCTGTATAAGATTTCATCCTCACAGATAACGCTTGTTCATTATCAAATACCGTATAGCCAAAACACCATCAGATAAGTCTCTATAGCTCATATTAAATGTACTTTGCCTTTTAGTCTTATCAAAACTAGCTTTACTCCAGTTTCTATCCCTCGCTCCTCCTATTGTAAGAGCATCACCACTGGCACCTTCAAACTCCTTTATTAAACCTCATTTATCTTTATTATTGCCAACTCTGGAGCATTACTGTTATGTCATCAGCATGCAGATCCTATACTCTGTCTCAGCTTTTCTTTGTTGACTTCTATTTATCACAGAATTTATAGCATTTACTAGCCTTGTCCCTTTCTCTCACTAGAAAACCCTTCTATAGTCCATACCCTACAGTCTCTGCCATACCCTTATCAATCTTCCTTTGTACTACCGATTGCCTGTATTACCACCTCAACAAGTCCATCCTGACTCTTCACTATTATTTATCGCCTCAATGCCTCCCTAAGTCTTTGCTCTAGCTACCAGGACTCACTACTGAGTCACCCCAGCTTCTATGCATCAGCCTGCATCTGATCAAAGCTCTCTCCTTTATAGATGTTCTCAGTCGCCCTTCCAGTCCATCTCTGGCATTCTCACCTGTGCTGTAAACACCACACTATCTTTTCCTTGTATAGGAGTCTGTGGCAGTTATAAGCAGTATTCTTGTAGAGAGCGTGTCTCACCACACTCTGTAACATATATCATCTAATGTATGATTAAACTCTCTTTTAGTTTCATCTGTATACTCATCTCATTTTCTTATAGAGCCCACCTGCTGCTGTGCCCTGCAACAAACTCAAACCATACCACCTCAAATCTTGATCTCCTGCTACATTTGATTCTTACAGTAGTGGTACTGTTTTCCCGGGCCAGGCAGATCATGTCGTATCTCCATCGCTTCCTGTCAATGCTGCCATGAGCAACACACATTTTGGCACCACTTGAACACCAAAATCTTGTCCAGCCTGTCATTGCAGTAGCCATAACAAAATGTTTCATTTCTAAGAGCACTGTCACCGGTATAAGCATATATAGCTATCTCAACAACATTCTTTATCCCAAGAATCTCTATTGTATACCTCACTTTACATTTTTCCTGTAGATTGGGATCTCAGAGTATATATTCTCGTTCGCTGCTCTATAGGCTGCATTATCACTAAAAGGTGCATACCTGATAGAGTCTTTTCATTTGTATTACTCCCACCTCTCTGTTTGTGGTATAGCAGCTGACATCGTAGTAGTAGCATGCCATAAGATATAGGCTTATCTCTTCCACCCACAAGCAGCATCTTCAATTCTATCAAAACCTGAAATAGCTTCATTTGATGTATTTTAGCACGATCTACCAGTCTCATCTGCTCTCTCCATTTTGTAAATGATTCCACTGTGTTTTCATCCATGATCTGTGCTGCTCTTTGTGCACTGTGTTCATTACACTGGCTATATTCGTGTTGTTTTCTATTTGCACCGGTGCCCGGCGTTATTACACACATTTGAGCCATTAATCATCTTTGAGCTCTCTTATTTTCTCCTCTGAATCCCATCCGGCTTAGCTACACTATCTCTCAAAAGCAGGTAAAGTGGATCCATAGTATTTTCCATCATTATCTGCGTTCCAACTCACATGCAGCATCAATATCGTAACACTCTACTCCAAGGAAGTTTTCAAGTTTTGGATCTTATATTCAAACTCGTGAATCTACCACTTTATAGCCTCCATCCATCTCTCCACTACTTCTCGGTATCTTACCGGGTATATTCTTCTCAAAGTCACGATAAACTGCTGCTCTCAGTATTTTTCATACAACACCCAAATTATTTTACGCATCTCTTGCTTTGATTCAATCTGTGAATTTGTATCCAAGGTATCAGTATTTGTCACGTCACAGATACATATGATATGTCATATTTTCCACTCTCACTGTTTATCAGAATCCAAATGATGTAGCTGAGTGTCACGCGTGGCAGTTATTTGAACTTTTCAAGATCCGTTGATGACCTTTAGGCTGAATAGTCTCATGGAGTTGCACAAATATTTTTCGTCATTTCATCAACATATCCTTCTATAACCGCTTTCGTCTGACATCGTAGTGCCTGACGGCATATCATTTTACGCCTGACTCCAGCCATACATTCCGATATTAACATCCCATCTCATCAGCTATTTCTTTTGTAGCACCTCTCTGAGGCTTCTTTAGTTCAAAAGTTTTCTCTTACGATCTGATGCCTCACTCTTTAATTCAGCCAAACCACACATATCATCTTGCATTTCGTATCTATGACGCAAGATAGTCTCGATATCTTTTTCAGATCTTGCATATATTTATCTTCTCATTAATATTATAGTTTTGGTCCGTCAGGTACATTAGATATTTCTGTACTACCATAATGTTCATAGGGATTATTCTCATTGACACTCATTTTCACCCTAACTGATCGATAAACTTATCATACCATTTCTTTTCACCTGTTTCCATCTCGTCCTCTAATTCCTGTTTTTCTGCTTCTATTTTGTATTTGAGTTATCATTTTCCACCATCATTATCAGACTAGCTAAATCTTTCATTAATTTTTACTATTCTTTCGTTATATAATTCTAAATCGAATAATCACACCTTGCGTCACTGCATGAAATTTATAAACATTATCTTCATATCTGATGATAATATCTCACATATTTATCAAACTCATTATATTCTAAAGAAGCCATCCTCATCGTCTCGAGCAGCACTTTCCAGACGAAAGAGAACTCGTAACAGAATAAAATCATCTTTCAACTCCATCTATTTCACCATCAAACCGCTACAGAATCCTTCAACCTCCACTCCAAAGGATCGTGAGAATTATACCTAACATTTATCTTCCAAAGTTTAGGCAATCCACTTGCACATGTCTATTGCATCCCTCAGGCATATTGAAAATTATTATTCTATCCAGCACACACCTTCCTTGGATCTCTGCAAAAGGAGTCTTAAAATTTCCGCTTTGTATTTATAAGATAATCCCATAATCTCTAGAGTGCATATATCTCTAGGGCACAGATCCTGAATGTCCTTTAGTTTCTTTTTCGTAATCCCTCTTAGCCCTCAATGCCTTTTTGCTGGTCTGGTAATGATTTCCAATATATTCATCTTTTCATGAATCCATATCCAATGACTGCCAGTTTCATATTTCATATGGTCAAGTACCTGTGCCCTAGCACACATTGCATTGGAAAGATTTGCACTGCTGCCTGACTTATTTCAAATCCATCGTCAGCCAACTTCATTTTCGTATTATATCTGAGATTTCACTTCCACTGCTTCAGACAGAGCTATCAACAAATGCTCTTTTACCAGTCCTGATCATTTAGACCATTACTATTTAATGTAGCATCAAAGTATACTCCAAATTTTTCTTAAATCATCCATGTTAGCTGGGATATAGCAAACATCCCATAGGTATCCTGAAGGACTGAGTTATAATATGTAAGCCCTGCATTCAACGCTCATATCTCCCTGCACCAGATACTATATTTCTAGCAAGTATTATCCTGCCTCCATCTATCAAAATTGTAGTAAATATCATCACTTCGTCAGGGAATAAAGATATAAATATGGTCAGGAACTATGTCTGTTATAAAAAGATTTTCATATTACTCACCTTCCTGTTCCCGCCCAATTGGTGTCTTAATGTCTTTAACTTATACATAGACATCGACCCTTTCTTTAGATTAAATCTCTCCAAAAGAAAGTCTATAAGGTCTGCCCCTAAGGTCGATGTCTCTAAACAAATTGGCTGCATTTGAGGAGAATGCATAACTGATTCCTGAACATTGAAAATTTGATGGAACTCCCACCAAACTCAATACCTTTCCTAATCCATCAGGTAATCTGATGCCATATTTGACATTAGCTTTTTACTGTAGATAGTTATTATCCTGTAATTTCTATATCTGAATCTACGGTTATACCTGCCAACCATATGGTATTTTAGTAAAGTTCATTTAACCTTTCTTCTAAAGTTATTTCAATTGCATCCTACTTTCTACCTGCATAAAGTTCTCGATCTTTATAGAAGCTGTCAACTCCCGATGTGTTTGGAAAACTTATCACTCTATATCTCATCCCATTACTTACTGCTGCCAGATATTTTTCATACCCAGGATATGCAGCCTCTCTTGCAGCTTGTGAAGCAATCTTTGTTGCTCCAAACTGTACAAGACTCTGTTCCAGCTTCAATAGCCCCAATACCAACATTGCTACTATTGTAAGCATAAATAAAGGATATATTAATGCTGTTTCTACCACACGCACCACGATTATTTCTCACACGCATATCTCCTCCTTTGATTAATTAATCACTTTTACTGTGAACCACCTGCAAAAACACCTAAATTATCAGTAGCCATCTAGTCCAAGAAAGTCTTGAATTAAATACAGCTGCAATGTTATTATGATTACTATAAGTACCATAACTGCTACCATGTCTCGAAGCTCCACGCTCCCTCTTCCTTAAATGCCTTAGCTGTCTCTGAGTCTTCATCACCTGTGCCATAAAGAACAGATCAATAAGTTCAAAACATCCCATTTTGTTGCTCCTCTAAAAATCAATAAAGTTTATTATGTAAAAGCTTTGGTCGACCTTTGCTCAAACATCAAAATTTAAGACTGCCAAATATGGCACTATTATCAAAATCAACTACACCAAAATTTCACCAATCCGATAGGTAAAATGGAGTTTACTACTTGCCTTCTCACCTTTTCTTTTTAACCCTCATGTCTCTTCCCCAGGCTTCAGCACTCATATTCTCTAAGAAATATAACCACCTCTATTACTACCTTGTAAATTCTGTATCATTGTAGAGAACTTTCTTAGAGATTTTATAGAACAACGCTCCCCAAAGTTTTTATAAGCTCTCCACTTCTTGAGTACCATTGCTTAATTCCATAGCTGTATTTCTCATTTCCTGATAGTATACCTTCATTTGTGGCAGATACCTTTTATCCATGCCTCTTTATAGGTACACCTGCATTTTACCAGTATGTGAGCTTGACAGTATCTCGGATAGTCTCTAAGCAGTTCATCTCTCTGGCATTTATCTTGTCATTTAACAGCTCATCTAAGTACCCAAATCATCGATGAGACGTACTGTTGCTCCTGCAATCACAATTTGAAATTTCCATATTCACATATCAGAAACATCAATAATATAAATACTACTGTCAAATGTTATCTGTCCGCCTCTTAATATATAAAAATACACGGACCATACTGTTTTCCATATATTTCTAGAAATGCTTTTATTTTACCCTTGGAACTTTTACTATTCATATCAAAATGTATCAATTCCATAAAAACCAAATCCAATATAATAAATATCTGACGATGGGATATTCTCCTGTGATATTCCGGATAATACATCATTAAATCTTTTCTTTGAATTTATAGTGCAAATATAATACGAATAATGCAAATATCAGCTAATATCATAGTATCATCTCTTTTTACATCCTTATACTAACTATTTTTCTTCCCATCATGTATGCTGCTACAAACAATCCAATAGCAAACAGTCTTTACAATTACTGCAAAATATTGTATTTGTTACTGCGACATAGATCCAATTCACTCATTGCAGCCATTATAACTCAGGCATTACCATCATAATATTTTAGTCCCATTTTCTCTCGTAAGCATGGTCTTGATTTCCATCTCTATTTCTATCTTGTCACTGATTATTTTTCTACTGTCCCATACAACCTGTTTTATACCTCCACCTTGTCTAAGTCCTGATTCAAATGTTGCAGCAAGCTTTTTACATCTTCCAATCCACATCTACTCTCGATCTTTTTAGTAACCCTTCGACAATTATATTATCTGGTCATTCCTAGCATATAATTCTTGTCTCATTAACTATATCTGATTTTTCACCATATAAACTAAGTAGATCTTGATAACTCTCCGCAAATGCCCTCCATAGTATTTTTCTATGAAGAATATGATGTTGTCAAGCTTCCAACATGTCCCTAAACTCTAAGTAACCTTTGTCTCTTTTTCTTTACAGTATATATAGAAATGTATTGTTGAATTCCACAAATAATTCCAACTATTATTGATACTATGAATACCTATCATATTTACTAGAAACCCCAGTACGAATCCCAATAAGAAACCTATAAGATAATCTAGTTAATCCTTGATATGATACAGCTGATAATCATCAGCATTTCCCATAAGTCCATGTCTTCAACATAAGAATTTGACTTTTTCTTTAAATTTTTCCAGCATTAAATTACTCCTTTATAGCCCATAAGTCTTAACTTGAATGTGTTTTTAGAGATTTTGTTCTCTTCAATTCACCACCTCATCCATAGTACTGTCTTCTCTTCCTCAAAACTATAGTGAGTTTAATTCTATTTTCCATCATTAATCCCATAACTTCTGACATTCCATAGTCTTTTCTGCTATGATCTCTCAGCCCTGATAAATGGATTATTATGTCACTGCAGAAGATATCCTATATCCTATAGCCTCTAATGGTGATCCCTCAACCCATAAGTCATTGTCTCAAGCTGCATACATATCTCCAGGAATTGCTATGTCACCCGAAAGTGAACCACTGATGTCCGGTATTCATTGCTGGCAATGATGTCCAGGTCTCTGCACCCCACCTCTCCTACTATTATTCTTTTCCAGGCCCCATTCTAAGAGATGTTCTTATCAAACCCTAATGGTTACTCTTCTCCTGAAGAATTGGAAATTTCAGTTCACTTTACTAGATTATCTGTTTCACTATTTGAGCTCTGCCGAGTCCTCTATAGCAGCTACTCTTTCACTTTTTGGGGATATAATTAGATAATGCATTAAGAAAGGTAGTCTTCCACTCCTGCACCACCGCTTATAAAAATATTATATTTTGCTCTACCAATGTTTCTAAAAACTTTAGCTATTTGTGGGGTAATTGATTTTATACTTTCATGAGTTGCTCAACCGTCATCGGTGTTTTTGAAAATTTTCGAATGGTGAGTAGGACCTTTAATGCTACCGGTGGCAGTACGACACTCACTCTTGAGCCATCCGGTAATCTGGTATCCACGATTGGGTTTGATTGATTGTATCCTCTCTACCAGCCCTGCCTACAATACGCCGTATTATATCTTCCAGCTTTCTTTGATTATCGAAGCTTTGATTTAGTCTTTCAATTCTTCCGTTCTTCTCGATAAAAATCTCGTCTGTTCCATTTATCATAACTTCTGTGATATCGTCATCTTTTATAATCATATCCAGAAGCCCCAGACCTCTTATAGATGAATAAAAAGTTCATCCGTTAAATTTACTCTTTCCTGTATTGAAATATAGATATCGCCTAACTGCTCGCTTACAAGTTTTTCTATTTTTGTGTAAAGCTCTTCATCATTTAATTTACTTAGATCAAAATATTTAGATATGTATTCTCTTGATTGATATAAAAAAGCTTTGCGTTCCAAATCGTTCATGTTGCTCTCCTTTAAACATAATATAAATTATATCTAACTAACCAAGTGTAATACCCATAATTTGTATAAAAGTTTATGGCTATGATTATATCTGCCTAAACTATGACTGTCCAATATACCTATGTTAATTTTTGTGAATGTATGACGTATTATTTTTGTGTTGGTACTGATAATAAATTTTATGTTGTTTTTATTAGTAGTGCATAAAAATAAAGCTTTGTCAAGATAATCTTAATTTTTTGGAAGAATCACTGTTACCATACAATAGTATAGTGTAGTAAAATCATCAAATACTACAACAAAATGTATACTTTCAACTCTCAAAAATAATCACATAATGCAATGAGTGTCTAGTTTCTAAAGATACTAAAATAACCATATAATACAATAAATATCTAGTTTTAAAATAAAAATACCGAAGTCGATTGACAATTAACCTACTTCGGTATCTAATCATCATTTTGGATAATACTGAGCTCTCTCCTATATCCGCTAAATGGTAGTATTCATTTTTCAGAGTTATTAAAAAGTATTTTTCTAATCTTCTGATTCGATTTCCTATCAAATATAACTTTAGCATCTTCAAATGTATCTGTTAAAAGTGAATACCTTCCACCTGCTACATCAAAGATAATACTCCCATTCTTCAGAGGAATACTCCTTGGAGACGAATTATATCACCATACTCACCTCTGATAATATTTTCCATAAAGCACATAAAGCTACCTATACCACCCACTGTGACATCTGATAAAGAAAATGTATCAAGAGCAATTGTTGATTCATATTTGAGTTCTCTGAATTCTACTACTTCCATCCAGGTAGGTACAAAGTATATCATTCCACCACTTGTCAGGATACTCCATATAATCGCCTATCTGTAATCACTGCATCCGGAGAAATGCTTTTACCTCAGAAATTAATTCACCTCTTTCTCTTTCAGACATATTCTCAGTTTTGATATCTGACTAAGCACTCACATATCTGATCTCTAAATATGCAAGAATTCATTTTCCATAGCTCCTCATACTCTCTATATCCAGAATACATAATGGAGATAAAAGTCTAATCTTTTTCATATTCTATTCTCTGAAGATTTTTAATATATTTCCCAACTTAGCCACACCTGTTGGCTCCACAACCAAATAATCTGGAGAAATAGGTACTAGTAATAGTCAAAAATAAAATCAATGCTAATATACTATTAACTCCATTAATTTATCCCTAAAATAAAATCCAAACCCTTACTTGGTTTGAACAAAAAATACTGCGCAGACCGGAATCGAACTCGGTACGGGTATTTCTACCCACGGGATTTTAAGTCCCCTCTTTTTGCAGTAAACAGCTCATAAATACTGACTTTCTTCCCTATTTATTAGACTTTCATTAGACATTATAGTAAAAGCAAAAATTTTGGCAAGAGATACGCTATTAGTTCTCTTGCCTTTTTCTTTCTACTCTATAACTTCATATTTGCTTAGATCAGGGCATCTGTATCCAACTCTTTTACATACCTACCCTCATCATCCACAAAGAAGTACAGCTTTTCGCTTGCGTCTTCTATATAGCCGCCTCTTGCCATAAGACCTGACTGAGTAAGGTAGTAAGACTTGCCGTCAACATCCACCCACTGATTTGATATCATAGCTCCGTCGGCGGGATTCATATAGTACCAGTCTTCTCCCTGCTTAAACCAGCCTCTAATCATAAAGCCTTTTTGGTCAAAGACGTACCAACGACCATTTATGTATGCCCACCTGCCTGCGACAATACTCTGTGGTGTGTCGGCATACCACCACTGGCCATCGCTAGAGACATTCCAACCGAGTGGATACTCTACCTGTGTAGGTTTAGTTTTCTCCGCCTTCCTACCATCCTGTAGCGCTATGGCTGTGTGGTGGAACTCATAAAGCAGTATATCCCCTCGCTTTAAATACTCATCAGTCATAAGATACTTAGGAGCGGATAAAAGTTCAAATTCTCCAGTTTGTAAAAGAGCCTTAGCCTCATTACCTGTGTAGATATCACCTGATATATTTACTCCTGCGGCATTTACACAAACCGCCACTAAAGCACTACAATCAGTTTCGCACGGTGTTTTTATATCCTCTATCTTCCAGCCATTAGACTTTGCCAGACTATATAGAGTGGTTCTTTGTGACTGGTCATAACCTATACAATTATTCTTACAAGCCTTTTCCATAGCTACAGCTATTCTTCCCGCAATCGCAGAATTTTTGGTCTTAAAAACCTTATTCCAAGGTCTGTTATACCACTCACGGATTGCGACTTCTTTGCCGTCCTGATCTCCCGCAATTCCGCCACTATATCGCATTCTTTCATCTCTGCTTGCTTGTCCAATTTTAATCATAAACTTAACCTTTCCTGCATTAAAAAAGAGAGCCTTTTGAGACTCTCCATAATTTTATTATTCTCTTTTCCCATATAAATACCCACTTAAGGTAAATAGCAATACTTTAAATATCTCCAATACCTGATCTGCATTCTTTTTGCCATTAAAAAGAAATCCAAAAGATACATAATAAATATTAAAAGCTACGCATATCCCTAATAGTTTATGCCCTTTTTACTAAGTTAAACCAATCTCTTTTATTATCACTTGCAGTCGCTAAATCAGCCTGTTTAAATTCTACATCGAGGCAACGGTACATCTATTTCCTCCGGTATATCGTCTGTTTCTGGCAAAATACCTTCTGCTTCCTCATTATAGCTCACTATATGAAACCTCCTCCGAAATATCTGAATCTAATAAATATGAAGTCTTTTTTTCTCTTGCTTTATACCAGCAGTATCAGGTAAATGAGTAAGTTTTGACAAATAAACCCCGTTGTAATTTTTATATTGGTTCCAAACATCTATAAAGTGCTCTCAAAGCAGGGCACTCTTTAAGTCAATAGTATAATATTTGTCATCATCTTCGCTATAATAGTCCGTTATTATATTTGAACCGTAACACTTAAATGCATTATACACCTCAGGAAGCACCGGACCATATTTTCCATGCAGCAAACTGCTCAGCGAATAATTTTAACTTCGTCCCTTTAAATATTCCTTATAAAATATATATATTAGTTTTTGCAATTTCATAGGGGTAATATCAATATTTTTCAGATTTTGCTTTATGCAAAAATGTATTTACAACACAATGGTATATTCATGAACTATTACACTCCTTTAATATGAATATACCATAAGGATAGAAAATGTTCAACCTCTTTTTATAGAACACGTGTTCTATATATATTTATTTTTCTTTATTCCTTGTCCTCAATCTCTATAAATTCTCCTGTGTTCTTTTGCAAGAAGCTCTTTACTGTAACCCATACCTTGCGTACAGGTAAGCCTGATAAGGTCATATTCTTAAGTGCTGACAAAACCTCATATACTATATAAAGTAACGCAAAAACTCCATCACTGTAATATCTTGTAAGTGTATATATTCTCTTATAGTGCCAGGAGACAAAACCTATTAGATTTACCGGGCATAAAATATCTACAAATACCAAGCATACCAAAGATAACAGCATACCAATTTTGCGGATGCCTCCGTCTATACCTATGCTGGAATTAAAGTTCCTTTCCTTTGCTGCTCTTAGGCTTCCGAATACCATATCCATTACAATCATTATTACAACTAACTTGAATAATGTATTGTCTCTCATAATTTCAAAAACAGGTTTAAAAATATCAAAAATGCATTACAAATGCTCCTTTCTTTGCAATAAAAAAGCACCGATTAAGGTGCTTTAAAATACTTATGAAATCTGCTGTTTTAGTGCTTCCTGTAACACTTGTGAAAAGTTTATATTTCTTTCAAGTGCCGCTGCATTTAACCAAGCCGGTAATGTCACTGTTCTAGTTACAGATTTATTCACATTCGCATTTCTAATGCTGGGCATATAAACATCCACCAACACAGCTCTTTCATTATCCTCTAATTTCATATCACACAACCTACTTGCAGGTGGTATAGGTTCTCCGTCCTCTTCAAGTCCGTTAAGTACACATCCCAGTAAATCTCTGGCGGATAAAAGTGCATCTTTTTCGTCCTCACCACTTGTAGCACAATCCAAATCCGGAAATGTTACTGCTATCTCTTTTCCTTCCTCATATGTAAATATAGCGGGATAATAATATCTATCAACTTTCTTCATATAGCTCTCCTTATATAAAAATATGTAAATCATCAAGAGAAGCCCCAGCCAGGGTGTTGAAACATTAACCCTGACTGTCTTTCAATGCTTCTGAGTGTTTTAGGTGGTATATCCTTGTCCGGATGCTTAACAGTTGTTCGCCCTTTTTTAGTTGGGTGCTTAAACTGTAAGTGACTTGTTCCGGTTTTAGGTAATTCATACCAACCATCTTCTTTTAGTATTTTTATCACTTCCCTTGATGAGTAACTTTTCATTTTTACCTCCTTATGACTATATAATAACACATATAATTATATTTGTCAATAGGAATTACATATATTTTTATATTTGTTGTATCTACATCATTAAATACTCATCGGTTTTTCATGAGACTCCTCAACTGCTGTTCTGTACTTCTCCGGAACTTCATCAATAGTCATTAAACCATGCTTGATTCGTGATGCATAAAAATCTAACATATACTTTTATTTTCTTCTTACTCATTGCCTTCTTCCTCCTCTTATCAAGTCATCAACTCAACCCAACATATTTGATAGAGCATCTATACGACCTGTTAGATTAGCTTCAACC
>BNJS01003417.1_pt1 | contig 40385 bp, 59 predicted proteins | sample 8540461 | NCBI WGS metagenome assembly BNJS01 (sample SAMD00202454, study PRJDB9452) | human saliva metagenome | isolation source: human saliva | place: Japan
GTCGAGCTGATCGAGCTGATGGCACCAGGAAGCCAATGGTGAGCGCGACCGTCAGGCCGTGGGTAGGCGAGGATGAGCAGCAGGTATGTTGCGCCGGCGCTGCGGAGGTTTGAGGCGAAACCTGCGTCCCGCCAACCCCGGCGACGGCGCGTAACGCTCACCACGGTGAGGAGCGGCAGGACGAGTCGTGGTAGTTCACCGCCGGTGAGGTAGTCGTTCAGGCTGGTGGGTGCGGATTACAGTGAGCCGGTCGGCGAGGAGTCCGACCCATCCGCTGAGGAAAAACCGCGCCACCGAAGAGAATGAGGTTGCCGACCGTGCGTTTCGTATCTGCACGTTTCGCCTCAATCATTGGGGAGTACGAGATCGGGAAGGTGCCTTTCACCTGGTCCAGGGGCTCGTCGACCATCACCACGTAGCCGTCCTGCGCGTCTCTGGTAGCGTAATGTCACCTTGTGGGGGATTGCTTTGCACAGGCGTGTCATCGCCCCTGGTAGTGCTTTGGTGGTGGTCAGCATAGATGATGGCGTAACGGTACCGTCAATTTTCCCTTCACGTTATAAATAGCTATATCGCCCGGGCTTGAGTGATGGGCAGAACTGCTGCCATACCTGCCTCGTATCTCCAGGTTCAACAGCTCCGCAGCGGTCAATGGTTCCCGGTCTGGCGGGACACTCCGGAACTCTCTACTGATTGGTGGACAATTTGCTATCGTGCAACTCCGAATTATTCCATTCGGCATCAACCACCTTCTGGTACGTGGTCATCGCACTGGCGATCGAAGCAATTCGCTTTTTCTACCCGAAAATGGTAAAATGAGTTGCACTCAATCAGCGCGAACGAAATGATAAGCAGAGACAAAACTACGTAGATAATCTTCCGCTGGCCCATCATCAGCCCCATCATAGTTGCAATAAACTTAGGGTGGCGTGGCAACTACCCACGTTTTAGGAGGTGTACTTGCCACGCACTCAGGGGTTATTGATCCCGCTTCGGTTCGCCTGGTCGAAGAATTCGCGCTCATACGCGCACGCCACCTGGAACGCTGCCGTGGCCGCCGCCCGCTGCACGTCGGTGGCCTGGACTAGGGCATGTTCCACCCGGCGTAGCGCCGCCTCGGTGGCCGTGACAAACGACTGGTCACCATAGGTTTTCAACCACTCATGGTAGGGTGATCTGGTGGATTACTGGCCGCCAGGCACGCCCCACCCTCGGCATAGATCCAATAGCAGGGCAAGACCGCGGCAGCCCCAACCACGTAATCCCTCACCATAGGCGGTGGCGGTGAGAAAGTTCGTATACCCCAAGGTCACGGGGCTGCAGTCGCCGCTGATGCCACCCAACCACTCGTGATGCAATCGCAGCCTCTACCACAGGCAATCCCGGGCGCTCTCCGCCCACTCCACCTGGTGTTGCGGCTCACCCGCCTTGGCTGCCAACACCGCTAAGGCTCGGGAATAGTTCAGATAGTGGGCGTCCTGGTTCAAATAGAAATCGAACTCCTGTTTGGGAAGACTGCCGTCTCGCAATCCCATAATGAACGGTAACCCCATGATCTGTGACCACACCTCCCCATGGAATCCCACAGGGCCTGGGTATACGGCCCCGCCGCCGGAATGGTCGACTGATACTCCACTTCACCAGCGAATCCCTCAAGGCTTCGTACTGGCAGAAGCCGCCAGATGCCGCATCTGGTGGAAGTGATCCACGGGCCGTGCCCACCAGACACCCCCACCTCCAGGGCCGCCCCGGCGCGAATGGAATCGGCGAGCCAATAGCTCACCCATCTCGATTGCTTCGGTGATGGTGTCGCCGGCGGCTAGTCGGGTGGCCAGCGCAGAGGATAGAGAACAGCCGGTGCCATGGGTGTTAGTGGTGTCGATTCGGGGTGTGGTGATGGTAGTGATGCGCCCATCGGGATACACCACGGCGTTACTGGCAAGCTTCCCGTCGAGGTGCCCACCCTTGGCAATCACAATGGTGTTCGATTTCTGGGCAAATTCCACCGCCTGGGACAGGGTTTCCTCGAACGTGCGTGCGGGTTCCGGGCGCTGAGGAGTACCGCGAGTTCCGCACGTTAGGGGGTCACGATGTCCACATGATGAGCAAATTCAATCACGGCTTGTTCCGCATCGGGGTCGAGAAGCCGATCGCCGCTGGTGGCAACCATCACCGGGTCGAGCACGACCAGGGGCATGGGTGTTCCGCCAACCATTGCCGCACGCATGCCACAGTGTCTGCGCTGCCGAGCATGCCGATTTTCACGGCGTCAATGGTCACGTCCGAGGCCACGGCATCGAGTTGTTCCCGCAGGAATGAAAGCGGTGGAGTATGAACTCGACCGCACCCCATGCGTATTTTGCGCTACCAGTGCGGTAATAACGTTCATGCCATAGCCTCCGGCAGCAGCAATAGATTTCAGATCTGCTTGCGCACCAGCGCCACCGGTGGGATCGGTTCCGGCTATGGAGAGCACTCGCGGCACCGACGGGCGTCGGCAGCAAAGGCCGCCTGAAGCTCACCGGCAGCCGCCGCGGGGTCAGGGGACGACATGATTGCCGACACGACGCACACGCCGTCTACCTGCTGTAATTCGGCCGCGATATGCTTGTCGACGCCACCAATCGCCACGCTCTTCATCCCATGGGCCGCCGCCATTCGGGCGATCCGTTGTACCCCGGCCACCCCCAGGGGTATCGCATGGTCGGGTTTCGTCTCGGTGGCACGCACTGCCCAATGCCGACTCACGTCGGAAGCTGCACCCCGGATGCCCGGCAGGTTTCTACCACGTGTTCCAACTGGTCGACGGTTTCGATACTGAGCCCCAGCATCAATTCCGCCGGTAGCTGCCGTCGAGCCGCAACATAGGACAGGTCTCCCTGACCAATGTGGGCGTGGAGACCCAGTTCAGCGGCAATATCTACATGATCGTTAATGAAAAAGCGGGATCGTGCTCAGGTCGGCATTCGCAACAGACGTCACCGCCTGTATTGCGTCTTTGAGTGCTTGGGGCCCTGCTGGCGGATCTGGGGCTTGGTGGCGTGTTTATCTCGCAGTTGCACCACGGTCACGCCACCGGTAATAGCCTGGGTGACGATGGCGGGCACAGCATCCGGGTTGGATCCGGGATCGGTGACGAGGTAAAGGTCCAAATTGGTTCGCGCATGTCTTACCTCCCTCGATTGTGACAAAGCTCGGCGATGCTGTTCAGAGGTGAGCTGGTAGAGCGCATCAATCCAGGCGACAGCGAAGAGATCCGGGGCGGATGCCTCGGCGGCGACCATGCCAGCGGCACCACATGGGCGTGGGCCGCCACTACCGCATCATGCAGGTCGAATGCATCCCTGACCAGCCGTTGCGGCGCGGTGGGCGCCAGGTAAGCTAGCGACCAGGGCACAGGGAACAACCGGTACCAATGACTAGTTGCATCATGGGTGCCCAGAAACCAATCGGGTCACCTGACGAGTGCTGACAATAACGTCCTGGGCCCCGGAAATGGCCACCACTCCCCGGTTTGCGCCGCTAGATCACGGGCGGCGGGGATGGCGGCTTCTACTTCATCGGTGGCATCTACATCCACGGCCGCCAGCCCCGACCCCCGGCCAGGGGCGGCGATTTCGAGGCATTACCACGGATTGCGGCAGGCCGGTAAGCTGAGATTTTCCTGGCAAAAGCGGTATCGATGCGGCAAGACTCCCTACGGCAACCGGGTCGAGCACCCAGGGAGTGCCAACGCTATTGGCGCCGAGGATGGCCTGCCGCATGCCAGCGTATTGTTCCGTGGAGGGGTTCCTGGTTGATAAGCACCCCGGAGGCAACACAGGCAAAGGCTGCGGATTCTTCCGGGGTGTCGCACATTGCGGGGTGGCACCGGCCGCGAGTAACACGTTTGCGGTGACTTGGGTAACCACATTATTGGTGAGGCATTGCACGAGCGGGCGAGTGTTCCGCATGGTGTCAATGGCGGCGATAAGCGCAGTTTTGGTGGCGTGATTCGGCATGAATGTGAAAGACCTCGACAATTCCTTCGCTAGTATGAGCTAGAGCAGGTTCAATGGGTGTGTTCTCAGCGCCCCGAGGAGCGCACCCCATGTCGATTTCCTAATGTAGCATAATTCGACGCCACCACCTGCCAGTTTGGGCCAACCCAGCTAGCTCCGTGTGCGGTGTTGGCGCCCCGACCCGACCGGTTTCAGCCGAGTTCGTCAGGCCAGTGGTGGAGCTTGCCGCGCTGGTAGATCAAGGGGCGGGTTTCTTCCTCCCAGCCGCAATCATCCACGGTAACGGTGAGGATAACATGGTCGCCGCCAACATAGCGGTCGGTGACGGTGCCGAGGAACCAGGCGGCCGCACCACCGATCAGCGGCACCCCCGCATCATCCCGGCCACCAATGCTTGCGGAATCATCACGATGGGGCCACGTCGCACAATGTCCACGCCGGCAAACCGGTCCAGACCGTGGCGGGCGAACTGCACCGCCAGGTGCAACTGATCTTCGGCCAACACAGACACCCCGATGGGCGCGCCCACCATGAGGTGGGGGTGGGATTTGGACCTGGCGTCGATACTGAGCAGCACCATCGGCGGTTCCAACGACAGTGAGGTGAAAGCACTCACGGTGAGCCCAATATCCGCCCCCGTTTCGGTGTCACGGGCGGTCACCACGGTCACGCCCGAGGGAAAATTTCCCACGGTTTGTCGATAGTATGTGCTATCCACCATTTTCATAGTGCTAAGCATGGGCCCTCGCTCGCTCCAACTCCCACCGCAGTTGCGCTTCCGAGGGTGATTGCACCGGAATAAACGCCGCCTCCCGGAATCGACGCGACGCCGGCGAGCTCTTGGCATAGCCGGCCCCACCCGCGACCCGCACCTCCACATTGGCGGCGGCGACCGCAACCTCGGCGGCATCTAACCGCAATTCTAATAACTCCACGGGGCTGATATCCGAATTACCAACACGGGTAATAATGTTTTCCTGCCGCGCAATGATGTCGGAAACCCTCGCGGCAATATCATGAACCTCATCAGCGAAAGTCGCGTTCACACCGAACAGTCGCTCACTGGCGGCAGCAATCGCAGCCTCGGCAACCCCAATGCATTCCGCGATTTGCAGAACCACAAACGTGGGCCGCACCTGGAGGATGAGGCATCAAAATCGTGGGTGAGAACCTGCGACTCCGGCACGAACACGTTTTCTAACGAAACCCAGGCGGAGGCGGTAGCGTTCAAGCCCAACAGGCCAAACGGTTTCCCGAACGTAAGCCCCTCGGCGCCGCTTTCTACAAAGATGAGCAGTCGGTCGCCGGCATCGGTGCGCACCGCGGTCACCAGCACCGCGTCGTCGTACAGGTTGGAGGCCCAGTTCAATTTGCCGGTCACCCGGTATCCGCCCCTCAACCGGGGTGGCGGCTAATTCGATCCGCCGCAACCGGCGAATTCCTTGAACGCGGCAGCCATGCCGGTGATGCCGGGGCGGGCGCCGGAACGCAGCGACTGTTCCACTGCCGACGCCGCCGGCTTGTTGGCATTGGCCAGATAAGTTTGGGTCATGAGGTGGGCCCAGGTGGTGAACCCAACCGACAGGTCACGCCGGGAGATTTCCGAACAGTTCGGGCCGCGGTGAGCAGATCCGTATCGAGCAGCCCGGCTTCAGCGAGGATCGGCAGAATGTAGCGTGCGTCTTCGGTTCCCGCGTCAACTGCCTTCGCTTTCTCGCTCACAGTTTCGAGAATGCTGGGGTCCACAACGAGCGGCGCGGTAGCTTGTTCGATGATAGCGGTCATAGGTTATACCAATTCGGAGGTGAGGCGAGCGGGACGGGTGTAGGTGTTGACCACGGGCGACCACTTGATGGCATCGCGATGAATTTGGTCGAGGGTGTCGCGGTCGGCGTCGCCTTCAAGCTTCACCTTGACGCGAACGTCGGAAACCCCGGGACGCTTGTCGTCGGAAAGGTCGCCGACGCCCCAGGTGGGAGAAATATCAATGTCGCCTTCGATATCAATTTCGATTGCGGTAAGGGTAACGCCACGGTGGGTGGCAATGGCCTGAATGCCTACGGAGATGCAGGCGGCGAGCGCGGCCTGGGCAACCTCGGTGGGGTTGGGGGCAGAGTCGTCACCTAGCAGCGCCGGGGGCTCGAGACACGAGCACCGGATCCAGTCCACGCACCTTGGTGTAATTACGGAATTGCCCATCGGCCTCGGTATGGGTGCGCACGGTCTTCCGGCCCCCTCGGGGTTGTCGATGTTCTTCTGCGCGAGCTTGGCGAGACCTCTCCTTTGTCGATGGGCTGGAGGGGTTCGCCGGGGTTGTGGTTGGGGGTGAGGTCACTCATGGTAAGACTCCTTCAATTTGTCATCGTTGATCGAATTAGGAACCGACACTAACACATAATTTCCAGGTTTGCATACTACTTAGTGCGCCCTTAGTTTATAGCTTCATGGGTTTTTTGCGATCAGATAATCGTAAATAAATTGGCTCCCTACCACCTGCGATATTAATTTTTAGGCTTTTCCATTCACCCTCAGAGACTCGTCAAAAAGTAGACAGGATAGATCACTATGAAATTAGAGTCAAAATCCAGTTTTAAGACCGATCAGTCTACCAACCAGAACCAAGCGAGGTACCGTGGGAAACCCATTACACTCTCACCGCGTGAGCCGTCGAAAAGCGCTAGCGTTAACGGTCATGGCATGGCCATGCTGCCCTTACTTCCTGGTGCGCTCCAGCGCCGCGCAACCCCGTAAACCGGAAGGCACCATCACCATCGGCTACGTCCCCATCGCCCTGTACCCGCACCGTTGATACTCGCTGACGCCCAGGGCTATTTTGCCGACCACAACGTCACCGTGTCTCTGCGCAAATACGCCGGGTGGGCGGACTTATGGAGCGCCCTACGCCACCAGCGAAATCCATGTCGCACACATGTTGGCCCCCATGCCGCTAGCCATAAACGCCGGAGTCACCAACGCCGCCCGACCCACCGAACTGGTGTTCACACAAACACCAATGGGCAGGCTATTATCTCGCCAACACACACCACAACGTGGTGACCACCGCTGTCGACCTGCGGGGATGACCATTGGCATCCCCTTCTGAGTTCTCGGTGCATTCTGCTCCTGCTCCGCGACTATCTCACCGCCCATGGCCTTGACCCGGACCGGGACCTAGAGCTGCGGCTGCGGCCCGCCGACATGGTTGCGCAACTACAAATCGGCACCATTGACGGCTTCATCGGACCAGAGCCATTCATACAGCGCGCCATTACCGCTGGCAGTGGTTATGTTTTTCACATTCACCCATGAGCTCTGGCCCAACCATCCATGCTGCGCAATTGCCATGGCCACTCGACTGGCGGCAATCGCATCCCGACGAAGCCATCGCGATCATCCAGGCCCCTGGCCGCCGGCGCACAGGCGGCAGGCAACCATGACCACGCCGCCAACACCGCCCACATTCTGGGTTCAGAACAATACTCAACCAACCGGAAAAGCTTTTCATTCCCAGCACTCAAGAGCCTGACCGCATAAACTTCGGCACCCCCACCGACCCAGCAGCCATTACTTGGATAGCCACCCAGATTGCCCGATGGCGCCTAGGCAATAACGCCCCGTGACTGGGATGATGCGACCATTCTCCAGCTCGCCACCAACACCGTAGGCGATTCTTACAACACAACGATCGACCCAATCACCGTGAACGGTCAACCATCTGACCCGGCTCATTCCCACCGCAACCTATACCGCTCACCCATAACACCCAAGCCAAGGCATTCCTCCCATGAGCATCACAATCACCACACCAGAGAAGCAAACACGCATCGGGCCATGATCATCGGGGCCCCTGCTATTAGCGGTTTTCCTATCGCTTTGGCAATTGACCGTCACCGCTGGCTGGCTCACCGAACTAGCCCCCACCCCGGCGCGCACCGCCACCCGTGCCATCGAAATTTTTCGGACCCGTTCTACTATCACGGCACGACAAGCGTGGGTATTTTCTGGCACCTCATTACGAGTCTTCGCTGGTTTTGATTTGGTTTTACCATTGCCACACTCATTGCGGTGCCGGTGGGATTCCTATTAGGTCGCGTACCGCATTACGGTGGGCGGTGGATCTGATCATGCAGATTCTGCGGCCAGTATCGCCCTCGTGGTTGCCGTTGGGGCTTGACGTTATTGTCGAGTGCGGAACGCACGGCGATTTTTGTCATTGTGCTATCGGCTTTGTGGCCAACCCTGGTGAGCACGATTGATGCGGTTCGTGGGGTGAATTCTACATATATTAACCTTGCTGCAACCCTGGGTACCCCGTGGTGGTCGCGGATTATTTATGTGTGGTTGCCGGCAGCATTGCAGGAATTATCACGGGGTTGCGGTTGTCATTGTCGACATCGTGGTTGGTGATTATTGCCGCAGAGATGCTGGGTTGGGGGTCAGGATTGGGTTTTTGTGGAATCGGTGGAATCGCCTGGATATTGATGCCATTGTGGTGTCGATTGTGGTCATTGGCCTCACCTGGGGTTGGTGTTGGATCATCTCATTGCTGCCCTGCAGGCTTGTTCGTTACGATTAATTTTGAGGGATACTGTTATGCCTGCATGTTGTAGGGTTGTCTGATATCACCAAGTCGTATGGTTCGCAACACTGGATTGCGGAAACGTCGATTGCTGTGGCCGAAGGGCAGTTTGTCATCGATTCTGGGCCGTCGGGTGTGTGGTAAATCCACAATGCTGTCGATGATTGCCGGCCTGGATTTTCCCACGACAGGCACGGTTTTCACTGGTGGGCGGCCGGTTTTGGGACCAGGGGCGGATCAGGGCATGGTGTTTCAGGATCATGCGTTATTGCCGTGGTTAACGGCGCGGCGGCAATATCGAGTTTGATTCTGAAGTCGGCGCGCGCCGGAGTTGGACAGGGCAGAGCGTACCGGGGTGGCCGACCGGTTTTAGGGCAGGTGGGGTTGGCGCATGCGGCACATCTGCGGCCGAGTCGGCTATCCGGCGCATGCAGCAGCGAGTGGGATCGCACGTGCATTCGCATTGACCCGGAGATTTTACTTTTGATGAGCCGTTTGGAGCGTTGGATGCTGATGCGGCGCGAGCTGCAGTTGCGAGTTATTGATATTTGGGAGGCGTCCCGTCGGACGGTTCTCATGGTCACGCACGATGTTGACGAGGCGATTTTTATTATCGGATCGGGTGTTGAGTGATGGGGCATGGCCCGTCGGCGACGGTGATTGCGGATATTGCGGTGGATGCGCCCCGCCCCCGCCATGGCGACGGTTTCGATGATATGTTCGACAAGCAGGTGGCGGGGTTGCGGCATGAGCTGATTGGACTGTTGGGAATAACTGATAGCTTTTCGACAACCGCACGGGGCCGATCGTCGAGCTCGGAGATTATTCGTACCGTAGTGCCTCGATGGGTCGAGTTTGCGCGGCGCGGCCGGCAGGATACCAACCGAAGAACAGGCCGATGACGAGGCAGAATGCGAGGGAACCGATCATGCCCATGATGGGCGGCATGGTCATGGTTTGGAACATGAGTTGGCATACTAGTGGCCCGAGGATGGCGCCGATGGCCATGCCGATGAAAGCCACCGATGAGGCACACCACCATTGCTTCGATGACGGGTGTCTGCAGATGTCTTTGCGGGTGGCGCCGAGGGCTTTGCGGATGCCGATTTCGCGGGTGCGTTCGGTCACGGTGATGAGCATGATGTTCGCGACGCCGATGCCACCGACCATGAGGGAGATAGCACCAATGCCGGCAATAGCGGCGCTGATGCCACGAGGACGCTGTTGACGCTTTCTAATTCTTTGGTGTAGTCCGAACCTTCAATTCGTATTCGGGGCTTCCCCTCAAACCGTGGTTTGAAAATAGTCTTCGATGGTTTTCTTGATTTTGTTGCAGGTCTCCAGCGGCGGCCGGGTGGTGCGGAATGTCACTGACTGCCAGGTGCCTGCCCGGTCGCTGAGCCGGATTCCAGGGTGTACGGTACGTACATGTTGCTGGGTTCGGGCCCACGACCGGTCAATAAGCCTTTCTTGGGTTCTTTGAGCACGCCCACAACGGTGAAGTCGCTGAGGCCGTCCTCGGATTCGAAGGTTATTTCTTTTTCCGAGGGAAGCCTGGATATTATCCCCGAACATTTGTTTGGCAAGTTTATTGCTGAGTAGCGGTAACTGGCTTTGTTATTGTCGACATCGTCTTGGTGAGACCACGCCCCACTTCGATTTGGTAGTTATTTTGGAGAAGTAGTAGGGATTGGCGAAAACGGTGGAACCGTTGATAGTTTTACTGCTATAGATGAGGTCACCATGTAGCGAGCTCCCCACCAATGGACACCCCAGCGAGTTTGTCACCCAGGGTCTTTGATCCGCTCAACGTCGTCGCTGGTGATTTCGTAGGAGGGTCGTCAAGACGGCCGGAATAGTAGTAATAGTCTTCGCCACCGGCCTGCTGTAGTTCTTCCTCCGTGGGGATGGGCCGGGCCTCGGCGACTATCTCGACGCCACCATCGTTGTTGAGGCTGGATAGGGTGTCTTCCCGCAGACCGTCACCGATGGTAAGGATGGTGATGACGGAGGCGATACCGATAATCACGCCCAGGAGGGTGAGGGCGGACCGCATCTTTATTGGTGCGGAGGTTCGACAGCGCCAGGGTGAGAGAGATTCAAAAATGCTCACTTAGTTGTCACCCCCCGGGGACAGTCTTTAGGATCAGAAGCGGACCTGCTGGGCCTACCCGGACCGACCAAACCTAGGCCCAGTAGTGCCCGTACCGGTGCCGGTGGTGACGCCGCGCCAGGCTTCCCACTCTGCCCTTGGCTGGTGGAATGCCGCTGCGACTTTGATTTCGCCTTCTTCACCTTCGGTTTGGCCGGTACCGCCGGCTTTGGGGTTGGCGCCCCGGCCGTCGGTGTTGAGGTTGTCGGTGGTTGCGTCGCCGCAGCGGCCTTGGCCTCGGCGGCAGCAATATCGTCAGGCGTGATTGCAGTAAACGGGCCGGTTGCGGGGGCAGCATGACCGCCGGCACAATCCGTTCTGGGGGCGGCGGGCGGTCGTGCCGTCGTTCACAGTGACAATGCGGTGGTTTTCCTGCCAATCCGGGTTGTGGGTGATGAGTGCAATGGTCACGCCATGGTTTTGATTCAGGTCGTGAAACAGGTCCATGACCATGCGGCCGGTGGCGGTGTCGAGCGCACCGGTGGGCTCGTCGGCAAGCATGAGGTCGGGCGAGTTGCTGAGCGCCCGGGCAATGGCTACCCGCTGTTTTTGACCACCGGATAGCTCGGCGGGCAGGTGATCGGCGCGCTCTTGCATGCCCACCATTTCTAGTAGATGATTGGCGCGTTCGGTGCGGTCTTTGCGGTCCACACCGGCGTACATCATGGGAAGTTCCACATTGCGACGCGCGGAGATGCGCCCAATCAGGTTGAAGTTCTGGAACACGAAACCAATGTGTTTTGGAACGGTAGAGGGCGGCCTTATCGTCGGAAAGCTCTAGAACGTCGACACCATCGAGATTATAGGTGCCGGACGTGGGCTTATCCAATAATCCAATGATGTTCATGAGGGTTGATTTGCCGGAGCCCGAGGTGCCGACCACGGAAAGGAATTCGCCGCGCGCCAGGTTAAAGTTCACACCGTGGAGGATTGTGAGTTCGTTAGGGGTGCCGATATTGAAGGTTTTGACAATGTCCCTGCATGTCGATGAGCAGGTCGGAGTCGGTTTCCTCGGCGGGATTGCGTTTCTTCGCCATTTTCTGCCTTTCACTGCCCTGACTCAGGGGCTATCGTACTTCTGCCGCGGCGGTGCTTTGTCGCGGTCCCGCTAGCACCACTGGCACCGGCACCATCCGCACCCTCAGAGGCTGCGGTATCGACGGTGGCTTTCTGCCCCACGGATTGGCGGTATTTCGCGGCATCCACCAGGATTTTGTCGCCTTTCTTCGCTTCGCCGGAGAGGACTTCCACATCGAAGTCGGTCTTGCTGCCCAGTTTCACGGTGCGTTCCACGATGGTGTCGTCGGCGGCGATGGCGGAGACTTTTTCTTGCCCTTGGTCTTCGTACACTGCGGATTGGGGATGACCATCTTGTCAGGAAGCCTCCCGGGTAATGATCCGGGCCTTGGCGGTGGAGCCCAGCCGCAGGGTTCCTTTTAGTGCCCTAACACTCGATCTCGATGGGGAAGTTCACCTTATTATTACTGCCGCTAGCACCGGACGACCCGCCGGAAGCGGAACCGCCGGCCGAACCGCCACTGGCGGGAGCCGCTGGGGTTTCCTGCGATGCCGCCACCGTGGAGACGAGAGGGAGACTTTTGCTGGAATTTCTTGTCGCCAGTACCGGGGTGGTGAATTCACCCGCTGAGCCAACGGCGATCTTGGCGACGTCGATTTCTTTCACATTGGCGTGAACAATCATGCGGGCATCATCGGCAATGGTCATGAGGGCGCCGTTCGCGGCCGACCCCTGCTTGGCGGCAACATTGGTGACCACCCCGTCGAAGGGGCTACGAATCTGCGCGGAGGCAATATCGAGTTTGAGTTGGTTATCGCCAGCATTATTGGAAGCCTGGGCAGCCCGGGCGTTCCGCACTCGCATTATCAATGGCAGCCTGATTGTCTTCCATTTGGAATTGGGCATTGCGTTCCGCCACGGCAAGCGCGGTAGCGGCATCCTTCTTTTCTTCGAACGTCTTAGCGACATTGCGTTGGTCGGTCACGAGCTTATTATCTGCCTGGGCCAGGGTGGCCTCGTAGCTGTCCTGGGATTCCCGCAGGTTCCGGTCGGCGGCCTGCAGCTTAGTGGTCACATCAGCGGCATCAAGCCCGGAGTCAATAGTATTACGGTACTGTTTATTCACGGAGTTTTGCAGGGTTTCTACCCGCTCTTCGGATGCCTTGATTTGCGCCTGGATCTGGACCTGCTGTTCTGGGCTGGCCCCATCGAGTTGGGCCTTGAGTTCCGCAAGATTGCTCTGCTCCGTGGCCAGGGAACGACGTTCCGTGTCCTGGTCCTGGAGGGTTCCTACGCCTTGAGCCCCATGCGGGCAGCCTCAACGTTGGTATTCATGCTGTCCTGCCGGGCGTTTTCAATTTTGGATTGTTGGGCGGCGATATCTTGCTGTTTCCCATTACCACGCAGGGCGCTTTCCAACTGGAAGTTGCGGTTTGCCTCATCGTAAGCGGATTCGGCTGTGCGCAATGCTGCCCTAGCGTTATTGATGTCCTGGTTCATACCGTTATCCAGCAGTTCCTTATACCGGTTGTGGCGGGATTCGGCGCCCTTGATTTCGGCAATAGAATTGGCTTCGTTCGTGGCTACCTGTGCCTTGCTTTTCGCCAATTCGGTTTCCCTTATCGGTAACATCAAGGTTGGCGACCAATTGGTCCGCCTGCACCCGGTCCCCACTTTGACATTGAGTTGGTTGACCGGACCGGTGAGTCGAGTGGAAAGTACCATGGATTTTTGGGGTTCTACATTGCCGGACACGGCGACTCGCTGCGAATTATCGCGCTTGTCAAGGACCTGTACGTCAGAAGAAGCTAATGTGATGGCGGATGAATTCGCGAAGAACGAATACATGGCTACGCCTATCAATGTGATTATCACAACCGCTGCGGCGATAATGAAAAACACCTACGCTTACTAAGGTTTTTATTCTCACTGCTGCTATGCCTTTCTGCTTCCTGAATTAACGGTATCGAAAGTAAAATTAGCATAGTAACAATTGTGCAGCACGCCCTAGCACGCTTTTGGGGTGGGGGGAAACCCTGATGCCGGACTCATACCGTGGTATGAGTCTAAGTTTTTCCTGAGGTTACACTATAGATAAATAACGCTTTTCGACGCTCAGGGCAAACCCCTAGGGGCGTCGAAAAGCGATTCAATTACTGGGCTTCGGCTGGGACCGGTTTCGGATCAACCGTCATGAGTGCATCGCCAGCAGTAATGTTACTCGGCAATGGCAAACCTGCGGCAGGAATCACCGGGCCGGTGCGTTTCGAGTTCGACACCACAATCGGGGTGGTTACCTCATATCCTGCGGCCTTGATGGCATCAATGTCAAATTCGCCCAACAGGTCTCCGGCCTGCACCTCATCACCCTGTTGTGCTGCAGGTTTGAAGTGCTCACCCTTGAGATTCACGGTATCAAATCCGATGTGCATGAGGGACCTCGACGTTCTTGCCGTCGGCGCCCTTGCCACGGATGGCGAACGCGTGCCCGGACGGGAATGCCACCACAACTTTGCCAGTGATCGGCGCGGTGAGCTTACCCACGGTTGGGACAATCGCCAGCCCGGCGCCCAACTTGCCTTGGGCGAACATCAGGGTCGGATACGGCTGCCAACTGCTTGACCTCACCGGTCAACGGGGCGATAACCGGGAGGGCGTTCTCCGCAGCAACCTCGGTGGTCACAACGGGTGCGGCGTCGGTGCCGGTCTCAACGGCGGTGCCCACATCATCAGGGGTCGATGCTGCCGTTGCGTTGTGCCATGTAGCGGCCGCACAGGCGAAGGCGGCGGCGAAGGAAACGATGAAGGTAATCACGGCGCAGATCATGAAGGGGCCCATGTCTTCGGCCTTGATGGACACAACACCCAGGAAGCCAGCGGCTCCCAGCGCAACGGCCTTCACGTTCAGCAGGGCAATCAGGGCACCACCAATGGCGGCGGAACCGATGCCGATGAAGAAGGGCCAGCGCAACCGCAGGTTCACACCGAAGATAGCGGGGCTCGGTGATGCCCAGCACGGCGGACACACCGGAGGCACCAGCCAGCGCCCTGGGCTTTTTCACCCTTGGCCCGGGAAGAACACGGCCAGTGTTGCGGCACCCTGGGCGATATTTGCCATGGATGCGGTGGCGAAGATGAACGAACCACCCTGCTGTTGCAGCTGCAATTCGATCGGCGGGAACGACTGGTGCAGACCAGTAATAACAATGGGAGAGTAGACCAAACCGAACAGGAAACCACCAATGGGGGCCGCCCGCCTCGTACACGGTTTGCAGGCCCTGCCCCAGGGCGGTACCCAGGCTACGCATGAACGGACCGATAACAATGAAGGTGAGGAAGCCCGTGATGAGCAGCGTGAGCATCGGGGTAATAAGGAAGTCCGCGGTGCCCTTAAGCTTCTTGTGCAGGAACTTCTCAATGGTAGCCAGCACCCAGGAGATCACGAGGATCGGCAGCACGGTGCCCTGGTAGCCGATCTTATCCACGAACAGGCCAAACAGGTTCCATTGCTGGATGGTTCCGGCGGCCTCGGCGTCGGCCATCTGGTAGAAGTTCACCAGGTCAGGGCTCAACATGGCCATGGCGATGCCGGCACCCAGGAACTCGTTACCGCCGAACCGCTTGGTTGCGGTGAAGCCCACGAGGATCGGCAGGAAGGCGAATGGTGCCGACGCTAGCAGGTTAATCAGGCCGGCCAGGCCCTCCATCTGCGGGTTTTGCTCCACGAGAGATAATTCGCCAAACAGGTTTTTGGCGGTGAGCACATTATTCAGGGCCATGAGCAAACCGCCACCGACCAGGATAGGGATCAGCGGCACAAAAATATCCGCCAGCACCTTAATGGAGCGGGTGAAGACGTTGCCACTATTGGCAACCACTTCCTTGAGCTCTTCGGTACTGACGGCAATGCTCTTGCTGGTGGCGTTATCGAGTTCCTTAAACACCGTGTTGACGTCACCAGGGCCAACGATAATTTGGAACATCCCACCGGTTTCAAAGGTGCCTTTCAGATCCGGGTCGTTGTCCAAGGCTTTTTGGTCAACCTTTTTCGAATCTTTGAGCACCATACGCAGGCGGGTTGCGCAGTGAGCTGCGGCGACGATATTGTCCTCGCCGCCGACCGCTTTAAGGACGCGGTCAGCAACCTCTTTATGTTGCATAAGAACTTCTCCCTATGTTTAGTTGATCGAAACTCCCCAAAAACACAAACTCACATTTTTGCGAAGTCCGATTATCTACCCCCTCTATTAAACAATCATTGCAACATAAAAACAATAGCTAATCACAGTTTCTTGTGATTGTGCTCCAAATCTCATTGACATTTGGGAAGGTAACAAAACTAGCAGCAATAGCCCCGTCAGCAGCTGTAACCTCAACCGCACTACGATCCACAAAAACAGTCAACTCACCGGGTGGGCACGGAACCCGACGCACATCACCTGCTACATCAATTTCCAACACCGGATTCTCCCCCGAAAGATAGTGAATGGTTGCCCCTATCGTCCCTTGTGACCCAGTAATCACTAATGTGGTTTCATGTCCGTTCAGACATTCTGAGATGCCACAAAAATTCCAGAATTTGTGTGATTAATCTCACCATTCCGGACAGACTCGGGCACAATCAGGGTTTGTTTCAACACATGATTATGTACTTCCACTCGCCGCGGCACTGTAAGTGAGTGCACCCATCCTTCCGCCGCCACCGACGGAGTATCATCCTGCGCCGGCAATCCCATCCAGCCAAGTAATAAACCTGAGATTTCGCTGAACCCAGTGATCTGTGGCGCATAGAACTGCTGCCCATGATCTAATTCACTAAACCCTCGAAATACTGTGAACCGGGTGCCGTCCAACTTCCCAACGATATAGCCGCATTGGTCACTGCTGGCATAGTGGGTGGCGGTATCGGTAGTCACCGGCTCCAGGCCCTGCGGGCAGATAATCAGAATGTCGAGATCTTCCCCGGTCACCATATCGCGCAAGGTAATCAGGTTTGGGCATTCCCACATGTAGCCGCCTGGCACCAGGTCTGGGGCAGTGCCCGGAACCGCATGAGCGGTATCGAACTCCAGTTCCCCAACAAAATTCCAATTGTGCAGATCATCGCTGTGATAGAGCACCACCGCCCCGGTTTTGTCTTCCCGCTGGGCACCAATGACCATGCGCCAACCATCGTGGGAATCGCGGGGGTCGCGGGTAATCATGGGATCCCGATAATGGGCGGTATATCCGGCGACGGGGCCGTCAATGAGCGGGTTCGCCGTATCACGACGATACACGCCCCCCATGAGGCCATCGGGGTCAGCCCACATCCACCGGTTTTGCGTGGCCCGCGCGCAAAACCACCATCGGCGGTGGGTTCTTTCAGATTGCCAGTATAGAACAGGTAGACCTGCTCACCATCAACGACCGCGCCACCGGAGTAGCAGCCATCGAGATCATAGTCGGCATCGGGGTAGAGCGCATCAGGATGGTGCAACCATCGAAGGGTGTCGAGCTCGGCGGAGGCGTGCCCCCAGCCGGTGCGTTTCTTGCCAAAAGGAAACGCCGGATCATGTTGATAGAAAACATGAAGCCGGCCGGTGCGCGGGGATACGAACACGCCATTGGGGTCATTGAGTCGCCCCTGAGGCGGTGTGATGTGATACCGCGGGCGGAAAAATGTTTCAGAACTCATATCGCCATGATAGATGCATCTCATATCACAAGGTGACAAGCCCAGAGAGCCCGACGCTACTGGCTTAAACGGGCGCATTCTTCCAATTTGTCGTGGCCATAGCCCGCCATTCGTATGTGACCGATGCATCTGCAATTCAAACCCGGCATTGCCCTTGTCCATGATTTTCTTTGAAAGCTTCGGGGCCGGCTGCGGTGCATAATCGTCATCTAGCCAATAGGCGTACTCGTGCAGCTGTGGCCCGTCACCAAGCAGATAGCGGAAGTTTTTGGATACGAAAAACTGGGTTCGCCCCTTGTCTTCGCTGTCGATCCACTTCTTAGCTTTTTGGGGCGAGATGGGATGGTTGCCGGGCTTATATACGGCGGACAAAGGGTAGGGCAGCAGGCCTTTGCGTATTGGCGGTCCAGCCAGGTAACGTCCCCATCCGTGTAGCCGGCGGTTTTCAGCTTGCCGGCCACCGACTTCCATTTCGCCTGGTAGGCCGGGTCGGTTTTGTCTTCCAGTTTGGGGTTCATCACCCGAATCTCGGCAAACTCCGGCACTTCCTTGGTGACCTCGTCAAACACATAGCTTCGATTGATTGAGCTGTCTTGACGGAATAGTTTCATTTCAGGGTTCTGGTCATCGACCCCAAAGCTGCACATCCCATTGGCGAATGTGAGTGTGAACGGATTGGGGCCATCGGCGTCCTCGGCGCCAGCAGCCTGTGGTGTCAGTGACATTCCGACAACCATGGCGGTGATAAGCACCACCAGTCGATTATTCATGATTTTACCTTAGAAAAGTTATTGGACTTTACTAAGTATCGAACCATAAACGCTTCACCAATGCTACCGCTGTTGCCCCCGTACCACGGAACTCCAGCTTAGAACCCGATACTCGCCGATGGCGGCCCTTCAGCCGCCCCACGCCGACTCTTTGCCGCATCGCCTACGAGTATCACAAGTTCTGAGCTGGAGTTCTGTTGACCGCCCGCCAACACCCTCTGAATCGAGAAAGTCCAGCTTGGCAAACCGGGACCTGCCCCAGACCGACCATTATGCCCATGATTCGCCCAGCATGCAGGCGTGACCCGCCCCCACCAATGAGGCTTCAGCTTTTTCTGAGCTGGAGTTTGCCGCCGTACTCCATTGCGAGCGGCCACGCGAACCGCCCTTCCCCCAACTCAGCGCCCGATGCGCCCGATTATTCGGGCAGTAGCGGGGTTGATAATGCCGAGAACGAAAACCCAATCACTGAATTGATAATCCGGTAAATCATGCCCAATGCCCCACCAGGCTTGCGATTTTGCGAAGGCGCGCTAAACATGCTGTCGCTGGCCGGCTGGGAACCACTGGCCACAGTGGATTCCGTGGGTGCACCGGATGCCGAAGCCGATTTGTCCGCTGACGGCGATGGGGTATCCGCGCCGGCACCAAACCCGCGAGTTTCGCGCACTCCTCAAAAATGTCGTGCTGGTAGCCGGCGAAGTCCCTGGCGCGCTTCACTAATTGCAGGGTGTCCCTCACCGCTGGCTTTGTCGGTAATCTTTTCGGAAAGCTCGGGCAGTGGTTTATCCGCCGGTGACCAATATTGGAAAAGGGCGATCTTCCCGTCTTCATCAATGTTGTAGTACAACAGCTTGGCGGCATAGTGTTGCATAATGCGTTTTAGGTTCCATATCAGCTTGCCGTCTAGCCTCTTTTCGGGGGTAGCGGCTTGCTGAGGTTGGTGTCGTCCACCAATGGATTCAACATGCCGCGCTTATGCCAGCACCCGGTCAATCCACATGATGTCGTTATCCGTATAGCCTGCGGCTTTAAGCTTAACTACGGCTTTATCCCAGTTCACGCGGTATCCCGGGTCGGTAAGTTTGTTTTCCAGGCGAGGATTGGCGGCCCACACTGGGGCGAATTCAGGCACTTCCTTGGCGATTTTATCTAGAACATAGCTTTGATTGACATAGCCTCTGTCTTGGGAATAAAACCGTGCTTCCGGGTTGTTTAGGTCAATCCCAAAGGTGCACACGCCATTGCTAAGTTTCACCGTGTATGGGTTGACGCTCTCTGCTGCAAGAGCCGGAGCAGGCGCTAATGCCGTGATGGCGATAAGCGCCGCCATAAGCTTAGTTGTTGTGGTGTTCATGCCTCTCCTTCAATTCCCATACTTAGTATAAAGGCACGCCCCGGACGTCGAAAAGCAAGCTAGAAGGCAGGAAGCAGGACCGGACTAACCTGTGAAATAATCGTATACGACTGCACAATGGGATCTTTACGAAGCGTCGGATTCGGCGCCGGCGGCTCCCCCTTGCCGCTGCATTCCATGAGCGCATCGTAACGGTAGCCGGCGAAGTCGCGGGCCCGCTCGACGAGCTGCTGATAGCCGGCGTTAGCTGGGCCGGTGATCTTCTGCGACAGCTCTGGGTATGGAGCGTCACAACGCCAATAGTGCTGCGGCGCTAGCTCTCCATCAACCTCATCGACCCCCAATTTCGATGGCGCATAATACATCCGCGCAGTCCGTGACTGGGCCTTGACCGCAAACATCGCCTCCCGTGAAGTGATCGCATGAGCTACTTCCTCATCCAGGTCGCGCACGCCCCGCTTCAGCGTGATAGCGTCCAGCCACATGATGTCATTGCCGGTGTATCCTGCGCTTTTGAGCTTTGCGACAACCTTGCCCCACCGCTTCTGGTATGTCGAATCGGTGGCCGGTTTATTTTCCAACCGGGGATTCTCCGCCACCATGAGGCCATAGTCGGGCACCTCCCGCGCTACCGCCTCCATGACATAGCTTCGATTTATAAGATCGCTGTCAGCCAGGTATTGTCTCGCCTCTGGGTTTGTCTCATCAAGGCTGAAGTACAGTGCCCGTTCTTATATCGCACCTGGTAGGGATTGGTGTCGTGGACGGTCTGGGCCACGGCAACCCCTGGGGATATAAACACTCCCACAACCAAAAATAGTGCGGTTATGACAGTTGCGGGTTTCATGGCGTTCTCCTTGGGTTTTCCGCCGACATACCAGTGGTCATACCAACCGTAACCCATGAACGGTAGCAACCTTGGGACCAAAACCCGCAGGTAGGCACCTTATCCTAAAAACACCAAAAGCCACCCCTAAAGGTGGCTAAACGCGCGGCAGTGCGACTGCCGCGGCGGGTTTTACTGCTCTTTCTTGAACGGGAAGCCCAGTTCGCGCAGCAGCGCCCGGCCTTCGTCGTTGTTGGTGGCAGAGGTCACGACGGTGATGTCCATGCCGCGGGGTCGATCGACCTTGTCCACGTCAATTTCGTAGAACATGGTTTGCTCAGTCAGGCCGAAGGTGTAGTTGCCGTGGCCATCGAATTGCTGGTCGGACAGACCCCGGAAGTCACGAATACGGGGCAGGGCCACGGTCAGCAACCGGTCCAGGAATTCCCACATGCGGTCGCCGCGCAGGGTCACGCGGGCGCCGATGGGCATGCCTTCACGAAGCTTGAAGTTAGCAATGGACTTCTTGGCGCGCCGCAGTTCGGGCTTTTGGCCGGTAATCAGGGCCAGATCTTCCAAGGCACCATTGATGAGCTTGGAGTCGCGGGCAGCAGCACCGACACCCATGTTCACGACAACCTTGACGACACCAGGAATCTGCATGATGTTGTCGTAGTTGAATTCGTCATTGAGTTTGGTGCGGATTTCTTCACGGTACCGGGTCTTTAACCGGGGAGTGTAATTCTCGCTCATGCTTAGATGTCCTTCCCAGTACGACGGGAGACACGGACCTTCTTGCCGTTCTCATCAAACCGGTAGCCAACGCGGGTGGGGACGCCATCAGAGTCCAGCACCATCACATTGGACACGTGGATGGGGGCTTCTTGGGTGACAATGCCGCCGGAAGAAGCACCACGTTCCGGGGCGGAGTTAGCAACATGCTTCTTCACCCGATTCACGCCTTCAACCAGCACTTTATCCTTCTGCGGGAAGGCCTGAATAACCTTGCCCTTGGCACCCTTGTCGGGGCCGGAAATAACCAAAACCATATCGCCCTTATGCACCTTCATAAGTTAGATCACCTCCGGGGCAAGCGAAACGATCTTCATGAACTTTTTGTCACGCAGTTCACGGGCAACCGGGCCGAAGATGCGGGTACCGCGCGGCTCGTTATCGTTCTTAATAATCACGGCAGCGTTCTCGTCGAACCGAATGTAGGAACCATCGGGACGACGGGTTTCCTTCTTGGCGCGGACAACAACAGCCTTCACAACTTCACCGGCTTTGACGTTGCCGCCGGGGGTTGCTTCCTTGACAGTAGCGACGATCACGTCGCCAATGCCAGCAAAGCGTCGGGTAGAACCGCCCAACACGCGAATGCACAGGATCTCCCGAGCACCGGTGTTATCGGCGATCTTCAGACGCGATTCCTGCTGAATCACTTTGGTCTCCTGACCTCAATTTTATGTGTGACAGATTTCTGAACTGCCACACGCGGTCTATGTACGTGCCGCCCCCATTCCGCGAAGATGCAGCATGGGAACAACCCCGCTATTCAACCACATTGGGGGGTAAAATTCGCAAATATTCCCGACGCGAGCTCTCGGCCCTGAGTTCACGCCGCAGGCGGGCATGCCACCGCGTTTTGTTGCACGGTGACCGAAGCTGGGGTTCTGGCTTTACGACGCCTCAGCATCCCCTTCTGAATCGAGAAAGTCCAGCTTGGGTTTTGCGGCGAAGCTATACTTCGTCGTCGTAAACGAGTTTCACCTTCATTCCTCGTAGCGATTCCAAATCAACTACCGGGTCCATTGCTGCGAATTTGCGCAGATCCGATTGCCCAAGAACAATAATAGGATCATCTAAATCAGGGTTATCGAAGTCCTCATCATTGACCCACAACGCCAAAAACGGCCTTTTGAGTTCCAGGTCAAGCCACGCACCAGACTCCACTAGATCATTCAAAAGCACATGAACAGCATAGTCGGGTGGGCCGCATTTTGGCCGACCCCATATTGCCGGTGGACGGGCTTCGTCAGCAACCCGTTGAAATATATCTTTCGCCATGATCACACTACCCTCAAGTACAGTCGCAAAGATGCTGAGCTAGAGTTTACTCTCTCACCAAACTCCAGTTCAGCATATTTGCAGCCAGGTGAGGACGCTGGGGCCACCTGGGCAGCGCAGTATGGAATAACCCGTATCCACGAAACCCGCCCAGTGGAAGAAGCGGATTCACCCTCGCATCACTGGTTTCGGAAGTTAAGGAAAGACAGGCTAGCTGGCATGTTCTTTCTGATTTTTCCACCTGTTGGTGTAGCTGAGTGTGCCCAGCACATAAAAACAACGGTGCCGTAGAAAGCACAATCGCAATCTACGGCACCGCTAGCGTGTACTTTTTATCTACAAGCTGCACACCGGCACGACGTCACCGCGGCCACCTGCCATTGGCACGGTCAAGAATGCACACGACCACCAGCCACGCGATTCAACGGTGGAACGAACCATCCGCCACTGCTCTTTCGACAACTGCGGCGTGCGGGAGAGCACGAAACCAGCCGCCCGATTCGGGGAACCAACGATCGCCAGCGAGTAGTCATCAGCCAGATACGTCACCCGGTAGTTCGTTGCGCCATCTTCTTTTTGGAACGGCACTCCTGGGAAATTCACCCGCAGCGAAGCCTTCGAACGCACGGTTGCTGAGCCATCAATAAAGGACTGCTTGCCCAACGAAGTACCACACGAATTACGCACTGAAATGGTTGTATCGTTCACCAACTTGTACTCAGCAGTGGTGTTATTCGTGCACTGAAGCGTATATGGCTGCGGAACAGCCGCAACCTGATACCACTTGCCCACATACTTTGCAAGGTCCACCGATCCATCAATCTCCGGCAGCTCAGATCCCGTAATACCAGGTGGGATCAACTGCGAAGAACCACCACTGGAACGCCCGCCGTTGAAAATATCATCTGCCTGTGCCACCGGTGTGAGTACCCCAACGGACACCACCACTGCGGCAAGAAGAGAAACTAATTTTCGCATAACACACAACCTCAATCCACAATATAAACAAAAACCAATTCAAGTTTATTGTGATATTCCGGCAAGCACAATACCAAGAAAAAACAGGGAAATGGCATGTTCTTTCTGATTTTTCACCTATTGGGGTAGCTGAGTTTTCCCAGCGGCTGAATAAGCTTCAAAGCAATCAACCGGGCGGGCTCTATCAGTTATACGGATTGGAGGGAGGCCACCAGACAGGCCACGCCAATGACTGCGAACGCGCATTGCTTCACGGCCGCCCCACGATGTTTCGGGGACTTGAGCGCCAACGCGGCGGCAGCCACAATCATGGAACCAGCCCCGGCCAGCATCAGGGCGGGACTGCGCATCGCCACCCCAACGCCGGCGATGATTGCCAGCAAGAGGTTATACACGCCCTGGTTATAGGCGAAGAATCGAGTTATTGCCAGCTCTTCGGCTGATGCCTCACCAAATACCTTTCGAGCGGCGGGTTTCTCCCACGCGAATACTTCTAGGTAAAAGATGTATACGTGCAGTAGGGCTGCGAGGGAAATAAAAACGAGTGCGATTGTTGTCAGCATACGAGCATCATACTGACGCTACCGCACTGCCCCATTAAACCTTCTGTTTTTGCGGTGATTTTGGTTTTTGGCGGCTAGCCTCGGCAATGACCTTGGCTACCTCCTCGCTGCTCATTGGCGCGGAATCGGGGCAGGCCTCCACCCCGACGTTCACCTGAAGGGTGCCCTTGTCGGACCAGGAGATTTGTTCACCGGAATGGGTATGCCCATGGATAAGGGTTTGCCCGAGATCGTGCAGGCGGAATTGCATGGTTTTTTCCGGCTCGTAGTCGCCGGAGTACGGGAAATGATGCAGCATTACTAATGAACCGTTAAGCGAGTACCGCGCCACAGTTTGGACGCTGTCGAATACTCGGTTGAAGTTGCGTAAGGAGCGTAAATTATTTCGCTTCATGGGATGAGCCTGGTCGTGGTTACCTAATAGTGCTTCCATCCACATGTCGGTGTTTTTGCGGGCAAGAAGATCGTCGCGGAATTGGGCAATAAATCGCAGGGCTTTTTCCTCCGCCGGAGGTTTGCCGCAGTAAAGGTCACCAAGCATCCATAAGCGGATACGCTCATTGGATGGCAACTTATCCATCCATTGTTCATAAAGATAGCGGTCGTGCTTATAGGGGTCGTCGAACCCCCGTAACCGGGAAACTAGTCGGTGGCCAAAGTGTGGATCAGAGATAAAGTAATCTTTCATGGCGACTATTCTAGCCCTGGTTACGGAAAAATAATACCCAGGTATGACTGTATCGATTCTGTTGACAGCACCACAAGGAAAAATAAGAGACCTATCCGAGAAATAAGTGGCTCGCCATCACTGTTGGTGGCGGTGTCATGCCGCACCGCACCCCCAACAGTGAACCGGCACTAGTCCAGCGGCTCGTCATCCCACCGGTCGCGACGATCGCGGTCTCGATCCCACCGATCCCGATCCCGATCGAGATCCCGACGATCGCGGTACCGGTCCCGACGCGAATCGTTGCGTTGCACATAAAGCCAGGCGTTAATGGCGGTCATGCCTACGAGCAGGATTGCCCCACCCACGAAGAATCCGATATAGGGAATGGATCCGACCGCCGAAATGGAGGTGGGGATGGCTTCGTCGGCGTTTTTATCGAAGAGGCCACCATTATTGGGCACGGTAGTGGGTTGGGCGGTGAAGCCGGTGGCTTTGACCTTGTTGTGTGAGGCAGTTTTCCGTCGTGTTTTTCGCGGTTCCGCTGCGGTTTTGCGAGTTGCCCTCGGTTGCCAGCGTTCGAACCTGCGTTCGGCTCTGCGTTACTGCTGGTCCGGCCGGTCCCGGTGGCGAGGTGGGCGCTATCGCGGCTGGGGGTGGCGCTGGGTTTATTGGCGGCTTCGCCCGAGGCCGGAGCCGCCGGTTTTGCGGTGACTTCGAAGTTGGGGCTGTAGCTGGTGTAGTCGTCTGTGGAGGTGAAGTGGAGGCGGTGGGTACCGGTGGGGAAATCGCATGGGATGTCGATCGTTCCCGACGCTGAGCCGGTGTCGTCGATGGGTTGCTTGCCAGCCTCTTGGTCGTCGTCAAGCGCAATATTGAGGGTTTGACCTTTAGGGAAGCCGTGCGCTTCGAAGTCAAGCGTGCTGCACTGTTCCACGGATGTGCTGGAGATCCAGGACGACGTGTTGGGTATGTCTGGCTTGGGGTTGGCGGGCGTGGCCCAGGCCGTTGGCGTGGTGGTTATAGCCCAGAACAGAGCTATGGCACCAACGGCTGCGGCATTATGCGTACGGGAGGTCATGCTTTTCCTTGTGGTTTCGGTCAGCTGCGTCGGGGCGTCGGAACGCATAGATCATGCTGGCCGTGAGGGCGGATGAGCATGGATGCGCCGATCATCCACCAGTCGGCGGCGCTCATGACCCCGGCCTGCGCCGCGACTACCTTGTCATTGTTTTTCGTCTTCGAAGGCGGCGTTTTTGATTTCGCCGAGTTTCATGTCGACCCAACCGACTAACTGGTCTTTTTCGTCCACTGCGGCAACGGTGTATTCGCCATCGGGCAGGTCTTTGGTGTCGAGTTTGACGGAGCCGGTGGAGTCAAGTTGTGCCCAGGCGATGCCGACTGGTTTTTGGGTGGTGTCGGCGGAATAAATGTACAGGTAGGCCCAGTCACCGGATTTCAGCCGCAGGGATTTTTCATGGTGAGGGTCTCGTTTTTGAGGGTCCCGGTCACACCGTGGGCGTTCTTTTGGGTGAGCTGGTCGCGGGTTTTCACCGGTGGTTTGGGGTGTGTTTCGGCTGCGGCTTCGAGCTTGCCGACGCAGAGTTGCTGGTGGTTGCTTTAGCAGAGCCGGCTGCGCCTGCTGCACGGGCCCCAGTAGCGGCGCGTCCGTTAGTGCTGGGATTGACGACGCGGGCTCCGGTGGCGGAGCTGGCACCATTGGTGCCGGTGGTGGTCAGGTGGCCCCGGTTCCACCAGTGGAGCGGGTTGCGCCAGTTCCACTGTTAGAGCGACTGGTGCTACCGGTTGTTGTGCCGGAGGTTCGAGTGCCGCCCACGCTGGTTCCCCGACCAGGGGTGCCGCCAAGCAGGCTGCTGAGGCTTCCTAGACCACTCAGGGCATTGGTCGATGTGCCTTTTTGGGTGGTGGTTTTCGTCCCTCCAGCGGTACCACCGGTGGCTTTACCAGCCGTGCTGTTACCGCTGGTACCGGTGCCGGGTTTGGTGCCGTTGGTGGTTCCGCCCTGACCGCCGGCCCGAGGGTGGTGGTGGGCGTGGCGGTCTTTGTCAAAGTTATTCAATCCGCCGGGTAGCCCAGGGATATTGTTGTTGCCGGGCAGTCCGGGAATGTTGCTGCCACCGGATGAGCTCAGGGCGGCTAATGCTGCGGCACCCAGGAGGTTTTCGAATGCTTTGTCAACGTTCTTGATTTCTTTCAAGAGGTAGTTGATGTCTTTGATGGTGTCACTAGAGCTGGAATCGTTTTTGTTTCTTGTCGTCCTTGGGGGTTGAGTTGATGTGGTTGTTGACTGCGAGGTTCCCGAATTATTTGGGGGTGTCGAAGTTTTTAGACGAAAGCCGTCCCCGAGGTAGAGGGGTGGTGGAGGGTGGCGTTTGTGTAGTACTGGGCGCAGAAGACTGCGTGCTGGGCGTGGCAGACGGCGTGGTGGGTGCGGTCGCCTTGTCCGAGTCGGTGGGTTCCGCCGATCCGCCCGGAGCTTGCGGAGCCATCGCATTAGTGACGGCAGAACCCGTGGCCGAGGCCTGGGCTTTTGCGGATTCGGTAATTTCCTTGGCAACGGATTCAGCCTCGGTGGCTTTCGCTGCAGCTTCGACAGCCTTCTCCTCGACCCGCTTTTGGATCGGAGCGGCAGCCATGGCTCTGTGCTGCTAGCGCGGGCGCCGCTTGTTTTTCTACGTATTCTGTGCCACCAATGACTAGGGATTCGGTGGTCTTGTTCCGCTTAATGTCATTAGCCGCAGCACCTGTTTCAGAACGCGAGTTTGAGATCCTGGCCGGGGTTCAGGTTCTTGGGAAGCTCCCGTTCTTCTTCAAAAGGTGCCGTCGTCCTTGGCCGTGATCTTCCAGTAGATTTCTGGATCAGGGGCCTGGCCGTCGGCGGGTGATTGTTGGGTTGCGGGGTTTTCCTGCTTTGAAGGTATTCTCGGCGCCGGTCTGGGCATTGTAGCCCTTGAGCCTGACCAAAATGGTTGAGCCTTTACCGTCCTTGGTCTTCCAGTTTTCGCCCTTCAAATGCACTTTTGCCGTTGGTGGGGTCAACCTTCTTTGTGATGGTCACCTTGGCCTTGTCGGTAGTGCCTTCACCCTCCACCTCAACTTCGAAAGTTTCTTCAGGCGCTTTAACCGTGTCACCAAGCGCCTGCACTCCCTGTGCAAACTTATCCAAACCATCCTGAACGGCTTTGGTCGCCTCGGCAGGTATTTGGTTTTCTACGTTGGGCAATGCCGGCGTCGCCACAGAGGGTGTGGCAGGCGTATCGGCAGGCTTTGTTTCATTACCCCCATTTGCCGGTGGCGGGGCAGCGGGGATTCCCGGCACTGACTGTGACTGCGGCTGGTTCCCGGCCAGCCCTTGAACAAGATTGTTAGCTTCTTTGAAGGGGTCCTGTGCAAACGCGGTTACCGGGGAAACACTCGAAGTCAGCAGTGAAGCAGTAATAACCGCGGCAGTCCGACGTGACCGACGCGATGGGTAATGAGACTTTGATGAGGAGACCATGATGCAATCCTAAATATTGTGGGGATATTATTATACTAGAAGTCCGACGATTTGGTCGACAATTGTATTCATCAGAAGCACGCCACCGGCCGAGGTCCATAACAAACCGTCCACCGGAATGATGTGATCCTCCTGGTAGGCACGCAGCCCGGTAAAACCCGGCACTTTGGCGGCTTCTCCGACCACTTTCTTAGCTCTTTCAACATCAACTGTACCAGCGCCTCCCCCGCTTCCTATCTCGTCGTCTCCCCCCAAGGTGCCCAGAAAAATATAGTCAGCGTCGATATCAGCAAGGTTTTCTCTAGGCACGGGTTCGGAGTGGCCTTCACCGTCCCGATCCTGGTTTGGGGGTCGATCCAGCCCTAAATCGGTGAGGGCACGACCTGCGGGAAGCTCCTTCAATATTAAGGAGGCATTATCGCCTTGCCATCGAATAATGCTGAAGGTTTTATTGCGATATTTTTCCAGTTTCCGCTGGGCGGACTTGATTTTGTCATTATAGTCAGACACGAGATCGTCGGCTTCGTCCGTCATATTGAGGGCGTCCGCGGTGATCCGAAGGTTATCCCGCCAATCGCCCCCAGCGTAACCGGTGTATGCGAGGGGCGCGATGGCAGTCAGCGATTCGATTGCTTGTTGGTCGGTGCCGATGCTGGTGCCGTCGATAAGAATAAGGTCTGGTTTGGCTTCTTTTAACGCCCCATAGCTGGGCTGCGCCACATTGCCGAGTATGGGAACACCGTGTCCTTTATCTTCTAGATAGCTAGGAATGGTTGATTGCCCGCGGCCAGCAGTGCCCCCGATCAGTGTTGCCCCCAGCGCGAGGGCATTGTCGAGGTGGGTTCGGACATAGCGGCGACCCGTTCCGGTCCAGCTGGCACCACAATGTTGTCGCCAAAAGCGTTTTTTATGATTCGGGTACCGCTTTGGCGTTTTTTGCACGACGATAGCGCCAACCCCGCCGCGGTGAGGCCAGCGAGGCTGAGGAAGGCACGGCGGTCGAGCTGTTTGTTATACATGTTTGTTCCTACACTATGATTGGCGCTTTTCGACGCCTGACGCAGCATCGAAAAGCGCACTCTTGCTCATGTTTTTTATACAACAACTCGGCCGTAACGGCTACGCTGCTCGGAAGCCTCTTTCAGTAGCGATTTTGTCACTACCTCTGTCACCTGGTCTTCCGGGCTCACGCTACGCCATGAAGCTTGACGACGCTCCTTCGGTGCCGCTTGTGGTAGCCACGAGGTTTCGCCTTCTTAGTGTTCCTTTATTTCACTAAGGCATAGCCACGTTTGTATGAAGCAAAAGTGAAACCCGCCTTCGCACATAGAACCGTAGCAACGTGAAGAATCACGTTGCTACGGTGTCTTTCTCACAATGAGTTGTTCTTTAGAACTTGAACCATCCCTGTGGGATCAGGCCTTGCTGCGCCAGGATGCCAACCACACCGGCGATAAGGGCCGGGATGCCGATGGCTGCGGCGATGGCGATCAGGACGTCCTCGGGGTCATCCCTTAGTTCGTCAATGAGTTTGTTGGAGCTAGACCCACCAGGCTGAGCCGGATTGAATGGGTTAGTCGCAGGGTTGTGCCCGGATTGGGCGTGGCTGGTTTTCCTTCTTGCTGGAAGGTATAGCTGCATGAGTCGCCCTCGACCAGTTTCATTCACCCAGAATTCAACGCTGCGACTCAGCCAATCGCCACTATTCTCATCAACAGCCCAAAAGGATCAGGACGTTCTTGCCCTTAGACCAACACCCGGACCAATCCAGGACGGAAGTACCGCCTGAACCCGGAAACGACTTCCCTCGACGTTCCCAAAATCATCCGTTTCGTCAATCCGCAGTACCCGGCCGAATACATCGACATCATCGCCACGTTCCTGATCGGGCCAGACAACGCCAGTGCGGGCGTCCCCATTCAAGGTCAAGAAGGGATCCGTCATAGAATAAAAATTATCGGCAGAAACATGAAGAATATCCCCTGGCCGATACGTCTTCCGGTCTAGACGGAAGTTGGAATTTTCGAGGCCTCGATCCTGCGGGCCAACAAAGCTAGCATTACATTCTTTGGTTTCCTGGGCACCGGCAGCCACAGGCATTGCGGTCAAACCGCCAGCAACGAGGGCCAATGAGGTGAGGCCGGCAAGTGCCCGTTGGGTTGCCTTTTGGCAAATGCGCTCTTGTGCATGAGCAGTCCTCTCATAGAGAGGTAAATAGCGGGGGTAATGCTATTTACCGTTACAGAATGGATAAAACTGAAGAAAAGCACAGAAGAGCCGATAGTATGACAAAAAGAATCACATACACTCAGCGCTACACTCGCTATGCTCATGAGCATGACAGACTTGTCGACGAAGTGCAACCGGGAATCCCAGTTCAGATCTGATAAAATCCCACATAGCAAATGTGCACTCAACGTGGGAAAACAATCTTTTTGGACGTCAATCTTTCGGATATTCAACACGCTAGAACATAAGAATTAGCTATACATAAATCCAGTCACAGAAGGTAGAAATATCCTTAAAATTCTCCTGTCAATTCACGAAAAACTTTTTCGGAAATTACCCCTAGAATCCTGTCAAACAGAAATAACCAACCCATAGACTTTTTGCTACCACCCCCGATTGACCCTATTTTTAGGGCACTGCCTCATAGCAAAAACAGCGATGCAGATTCGCATCGCTGTCAGAACATACCGGTTGGTGAAGTCTTAGTGACTGTTGGCACCACAGGGGGCGGCGCTGTCACCAGACTCGTTCACCCAGAACTCAACGTTCTTCATGGTGGTTGGCCGACCGCTGTAGTCGAAGCCCACAAGGGTGATGGTGTGCTTGCCTGCGGTGAAATCGTCGTCAAGCTGCGGCAGCACCACCTTGACGGTAAAGGAACCGTTCAGATCGGAGTCGCGCAGGTACAGTGCCTGATCATAGTCGTCATAGATCTTCAGGGAGCTGCCGGCGCTCTGATCCTTGGGCCAGTTGGCGGTGTTCGAATCCAACGACAGGTAAGCGTCGATGAGCGGCCGGAAACCGGTACCGGTCAGGGTCACGACGTCACCGGACTTGTAGGTGTTCTTGTCAGCGGTCACGGTACCGATACCTTTTTGCGCGGGCGCGCCAGCATCGACATTGCAGGTGCCGGCACGATCAGCGGCGAAGGCGGTGGGGGCGGTCAAGATACCACCAGTCACGAGAGCGAATGACATCAACCCAGCAATAGCGCGTTTCATAGCCATACCTTTCTGATTGCACGACAAATTGTCGCGGGGATTTACAGGTTTTAATGAAGGAAAGGAAAAGGAGAACATAAGCATGACAAGGTTAAATAACAACAAACAAATAATCGCGTGTTACCGCTACCCGCTTTGCTTATGGGTTTTGAGTGTAACGGACCCACCCCCGGTTCGCAAGGGAAAAACCTTTCAAAAATCCAGTAAAAAATTTGATACTCGAATGACACCACTCCGTATTGCGCCCCATAGTTATTGCGTTTGGCAATGTTAACACCATGTATCGCTAGATGTTTTCAATATATGAAGCATGTTCCAGGAATCTGTAAAAATTATCCCAAAATTACCCCCATATGGTGAAAAAATCTCGATAAAGCAGTATTACTGCAGAAGATTTTTCGTTATTCAGGGGTGAATCATAGGGTAGCTACAACCATGAAGACACCGGCCACTGTTGGGTGGGTTTTGCCACGACGGCAGTACCGAAGCACGCATCTGCAACTCATAGCAAACCCTTATTATTATCAAGTTCGATGCCCTAGGCTGCAGAGAATTACTCGCCAGCCTTCCAACACATTCCGCTTTGCGACGAAAACCCAAGGTCTTAACACCTCATTTTTAGTTCTTGCACTTGCGGTTTTGCTCATGGTCACGTGCTTCGCACATCACCATGCCTATCAGGGGATGATGCCGGAAATTATGATAGTTTGGTTGGCTTCGGCTGCAGAGATCAATAATAATCCCCGAAAACCCGCCATGGTCTTTCTTGCCCCATCGGCTTTACCGTGTTACCCGCGCATACATTAGGGTATGTGTATCAATCGTGAGCACACCTCAGGACCAAAAATGCCTAGTAACAACTGTGCTCATTGGCATGGTAAGCCATAACAGCACCGTGCATTTCGCATGACGATAAAACGTCGGCCTTTCCGTAACGAACCCCATCGTCAGGGGTGAAAGCTATTCCCGAATTACCCCCAGAAACCCGTTTATCCCACATTGCCTATCCAGCATCAAAGATACTGCCTCCCCACTCCCCCAAAGCGGCAGAAACGGGCAAAAGTCATAAAGGATACAACTATTGATTACCCGGTCTTGGGTCAGAGAACCAACTTATGCCTGCGTAAAAGACCTGTGGCCGCCAACGCCTCAAACTATCAGCCTATGTTCCATGGAAGAACAGTCGGCAATCTTCCACCCCCGATTACTGTACTATTTTCGCGTTTTCCAACTGTGCCTTATTGCCCACCATTATTTCGTCACAGACAAAAATACAGCGGTGCTTTGGAGTGCACCGCTGTACGTTGATTGAGGCTATGGGATTATCGGTTCAGGTACCGAAGTTGTTGCGGAATCCAGCTAGCCGGGATGACGTTGTGCTTTGCCATAACCCCGATGGCACCAGCGAATAGTGCAGTTAACCCGAGCACCGCGAAGATGCTGCCGACGATGTTCCGAACGCTGCTCAGCTGGTAGAACTGGGTAGACGGAGTAGTCTTGGGATCTTTTGGGATCCTGGGAGCTTTGATCCTTGCTGCCCTGATCTTTACCTGACTGGTCTTTGTTGCCGTCCTGGTTTTTACCAGGCTGGCCCTTGCCATCTTGCCCCTTGCCGGTTTGGTCTTTACCAGTTTGGTCCTTGCTGCCTTGGTCGGCAGGCTTACCTTGGTCTTTACCGGCTTGGTCTTTGTTACCCCTGATCAGTGGGCTTAGTGCCCTGATCCTTACCTGCCTGGTCTTTGCCTGGCTGGTCCTTGCCGTCCTGACCCGCCGGCTTACCTTGATCTTTGCCATCTTGGCCGGTGGGCTTAGTGCCCTGGTCTTTACCAGGCTCAGCCTTGTCATTCTGGCCAGCAGGCTTACCTTGATCTTTGCCGGACTGGTCTTTGTTGCCTTGGTCAGCAGGTTTGCCGTTTTGATCTTTGCTACCCTGATCGGCAGGCTTACCTTGATCTTTGTTGGACTGATCAGATGGCTTAGTACCCTGGTCTTTGTTGTCTTGGCCAGTGGCCTTATCATCCTGTCCCTTGTCAGACTGACCCTTATCATTCTGGCCAGCAGGATTTTCTACACCAGCTTGTACATTATCCCCAGGCTTGCTGCCCTGATCTGCGCCAGGCTGATTCTTATCACCTTGATCGGCAGGCTTGGCGTCTTGGTTTTGATTACCCTGGTCGGCAGGTTTATCGTTCTTCCCCTTATCACTTTGACCAACGGGCTTATCACCCGACTGATCCTTACCAGGCTTAGTGTCTTGCTCTTGATTCTGCTCTTTATCGGACTTATCGTTACCGCCCTGGTCAGCTGCACCATTTTGATCAGCAGGCTGATCTTGATCCTTGCCTGACTGCCCCTTGTCGGACTGCTCAGCCGAGTTACCACCCTGATCAGAAGGCTTCTCTACACTACCTTGCTCATTATTGTCAGCCTTGTCCTCGGATGTTTTATCACCCGACTGGTCTTTGTTGCCCTGATCAGCAGGGGAGTTTTGTTCAGTAGGCTTATCGCCCTGACCTTCGTCAGACTGAGCCTCACCGGGCTGATTCTTATCACCCTGTTCAACAGGGTTGCTTGGGTCTTTGCCATCTTGGCCATCAGGATTGGCAGGCTGTTCTTCACCCTTGTTATCTTGACCAGCAGATTGATCCTTATCACCAGGTTGTTCCGTATTGCCCTGATTATCATCACCAGAATTGGCACCTTGGTCTTTATCACTCTGATCGTTGTTACCAGAGTCAGCATCCTGATCATCACGAGCGGGTTCATCCTTCGGCTCAGGATTCTCTCCCTTTGGATTATCTGGGCCACAAGCACCGGCTGCTTTACCCGACTCGTTCACCCAAATTTCAACGTCTTTTACTCCTGTAACCTTTGTGTCATTCTCAAGTTGGACACGAAGCGTATTCCTGCCAGGCTCGAATCGCTCAGCAAATTCTGAAGGCAAAACCGCCTTGACAGTAACCTCACCGTTTACAATGCTAGATGTTGGGACATCAAGAGCTGGGGATACTTTGTCGGCAAATTTTAAACCCTCACCAGCAGTTTGATTCTCTGCCCATTTTGCTGCTTGTAACACTAAACGTAACTTATGGTTAGCCGTAATACCGGTAAGACCAGAAATTTTAATTTCAACAACATCACCGATCTTGTAGACGTCCCGATCCAAAGTAACTTCTTTGGGAGCATTTCCTCTGGTTGTTAGCACGGACGGCCCAGGACTACAAACAGCCTTCCCCGTTTCCTCCGCTGCATTCGCAACTGAAGGCACAACCAAACCACCAGAAACAAGGACCAAAGACATCAACCCAGCAATAGCGCGCTGAGCCGCACCCCCAGCAATCACATTCCTGCTCATATTTATACACTTTCCCTACAGCGCACGTTAAACGCCATAGCTTGACCGTATGGGCAAAACAGACAAAAAGCTAAAGTGCAGCTAATAGCATCAATCAATACGAGACCAGCCTTCCATTAGCTTATTCCTACAGACTTAAGCATTCATCACAATGGAATGCAACAGGAAACCTCAATTCAAAATTAATAAAACCCCTGGTAGCAGACTTGAAAGTCGATAAAATTTTAGCCATTCAGATATTGCCCACACATATAAACAATGGCAAAAAGTATAAGATAATCCGATACCCCTACCGTCTAAACATTAAGCAACCCTGAGAGCGGAGGGCAAAAATATCAGCAAAATATTTTTCAAAAATTACCCCCAAAACCCACTAATCAAGCTGACCCATAGCCCATTTTTCGCACAACCCCCACCAGTCGCCCCCATTTTCTGGGGCATGCCCTCCTCATCTATCCCTCCATATAAACCTGAAACACATAGAATGCTAGATCGCATAATAAACAGCATTTTCCTCTATCAGAAACAAAGATCACCACACCAATTCCTATCCCGAATTGAGTCCTTACAGGCAAAATCCATGGCCATGCTCCACAATTTCCCCGCAAAAGCCTCCCCCATTAAGCTGTAGTGATCCACACATGTTAATACACAATCATTACCCCCGCTATCGCTTTGCGGCGCTGCGTCTCCGTAAATAACCAATAGTGAAAAGGTGTAGCGATGCGGTTTTCGCATCGCTACACCTTGATTTCAGTTACCAAATGACGCTCATGAATTCATTTGGGTTTCTGATTTGTTTACCGGAATTGCTGTGGGAGCCATTCCTTCGGGATCATGTTGGCGTGTGCCATAGCGGCGACTGCGCCAGCGATGATGCCGGTCAGGCCGAGCACGGAGAAGATCGCAATGAGGATGTTGCGGTACTTGCCCAGCTTGCTGCTCAGATCATTACTGCCGGTCGGAGGCTTCGGTGTAGTGGTTTCCGTAGGCTTCGGCTTCTCGGTTGGCTTCTCACTGGTGGACTCAGTGGTGGAAGGCTTCGGCTGCGGAGGAGGCGTCGGCGCATTGTACTTGAAGGTGTACACTTCATCGACAAGCTGGAATGGGCCAATGTCCTGGCAGCATTGTTAACTACGGCCAGGGTGCCATCAGAAGCAACACTCACGTGTACAGGCATATCACCAACACCCAGCTTGGCAACCGCCTTATTGGTGGCGGGATCAATCACTGAAAGAGTACCGTCTTCAGAGTTTACTGCATAGACTCGCTTGTCCTTCGGGTTGTACCGCACATCCAAAGTACCAGCACCCGTATCAATGGTGGTAACCACCTTCTTAGTTTCAGAGTTGATCACCGTGACCACACTTTCACCCGTGGCAACGAAGATGTTCTTGCTCACCGGGTCATACGCAGCACCACCAACGCCCTTGACGCCTTTGACTTCATAGCGGTCAACCTTCTTACCATGGGCAAGATCAACCTTTGCTACTTGCGGCTTATTAGATACACCTGAAGTTGCAATCAGTTGGTTCGTCTGTGCGTCATAAGACAAACTTGCCACATCCTGGAATTCATCCAAGTTAATGGTACCAATCGCATTTTCTTGATCAATGTCTAAGACGGTGATATAACCGTCATGACTGCCAACATAGGCCAGATTGTTCTTATTATCGATGACAATACTCTCTGGTGTATTGACATCTACCGTGAAAGTCTTGATGTGAGTCAAATCACTCTGCCGATAGACAGAAATACTATCATTACCAGCGTTGGTGACCCAAACCCGTCCCTTGTTGTCTACAGCAATGCCATTAGCAGCATAATCCTCTTCGAGATCGTTCTTGGCAAGAACATCCAGCGTTTTAGCATCCAACATAAATGGTATACGTATCATTACCATTATCATCCCTTGGATGTCCGAGTTACAAAGAGATTCTTCGCGCTGGGATCAAACGCAGATTCATGCAAACTAGCAAGCAATGTCCGTTTAGCGCCGGTGTATTTGTCCACATTGATGTTCTCAGTGCTAGAGGTGACTGTTTCGTCCAGCATCACCTCATACTCTTTTTCTTTCCCATCCGCTTCTTTTCGTAAATAAGTGAAGTAGATGTGATCACCGGTCTTGGCATCAGCCGGAATCTGAACCCTCTCAATGACAACTTCTCCGGCGGCATTGGCAAGAGCATTGACGGATTGGTCTTTCCAGTAGCCAGTTGACATGCTCTGTACCAACCGAGGTGATCTTATCGCCCTCCTGCAAATGAGTGGCTTTAAAGTTCATCTCTGACCCTGCTGCTGCAGGACCACTTGTGATCTTTCCCTCGGCATCACCCGTTGGCAAAGCAGTATTTAGTTGTGGTGCATTTGCGAGCGCGACAGCAGCGGCGCATTCAGGCAAAAGCTGCATCCTCTGCAGCGGCTTCAGGGGCAGCGGCTTCTGCCGGGGCGGCCTCTTCAGCTGCTGCGTCGTTGTTGGGTTCTGCTGCAGCAACTACTGGTTCAGCAGGTTCATCTTGCGCACCGGCATAGGGCATGACAGTCAACCCACCGGCAACAAGTGCCAGGGAGGTCAACCCGGCGATTGCCCGCTGGCTGACTGTCTTTGGAGTAAAAGTTTCATATCACTTTCCTTGCTGTAATCGGAAGCACGAGACGCTTCCGAGCTCGATAAAGGGTGTCAAGCCGGGGAGAGACTAATAACAATCTCATGAGAGATTTTTGTTTTTCCAGCCCCGTGGTGGCTTGTTATCACCGACCATAAACAAGGTTCTTCGCAGAGCGCAATACCCTCTGAGCCCCCTCCCCACGTGCTAAATTCTCAGAAACTGCAGGTAGCAAACATGACAAGCGCAGATTCTCATCAGTAGTGTTTTTTCTACTAACTGTGTTTAGCATGGTAAACACCTGAAAAACAGCATTATGCAAATATATAAATAATATCTCAGTTAGTTTTAAGAAAAATGCTGGAAAATTGCTGGAAAAAATCTTGAAATTACCCCCATTTCCTGTCAAAAACCCGACAATCAACCAGACTCCATGTTTGATACTGCTGTAAATTGCCCCCATAAATGGGGGCATCAGTAGAAATTTTCCCTGCATCATTGCCGATATGTCGAAATTCTGGCTAATTTATTGTCCAAAAAATTCAGATTAGATTCTATGCTACCACCCCCTATAAATATGGGCCTCAAACCCGCTAGACCCGTCTAACTATAGGTTCAACTAAGATTTAATTGATTACCCTATACAGAGGCAGTGTCTCTTAAGTATCAAACTTTTTAACGACTCCCTGCTGAGAAAAAGTACACGTCAGAGCGTCATTATTTCGAAAACACACACCATGCCTGATCGAAATGCCACTCTGTAAAGCCCACCCCAGCGCATTACTATCACTGATGCTACTAGCGGAATTGGTGGTGCCTGCACTACACTATTTCGGTCACACGATCACGTGGGATATACCCGAAATACAGGTGTCGCCAATACTCACCGGGCCACAGAATGGTCCCGACAAAACGTCGACAAGCATGAACCGGTAGCTACATTGGTACATTGTGTTGGTGTCATGGAACCAAACTCTGCTACAAATCCACAAAACACCAGGAATATGACCATCAATTAGGGGGTATGGTGAACATATGTTTGTTGTCGCACAGCATATGCAGGAGCGACAAGCGGGGCCGATTATCGTTGTTTCGCCAAATTCGACAGACATGCCATGTTGCGGGCAACGCAGCAATCAGATTCGGATCAGCGAGCACGCCGCAGAAATCTGACTACAAAAACTCACCCAACCTGCGGATTCCTGACACCACCCCTTCGAACGAAACTCACCCACCCTTCAAGGAACATAATGGCTATGTCCCCACCGCCCACAAACCGGGCATCACGCCGACAGCTTGCCCTACAACACGCAGCATTATTGGTTCATGATATGCAGGAATATTTCATTACCGCCTATGATCGTAATGTGAATCCCATGCACGCAGCTTTATCGAATATTCAATCGAGTATTTCATCCGCCAATTCGCACGGCCTGGTGAGAAACACCACAGAGGTGCTCAGTGCATAGTTTTATCTTCACCGAATCCGGTTTCACCCTCACCGCGTATGGAATAGCACAAGAATTCGACCAGGTTTCTGATGCGAACGAGTATTTGCATGATGAGCTTTCGTTGATAGTGGGAGCGTTACCATTTCACCGCACCGATACACCTCGGCTGTTTGCCCCGCGAGAATACCGATTCTCGTCAGAAATGAGTGACGCTGGAATCGCCGGACACGCTACCCACGGTCACAAGCGTGGATTTCCTCCCGCCAATGGCGGTGCATCAGGAACACATCGAACGGTGTATAGCAGAGATCCAAGCTGGAACCCTGGATAAGCTGGTGCTTTCTAGGGCGGAGCGGTTTCATCTCACCGGGCAGGTAGACCCCGAGGCTGTACTAGCTGGCTACATGGCGAGCGCCGGCACGGGTTTCGGATATTTGGTAGAACTGGCGGATGGCGAGTTCTTTATCAGCCCTCAGCCCGAGGTTTTGGTAAAAGAAACGTGGCCGGGAGATCTCATCATTTCCGCTGGCTGGGACGGCCATGCGCAGCACTGAACCCGGAGTTGGATCAGGCGATCGCGGCCAATTTACAAGCATCGGAAAAAAAGACCTGCACGAGCATGCGTTTGTGACCACGGGTATCAGGGAAGCACTCGCCCCCTTATGTACGCAGCTAGAGATTCCAGAGATTCCGCTGGTGATGCATACCGCACACACTTGGCATTTAGGCACCCCCATCAGGGGTATTCTGCGGCCGGATGTAGACATGTCGGCCCTGGACTTGGCGCAGCTCCTCCACCCCACGGCGGCGGTCAATGGGCACCCGACACGATTGCCGCAGAGCTTTTGAGCCGAGCAGGGAACCGGATCGTGGTTTCTATTCCGGCGCGGTGGGGTGGGCTAATGGCCAGGGGCGATGGCGAATGGCGAGTGGGGATCCGCAGCGCACTCATCAGTGGGAATACGGTGACAGCCTATGCCGGCGGCAGGGATTGTCGCGGACTCCGTGGCGGCGGATGAGTTGCAGGAAACGCATGCGAAATTGGGCCCCATCCGGTCTGCACTGGGCATGCCATAAGGATTGCCGCATTTGCGAACACGTTGTCGATTTTATGAGTTTTCGCGGACCACATTAGCGAAAGTAATTGGTAGTCGGCACAGCAGTTCGCAAGACTGCTACCAAGTGAATACAGCGCAGCATCAGTAACGAACACATGATCGGTTGAGCTGCTCATCCGGCAATAGTGTAGCGGCAATGCCAGGCTCCCTAGACCCACACTGGATGATGGGCAGGATCATCACGCTGAACGTGATCCGGGTGAACAGACCTGTCACACGTCCGCATTATCGGTGCTCCCACAGCGTGGTGATGGGCAAAAGATACTGCCAGTCGCGGTAGCGTCGTGAGTGCATACCGGTGTGCAGAATGACACCGGCAATCACCCTGGTCACCCAGCGATTGCCGCAGGCGTTCCATAGTGGCAAATTCCTCAATGGTGGGTTGGGTGTTGGTGGTGACGTCGATGAGGACGACCCGGCCGTCGACAAGCTCAATTACGACACCAATGG
>BNJS01002111.1_pt1 | contig 40346 bp, 60 predicted proteins | sample 8540461 | NCBI WGS metagenome assembly BNJS01 (sample SAMD00202454, study PRJDB9452) | human saliva metagenome | isolation source: human saliva | place: Japan
CATCCCCCGACCTACCCCAACACGACCTTATCGCCACGCATCCGAATTGGACGCGTGCTGATTTCAACCGTGCGGTTTTTCTATCTGTCAGGCCGTCTGAAACAGGCAGGCGTGCAAACTGCCGCACTGTGGTTTGACGATGCCGCGCTGTTTGCCTGCGCCGTGTTGGCAGTGTGGCATTCGGGAGGAAAGGTTTTATTGTTGCCCAATTTGGCGCAAGACAATTTGGAGTGGGGAAAAACGGCAGAAGCGTTTTTAACGGATTCAACGGATAAAAAGCTGTCTTCAGACGGCCTGAACGTCTGGCACTTGCCTGATGTATTGACTCAAACAGAATCGGAAGGGCTGAACACCTATCCTGAAAACCATCTGATTCCCGACCATGCCGAAGCATGGCTGAAAACATCAGGTTCCAGCGGTGAAGCGCAGATTATTGTGAAAAACTGCCGCGCAAATGCAGGCAGAAGCCCTGACTTTAGCAAATACGCTGCCATTTGGACAACATGGTGAAACTGTGATCGGCAGCGTGATTCCGCAACACCTTTACGGCTTCACGTTCCGCTTCGCACTCGCGCTGACAATGGGTTGGACTATGGAACGACAGCAGGCGGTTTATCCGGAAAACCTGCTTTCCAGCACGGTCCGCACATGATAAAGTGGTTTGGATTGCCAGCCCGGCCGTACTCAACCGCTTGGGCGAAAACCGCAACTGGCAGAGTATCGGCCATAAAATTGCAGGCATTGTCTCGGCCGGAGGCGCGCTTCCCTGCAGCCACGGCGGATTTGCTGCAACAGGCTGCCGTCCGCCCGTTTGAAGTCTATGGCAGTACCGAAACCGGCGTGATTGCCTCACGTTGCGAACGCCAAGAATGGCAGCCTTTCGAAGGCGTGGAAATCGGGCAAAACGAAGAAGGCGCACTTTGGGCTTCTTCGCCTTGGTCGCCCGAACGCCGTCAAACCGCCGATTTGATCGAACCGCAAGATGACGGTTTTCTGTTACTCGGTCGCCAAGACCGCATTATTAAATTTGAGGACAAACGCGTGTCGCTGACCCAAATCGAACACGAACTTTTTACAACACCCTTGGATTGCCGACGCCCATTGCGTACCGCCATCCGCAACATCAACGCATCGCCATATGGGCGGCATTGAACGCAGACGGTATCGTCGCCTTGCGCGAGAAAGGCCGCGCTGCGGTTGCCGATACGCTCAAACGCCATCTGGCCGCCACGCAGGACACCATCGCCCCTGCCGCGTTACTGGCGTTTTACCGACAACCCTGCCGCGCAATGCCCAAGCCAAAATCGCCGCGGCGGATTTTTCAGACGGCCTTTACCGTTGCCCAAACTTCGCCCGTTTGGTCGAAAAACATCATCTGACAATGAAAACCAATACCGAAACCTTTCATCGGGTCGCGTGCCTTTGGATTTGGTTTATTTCGGCGACCATTTTGCCACCTTCCCGCTGGTTCCCGGCGTGGTCGAGCTGCAATGGGTGCGCAACCTGATCGCGCCCAAGCCATGGGGCAAACAGCGCGTCATCCGCATCGAAAAATCTAAAAATATCAGCAGTTTCATCCGTCCTCACGATGAAGTGTCGGTAGAGCTGAAATTTCGATGAAGGTAAAAACAAACTGAGCTTTAAAATCAACAACGGAGAGCATCCGTGTGCATCAGGACGGATTGTGTTTGAGGCCGTCTGAATATACTTATTAACTTTTTTTAGTGGAAAACCAACAATATGCAACTCTTCCCTGCCCTAGAACAACGCTATTCCCACGAACACCAGTCCGCAGGCGAGGCTCAACGTCTGGCTCAAGAAATCGCTTTTGCACCGATTGTGTTCCAAGTTTCCCGCCTGATGGTGAAATTTGGCATTCTGGACCTGCTGAACGACCATCCAGACGGCCTCACTCAAGCCGAAATCGCTGAAAAAGCGAAAAATCAGCAACTACGCGGCACAAGTCCTGCTGGAAGCTTCGCTGTCTATCGGCACTGTCTTGACTCGCGACAACCGCTATTTCATCAGCAAAGGCCGGTTGGTTTTGTCCTCAAAGACAAAATGGCCCGCGTCAACATGGATTTCACGCAGGAAATCTGCTACCAAGGCATGTTTGATTTGGAAAAAACCCTGCAAACCGGCAAGCCCGAAGGCCTGAAAGTATTCGGCGACTGGCCGACCATTTACGAAGGCTTGTCTTCATTGCCAAGCATCGCGCAGGAAAAATGGTTTGCATTCGACCATTATTATTCCGACAACTCCTTCGCCGAAGCACTCAACACCGTGTTTCGCCAAACCGGTTAAAAAAACTGCTCGATGTCGGCGGCAATACCGGCCGCTGGGCGGAGCAATGCGTCAACCACAATGCCGAAGTCGAAGTAACCATCATGGATCTGCCGCAACAAATCGGCTTGATGCGCAAAGCGACCAAAGGCAAAAAAACGGCGCGGACCGTATCCACGCCCATCCGGCCAACCTGCTTGATCCTGAGATTCCGTTCCCAGACCGGTTTTTGACGCGATTTGGATGAGCCAATTCCTGAGACTGTTTTACCGAAGAACAAGCTACCAGCATTCTTCAACGCGCCGCTGCATCCATGAGCGAAAAACACCAGCCTCTACATCATGGAGCCTTTTCTGGGACAGAGCAACGCTACGAAACCGCCGCCTACTGCCTGACCATGACCAGCCTGTATTTCACTGCCATGGCCAACGGCAACAGCAAAAATCTTCCACTCTGAAGACCTGATCCGTTGCGTTGAAAAAAAGCCGGATTGAAAGTAGCGGAAATTTCAGACGGCATCGGTCGCGGACACAGCATCCTGCGCTGCGTTAAGGCCGTCTGAACATCATCTTTTAAACCCTAAAAAGCAACCGACCCCAACAGCCATTTCGGCTATCGGGGTCGGTTTGTTTTCAGGTATCCGCCTTTAAAACATCAGCCGCGCAACATCCATACTGCACACGCTAAACGCAATCGCTACCGACAAAGCGGCAAAGCAGTTGTCCCCATTCCGGCCAATTTAGGCTGCTGAGCATCGATGGTTTTAAAGCCGTTGATCATCGGCGTAATCAAATCCTGTTTTTTTCACAAAGCGATACAGCAAAACAGCCGCGATATGTACGCCCGCCAAAACGGCCAAAGACATTAAAGAAATTGACATGGATTTTTCGCGCCAGCGTACCGGCGTGTTCGCTGACCAAATGATTCAAAAAGCCGGAATTGGTAAACGTATTTTCATCGGCGGCAAATAAGCCTGTGGCCGTCTGAAAAACCAAGGCAGCCAATAAGGCGATGACCATCAGCGCGCCCAAAGGATTGTGGCCGACCAATTCGGCTTCAGACATTTGGCCTTGCGTGTAGCGGCGGATTTCGGAAAACGGACGCACAAATCGGCTGAATTTTGCCGTATCGCTGCCCCATATCCCCCAGCACAAGCGGAAAAGCCACCAACGCCAGCATCAACAAGCCGCCACGCAAGTGCCATACCAGCATATCGCCGCCTTGGGTTGCGCTGTACCACATAAAACCCATCAATAACACCAAGAGCCAATGGAACAGGCGCGTAGGTGCGTCCCAAACTTTTATTTTTTGCTTCATTACCTTTTACTTTCTGATTTAAAATTAAATTTCTTATCTTGGAAGGTTACGCCATGCAGCCCATCTACACGCTTCCCGAATCGCTTCAGGCTTTTCAGACGGCCTTAGCATTTCCCGACGTATTCCACCCCCGCGTCCAAGAATCGCACAAAGGCACATACGGCACGCTTGCCATTATCGGCGGCGCAACGGGAATGAGCGGTGCGGTGGTTTTAGCAGCCACAGCCGCCATGTATCAAGGATGCGGCAAGGTTTGGGCAGGCTTCAACCAGGCCACGCTGCCCTTTGCCATTATTCCGGAACGCCCTGAAATTATGCTCGCTACTGCGGCCCAGCTAATGGAACGCAACGATATCAGCGCGCGCGTAATCGGCTGCGGCTTTGGTTTGGACGGATTATCAGAGCAGCTACTGCCCCAAATCCTGTCGACACACCATGGCCAGCCTTTATTGCTCGATGCAGATGCTTTAACACTGCTTGCCCGCTCTTCCGAATTGGCCGAACGCCTCAAATCGTACAAACATATCGTCCTGACACCCTCATCCGGCCGAAGCCGCTCGCCTACTCGGTACCGATACCCAATCAGTTCAAGCCGACAGGCAAAAAGCCGTAACCGAAATCAGCCGTAAATATGGCGCGACCGTCGTGTTGAAAGGCCATCATACATTGGTAGCCACGGCAGACGGCATAGTCTATACCAACACCAGCGGCAATGCCGGTTTGGCCACTGCAGGCAGCGGCGATGTCTTGAGCGGCATTATCGGCAGCCTGCTGGCACAAGGCATTCCGGTATTCCAAGCCGCCTGCGCAGGCGTATGGCTGCACGGAGCGGCAGCCGATGTCATCAAACACAGCAGCCAAATCGAAACCGGTATGCTCGCCGGAGAAATCGCACCTGCCGCCCGATGGCTGCGCAATATTTTATCAAAAGAATAATGCCGTCTATATAGCAAATACAAATCACAGGCCGTCTGAAAATCAATCCTTATTTTCAGACGGCCTTATTTATTTTAAGCCATTTTGCAAATTAAGGTTAAGACGTGTATCCTTGGTTTCCCTTAAAAACAACTTCACCACATATCATCATGAATACCCTCAACAAAATCAGTGATTTTATCGGAAAGACCTTTTCCCTCTGGGCCGCGCTCTTTGCCGGCATCGCTTTTTCCGCACCCGACACCTTCAAATGGGTCGGGCCTTACATTCCTTGGCTTCTGGGCATCATCATGTTCGGCATGGGCTTGACGCTCAAACCTTCCGACTTCGATATTTTGTTCAAACGCCCCAAAGCCGTCATCATCGGCGTGATTGCACAATTCGCCATCATGCCGGCAACCGCCTATCTGCTGGCCAAGCTGTTGAACCTGCCTGCCGAAATCGCAGTCGGTGTGATTTTGGTCGGCTGCTGCCCGGGCGGTACGGCTTCCAATGTAATGACTTATCTGGCGCGCGGCAATGTTGCTTTGTCGGTTGCCGTTACATCGGTTTCCACCCTGATTTCCCCATTGCTGACCCCCGCCATCTTCCTGATGCTTGCCGGTGAAATGTTGGAAATCCAAGCGGGCAGTATGTTGATGTCCATCGTCAAAATGGTTTTATTCCCCATCGTTTTGGGCTTGATTGTCCATAAAGTCTTGGGCAACAAAACTGAAAAACTGACCGACGCGCTGCCGCTGGTTTCCGTTGCCGCCATCGTGCTGATTATCGGCGCGGTTGTCGGTGCCAGCAAAGGCAAGATTATTGAAAGCGGCCTGCTGATTTTTCGCGGTTGTCGTACTTCACAACGGCATCGGCTATCTGCTCGGCTTCTTTGCCGCCAAATGGACCGGCCTGCCTTATGATGCACAAAAAACGCTGGCCATTGAAGTCGGTATGCAAAACTCAGGCTTAGGTGCCGCCCTTGCCGCCGCACACTTTGCCGCCGCGCCGGTCGTTGCCGTTCCCAGCGCATTGTTCAGCGTGTGGCACAATATCTCCGGCTCGCTTCTGGCAACTTATTGGGCAGCCAAAGCCGATAAAAATAAAGAATCCTAAACGTCTTTAATCATAAGGCCGTCTGAACAGGGATAAACGAAATCAACGATTTCTGCCTTACCTGTTCAGACGGCCTTTATTTTGTAATAAAGCAGGATTATTGTTTCACGGCTTCGATTTGGATATTGATGTTTACTTTTTTGCTCATACCGGCACTCACCAAATAATCCAAGCCCCATTTGGTACGGTCGATGGTGGTGCTGAAGTCACCGCCGCACACTTCAGCTTTAGCCATCGGGCTTTGGTAGCAGTTAAATTTGTCGGCTTTGAGTTTCACCGGCGCAGTTTTGCCGTTCATGGTCAGATTGCCGTCAACGGACAGCAGTTTTTTTGCCGTTGAAATTGAATTTGGTGGATACAAAACGGATTTCAGGGTATTTGTCCGCATTGAAAATATCGGCAGATTTCAAGTGTTGGGTAAAGTGGTCCGAACCGGTTTGCAGCTTGGACAAAGGCAATACGATATCGATGGAGCCTTGGCGTTTGGCACGGTCAAATTCCAAATCGCCGGTCAAACCATAAATACCGCCGACGTTGGTGCTGGTGTTGAAATGGTCGATGGCAAAGCGGGCATTGGCATGAAATTCGTCCACTTTATAAACAGCGGCAGACGCAGCGGAAGCCAACATGGCCGAACACAATGCAAACATGATTTTTTTCATCGTCTTATCCTTAGAAAATGTGAGAAGTTCCCTATCATATCACTTTTTTTGATGCCAACATCTTTTTGCAACTGAGAAAGACAGCGTTTCATCTTAAGAAAACTTCAGGCCGTCTGAAGAGAGTGAGCAGCAAATTCAGGTGAAGCAAATACAGTTTAGTTTTTATTACAAAATAGCGTGCTTCATCGCTCGTAATTGGTATAAAATACCGAGTTATTTCTACAACAGGGCCGCCAACCAACCAGCCTATTTCAGACGGCCTCAGCATAAAAACAAAGGAACAAAAAAATGCCTGAATACCGCTCCAAAACCTCTACCCACGGCCGCAATATGGCAGGCGCGCGCGCATTGTGGCGTGCGACCGGCGTAATGGAAACCGACTTCGGCAAACCGATTATCGCCATTGCCAACTCTTTCACCCAATTCGTCCCGGGCCATGTGCACCTGCACAATATGGGTCAACTGGTTGCCCGTGAAATCGAAAAAAAGCCGGCGGCATTGCCAAAGAATTCAACACCATCGCCATTGACGACGGTATCGCCATGGGCCACAGCGGTATGCTCTACTCCCTGCCCAGCCGCGACCTGATTGCCGACTCCATCGAATACATGGTCAACGCCCACTGCGCCGACGCGCTGGTGTGCATTTCAACTGCGACAAAATCACCCCGGGCATGCTGATTGCCGCCATGCGCCTGAAACATTCCCGACCATCTTCGTTTCCGGCGGCCCGATGGAAGCCGGTAAAGTTATCGGCGTAGCCAATATTCAGCCCTGAACGCCGTTTGGACTTGATTGATGCCATGATCGAATCGGCTGACGACAATATCACCGACAAACAAGTCGAAGAAGTCGAACAAAAACGCCTGCCCGACTTGCGGCTCCTGCTCCGGCATGTTTACCGCCAACTCCATGAACTGCCTGACCGAAGCACTCGGCCTTTCCCTGCCGGGCAACGGTTCATACTTGGCAACCCACGCAGGCCGCAAAGAATTGTTCCTCGAAGCAGGCCGAATGATTGTCGAAATCACCAAACGCTACTACGAGCAAGACGACGAAACCGTATTGCCGCGCAGCATTGCCACTAAAAAAGCGTTTGAAAACGCCATGACCATGGACATCGCCATGGGCGGCTCTACCAATACCATTTTGCACCTGTTGGCCGTTGCCAACGAAGCCGGTGTCGATTTCAAAATGGCAGACATCGACCGCCTGAGCCGCGTTGTGCCTTGCATCTGCAAAACCGCGCCAAATAACCACGACTACTACATGGAAGACGTGCACCGCGCCGGCGGTATCTTTGCCATCCTGAAAGAATTGGACAAAGCAGGCAAACTGCACACCGACGTGTACACCATCCACGCGCCGACCTTGAAAGACGCGATTGAAAAATGGGACGTGACCACCCCTGAAAACACCCATGCCATCGAGCGTTTCAAAGCGGCTCCCGGCGGCGTGCGCACTACTCAGGCGTTCTCGCAAAACCGCATGTGGAAAACCCTCGACCTCGACCGCGAAAAAGGCTGTATCCGCGATGTCGAACATGCCTACTCGCAAGACGGCGGCTTGGCAGTATTGTTCGGTAATATCGCAGAACGCGGTTGTGTAGTGAAAACCGCAGGCGTAGACGAGAGCATCCTCAAATTTACCGGCCGCGCCCGTGTATTTGAAAGCCAAGAAGACGCAGTAGAAGGCATTTTGGGCAACCAAATCGTGGCAGGCGATATCGTCATCATCCGCTACGAAGGCCCTAAAAGGCGGCCCGGGCATGCAAGAAATGCTGTACCCGACTTCTTACCTGAAATCCAAAGGTTTGGGCAAAGCCTGTGCCCTCCTGACCGACGGCCGCTTCTCCGGCGGCACTTCCGGCCTGTCCATCGGCCACGCCTCGCCTGAAGCGGCGGAAGGCGGCGCCATCGGTTTGGTACACGAAGGCGACACCATCGAAATCGACATTCCAAACCGCAGCATCCACCTTGTCATTTCCGATGAAGAACTTGCCGCACGCCGTGCCGAAATGGAAGCGCGCGGCAACAAAGCGTGGAAACCGGAAAACCGCGACCGCTACGTCTCCGCGGCCCTGCGTGCCTACGGCGCGATGGCGACTTCCGCCGACAAAGGCGCAGTACGCGACGTATCGCAAATCGAACGTTAATTAACCTGACTTTTAAGGCCGTCTGAACGCTTTCAAGTGTTTCAGACGGCCTTCATTCAAACGGACAAATATGGACAAATTCATTTTAGCGATGATCGGCATGGCCATTGCCCTGTTGATTATTATTGGCGGCGGATTTATCGCTGTCGAATATTTCAAATCCCATCCTGAAGCATTCCAAGTCAAGCCGCTATCAAAATAATCATTTAACGGCATGAGTTTCAAAGGGAAAGAGCCGTAGCTCAAGGCCGTCTGAACGCAGTACATATAATGAAACACATTCTTTACTGGCTGGGTGGTTTTGCCGTCGCCCTCGGCATATTCCAATACTACGAAACCCATCGCTATTCCGAAGACCAGCTCATCTATGCCCAACCGCCGCAAAATCGTACTGCCGTTGCCGATTTTGACGCCTTGGCGTATTTAAACTTCCTCCGCGCCTCAGCCAATCTGCCCGCACTGGCGCACTCAGCCACACTCGAACGCGCCGCGCGCAATCATGCCCGCTATCTACTGCAAAACCCTGACGACGGCCATGACGAACACAATACGCGCAATCCCTTTTATACAGGCCCACGCCCATCAGACCGCACGCGCAAAGCCGGTTATGCCTATAAAGGTGTGCACGAAAACGTCAGTACCGGCCAGCATCCGCCAAACGAAAAAATCAACGATCATCTACCAGCCCAACATCAGCTGGATAATCTGATGACGGCGATTTACCACCGCCTCTCCTTGCTCGATCAAAATATCGACGAGGCCGGTGCGGCGTTTGAATCACAAGGCAAACAAATCGCGTTAAGCATCAATCAGGGCGACAGCAGATTCAACAGCCTCTGCCAAAAAAACCGCCCCCTATCCGACCTCAGCCGCTCGTTTTATCAAGATGCCTGTCATGGTCATACCATTGTTTATGCGGATGAAATTTCCAACCGCAATCTCCGGCCTTACATCACCTATCCTCAAGGCAACTTTGCCTCGCCGGTTTTCCACGGCGAACGTCCCGACCCTATGCCGCATTATGAAATGACCGGCAATCCGGTCAGCATCGCCTTCTCAGAACAATCGCCTCCGGTCAAAATGCGTTCGTTCAAACTGTATCGGGACACAAAAGAAATCAGAGACGTCAAAATCTTAGATAAAGATAATGACCCAAACCGCCTCCTGACCGAACGCCAATTTGCGCTGTTTCCTTTACAGCCCTTGGAATACGACACCGACTACCGTGCCGTGTTCGAATACCGTCAAGACGGAAAAGACAGAACGGCCGAATGGACATTCAGCACGCAAAAACCCGATTATCCTTACTTCATCGTCAAAGGCGGGGAAACGCTGGCCATCGAATCCGGACAAAAATATTTTATCCATTGGCAGGATTTTTGGTGCTTGAAGCAATGCGAACGCTACAACTACCGCATGAACCGCGACACCCAACTCGACATTATCGAGCGGCAGGCCGGCGGTATCATTATCCGTGTCAACGGAAGCAAAGGCAGCAGCATCCGCTTAATGCCCGAAGGCAAAGACAGGCGCGCCATTACACTTTATTTATGGAAATAAAGCCGTTTTCAGACGGCATGAAGCACCAAAAAGCTGATAAAATACCGCCTCACCACCCTACGGCAAGCTATCCAATATGACCAAACATCCGCAAACAGCAGCCAATACCCGCTATGCCTTTGCCAGCATTGCCGCCATGTTGGCCGCGTTTTTACTGTTCGTTGTCGTGATGTTGCTGCCTTTGGGACTGACGGCAGACACCCAAGTGAGCCTGATACAGTTTTCACTCTACGCAATCGTGCTGTTTGCCGTACTTGGCGGTATTTTTTCTGTACGCGTTGCCTATTTGCGTAAAAAGAACGGAGCATGACATGACCCAAGCCGATAAAATTCCACAAGAAATCCGTCTCCAGCAAGAGCGGCGCGTACTGACTTTGGTCTATGTTGACGGTGCCAAAAGCCTTCCTGCCGAATACCTGCGCGTGTACTCGCCCAGCGCGGAAGTGCGCGGACACGGTCCAGGCCAAGATGTTTTGCAAACAGGCAAAGCCGAAGTCAGCATTACCGATTTGGACCCCGTCGGCCAATACGCATTGAAAATTACTTTTTCAGACGGCCACGACAGCGGCCTTTACGATTGGGACTATCTCTACCGACTGGCGCACAATCAAGACGCGCTTTGGCAAGACTATCTCGACCGCCTCCAAAAGGCCGGTGCGTCTAGAACGCCAAGTGCCGAAGATTTGAAACCCAAACACACGCATTCCTGCGGTAGTGGTGGTTGCGGCGGAAAGGCCGTCTGAAAAAAGACGAGACCGTAAGTTTGGATGACGGAAGGACGATTGACGGCAAAGCGTCCCTCTCCCCGCCCAAAAAAGGCCGAGAAGTGGCCATCTTCGGCGATACCAAAGCCTGTCCGCAGGCAGTACGCACCGCGCAAAACACAGACGTTTTGGCGCATGAAGCAACCTTTGCGGCAGGTGATGAAGAAACAGCGGAACGAGTGTTCCATTCGACCGTATCCGATGCCGCCAAGCTGGCTTTGTAGGCCAATGTGAAACAACTTTACCCGACCCACATCAGCGCACGTTATACCGAAGAAGAACAACGCCTGATGCTGAAGCGGCAGGCACAAACTATATTTCCCGCGTCGAAAGTGGTTGGCGATTTCGACGTATTCGATATCTGAATCCGTATTATTTTAAGAAGGCAGACACTATGAGCGACCACAAAACCCATTTCGGCTTCACGACTGTTGACGAAGACGAAAAAGCAGGCAAAGTTGCCGAAGTCTTCCACTCCGTGGCAAAAAACTACGACATTATGAATGACGTAATGTCCGGCGGTCTGCACCGTGTTTGGAAACATTTCACCATCAATACCGCCCGCCTGAAAAAAGGCGACAAAGTATTGGATATCGCCGGCGGTACAGGCGATTTGTCCCGAGGCTGGGCAAAACGTGTGGGCAAAGAAGGCGAAGTTTGGCTGACAGACATCAACTCCTCCATGCTGACCGTCGGCCGCGACCGCCTGCTCAACGAAGGCATAATTCTGCCTGTATCGTTGGCAGACGCTGAAAAATTGCCGTTCCCCGACAACTATTTCAATCTGGTTTCCGTCGCATTCGGCCTGCGCAATATGACGCACAAAGATGCCGCGCTGAAAGAAATGTACCGCGTATTGAAACCGGGCGGCACCCTGCTGGTGTTGGAATTTTCCAAAGTGTACAAACCTTTGGAAGGCGTGTACGACCTCTACTCTTTCAAACTGTTGCCGATTATGGGCAAACTGATTGCCAAAAGATGCCGACAGCTACCAATACCTCGCCGAGTCCATCCGTATGCACCCCGACCAAGAAACCTTGAAAACAAATGATGCTGGATGCAGGCTTTCGACAGCGTGGATTACCACAACATGAGCGCAGGCATCGTCGCCCCTGCATAAAGGCGTGAAATTCTAAGGCCGTCTGAAACAAACACAAAGGGCGTGATTGATAGACACGCCCTTTGTTTTTTTAAACCTTCCAAGCCAATCTGACACTAAAACAAAAGGCCGTCTGAACAGCCGTAAAAACGAAATCAAGATTCTCGATTACACCATTCAGACGGCCTTAATATGTTCAAATCAGCTTTATGTCCCTGCTTTCACGCTTTGCCATTGACGGACCATAAATTTCAACGCCGCAGGTTGGATAGGCACCATGATAAAGCTGTTTTTTTCAAATCTTCATCAGTCGGGAAAATCGTATTGTCGTTTCTAAACTCTTCATCCATCAGCTCTTGAGCCGGTTTGCTGGACGGCGCATAAGTAACAAAATTGCCGTTTTTCGCCGCAACTTCAGGATCTAAGAAATCATTGATATACGCATGGGCATTGGCCACATGTTTGGCATCTTTCGGAATCACAAACGAATCCACCCAAATCCCCACGCCTTCTTTCGGCATCATCACACGGATTTTTTCCTTGCCGCCTGCTTCTTCAGCACGGCGTTTGGCAATGTTCAAATCGCCGCCAAAACCAATCGTTACGCAAGTATCGCCGCGCGCCAAATCATCGATAAAACCGGATGAAGTAAAACGCTTGATGTACGGACGGTTTTTCTTCAAGACTTCCGTAGCCGCCTTGATATCCGCCGTTTCGCTGCTATTCGGATTTTTACCCATATAGTTCAACACCATAGGATAAATCTCCGCTGCGCTGTCCAAATAGCTGATGCCGCATTGTTTGAGTTTGGACGTATATTCGGGGTTAAACACCAAATCCCATTGATTGTCCGGCAGCTGATCCGTGCCCAAAGCCTTTTTCACACGCTCGGTATTGATGGCGAAAAGTATTGGTACCCCAATAAAACGGCACTGCATATTCATGCCCCGGATCGACGCCTTCCATCAGCTTCATCAACTGAGGATTCAAGTTTTTTTATAGTTGGGAAATCAGGGATTTGTCGATTTTTCTGATACGCACCTGCCTTAATCTGCCCTACCGACAAACGCATTGGAAGGACCCACAATGTCGTAACCCGACTTGCCAGTCAATACCTTGCTCTCCAGCGTTTCATCGCTGTCATATACATCGTAAGTTACTGCAATACCGTGTTTTTTCTCAAACGCGGCAACCGTCTCGGGATCGACATATTCCGACCAGTTGTAAATGCTCAATACCTTTTTGATTATCGGTTTGCGCCGCCTTGTCGGCAGAAGTTTTGTCCGAGCCGCCGCAGCCGGCCAATGCCAGCGCAGTCAGTACGATGAGGGGCAGATGTTTGGTCATTATCATTCCTTGCGTATCCGGTTGAAAATAGAGAGGCATTATAAAGCAGGCAAGCCCGAGCGGATAGGCTTCATTGTTAAAAGATATCGTCCTGCTTGAGGCCGTCTGAAAGACGGGTTGCAGCCAACTTAAAACCTTTCTGCCGATAGCTTGAAATATGGTTTTGCGGTAAGATAACGCCCATTCGTTTTTAATCGCAACGCGCCGTCCGGGCCGTCTGAAATCCTTGTAAAAAATTTATCGAGACATTATGAAAACCACCGAACTACGCCAAAAATTCTTAAAATTCTTTGAATCTAAAGGCCACACCATCGTCCGCTCTTCCTCGCTCGTGCCACACGACGACCCGACCCTGCTGTTTACCAACGCAGGCATGAACCAATTTAAAGACGTATTCCTCGGCTTTGACAAACGCCCCTACAACCGCGCCACTACCGCGCAAAAATGCGTACGCGCAGGCGGCAAACACAACGACTTGGAAAACGTCGGCTACACCGCCCGCCACCACACCTTCTTTGAAATGATGGGCAACTTCTCCTTCGGCGACTACTTCAAAGCGCGATGCCATCCACTTCGCTTGGGAATTCCTGACTTCCCCAGAATGGTTGAACATCCCTAAAGACAAACTCTTGGCGACCGTTTACGCAGAAGACGACGAAGCCTACAACATCTGGTTGAACGAAATCGGCATGCCTGCCGAGCGCATCGTCCGCATCGGCGACAACAAAGGCGCGAAATACGCGTCCGACAACTTCTGGCAAATGGGCGACACCGGCCCGTGCGGCCCATGTTCCGAAATTTTCTACGACCACGGCGAAGAAATCTGGGGCGGCATTCCGGGCAGCCCTGAAGAAGACGGCGACCGCTGGATCGAAATTTGGAACTGCGTATTTCATGCAGTTCAACCGCGACGAACAAGGCAATATGAATCCGCTGCCCTAAACCGTCCGTCGATACCGGCATGGGCTTGGAGCGCATGGCCGCCGTCATGCAGCATGTTCACAGCAACTACGAAATCGACTTGTTCCAAGACCTGCTCAAAGCCGTTGCCCGTGAAACCGGCGCAGCTTTTCAGCATGGAAGAACCAAGCCTGAAAGTCATCGCCGACCACATCCGCTCCTGCTCGTTCCTGATTGCAGACGGCGTATTGCCTTCCAACGAAGGCCGCGGCTACGTATTGCGTCGCATCATCCGCCGCGCCGTACGCCACGGTTACAAACTTGGTCAGAAACAGGCGTTTTTTTCTACAAACTCGTGCCCGATTTAGTCAAAAGTAATGGGTGATGCGTATCCTGAGTTGAAAGAGAAACAGACACAGATTATGGAAGCCTTGCGCGCGGAAGAAAGCCGCTTTCGGCGAAACGCTGGAAAAAAAGGCATGGGCTTGTTCAACCAAGTGCTCAACGGCATGAAATTCCTGAAACTGGAAAGCCTGCTGCCGCAAGACGGTGTGGGCAAACCACTGACATTGAAAACTGCAGATGGTGTGGAATTTACCGCCGCTTCCCGTGTTGCTCCGGGCAAAAAGCAAATCGTTATCCGTCCCCGAGTTTCAGGCAGCCTGAACGAAGGCATGTATATCGATTTGCAGGCTGCTTTGAAACCGCCCATATTCCCGACGCGGAAAAACCGTTTGCCGAAGCCTTGAATACCTACTTGATGGACAACATCGCCAACAGCAAACTCGTTATCGGCGTGAACACATCTTTCAAACTCTACGACACCTACGGTTTCCCCTACGACCCTAACCGCCGACATGGCGCGCGAACTGGGCATCGACTTGGACGAAGCAGGCTTCGAGCGTGAGATGGAAGCCCAACGCGCACGCGCACGCGCCGCACAAAGCTTCAAAGCCAACGCCCAACTGCCTTACGAAGGTCAGGACACCGAGTTTAAAGGTTATAGCGAACGCCAAACCGAATCCAAAGTCCTCGCCCTCTATAAAGACGGCGAGCAAGTCAACGAATTGAACGAAGGCGACGAAGGTGCCGTCGTTATCGACTTTACCCCGTTCTATGCAGAATCCGGCGGCCAAGTCGGCGACGTCGGCTATATCTTTGCAGGCGAAAACCGCTTCGAAGTACGCGATACCCAAAAAAATCAAAGCGGCCGTATTCGGTCAATTCGGCGTACAAACTTCAGGCCGTCTGAAAGTCGGCGACAGCGTTACCGCCAAAGTGGATGACGAAATCCGCAATGCCAATATGCGCAACCACAGCGCCACCCACTTGATGCACAAAGCCCTGCGCGATGTATTGGGCGAACACGTTGAACAAAAAGGCTCTTTGGTTACCGCCGAATCCACCCGTTTCGACATTTCCCATCCTCAAGCAGTAACTGCCGAAGAAATCGCCGAAGTCGAACGCCGCGTCAACGAAGCCATTTTGGCCAACGTTGCCGTCAACGCAGCCATTATGAGCATGGAAGACGCCCAAAAAACCGGCGCCATGATGCTCTTCGGCGAAAAATACGGCGACGAAGTGCGCGTATTGCAAATGGGCGGTTTCTCTACCGAATTGTGCGGCGGTACACACGTTTCACGCACCGGCGACATCGGCCTCTTCAAAATCATCAGCGAAGGCGGTATTGCCGCAGGCGTGCGCCGTATCGAAGCCATCACCGGCTTAAACGCACTCAAATGGGCGCAAGAGCAAGAGCGTTTGGTGAAAGACATTATTGCCGAAACCAAAGCCCAAACAGAAAAAGACGTGCTGGCGAAAATCCAAGCAGGCGCGGCACACGCCAAAGCATTGGAAAAAGAATTGGCACGCGCCAAAGCCGAACTCGCCGTCCACGCAGGCGCCAAACTATTGGACGATGCAAAAGACTTGGGTTCAGCCAAACTCGTTGCCGCCCAAATCGAAGCCGATGCCGCAGCCCTGCGCGAAATCGTGACCGACCTGACTAAGCAAATCAGAACAAGCCATCGTATTGCTCTGCCGCAGTCAACGACGGCAAAGTTTCCCTGTGCGCCGGCGTATCCAAACCGTTGACTGCCAAAAGTGAAAGCAGGCGATTTGGTCAAATTTGCAGCCGAACTAGTCGGCGACAAAGGCGCATCCGTCCTGACTTGGCACAAGCCGGTGGTACAGATGCCGACAAATTGCCTGAAATGCTGGTAAGCGTGGGGGCTGGGAGTGAACGGCAAACTGGTTTGATAAGTGATGTATTAAGTTATAGAGAAGGTCGCCTGAAAAAAATTTTTCGGACGACCTCCTTTTAAAAAGTTAATTTCATTTAAGCTTTTAAAAACATTAGAAAACTGTATAGGTACTATTCTATATTTAGTTTTTAAGTTAAACAATAATCTTAATAAATAAGGAAGTGATTATGGCAAACAATGCTGAATCAACAAAGAAAGCAATTACATTATATTTAAATAAAAATCATTAAAATATAAATATGATGAAGAGATTAATTGTTTTGTATTGGGTTTTTCTAATAGAAATAAACCGGATGTAAATTTTAAGTTAACAATATCTATTCAAGAGGATGGTGATTTTATACAAATCTATTTTAAAGTTACATCTAAGCTGCAATAAAAATTCAAGAAAGCTTATTTAATGAAAATTTAACAAAAAGTTAATTAAATGGACTATTCTTCAAGAAGAAAAAGACTGCCATTTGCTTTTGTTGACATATTTATTGATGAAGAAGAAGAAATTTCATATAGGAAAAATTGACCGTGCACTGAAAACAATACAGAGCAGTATTAACTCCTTAACAAATTTATTTTTTTATTTGATTAATGGTACTTAATGATGTCTAATGATGATAAAAACTAAATCCACACCCCAGAATAATAAAAATTGGAATGCTTTTTGGTTGGGAATCATATTTTTATTATGCATAAGTCCAATAATTTTTTTATACTTCAACAATACGCAAAAGCAATAAAAATTATCTAGAGGAAATTTCATCTAAAAATATGATTTACTCTTGTAAGAGTAAAACTGAATGTCAAGGTGTACAACGAAAAATTCAGCAAATTAAGTATGAAATTCATAAGGAATATATAGAAAAATATACAAATAAAAAAATAGATAACCAAGATAAAATAATTAACTCTCTAACATTTTCAGTTTCTTTATATGCTGTATTAATAACTGTAATTTCTATATTTTTCTCATTGCGAGAATCTCAAAAGAATTGATAAAGCATTAGATGATATTAATAATTTTTAAAGAAAAATTAGATGATACACTAAATCAAAAATATAATGATATAGATGAAAAAAACTGAGTGAAATAGATGAAAAACTGAGTGAAATAGATGAAAAACTGAGTGAAATAGATGAAAAACGGAGTGAAATAGATAAAAGACTGAAGAGGTTAAACAGTAAAAGTTGATAATTTTAAAGGTGAGTATAATGAATTTGTAAAAAGGATTGGACAGTTCATTTACGAAACTAAAAGAAAAAAACTGAAGATTTTATTCAGCAATCTGTCGGTAGGGATACGGATATAAGTGATGAAATTAAAAACGACGTATTGAAAAATAAAACCGATGAAAATAACAAAAATAAAAATGAATTATATTTTTACTCATTCCCCGATAAAAATTAACAAATCGTAGCATTATCCTAATCAACCGCGTAGCGAGGGCTACGCCACACACCCTACCACTGAGCTACGCAACCCTTAAGGTTAAGGTGTAGGGTGTGTGCGGTACGCACGCACGCGGTTTTTGTTGTTACCGAATGATTCCAAACCATGCCGTAATCCAGTCAGCAGCAAACGCAGCTTGGGTCATGTACTAACAAAACCCAATATCAAAGGCCGTCTGAATTTCAGACGGCCTTTCTATTTTCATTTCAAGCTAATATTTAAGCTTTTTATTCAATCATCTGACAATCAATCTTTCTCAACCGTAAAAAAACAGTTCTTCCTGTTTCAAAGCATTACCGTCTGCATCGGTTAATGCCGCTTCTGCTGCGGAAAACTTGATAGCGGCGAGACTTAGGCTGCCTTTGTTCAGTCAGTGCTGTGTTGAGGATGACGCCTGCTTCTTCCTCACCGACTTTGACGGCAATACCGGCGGCTTCTAAGGAATCTCCGCTTAATACGGCCAGACCGCGTTTGACTTGGCCTCGGTATTGGGCACGGGCGATAATTTCTTGGCCGGGGTAGCAGCCTTTACGGAAATGGACGGCGCCGATGATGTGTTGGTTGAGCATTTGGGCAACAGCCGCTTCTTTTGGTTGCGGCGCAAATCCATGGATAGCCGCTGCGTATTTCGTGCAGGTTCCACGCGTTTTCGGCTTCTGCTTGATATTCTGCTGCGTTTTTCGGTCGCTGAAATTTTCAGACGGCCTGTGTGCGGCAAGGCAATTTCTACGGTGTTTTTCTTGAATTTGGGCCGGGAAAGACAGTTGCGGTTCGGCGAGCAGGATGTGGTGTCTGCATTGTCTCGCCAATTCGTCGCTGACAGCCAAATCGGGCATCAGCTCGAAGACGACTTTTGCACGCAAGACAAACATTCTCAGGCGTTTGACGATGGCTTCGGTCAGGTCTTGCGCCATGACCAACAGTAAATCTTCTCCGCGATTGACGACCAGCATATTCGCCAACACACGGCCTTTAGGCGTATTGTATGTGGCGTAACATGCCTGACCGGAAGCTAAATTATTAATATCGTTGGATAATTGGCCATGAAGAAATGAAGCTCTGTCTTCACCGCTGACGCGGACAACGCCGAAAAAAAGGCAGGCGGGTTTGCATAATCGACTCCTTAAATAGTAGATGCTGAATTATCGCCCAAATTGCCACTTATTATCAAATCAAATAAATTCAGGCCGTCTGAATGTTTCAGACGGCCTGTTGTTTGATTCAAGCAATCAAAAATTATTTGATGCTGACTTTACGGATAATCACGGCTTCGGTTGGAACGTCTTGATGATAGCTACGTGTCGCTGTTTTCACTTTGCTGATTTTACGGACCACGTCCATGCCGGAAGTAACTTTACCGAAAAACGGCATAGCCGTAGCCTTGAGGGGTTTTGCTTTTTGAAATTCAAAAAAAGTCGTTGTCGGCTGTGTTGATAAAGAATTGGCTGGTTGCGGAATTCGGATCGCCGGTACGCGCCATGGCGATGGTGCCGACGTTATTTTTTTCAATCCGTTGTATGCTTCATTAGTGATGGCTTTATCGGTGGATTTTTTTGAACCATATTCTCGGTAAATCCGCCGCCTTGAATCATAAAATTGTCGATAACGCGGTGGAAAATCGTGTTGTCGTAAAAAAACCTTTTTGGCGTAATTGACAAAGTTTGCCACGGTTTTTCGGCGCTTTGACTTCATCCAGCTCCAGTTGGATGTTGCCCATATTGGTTTCAATCACGGCATGGGTAACCGCTTGCGCTTGCACGGAAAGTGAGATTGCGAGGGCGCACAGGGTGAGTTTGATGGATTTTTTTCATATGTCTTCTCGAATAATGTATTGTGAAAATGGAATATTAACCTTGTTTCGCGTGAAATCCATAAAAAAACATGTAAGATTTTTTTCAAGCAAAAAAACATAAGGCAATCAAATCAGGCTGTCTGAAAAGGGATAAAAAAACAAATTCTTGCTTTTTATCATTCCCTTTCAGACGGCCTGCTATTACGGTCAAACCGAAATCAGATTAGAAATCCAATTCCGCTTTCAGCCAATAAGTACGCAGCATACCGACGACGGCGAAGTCGCGGTCGTATTGGCCGCGTTGCACCTGCCAGTAGTTTTTTTGTTGAACAGGTTTTTCTACCGAGTCGCTGACGGTCAAAAGTATTTTTTTGCCGAGCTTGGTTTTTGTAGCGCGCGCCTACGTCAACCAAAGTGTAAGATGGGAAGGCGTATTGTTTTTGCGTGTCTTGGTAGGATTTACCGAAGTACGAAACATTGCCGTTCAAGGTCAAGCCTTTGGCAAACGGTGTGTCCCATTCCACGCCTGCTTTGGCAATCACGCGCGGGTTGGCAACTTGTACGCCGTTAACCAACATATCGCGTGAATTTGGGTAGTCTTTCACGGTCGATTGCAGATACATCAGGCCCAAAGTCGGACGCAATGTATTGTTGAGCAAGTTCGCGTAGGTGTTGAACTCAATACCGCGGCTGCGCTCCATGCCCTGTTTGTCACCTGCTGCGCCGCCCAAGGCTTTATACGCGGCAAAGTCTGTTTTGCTGGTGGTAGAACCGCGCCAGTAGCCCGGACGTTTGATTTGGAACGCGTTCAACGTGGTCACGAAATTGCCCCAGTTTTTACGCACGCCGACTTCAAACTGACGGCTGACACGCGGTTTCGACATGGTGGTATTGCCGTCATCGTCGGTTTTGATGTCGGCTGGCTCTAAGTCTTCCATATAGTTGCCGTAAACGACCAAATCAGGTTGCGGCACCCACGCAGCCATAAACATAGGGCTGAAACGTTTGGCATCGCCGCTTTTACCTTCTTTTTTATCGGTATATTCAACCGCTTGGAAACGACCGCCCAAAGTCAGACGGTATTTGTTGTCAACAAAACCCAGTGTGTCGGACAAAGCCAAGCTGTTGACTTTGATATTGGCATCCAGGTTTGCTGAGCTTTCCCAGTCTGTCGAGTAATTAGGAACAAAAGAAGCCAGTTGATTTTCAATATTGCCGTTTGCATCAACCTCAACGCGGCTTTTACCTGCAGCCGAACCACGGACAGTCGCACGCTGACGAATGATACGGTCAAAAGCAGTACTCCAGTTATGCGTTACCGGGCCGGTTTCAAATTCGCCGCGTGCGGTCAGGTTCATACTCAAAGTACGGAAATATTGGTCGGTCAGACGCGCCGTGCTTAGTGTGGTATTGGTCGGCACTTGAGCAGGTTGCAGTCTGGCTGCTTGCCCCATTTTTACCGCATATAGTCGGAGAAATCAGCGTGCCGTAATAACGCGCTTTGTTGTAGCCGATACCGCCGGTAATTTGGGCATTTTCAAACGCATCCCATTCAAAGGTCAGCATATTGGTTTGGCCGACGGTATTTTGCCAGTTCCAAGAAGGCAGTAAATTGGTTTTACCGTCAGGCGCATCAAACAAACGACCATCAGCGTTTTGAATATCCTGCATACGCGCGCGGCCGCCGTTGGTTTTACGTTTTGCGTAGATAGAGTCGAGCGCTACGCGCAGTTTTTCTCCGCGATAATCTGCATTCAAAGCAAATTCTTTGTTGTCCTCGCTGTAACCGTGGCGCGGGGTATCGCCGTGGCGCAGTTTGCCGTTGGCGCGCACGCCGAATTCTTTGTTTTCGCCAAAGCGTTGGCCCAAATCGAACGTACCTTGGGAGCGGTTGTTGCCGAACCAGCCCAAACCGATTTTGCGGTTGCCTTCATCGGCGGCTTTTTTGGTTTCGATGTTGACGGAACCGGATACCGCGCCTTCAGGGTCCATACCATTTACGGCAGTGGACGCGCCTTTAATCAATTGCGCCGAGCCGACTTGTACACTGGCTGTGCCTTGCGTGCCGTACATACCGGCCAAGCCGTTGACGCTGAATTGGCGCGCATCAAGTTGATAACCGCGGAAATACAGGCCGGTCAGCGTGTTGCTTTCGCCACCAAACTGCCAAGTCGAAGCGTCTTTTTTCGCTACGGCATCCACCAAAGTACGCGCTTCGGTATTGTTGAGGGCTTTTTCGTCATAATTGACGACAGTAATCGGAGCGGTAAAGGCATTGGCTTTTACCCAACACACCCAAATTTACACGGTCGCGCATATCGCCGTCACTGGCAATAGAATAAGAGCGCGTGACCTTCACGCGTTTGGCGTTGGCTTGGACTTTGACTTCCTGCACTTCCGCATATGCTTCGGGAGCAGAAGTGGCTTCATCGGCGGCGTAAGCGAATGCGCTCATAATCAAAAGCGGCATCAGGGCTAATTTGCTGTTCATAAAAATACCTTCTGGTTTGAAATATTAATAATTCTTATATCGGGTAAAAAAATTACAAAAGTAATTTAGTTTTTGTGATTATATTTGATAAGATTTCCGCTTTCCACAAAAAAACAAATAAGAACCGTTTGTACATACAAAAAATACAACAGTTCAAAAAACTATTATTACAGTTACCATAGTCAAATAAATTTGCCGTCCTTTCAGACGGCCTTTACATCCTTTCAGAGAACACTCCATGCAAAAATGGCAAATCGAGCTTTATTCCACGCCGTCTTGGCTATTGCAGACCTTATTGATGGTCGCCGCAGCCTCGGCGGTCATTCTGTTTTTTGCACGCAACACACGCTTCGGGCGCGAGTTTAGCTATATCCTGCGTCTTTGCCTGACGCCGAAAAGTACGGTCAAAGTTTTGCTGCTGATTACAGCGATGATTACGCTGCTGTTAACCGAAGTACGGCTGAATGTGTTGAGCACCTTTATGTCCAAAAGGGCTTTACGATTCGATGCAGGATTTGAACGCCTCCGCGTTTTGGATGTTTGCAGCGATGAACGCGGGCGTGGTGTTGATACGGGCGTTTAACAACGTCGTCAACGACTTTCTCGATCAAGGTTTGGCGATTAAATGGTCAGAGCGGCTCAATGAAGTTTTGACTTCGCGCTGGCTTGCCAACAAAAACTACTACCGCCTGCAAATGCGCCGCCACGCGCCGGACAACATCGACCAGCGTATCCAACAGGACGCACAGGATTTTATCGCCTCGACCATAGAATTTGTGCGCGGCATGGTCAATTCGGTCGTTACCTCGCTGGAATTTGCCGTTGTTTTGTGGGGCTTGGCAGGCATCCTGACCGTGTTCGGCTTCGACATTCCGCACGGCATCGTTTGGTTTGTCTATATGTTTGTGATTTTGGCAACCTTTATCGCCATGTGGATAGGCAACCCTTTGATTCGTTACAACTATGAAAACGAAAAGCTCAACGGCGACTACCGTTATTCCCTCATCCGCGTGCGCGACCACGCCGAAAGCGTGGCGTTTTACAGCGGCGAAAAACACGAACACGACCAGCTTTCCGATCGTTTTAAAGCCATTATCCGCAACCGTTGGCGCATTGCGCGGCAAAGCGTCTGCCTGAGCGGCTTTAACGATATGTTCACCAACGGCATCAAACTCTTCCCGATTATTTTGCAAGCTCCGCGCCTGTTTGCCGGACAAATCAAAATCGGCGACATCCAGCAGACCGTCCAAGCCTTCGCACGACTGCAAAACGCGCTGTCTTTCTTCCGAATGTTCTACAACAAATTCACCGCATACCGCGCCCGATTGGAACGTCTGTACGGCTTTTTTTGCTGAGTACGGAAGAAAAACACACTGCGCGACAACCCGACCTGACCGAAGTTTCAGACGGCCTGATCTTAGAAAACGTTGCCCTATACCGTCACAACGGCGAAGTTTTATTAGACGGCATCAACATCAACCTCAAAAGCGGCGATTCCCTACTGATACGCGGCCCGAGCGGTTGCGGCAAAACCTCGCTGCTGCGCGCACTGGCTGGGCTTTGGCCTTTCGGCAGCAGCGGTAAAGTCAGCCATCCGCCGCATCAAGACATCCTCTTCCTGCCGCAACGCCCGTACACGGCACAAGGCAGCCTGCGCGACGCGATTTGTTATCCCGACATCGACAAACAGCATCCCGAACTAGCCGAAGCTATGAACGCCTGCCGCTTAGGTTATCTCATTGATAAATTGGATAAAACCGATGACTGGCAACATAAACTCTCCCCAGGCGAACTGCAACGCGTCGCCTTCGTCCGCGCCCTGCTCTCGCAGCCCAAAGTCATCCTGCTCGACGAAGCCACCGCCGCCTTGGACGAACCGACCGAAGCCATGCTCTACCGCGCCTTGAAGCAAAAACTACCCGACAGCATCATCATCAGTATCGGCCACCGCAGCACGCTCAACGAGTTCCATGATTTATGCCTCGATGTCGGTCATGTACAATGCTGAATTAATGGCATATAAAAGGCCGTCTGAAACAGTGAAAAACAAAATTAAACGATTTTGTCCTCGCCGTTTCAGACGGCCTTTTCAAACGCCATGGCATGTTTATTTGCTATACTCTGCATTGTGTTAACGTCGTCTAAAAAATATTTATGAAAACCCTGGCCCTCATTCCACATTACAACCACCCGACCACCATCAGCCACGTTACCCAAACCATGCGCGGCTTTGGTTTAAACGTTTTAATTGTGGACGACGGTTCACGCGAAGAATGCAAACCTGTATTGCAGGCTTTGGTTTCAGAAGGTATTGATGTCCTTTACCGCCCCATCAACGGCGGCAAAGGCGCAGCGGTCAAAACCGGTTTGGAATACGCTGAAGAACATGGCTATACCCACGTCTTGCAGGTTGATGCAGACGGCCAGCATTGCTTGAGCGACACTCCCAAACTCCTCGCCACAGCAGAACAAAATCCCGAAGCCGTTGTCTGCGGTTGGCCGCAATACGGCGATGATGCGCCCAAAGCACGGCTTTACGGACGCAAAATTACCGATTTCTGGAATATGCTACACACTTGGTCATGCGACATCAAAGACGGCATGTGCGGCTTCCGCCTCTATCCGCTTGTACCCGCACTGTCCGTCGTCCGTGAAGAAACCGTAGGCGACCGCATGGACTTCGACACGGAAATCCTTATCCGCCTCTACTGGCGCAACGTCAAACCGGTTTGGATTAAAACGCCCGTCCAATACGCCGCCGACGGCGTGTCCCACTTCGATGCCTTTGCCGACAATGTCCGCATCAGCAAAATGCACACACGGCTATTTTTCGGTATGTTGAAACACCGATTGGGTAAAGTTTTCGGAAAGGCTGTCTGAAACCATGACCGACAATAAACAAACCCATTGGGCATGCGCACTGAACGCGCAGCCGTCTGTTTCTCGCTCTGACCACATTGATGGTGCGCTATCTGCCGGCTTTTTTCATGAGGCCGTGCATTTGGTTTGTGGTGCTGTATTTTTATGCAACAGCGCCCAAACCGCGCCGTCACATCCTGCGCTATCAAACCCGTCTTCAGACGGCCTTTCCCCATACCGTCCTGCCGAAACACAGCGTATTCAAACAATTCATCGCATTTGGAGAAGCAGTTTGCGACCGTTTTGCCGTGTGGCAACGCAAAATCCGTTATGAAGATTTGGTGATTGAAGATCCGGACGATATCTATTCGCAAGTCAAGCGCAACGAACGCGGCCAGATTTTTGCCTGTTCGCACTTGGGCAATACCGAAGTTTGCCGTGCGCTGGTGTCGCACCATAAAAATTTCAGACTCAACGTATTGGTACACAGCAAACACGCACAGGCATTTAACGAGGCATTGCAAAAAGCCGGCGCAGATCATATCCGTCTGATTCAGGTGACAGATTTGGACACCACCCTGATGATGGAATTAAACCACCGTATCGAAAACGGCGAATGGATTGCCATCGCGGCCGACCGCGTGCCTGTACGCGGCGAGAAAACCGCCGACATTAATTTCTTAGGCCACACGGCCCCTATGCCGCAAGGCGCATGGCTATTGGCTTCGCTTTTAAAAACGCAGGTAAACACGCTGTTTTGCGTCAAACAAAACGGCCGCTATCATTTGAAACTGCGCCGCTTTACCGATACTTCCAGCTGGAAACGCGGCAACCGTGAGGCTGCCGTCAAAGACGCGATGCAGGGTTTTGCCGACATTTTGGCGCAAGAATGTGCGCAAAATCCGCTACAATGGTTCAATTTTTATGATTTTTGGGGCGAAGACGCCGTCTGAAACCATCACACTCACTCTTTTAAACCATGAAAAAACACATCTACTGCCAACACAGCTTTGAAACCGAAGTTCCTTTTTTTGACGTAGATGCCATGCACATCGTGTGGCACGGCAACTATGTCAAATACCTTGAAACCGCACGTTGTGCTTTTTTGTCTTCCATCGGTTACGACTACAACGAGATGGGACGGCAGGGGTACAGCTGGCCGATTGTGCAGATGAACCTCAAATATATCCGCCCTGCCCGTTTCGGCCAAAAAATCCGCGTTGATATGGACATAGTAGAAATCGAAAGCTGCCTGCGTATCGATTACACCATTTACGATGCCGAAACCAATGAAAAACTGACCCGCGCTTCAACTACCCAAGCCGCAGTGTCGCTTTCAGACGGCCTGATGCAGTTTCAAACGCCGGACAGCTGGTTGGAAGCCGTCAAAAGACATCCGACTTTTAAAGCCGTCTGAAAAATTTAGCGATTAAACAACATATTGCCTGCTTATCAGTATTACCCTTTATAATTTTAAGCTTCCATTTCAGACGGCCTTTATCCTCAAATCGCACACATTATGCTACTGAACCTCAACCGCTTTGCCTTTCCTGTTTTCTTAAAAGAAACCCGCCTGCTTACCGCCCTCGCCCTGCCTATGCTGTTGGCGCAAGTGGCGCAAGTGGGTATTGGTTTTGTCGACACAGTAATGGCCGGTGGCGCAGGTAAGGAAGATTTGGCCGCGGTAGCTTTGGGCAGCAGCGCGTTTTCCACGATTTACATTACCTTTATGGGCGTGATGGCGGCGTTGAACCCGATGATTGCCCAGTTGTACGGCGCAGGTAAAACCGAAGAAGTCGGCAAAACAGGAATGCAGGGCATTTGGTTTGGCTTGTGTTTGGGCGTATTCGGCATGCTGTTGATGTGGACGATGATTACGCCGTTCCGTCATTGGCTGACATTGAACGATTATGTCGAAAACACGATGGCGCAATATATGTTCTTTACCAGCTTGGCAATGCCGGCCGCCATGATACACCGCGCCCTGCACGCTTATGCCTCCAGCTTGAACCGTCCGCGCGTGATTATGTTGGTCAGCTTTGCGGCATTTGTGTTGAATGTGCCGCTCAACTATGTGTTTGTTTACGGCAAATTCGGTATGCCTGCTTTGGGTGGCGCAGGTTGCGGCGTGGCAACGGCAGCAGTATTTTGGTTCAGCGCATTGGCTTTGTGGCTTTATATTGCCAAAGAAAAATTCTTCCGTCCGTTTGGCTTGACGGCAAAAATCGGCAAACCCGATTTGGCGGCTTTTCAAACAAATTTGGAAAATCGGCGCACCCATCGGCTTGTCTTATTTTCTAGAAGCCAGCGCGTTTTCGTTTATCGTCTTTTTGGTGGCGCCATTCGGCGAGGATTATGTCGCTGCGCAACAAGTCGTCATCAGCCTGTCGGGCATCTTGTATATGGTTCCGCAAAGCGTCGGCTCGGCAAGCACGGTGCGCGTAGGCTTTTCGCTCGGACGACGCGAGTTTTTGCGGGCGCGTTATATTTCAGGCGTTTCGCTGGTGTTAGGCTGGGTACTTGCCACCTGCACCGCGCTGCTCTTGGTCATCTTTCGCTTTCAGTTGGCCGGTATGTACACCAACGATGCGGCAGTATTAGGCATTGCCGCGACCGTTTTATTTTTGCCTCCCTATTCCAACTGGCAGACGCCACCCAATGTATCGCTTCATATGCGCTGCGCGGCTATAAAGTGACCAAAATGCCGATGTTCATCCATGCCACCGCTTTCTGGGGCTGCGGCCTGTTGCCCGGCTATCTGCTCGCCTATCATGTCGATATGGGCATTTACGGCTTTTGGACGGCGCTGACCGTTTCACTGACGATTGCCGCCATAGCATTGGTATGGTGCTTGGAGCTTTGCAGTAAAGAGATGGTCAAATCGCATAAGGCCGTCTGAAATTTCTTTCAGACGACCTCCATTGATGTTTTATTTATGACTTATTAACTTTTAAGGAAAAAAATGTTTTCAACTTCCATTATAGAAAAACTTTCTTACTATATTTATTGCCTGATTGACCCTAGAGACGGCAATATTTTCTATGTAGGTAAAGGCTTGAACAATCGCGTTTTCCATCATGTCCAAGCCTCATTACAAGAAACAGAAAAGCCAAGTGATAAAATTGCCTTGATTAGGGAAATACATAAAAGTGGGAACCAGCCTGTGTATTACATTCTACGGCACGGCATCAAGACCAACGACGAGGCTGAACAATATGAAGCGATGGCAATAGACCTACTATCCCTAGTCAAACCGAGCCAGCAGCCGCTGACTAATATTCAAGGGGGCAAGCATTCTTCAAAAGTAGGATTGATGAGCTTGTCCGAATTAAAACGAAAATATGATGCACAAGAATTAAAAACTGATAAACCTATTGTTTTAATTACGATTAATAAAGAATACGAAAAACTGAAGAAAGACATCAGATCAGGGAATATTCCTGAAGCCGATAGGCATAAGGAAATTTACGAACGCACACGGAAATATTGGAAAATCGGAAACAGGCGCGAAAAAGCAAAATATGCAGTTGCAGTCTATCGCGGCTGGACATTAGCAGTATATGAAATCGAAAGATGGATTTCTGCCGATGATATTATTAAAGGCCGCTGGATGTTTGAAGGCAAGCCGCTACCAGAAGAATCCAAGATTTATCAAGAAATCGTGGACAAGCTGACCTATTCTTCCCAAGAAAACTATAAAGCCCCCCAAAACCCCATTACCTATCGTAATTGTTAAATAGTAAATTTTCAGATGACCTGAATCCACGAAATTACAAATCATCATGCAACCCATCCAATACCAAACCGATCTTACCCCTTACAACACTTTCGGCCTGAAAGCCCAAGCCCAAGCATTTGTTGCACTCAAACATGCCGACGAGTTGCGCGACATCGTCCGGCTGCCCGAGTTCAACCGAGATACTGTTTTATGGCTCGGCGGCGGCAGCAATATCCTGTTGATGGAGGATTACGCCGGTTTGGTAGTGCATATGGAAAACAAAGGAATACGCGAAATTGAGCGTTCAGACGGCCTGGTTTATATCGAAGCTCAGGCCGGGGAAATTTGGCATGATTTTGTTTTGCATACGGTTGAGCTGGGTTTGAGCGGGCTGGAAAATCTCAGTCTGATTCCGGGTACGGTCGGCGCGTCGCCGGTACAAAATATCGGTGCATATGGTGTTGAAGCGAAAGATGTGATTCACAGCGTACGCTGCTTTGATTTGGATACGGAAACCTTTGTCGAGCTTTCCAATGCCGACTGTGACTTTGCCTACCGTGAAAGCCTGTTCAAACAGGAAGGCAAAGGACGTTATGTGATTGTTTCGGTTGTATTTGCGTTGAAAGAGCATTTTGTGCCGAACTTGGGCTATGGCGATTTGGCGGCAGCGGTTGCCGAATTGAGCCAAGGCCGTGAGGCAACGGCCAAAAATGTTTCCGATGCAGTGTGTGCAATCCGCAACAGTAAACTACCTAATCCTAACGTACTTGGTAATGTCGGAAGTTTCTTTAAAAACCCTGTTGTCAGCGCTGAAAAAGCTACCGATTTGTTGCAGCAATATCCCAATATGCCACGCTATCCGCAGCCTGACGGTTCGGTCAAACTCGCGGCCGGCTGGCTGATTGACCAATGCCATCTGAAAGGCCATCAGATTGGCGGTGCGGCAGTGCATGACAGACAGGCTTTGGTTTTGGTGAATAAAAACAATGCATCCGCGCAAGATGTCCACCAGCTGGCAGAATATGTTTGTAATACAGTATTTACTCAATTTCAGGTAGAATTACACGCAGAACCCAACTGGCTGCCTACTTCATACAGCCTATAAAACAAAGGAGTGTATCCCATGCCGCGCATTGCTAAAGTCAACACTTACACACAAATCATCAATGCCAGTCTCGCCTTGTTCAACGAAGAAGGCGAGCGCAATATCAGCACCAACCACATTGCCGCCCACTTGGGCATCAGCCCGGGCAACCTCTACTACCATTTCCGCAACAAAGACGAAATCATCGTCCAATTGTTCAAGCGTTACAGCGAAGCCCTGCTTGCCTACCTTAACGAAGCCGTATTGCCGTCTAATGTGGAAGACTCCATCAACTACATGGCCGGCATTTATGATGTGATGTGGGAATACCGTTTCCTTTTCAGCGATGTGAACACCCTGCTTGCCCGCAGTGCCGAATTATTGGGCGAACACAATACCTTTACCCAAGCCAAAGTTTCCCCGTTGTTGGTCAACCTGCTGACCCAGCTCAACGGTCTGAACATCATCAGCGCAGACCAAACCGCCATGAACGACCTTGCCGTCAATATGTGGATGGTGACGAAATACTGGTTCGACTTCGACAGCTCCCTGCGCGGCCGCGCCAAGTTGACCGAAGATTCCAAAGTACGGGGCATCAGCCGCACACTCAGCCTGTTGCGCCCTTACCTGCTGCCGGAACACCGTGCCGAATTCGACCAGAAAATCGGCAGCAACCATTAATTTTTCCATACAAAGGCCGTCTGAAAACGTGGCTTTAACCAAGTTAAAGCGATTTTCAGACGGCCTGTTAATTTTCGGATGCTTTATTTATGCACCATCCCGATATTTCCATTCTCGGCTTGGGCTATCTCGGCCTGCCGCTGGCACAAAAATTTTATGAGCAAGGCAGTCAGGTAGCCGCCATCAAACGCAACCTGACCTCTGACGACATCAATCTACCGATTGAACTCGACATCATCGATTTGAATCAAGACGATATTTTTTACAGTTCGGCATTGTGGCAAAACCATATCAACAAGCCGACATGGTTCTGCTTGCTTCCGCCTTCGTCATTAAACCATTACACTGACACCCTGAAAAAATGGATTCAACTTGCCGAGCAATCCAAGGTACAACACATCATCTTTACCAGCAGCACCAGCGTGTATGGCGACCAAGCACGCATATGCGATGAAACCACGCCGCCCGACCCGCAAACCGAATCCGCCCGTCAAATCCTCGCAATAGAGCAAGCCTTGCTTGAAAGCGCTATCCCCCATATCGACATACTGCGACTGGGCGGACTTTATTCTGCCGACCGTCATCCCGTTACCAAGCTGGTTCAAAAAACACGTATTCAAGGCGGCAATCAACCCGTCAATATTCTTCATAAAGACTTGGCCGTCCAAATCCTTTTTCAGACGGCCTGCCAAGCTGACGGCAAGCGCATCCGCAATATTGTCGAACCCCGCCACCCAAGCCGGGCCAAATTTTATACTGCCGAAGCGGCCAAACTCGGCCTACCGGCTCCTGATTTCATCGTTGATAACAAAAGCAACGGCAAAATTGTAAATACCGTTTGCGCAGACGGTCTAAGCCTGTAAAATTGCGACTCAATCCATTCATCCGTTTCAGACGGCATTTAGAGTAAACCATGTCCGCCCTATTTCCCCTTATCAACCACCTGATACAGCAAAATCCAGAGCAACAGCGCGAGCTGTCGGAATTTGCAGGCAGCGTCATCTGCATCAGCCTGACCGGTTTTAGACTGACCGGACGCATCAGCGAACAAGGTTTTCTTGAAACCGCAAACGAAACCGCCGACACCAACATCACATTCCACAACAGCGCCATCCAAAAAATCCTCCAAGGCGGTCAGCCCGGCGTGGGCGACATCAGCCTCGAAGGCGACTTGGTCTTGGGCATGTCCGTCCTTCCTATTTTGGGTGGACTGCGCTATTATCCGAGCGAAGATTTGGCGCGGGTATTCGGTCATGTGGTCGCAGAAAGCATCAGTTCGCGCGCTCAGCGATATCGGCCGCACCATGAAAAAAAATCGGCAAAAAGCATTGCCGAGCAAATCAGCGACTTTTCACGCGAACCCGAATCCCTGTTATCGACCAAGCCACGCTTGCCGAATGGTTGGAAGAAGTAGACAAACTACGTGACGACGTTGCCCGCCTAAACGAACGCCTCGACTGACTCGAGCGCGATATCTGGATAGATTAGACACTTAATTTCAGACGGCCTACTATCATGAAAAGCCCATTTAAAAACATCGGTATCGTTACACGTCCCAATACGCCCGAGATTCAAGATACCGTCCACACATTGGTTTCTTTTCTGCGCGAAAACGGCTTCACCATCTATCTGGATGAATTGAGCGTAGAAGAACACTGCGTCTATATCCAAGACTCCGCCTACTGCGAAACCGTAAACAAAGCCCAGCTGGGCAAATATTGCGACCTCGTCGTTGTACTCGGCGGCGACGGTACCTTCCTCTCCGCCGCCCGCGAAGTCGCCCCGCGCGCCGTTCCCATCATCGGCATCAATCAAGGCCACTTGGGCTTTCTTACCCAAATCTCACGCGACACCATGGTTGAGGGCATCCGCCCCGTACTGGAAGGCAAATATCTGCCCGAAGAGCGCATCCTCATCGAAGCCAGCATCATTCGTGACGGCGAAACTATCGAACGCGCCCTCGCCCTCAACGACACCGTACTGTCTCGTGGCGGCGCAGGTCAAATGATTGAATTTGAAGTATTTATCAATCAAGAATTCGTCTATACCCAACGCTCGGACGGCCTGATTATTTCCACGCCGACAGGTTCGACCGCCTACGCGCTTGCCGCCGGCGGCCCTATCATGCAGGCCGGTCTGCACGCCTTCACACTTGTGCCTATCTGTCCGCAATCCATGACCAACCGTCCGATTGCCATCTCCGACACCAGCGTGATTGAAATCCTCATTACCAAAAGCGGCGATGCACGCGCACATTTTGACGGACAATCCCATATCGACGTGCAAAACTTCGACCGCATCATCATCCGTCGCTATCACAATCCCTTGCGCGTCCTCCATCCCACCGATTACCAATACTTCAAAACCCTGCGCCAAAAGCTGCATTGGGGCGAACAATTGATTTAAACAACTTCAATAAACAGGCTTACCATGAAAAACATTTCAAAAACCTTAATCATTGCACTGTGTGCCCTTTCCTCCCTATCCGTCTCCGCACACGGCATGCACAAAAGCAAACCTTTATCCTTTGAAGAATTGCCGAAAATCTGCCAGCAATACTTTACCCGAGCGGATGCGTGTTACCAAAAAGCAGGCGATAAAGCATCATTCCAACGTGACAACACGAAATACCTGCGCCAAATCCTGCCCGCCGCCGACGTAGGCCAACGTGAACGCATGTGCCAAATTGCCATGGATACATTCGCCGAAAAAACAAAAAACTTGAGCTGCGAATAAAGACCTCTGTCTTAGCTCTAGCAATTTCTGATTCCATACAAAGGCCGTCTGAAACATTGGATTGTTTCAGACGGCCTTGATTCGGATTTCAAGTGCAACACTAGTGTATCAGTGGTTGGAACAGATTCAAGAATAAAACACTTGGCGTTTCGTAGCCAAGTGTTTTTCTTGGTCGGTGGTTCAACTCATCTTGAACCCTGCGTATCTCCCGATCACTGATGTTGCGGAAATCGGTTTGTTTGGGGAAGTATTGCCGGATGAGTCCGTTGGTGTTCTCATTCAGCCCTTTCTCCCAAGAATGGTAAGGGCGGCAAAAAAATAAGTCTCCGCTTTCAATGCTTTGGTTATTTTTGGTGTGTTGGTAGAACTCGCGACTAATGTAGGAAAAAGGTGCTCGCTGAAGCTGCGGGGTTAGGGGGACTAGCCTTAACTAAGTTGCCAAAAGGAGCCAATGCAAACGAAAAATTGCCGATTGTTGGGAAAACAAAAGGATATGAAAACCATAAGATTAAAATTTCTTCTGGTGCGGAGAATAATGCTAAATCTATCCCATTAAAAAGAGCAAACTATCAAACGAAATGCTTAAAGCACAAGGCACAAAACTTGAGAAGATTGATGTCATTGCGAGAGTGGATGTTAATGGCAGGGTTTATGTTGATACCAATCAGATGGCTAGGGCGGATAAATTTTCAGATCCAAATAAACTGACACTAATTGCAGAAAATGTGGCAGCGAAACCGCCTTTAAAAAACGGCTCGCCTTATCCAAATAGTAATATGGAAAATGCTCATGCAGAAATAGGAGCTATTCAACAGGCTTATGACCGAGGTGTAACTAAAGGTAAAAGTATGGTCATTAATGTTCAAGGTAAGGATGTTTGTGATTATTGTATAGCTACAGCTGCTGAAAAAGCTGGGTTAAAATCTGTTACTGTTCATGCAATAGATAATAGAACTAAGTTACCCAAAGTGTACGTTTGGTCTAAAGGTCAACGATCAATAAAGGAACCCAAAAAAATGACAAATAATTTATTTTTTTACCTGTGGATTTCAAAGAGGAAAGGACTGGATTATAGCATCTAATAGGGAGAGAGTATCTTCTATTGATAAAGATAAAATGATATCTATACTTAATAATATTGAACTAAATGAGGGGGTGCAGGGGTTAGAGTTTATCCCAGAGCCAGAAGTTGGAATCTCAAGATTATCAGTTCAATGTGACGGTGAAAGATATTTATTTACTTTAATTGAGTATGGAAAAGATGGGGAGTTCCTAATTAGAACAAAATCTGACTTTAATGGTACTCCTGGATTGGTTTACTTTGAGGGAGAACCCTATCCAGCTTGTTCGGTGATAGAAGACTTTGATTTTTATTAAAAGAGTATTTATTGAGTTACTAGAAACCGGAAATGTTTCTTATGAGTTAATGGATATATAATTTAAAAACATCTATATAAAGTGCGGTCAATTTTTTTAAAGCGTTTTTAAAAGCTCTCAAAAACTGACCGCACTTTTTTTGTCTTTTCAACGATACTTATGTTAAGCAAACCTTATAATTTCACATCCAACTTTGCCCGTTATCCATGGTGATGGTGTGCACCCTGTCTTTATGTGCCTTTAATGCCCTAACAGCTGCCCGGGCAGTGTCTTCGGCTTTGAGGCTATCCAATTTGCAAATGATGGTGTAGCGGGTAACGCGTTCGACCAAGGTCAATAATGCGCTTTTCTGGCCTTTGCCGACGATGGTGTCGGCCTCCCAATCGCCGATACGGGATTTTTGGTCGACGACGGCGGGTCGGTTTTCTATGCAGACACGGCTGGGTACTTTGCCTCTGGTCCATGTGCTGCCGTAGCGTTTTCGGTAGGGTTTACTGCATATTCTGAGATGTTGCCACAAAGTGCCGCCGTTGCTTTTATCTTGGCGAAGGTAGCGGTAAATGGTGCTGTGGTGGAGCGTGATTTGGTGGTGTTTGTGCAGGTAGGCACATACTTGTTCGGGACTGAGTTTGCAGCGGATAAGGGTGTCGATGTGTTGAATCAGCTGCGAATCGAGCTTATAGAGTTGTCGCTTACGCTGTTTGATAGTCTGGCTTTGCCGCTGGGCTTTTTCGGCACTGTATTGTTGCCCTTGTAAGCAGTGCCGCTTGATTTCTCGGCTGATGGTGCTTTTGTGGCAGTTAAGCTGTTTGGCGATTTCGGTAAGGGTGCAGTGGAGGGATAGGTATTGGATGTGGTATCGTTCGTCTTGGGTCAGTTGTGTGTAGCTCATGGCAATCTTTCTTGCAGGAAAGGCCGTATGCTACCGCATACTGGCCTTTTTCTGTTAAGGAAAGTTGCACTTCAAATGCGAATCCGCGGCCTTATGATTTGATTAAGAAACACGATAAATGCTTTAGACAGATGATGCGGCTCTTGGCTATATTTTCAGCCTTAAGGAACAAAGTTCCTACTATATACTATTGTCAGCTTGTTCTGCCTCTCCACTACCGCCATTGCAGCCCAACATTTGAAACACCCTGCAGACTGTAAAAATAACGTTCCGGAAGCTGCTGCAAAAAAGAATGGCTGTTATATTACGGAAGGCAAAGGGCATAAATCGGTTTACAAAAAGTCAAAGCTACCGAAATCCCAAACAGCGTTAAAGATAACAACACTTACCGTTCAATCATTAAGGTTTTGAATACAGAATGTTGACACTATGGACCGTACGCCCCGCCACCGATTACGATCTTCTTAAGGAGCAGGTTTTTTACACCGCAGACGAATGCTTCGTCATGCCTGAGCGATTGGAGGCATACCGCTGGATGTCCCGCCGCCTGTCTGAGAAAACGCCCGCCCCGCCGGGAGTCTGCTTTCCGTTATGGGCATGGTATCGCGCTCAGGGAGACAAACACCCCAAACCTGATTTAAGGAGAAGCGGACATCTGGAAAAAAAGGCGAAAAAAAGGGGTTCGTATCGAATTCATGATACCTGCCGAACAAGTTTTTACTCAGCAGTTTTTGACGGTTGGCATGCTGTTTTGAATAACCATTTTTTTCTCTTTGGACGACTGTGAATACGAATATCACGAAAAATTGGAAACCGAGCTGCAGCCTGATGTCCTGCAACAGGAAAAAGAGAAAAGCTGGTTGAGGATTTTCGATTTATCCCTTCTGCCCGACCCTTCTGTCTATGAAGTACAGGCAGTATTTTGGCGGCTCGAACTCTCCTCAGTCGTCGGCGTAGATTATTTTACTGCCCGTTGAATATCGTGTCCCTCATGAGGCAATGTTCGGATATTGGTTCATAATTTGCCTATGGAAAGCGGGCTTGCCCAAACTGCCGTTGCCCACGCTACAGCCTGCATAGGCCTAAATCAAAGGTCGTCTGAAACCGCATTTTTGAGTTTCAGACGACCTTATATTTACTTTTTCCCCTTCCCTACCCATGCGACGCCATATTGTCGCGGTGGATGACTTCGTCTTCTCGCCAAAAAGTTCGAGGTCGCCTAAATCATCTTTTGATTTGCCGCCATCGTTGCGACAAAGGTTTATCCCACGGATGCTGTGTAGGCGCAGCATGACTACGGGCATAGAGGCCGTGCGCAGAAAAGCAGTTGTTTTGCCCATCTAATTTTTTTCGGTTAAAACCAATTTCGGCAGTGAGGCAAAATATGAAAGAAAGCCGCGAGCATAAAGCGGTCGTCAGAGGTGGTACCGAGGCTGATGGGCGCGTGCAGGTCGCAGGGCGTATTTTTGAGGTTCGGTTGTCGTCATAATATTTTTTTCCTTTTTTTATTTATTTTTTTAATTTTTCTTTTCAAGTGTTCCCAGCTACTTGTTACATTTTCCCCACCATATTTCCTTGTTTGGAAACCAAAAGCTGGTCAATTTTCAAATTTTCGGTATCGATGATTTCAAACTTATAACCGGCATAAACCAAAAAATCCGTACGCTTCGGGATTTTTTTCGCAGGGAATACATCATAAAAACCCGGCGATGGTTTCATAATTTTCCGAATTGGGAAACTCTTCAATATCCAGTGCGCGCATGACATCGGTAAGCGGCGTAGCACCATCTACCAGCCATGTATCTTCGGTACGGCGGATGATTTGCGGCTCTTCTTCGGTATTGACCAGCTCGCCCATCACAATGCTCATCACATCTTTCAGCGTTACCACGCCGACCACGAGCGCGTATTCGTTCACCACTACGGCAAAGTCTTCGCCGGAAGTTTTGAAGGTCTCCAATACATCATAAAGCGACAGCGTGTCGGGGATAAACAAGGCTTTGCGCAACACGCGCTTGTCAGTCAGGCGGACGTCTTTTTCTTTTTAAAAACAAGGTCAGCGACGTATGCGATTCGATATAGCCGATAACGCGTTCCAAGTCGCCGTCGCATACGAGGAATTTGTTGTGCGGTTTTTCCGACATCATTTCCAACACGGTATCGCTGTCATCATGTTTATCAAAATAGACGATATATTCGCGCGTACTCATGGTGGAAGTAACCGTACGCTCCTGCATATCGAAAAATGTTTTTCAATCAGATAGTGTTCTTGTTCTTTCAATACACCAGCCTGCGCACCCTAAGCATCAACGACAGCATAAATATCTTCCGAGGTCAGCTGCTCCTGACGGACGGTTGAGATTTTGAAGAGTTTGAATATTGCGTTTGCCAATCCGTCAAAAACCCAGACAAGGGGTTTTAAGATAAAAATCAAAAACATCATCGGACGGACAATGCGTACCGCCACCGCTTCGGGATGGGTCATTGCCATGCGCTTAGGCATCAGGTCGGCAATTAAAATAAAGCCGCCTGTAACCAGCGAGAAGGTCAGCAAAGAGGCAACTGTCTCGCCCTCAACTGCCTGCGTTCTCCAAAAGTTTGCCAAAATACGGACGTATTGCCGCCTCACCGACGATACCGGCAAGAATGGCGACGGCGTTCAAACCAATTTGGACAACGGTAATAAAACTGCCCGGCTGTTGCTGCATATTGATTACGTCAAGCGCACGCGTATCGCCGCCGTCTTTCGCCATGACCTGCAATTTAATTTTGCGTGCCGAGGCAAGCGCGAGTTCGGAACAGGACACAAAACGCGCTAATGACAATCAGCAGGCACAATAATAGTAAGGCTTCAAAAAAATATTCATGAAAAAAATGTGTATGCTATAGGTTAAAAAAATATTCAAATAACAAAGGCCGTCTGAAAAAAATTCAATTTGATCTTAGATTTGTATTATGTACATTTACTGTTTTAATCATCCAATGCATCTTCATCCAAGGATTTCAACCATTTCAGCTTTTTCACCAATTTTTAATTTCCAGCCCACGCGGGACGGGTTGGTAGAAATCGGGTTCGTCCAAGCCTTCGGGCATATAGCTTTCGCTCAGCGAGCATAGGCATTAGGCTCGTCATGGGCATAGCGGTATTCGCGTCCGTAGCCCAATTCTTTCATCAACTTGGTCGGCGCATTGCGCAGGTGGACGGGCACTTCGTCGCTGGCATTTTCTTTGACGAAACGGCGCATTTGATTGTATGCCTTATAGCCTGCATTGGATTTGGCAGCTGACGAAGATACAACACGGCTTGCGCCAAAGCGAGCTCCCCTTCTGGCGAGCCTAAGCGCTCATAGGCAGCAGCGGCATCATTGGCAATCGTTAACGCACGCGGATCGGCCAAGCCGATGTCTTCCCATGCCATTCGTACAATGCGGCGGGCAAGATAGCGCGGGTCGGTGCCGCTGTCGAGCATACGGCAGAACCAATACAATGTCGCATTAGGGATGCGAACCGCGCACGGATTTGTGCGACGCGGAGATTTGGTTGTAGAAACTCTCGCCGCCTTTGTCGAAACGACGGATTTGTGCGCCTAAACTGTCGGCGAGAAATTCGGCAGTCAGGGTTTTCAGACGACGTGTGTCGGCGGCGCGTAAAAGTTGTTCCAACAGATTTAGCAATCTGCGCGCATCACCGTCGGCGGTATTCACGAGCAATTCTTGCGCATCCGCTTCAATCGTAAAAATCTTGGTATTCAGGCAAAGCCAATACTTTGGCAATCAGTTTTTTCAGATCGTCTGAAGACAAGGACTGCAAAACATACACCTGCGCGCGGCTGAGCAATGCCGGATTGACTTCAAATGACGGGTTTTCCGTGGTAGCGCCGATAAAGGTTAATAAACCGCTTTCGACATAAGGCAAGAATGCATCCTCGTCGCGCTTTATTGAACTGAGTGTACCTCATCAACAAACAAAATCGTCGCGCGCCCTTGCCGCAAGGCAATTTCAGCTTTCTCGATTGCCTCGCGTATGTCTTTCACGCCGGAAAATACTGCAGAAACAGGCAGAAACTGGGCATTAAAACTCTGCGCCAAAATCCGTGCCAGCGTGGTTTTGCCTACACCCGGAGGTCCCCACAGCAACATAGAATGCGGCTTCCCGCCTTCCACCGCCACGCGCAAAGGTTTACCTTCGCCGATTAAGTCGTCACGCCCTGATGACATCATCTAAAGAATGCGGGCGCAAGCGTTCGGCTAAAGGGGCTTCGGGTTGGCGGGCGAAAAGGTCGGACATAGAGGCTTTCGTGCTGGCTGATTGAAAAGAAAACTCGCTAGCATTATACGGCAGTTTCGCAAACTCACATATCGGGCCGCATTACGGTATAATACATGCTATTTTGAGAACTCTTCGGGCGTTTCAGACGGCCTTGCTTACAGGAAACATCATGACTTCAAAAACTCTTTTGGCAACTGTTACATCAGCTTTCTTATTGGGTGCATGCGCTACCGGCGGCGAATCTTTCGGCGGTTTGGGCGACGGTACAGGTATCGGCGCAGCGTAGTGAAAATGGCGGTAGACAGCCAATGCCGTACCGAATTGAACAAACGTAACGAATGGCGTGTCATTGCTTTGGCAATGAGTGCGGAAAAACAAGCCGAATGGGAAAATAAAATCTGCGGCTGCGCCAGCGAAGAAGCGCCAAATCAATTGACTGCAACCGAAATGATGCAGGTATTGAGCCCGGCAACCCGCGAACAGGCCATTGCTTCCGTTACCGCGAAAAACGGTTACCGCCTGCTTCAAACGACTCTACAAATAATCGTTCAGACGGCCTTTTTAATATCGAGGCCGTCTGAATTCGTTTCTGACTTTCTATTTGAATTTTTAAATATAT
>BNJS01003350.1_pt1 | contig 40344 bp, 65 predicted proteins | sample 8540461 | NCBI WGS metagenome assembly BNJS01 (sample SAMD00202454, study PRJDB9452) | human saliva metagenome | isolation source: human saliva | place: Japan
GTTACGCATTGCTAGTCTAAGCAGCGGAGTTTCTTCCGTCACTGCGGCTAGCAGGCAATCTACCTGATTTTAATAAGCGCCTAATGGCGTTGCCAGCTTGCGGATGGGTCAGTACCAGTGCATATCGGAATACTCCAACAATAGGGTTGTCTCTTTCCGCAAATCAGCGTATTGGGTGGACAGGGGCGTCGATATTTGCCCACAACTAGTTTGGAGCGTACCGATATATTTGGGGAACGGAGGATCGATCGGAATATATGGCAGTCACTTGCAAATGGGCGTGCAGCAATCGATATTTGGAGTGAATGGGTTGAAGTGGAAAAACGTATTGAACCGTTGGTGTACGAGGAGGCGCGTCGAACGTACCTCACAGATTTGAGAACGCGCATTTCGCAGGAGAGTATCCGATCTGTTTTTCGAGATGTATCCTATCCGAACAGCGGTTAACGATGGCGGGATGGAATCGTCGCAGATGCGGATACGCTATATAAGATAGCCTTGGGGCGCTACAATGGGGAACTATTGCGGAGAACGATGTATTACAGATGGAGTTGAATTACTTTGAATGCGATGCAATCAGTAAATGCAGAGCGAGGTGGAGTTGAAGCCACAGCAGTTTCGTTTGGTGAGCTACCTTGGTCTAACGAGTTCGCTAGATTGGCATCCCGTGGTGCCAAGAGAGTTTCCATAGCTGAGAGTTTCGCTAGACGCAGCTGCGAGTACATGCGGAAACTGCGCACCCCAGATATGATAGCCTATTTGCATCAGAGAGAGAGGCAAAGCAGAGGTGGCTGGGCTGCAGGAGGCTGAGGACTTCTGCAGCGAGGCTTCCTTCGGTCCTACACCTTGGTACGACGTTGCCAGAAACATATGGGACGCCCTCTACCAGTATGGTGCGAGATTGGGATTACGTTGCAATCCTTGATTGGGAAAAAGGGCAAAGGGGCGAGGTAAAAATGGCGCTTAGTCGAACCTAGAGATGACACAGACAACCATAGCTCGCGCCCAAGATGGAGTTTCAGCAAAATTTATACGTGCAGGTGATGCGTTATAACCAGCAGCGGGATCGAGCTAGTAGCCCGGCACTAAAAGCAGATACCATCGCCCAGAGTAGGTATTATATATGCGAAGCAACGTTTTTGATGAGGAAGATTGATGTTTTAACGTTAGATGATGTGCGCAGCTAAGCGCGGGATAATGCTCGTGCTGCTATATTCGTGCAAGTGCAAATCGTGCTGGAGCGTGTATTTTTGAGCCTTCGACGACTTACGCTTTCGATCCGCTTTCTGGGAAGGAGCTGAAGATGGGAGCTGGAGGCGTTAGTGAAGTGATAAGGAGGAATATTCCTGGACATGCATGCGACGGGTGATAAGTCTATAAGCGTTTTGTTTAGAGCAACAATGAGTTTCAGGATGAGTATTGGGTGTGTGTGTCTAAGGGATGAGGGAATTGTGCCGTGCTTGTCCTGGAGTCACTTTGCGCAGGGTTAAGAGTGGGCTAAGTGTCGCAGTAAACGTTTACGATAGCTGTGGGTTGCACGCTCGAGCGAGATTAAAGGTCGGGGGATTGTGCGGCTGCGTGTGGTACCATCTGTTACCATAGTGACAATTTATTTTGGATAATGGTTACCTTTTGCGAATAGGAGAACTCGAAAGGGAGAGCGATATGAAATATGATGTTGTGGTTATAGGTGCTGATTCCTGGAGGCTACGTTGCAGCCATACGGCGCGCAGCTTGGGATGAGTGTGGCGGTTGTCGAGCGGAAGAATCTGGGAGGAGTTTGCTTGAAATTAGGTTGCATTCAACAAAAGCACTTCTTCAAAGCGCACACGCCTTCCGGCTGGCGTGGCAGGTGAATTTTGGCGTGATGGTGGGTCGCTCCGTTGGTCGATGTAGCGCGGGTGGTGAGCGGCAGTGAGAGGTGGCTAGCTACGATGAGCAAGGAGTTCAGTATTACTCAAGCAAGAATAAGGTTGATATAATATCGGTAGTGGCAATGGCTGACAGGCGGTGGTCAGGTGGAAGTGACAGATGGGGAGGGCAAAGCGCAAAACGATTAAGGGTAAGACATATTATCGTAGCAACTGGGGCGAGAGTACGTGAATTTCCTTGAGTTTGCCGATCGTTGGTAGCGGAGTGATAGGATACCGAGAAGCTCTACTACTTAAAGAGTTTCCAAAGAGTCTGTCAATGCGTTGGTTCTGAGTGCGATTGGGAGTGAACTGGCGAGTATTTCCACTCCTTCTGGCGTGGAGGTGACGATAACTAGAGGCGATGGATGAGGTTGCAACCGCTGGAAGACGATGATGTGTAAAGCGATGGAAAGAGAACTCCTGCAAGGCGAAAATAAAGACGATGGTAGAAGCGTCAGTGCAGAGGTGAAGGTTTCGGAGGAGGGTGCGTGCTGCGTGTAAAAACGAAGCATGGCGAGGAGGTGTCTTCAGATATGGTGGTGGCGGCGGTGGGAATCACCCCGAATGTGGAGAATTTGGGGTTGGAGGAATTGGGGTGGAGATGGAACGTGGGCGAATAAAGGTGGATAGCTATTTCCGGAGCCAGTGTGAAAGGATGTATCGCGGTGGGGGATGTTGTGCCGAGGCGTGTCGCGCTAGCACATGTGGCTTCGGCTGAGGCGGTGTGTTGCGTTGAGGCTATAGCGGGCCTTTTCGCCTTCGCCATGTAGAACTACTCGGCGATTCCAGGCTGCACGTATACTAGCCCCGAGGTGGCATCGATAGGACTGAGAGAGACGGCAAGCTGTAGAACAGGGGATGAGAGATAGTCGTTGGTAGTTATCCATTACGGCATCTGGCAAAGCGACGGACGATGGGAGCGCGGGAAGGATTCTGAAACTTATCTTCCGGAAGGTGAGACCATAGGCTCGTGGAGCGCACATAATAGGTGCTATGGCAGCAGAAATTATCAATGAACTGGCGTTGACGCATAAGCAGGGCATGACTGCTGAGCAACTGCATACGACAATTCATCCTCACCCCACTTTGGGAGAGGGAGTGATGGAGGCGGCAGGGGGCTGCTTTAGGGAGCTGGTGCGCACTTGTAAGAAAAATATTTTTACAGTAAGGAGGAGGAATATCTATGTTGAAGAAGATGTTGAAAGTGATGGATTTGCGCTTGGGATTTTTCGGATTTATCTTGAGCTAGCCGGTGAGGGGCGAGTGTGCGAAACGGCGCAGTGGAAAAAGCTCGGAAGACGCAAGAGAGGTGTATGATGTGAGTGGTTTCTGACGGGGGTGAATAATAAGTTGCAAGGGATTGTGGAGGTGTCGCAAGGTGTTGCTTTATCGGTGCGGGGTGAAAAGCAGCTTTGAGGGTCCTATTGGACGATTTATCTTTGGAAGTCCGTCAGGAGTTCTCAGTGGTAGATGCAAGTGCGGAGGTGCGTAAAGAGATGTCCTCGCTGCGTAGCTTCCCCGCATTTAGACTGCAGGTTACCTTGCCACGTATGAGGTGTTGCAACTCGGGGAAGCAGTGATATGCGAGTTAAAAACCGACATTGAGACAGAAAGGATGTCAATAGCGCCTGCGAGAGCGAGAGATTCATACTCAGGATTGAGGTAGCAGCAGGGTTGATGTGACGTTGAGCAGGAGCGGTGATATGCAGCTGAAGTCCATATGTGGCAGCGAGTTGGTATCAATCTTTCTGGTAGCGAGGATGTATCGGCTGGGGAGTTTAGGGTAGCGAGATAGCGTGACGGTGCGCATTAATGGGAGTGGAGATTTCTGGGTGAGGAATGTGGAGAGTAGCGAACTTACTTTGGGTCTTTCGGGTAGCGGAGATCTTGGGTTGGACAGAGAGTGAAAACGAGAGGCTTTTGTGTCGATGCAACTTTTCGGGTAGTGGAGATATGAATGTTGGAAGGTGTTGGGAGAAAACGCTGCGTATGGGAATAAATGGGTCTGGAGGTTAATGTGTCGAGCGCGGAAGTGGCAGAAGGTGGAAGCCGATCTTTCTGAGCGGAAGCATTAAAGTTGGAGGAGGAAAGAGCGACCAGAGTGAGGTTGAGGCTATCGAGGGTCAGGCGACATAGACCTATTGAAGCATACTTCAGGGGAATGCGAATGTAAAGGGCTGTAGGATCGGGAGACGTTGGGTTGCGCCACAGGAGAAGTGAGTTTGGAAGGGAGTTCAAGTACGGCTTCAATCACTATGCAGGTGGAGCGAGGATAGCGGGAGATAGGGGTTGTCCATCAACGTGAAGTAGTGGATGAAAGAACAAATCGATGTAGAGCGCCTGCAGCGGCTAACGTTAGATGCGATAGCCGCTGCTCTGTCTGCCGGTGAGGTTGTTATGGATTTGTACCAAGAAACTGCGGAAGTTGAGGTGAGAGTTGAAAGCGGATTCAACGCCACGTACAGAAGCGGATCGGGAAAGCTGATGATTGCATACGCAATTTCTACTTCTTCGTACGTTTATTCCGCTTTTTGAGCGAAGAGGGTAGGGAGGTGTATTACGATGAACGTAGGGATTGGGATTATTTTTGAGCTTGTCGATCCAGTTGGACGGCATGAAGGAGTTTATAAATACTGGTGGAGAGTTCACGATTAATATAGCGTTAATTGAGAATGTCGAAGCGATTGTGGGCGTAGTGTTTGTTCGGTACAGCAAAAGCTGTACTATGCAGTACGCGTGAAGAGGATCGTTTTGCGTGGAGAAGTTCGGAGCATAAACCCATCAGAGGAGTTTCTTGGGCGGATTTTGCAGAAACAGTCGCAGAGGCTTCCAGAAGTGTGTAAAGAGGGTGAGACAGGTGGCAACAAGAATTTGTCGTGACGACGAGCGATCGCATTTGGCAGAACGGACGGAGAGTATGTCAAGAAGTTGTCGTCGATGTTTCCCTAAGATTCGAGGGTGGAGTGCGGTTCTTCGTATAAGATGTGCATGGTTGCGGAGGGACTGCTGATTTGTATCCTCGAGTGACGGCTACGCAGGGAGGTGGGACACGGCAGCGGGTAAAGCAGTTGTGGAGATGGCGAGACATGGAGTTGTAGATTTCACGCATTTTTGGGCGTCTCTACTATAATAAGGAGAGCATGGTGGAATCCTCTTTGTGGTACGCTTGAAATTTTCTTTGACGATACCAAAGCTAAGTCAGATTGAATTTGAGTAAGTTTTTGTTTTCATGCCTATGATGTGTGGACGGCAGGGGATGGGGGCGGATGAGTTTCGTATTTCTATCCGCTTTAACCGTCAGTATGATGAGTTTATAGATTTTAGTTTAAAAGGAGGATAACGTGAGCAGGATGGATCCGCTGGGGTTGGTAGCGGGGTTTTTGTGGCGATATCACTGCTAATGCATGTATCTGTTGGTTGCGTCAGTGAACATGGTTGGCTGCGGTTTGTTTGTTGTGTGGGGTCTTAGCTGGGGCTACGGGTGTGGATGTGCAACGCGGTGGGATTGTTGGTCAACGTGTATCGGTTGTTGGAAATGAGAGTACCATCGATGATATCATCAGAGATCTCTGATAGATTATTTGACCCATCTGTTCTGTCGCATGGGTTTGCCCTTGGGGATGCTAATGTAGTGTCGGAAGTGCTGGTAGAGGCAGAGCTTCGGGGTATTTCAGCGCACGGTTTGCGTTGGGTGAAGCGCTACTATCAAATGATAGCACGCGGACGTACAAAAACGGAAACCGAATGTTGGCATTGCGTATCAGACCCCATCTTCAGCGACAATCGATGGAGATAATTGTCTTGGAGCAGTGGCGGCGCATTATGCGATGCGAGTGGCGATTGATAGAAAGCACGTACTGCGGGGACAGGTATGGTAGCCGTGCGAGGAGCAATCACTTTGGAATAGGTGCATACTACGTGTCGCAGGCATTGGAACAGGATATGGTGGGTGTGGCTTTTACCAATGCACCGCCATCGTGAGCTCTCACATGTAGCACGAGTGGGATGTTGAGGGGCGAACCTGATTGCGATAGCTATGCCGGCGCTTCGTAACCCCCGTTGATAATAGATTTTGCCACCACTGCGTATTCGCAGGAGCAGCTCGAGGGAAATGGGACAGCGGGAGATAAGATCTCAGAAGGGTTTTGCAAGATGCTATCGGTGAAGGGACGAAAAGATCAGACGACGTTAGCGCGCGGCGGAGCGATAGTCCCTTTAGGGGAGAGATACTGAGCGAGGGGCGCATAAAGGATTTTGCCTTACCTCTCTGGTGGATTTGGTTTCATCTATGTTTAGCGGAGCTGGATTTGGACCATTTGTGCCGCCACTGGTACCATATCTCCGAGCTATCGTCGAGAAGAGGGGCGGGGTGTAGAGGCGCTTTTTATGGCAATTCGAGACGGATGCTTTTTCGTCCTGCTAAAGAGTTCAAGCTGTCGGTCGATGCATGGATTGAAACGTTTCGGAATGCAAAAAGGCATCGAAGGGAACGTCGGGTGTAGTGATTCCGGGGAACCAGAGCGCGTACTGCGTGGTGCACTTGAAAAGAGGGACTCGAGTTGACGCAAGATTCGTTCCGGGGAGTTGGCGCGGTGGCGCAGGCTGTGGGTGTAGAAGAGCTGCACGTTGCCAGTTAGTACGATTATAGTTTTGTTATAATCGGGAACGACGCTACGGGAGAAAAAGTGGATGGTAAAAAGAGTTGGGCGCGGTTGGTGTCGAGTATAAATTTGCGTTGTGTCAGCAAAATAAAGTGATTCTGTTATGAATAAAAGATACACTTCGTTTTTGCTCATTTTCAAATTGTTGCATCGTTCTGATTCCGTTTTATAATTTGACCGCGGCGAGATAACCTAGAGCATTTTTAATTTTTCTAGCGATAGTCTGCGCATCGTTTTATGAAATAATTTGTGGTTTGCGCTGTCATGGTGCCGCTGAAAGGCGGTGAAAAGGGAAGCAGGTGTGAGGTCCTGCGCAAGCCCGTTGCTGTGAGTCTCCGTAAAGAAGGGGAGCTAGGTGCCACTGAGGAAGTAGAATATGCGAAACCTTGGGAAGGCGGCAGCCCTTGATGAGGCGAGCCAGAAGACCTGCCATGATGTGTTGGCGTGCTGCACGCTCCCCGCGGATTGGGAGGAGGCGCAAGAAATTGATTCTCAGGCTGCGCGCTGTTGGCGTGCAGTCCTTCTTCGGTTTCTTCATCTATCCGCCTGCGTGTGGTGTTGGTTTAAGAGTTTAACAGCACCGCTTGCTTGGTGCATAAATTTTTGAGCTATGCGGATGGTACATTGTTTCTTCGTTTCGCTAGTTTTGTTCTTGAGGGATTAGCGTGTGTCGCTGCGGTGGCACAAGGTCAAGCTGCCTACTGGTGTTCTGAAGGAATTTCTCAGATGATTGTGGTAGTATCATACATTGATGCGTAGGGGAGGCTGCACGAGGATGTGCTGAAAAATGTATACAATGCGAACAAGACATTAGGAATTACGCTACAGTACGCTACGTTTTGCAATGGGAAAGTTTACGCGGTGTGTAAACAGAAATATAAAGGACAGAATAATCGGTTGGTGCGAATGGATCCAGGGCTCTTGGGCGATAGAGTGCATGGGGAGTGGGACAGTGTTTGACGAGATGGATAACGAGAATCGCACCTTTCATTTTTAGCTGTGAAGTGATAGTGTAGGGTTATCTGTCGAGTTCAGATGCTAAACTTTTATAGAGTGAGGCTAAACGATTTGTCCATGAGCTTAGTGCGAGGATAGGCTGGTTGGGTCTGGAAGGGCGTGAGGTGGGAACAATGGTTCTTTATCGTGGGAAAAATCGTGGTTGAGGTTTACGAGTAGAAGCAGGGGTTATAGCACTGATGTATGTAGGGCATGAACTGTGGGTGTTGAATGTTGAAAATGGCGAGGTGATTGGAAAGTTTTCAGCACAGGGGCTATTCAATCAGGTAGTGACACGTGATGGGCGTTTGCTAGCGGTTCGTGTGCAAAGGGTACGGTGGACGGTGCGAAGCGTTACGAGCTGGTGCAGCTTGATATAAATAACGTTGGTGCGGAGCCTGTAGTGCTGCTGCCGTTGGATGCTAACATTCGATGACCGCGGATTTTCAAACTGCAAACGTATAGCTGGTCGCAGGGTTATGTTTTTGCAAGCACGAGAGAAAATAAATTGTACTGGAATGTGGAGAGCGGTTCATGGGATATGCATAAAATCGCGATGCTGGATTTAGATAATTCTCCGCTTACCCTACTCTAGTTTATAGTGGGAAAGATAGAATTTTATGGCATTCCAGGAGAATCCACATGATGGGTCGCTATGGGTGAATTTAATGGTACGTCACGGACGAGTATGACCAATTGGTGCGTCTTGTAAGAGGCGAAGCTGAGAATTACGAGGTCGAGTCTAGATACAAAAATGAATGGTAGCTACAATTTCTCCAGCTGCCCTTTCTTTGAAGATCGACCCTTGCGCGCAGCTTAAGAGTGAGATCACTACTAGTTCAGTACTGGCGGGACAGTGGATTTGTGCGATTATGTCGAAGATGTTGATGGCTTCGCAGCTAGCGTGCTATTTAGCAATCCAGGGGTTGTGGCTTCAAAAACGTGGGAAGTGAAAAATAGAGGATGGGCATCTTCTCCATGTAGTGACTTGTGGTGGCGGAACTACAACGCTCTTTGTAGATGCGTGGTCGTCAGGAAAGAGCAAAAGATTGCGCTGAAACTGGCTGGAAGGGTTCGGACGGGAGGACTAGTATCGAAGCTGAGAGATGGGGAAGACAGAATGTGCCATTTCTTTCCTGGTTTCGGTGACGATACGTGTATTAACGTTATCGCACTTTCGCTTAAGGATGTAGAGCTGAATGGAAAAAGGAGAGATAACAAAGGCTGAGGTCGATAGAAGGTTGTTGTATGATGAAAAGATGTGAAATTCGAGGTCGATGGCGTTTAATCCCGACAAAGGACTTTACGTTCGGATCGATGTGAAGGCGCGTGTCCTATAAATTACGGTGGCTGCGAATGGAAAAAGAGCAAATTGAAGCGGAGTGGGGGATGGGGCTACTTTACGTGACGGTGGTACTCACAGAGGTGCGGTCTGTGATGGATACGTGGTGAACAAAAGAAGAAATTTTTCGAGATGAGAGGAGGAAGATAACAGCTTCTAGAGAATTCTTTTTGTTGGTTTTGACAAAGAAAGGGCGCGGCGGTGTGACGTTGAAGTTTCGAAATTTCTGGTGAAGCAGAACCCTACGCCCCAAAGATTCAGCTGAATCGAATTTTTCTCGAATCGTTAGCCGATGGTGATTATGAGTGGTCTCTGTGTGCCAACCGCAGCAGTGATTATAAAACGTCGAATTTTGACGATAACACTTGGGAGTTGTTCAGCGGTGCGTATATTGTACCTGGAAGAAAAATGGGTTCACCGCTTCGGCGTATGCTACGACAGAACCTGTAGTGTCTGGGTTAAAGAATATAAGGTGCAGGGGTGAGTTGCATCAGCCAGAAAAAGAAGGATGCAACGAGATAGAATTCCAACCCAATGGGGACGTTACTGTCTCAGCTGTATTCCAGAAGGCTCCAGGTGATGCACGATTTGACGTTAGCCCGCATGGGTGAGGGAATTTGACGGTTAAACGGATGGGAAGGAGTTGCCTAATGGTGCAGTGTGCGCAAAGGAGAAGCCTTGACGATTACCGCCATTGCGGAGAATGGTCTTGCGTTGAAATCGCTGACAGTGAATGGAGCTCCATTCGGGGCGGGAAAAACATTCTGCAGTGGGCGATGGGAATGTAAAGATTGATGTAGTGTTTGCGAAAACCCTATAAGTTAACGTGATTGCAGGTGGGTGAGGGTTCGTTGGGTAGTACGCGGTGCTAATAAACTATCGGGTGAAGCAAATCTATTTGAGGGTGATGCGCTAACCATTACGGCGATGCAAGGAGAGGCTATGCCTTTGGAACGCTGACAGTGAATGGAGCTCCATTCGGGCAGGAAAACATTCACAGTGAGCGATGGGAATGTAAAGATTGATGTAGTGTTTGCGAAACTCTATAAGTTAACGGTGGTGCAGGTGGGTGAGGTTCGTTGGGAGTAGTGCGCGGTGCTGAAACTATCGGGTGAAGCGAATCTATTTGAGGGTGATGTGCTAACCATTACGGCGATGCAAGGAGAGGGCTATGCCTTGGGAACGCTGACAGTGAATGGAGTATCATTAGAGATGGAAAAACGTTTACGGTTGGCAAAGAGGATGTGAAAGTGGTGGTAGATTTTGTGAAGGCTCAGAGCGCATTTGTGGAGAGCCAAATGCTCGCTTCTGTGGAGGCACTGCCAAATCCGTGCAGCGATATGCTAACGCTACGCGGCGTTGCGTCAGTAACGGAATGGGCGATATTCACGACGCAAGGACGGCTGGTGGCAGGCGGTGTTGGGAATGGCAACGATGTAATAGAGATTGCTACGGCCCATTTGGCAGCGGGAGTATACTGCGTGCGGTTAGTGGCTAGTGATGGGGAGAAGAGCATGGTTGTAGTGAAGAAGTAGTCTAAAAAGGAAGACTTTATAGATGTATTGTGCGGGAAGGGGGCTCAGAACGCATGTATCGTCGAGTCCCTCTAATTCCCTTTTTCGGAGTGTGTAGAGATTTTTGACCTACCCTGCGTTGTTGCAGGTTTTGATGGTTATACATCATTATTGTCGACTTTATAATGAGAAAGATATATACGGCTCTATTTGTACTCTTAACCTACTAGTTGGGTTGGGGCGTGGCTATGCGGTTTCATGCGGAGGGTGTCAGAAAACATTTAATGTTAGACAGGAAGGGAAGCCTGTGATGATTGGAAACCGCATTGGTTGCGAATAATCAGGGATTCGCTAGAAAAACGAACCTATGTGGAGGTGGATAGTACGTTTCGGCATGGGATTGAAGGAACGGAGAGTCACCTTCATCTGAGTGTTACAAGCGATAGGGGGCGATATTGATACATCGCTTAACATTGAGGGCGATGCGGAGTGGTTGAGGCTGCATAAAGGAGATAATTACACCGCAACGATTGGAGGGGCAACGCTCAAACGGTTAAATATGCTTTCCGTTGCTGATGCATTACGTTTTTCTGGGTGCAGATTAAAGATTACGGAGGGATTGGGGACTTAAAAACGATTAACATTCGTAGCATGGGGAGTGAGCATGTGGGGTGTACTATGATGGCTTGCAGCTCGGCAATGCGCAGAGATGGGCAGGTGGATCTCGGGAAGTACTCAATGGACAACGTGGAGGTGATATCGCTGTATAATGGGCAGAAAAGCGAGTATCTTTCAGGGGCGAGAAGATTTTTGGAGCGGCGGGTACTATATATATCGGGACTCTCGGAGACCTCATTTTGAAAAGGGAAATCAACTAATTTCCAGGGTAGGGTGCCAAGGTCGGATCTTCGGTCTTCTAAACTTCTCAACGCTTGTTGAACACAAATTGGGTAGTCGCATAAGTGCTTCAATGAACGTCAGAGTGGACGCACGCCCACGGACACTACAGATTCCGTTATAAGCGTCATGTAATATAGATTGGTCGATAGCCTATGATACGACTGCAATTCGTCAAAATAGTGATGTGAACGCTATAAGGGTTGAGGGAGGCGTTTATGAGGGTATTACCGGGAGGAACTGGAAGGTTCGGTTGTACCATTACTCGTCGGAACGAGGACTGCTAGGTGCTATCGTTAATAACGTGTGGAGAAGGGGTGAGCGTATGTGGGATCGCAACAGTTTCATTCAGAGATTTATTCGCAGCGATGTTACCGGCTGGTATAGGGGTGCGAGCAGGCGTAAGTATGCTTGCGACTTTTTGCACTACGTAAATAAGGACCAGCGTATGTTGCGGGTGGATGATGAGCTATCGTCGCAGCAGAGGCGTATGGATGCAGTGGCTAGTTTATTTGTCCCTTTCCGAGTGGTGGGAGTTGTCGCTTTCGTATGATTTTCAGTGGAATACGTTGGTAAATCGTAACAGGGCGACGGTTACCAATGTATGATTTTCCCTTTCCAACGAGGTATAGCAACTATGTGTCGGCGTGCACCGCATTTTGAAAAATGGGGGTGAAAGCTTCAGGCTAGCGTGTTAGGCGTGTTTGTGCTTAATCGAGTGAAGCAGTACTTTCAGCCGGCGGATCGGTTGGATTGGGACGCCTGCTGTCTTTCTTTCCTATATGCCCTGGGGGCCAGTTGGGCTTGAGTCTTCGCGCCTGGAAGCATTCGTTGCGGATGCCAACGTTCAACGACTTATACTACACTGAAATCGAGAATACGCGACTTGAGCCAGAGTATGTCCAACAGTACGATGTGGAATAGATTGAGAAAGGAATGGGGCGCGGTGTAGTTCGGAGGTTACGTTTACCACTGATGCCTACTACAATGAAGTGACAAAACAAAATCGTTGCCCTACCCTAAGTACAAACAATTCCGTTGGACGATGATTAATCTCGGTTTTGTGAAAATTAAAGGAATCGATGCGATAGGGAGATAGCGGTGGTACGTGGGACGTGCTAACATTCATGGGGAAGTTGCAATATACATTTCAGGACGGCGCGATTGGACTAACCCGAAGGATGCCTTCTATGGGCATCAAATACCGTACATCGCATGGCATGAGTGGATCGGCGATATTTGGCGCATCATGGAGAGCGTGGAGCTTGAACTATAGCTTTATATACGTTGAGAACGCTGTAATCAGCAGGAAAATATCATTTACAACTATACGCAGCCGTGGTACACGCACGTCTTTCGTTAGTCTGGGATGGTAGGATTAAGCGGGTGAGACCCGCCTGATGGTTGAGGTGTGTAATCTGTTGGGGCAGGATTACGACGTTATCCTCAATTACCCAATGCCAAAAACGAACTTTAGAATATCTGTCAATGCTACGTTTTTAAATTTTTTTACAACGAGTTTTATCGCAGCGTTAGTAATCGTTCTAACGCTTGCTGAGGGGTGTCGTAAGGACGAACTGATAGTCCTTTCTCAAACTACCCAACTTCCTGAGATCAAGATCTTAAGCTGAGTTACGATTGGCGCAACGCTACGAGGGAATGGGAAGGGATGTATTTGCTCAACGAGGGTAATATGGGTAGTAACAAGTCGACGCTCGACTATCTCGATTTTGCGACCAATAGGTACCATAGGAATATCTACGCTGAGATGAACCCGACAAAGTGGTGAAAGAGCTTGGAGATGTGGGGAACGATATCAAGATATACGGGAATAGGGTTTACGCGGTTATCAATTGCTCCCACAAGGTGGAGGTCTTAGATTTGCATACTGGGAAGCGACTGGGCAAAGGGTGGATATCAGCAATTGCCGCTATATTGCCTTCAAGGGCAGTGAGAACTTATGTTACCTCGTACGTGGGAGCGTGTCGTTGGACTGCCCGTTAAGCACGCAGGGCGAGATTGTCGCCTTTGATACACGCACCCTCGCGATTGAGTGCGCGTCTCTATAGGGGCGTCAACCTGATGAGCTTGTGATTGTAGGCGACCGGATATACGCGGCAAATTCAGGTGGTTATACACCGCCAAATTATGATAATACCGTGTCTGAGGTACGAATCTTGAAAGTGATGGTTCCATGGTCGAGTGCGACGGATACCTGTGGACATCAATCTGTTCCATGTATTCGCCACGACCGCTTCGATACGCCCTGTGGGTCGCATCACAGGGGACTACTACGAGCATCCATCACGAATCTTTGTGCTGGAACGAAACCCCAAGAATGGCGGGTTGTACAGAAGTGACTGATACAATCAAAAGGTATCCTGCCTTAACATTTGCATCCATGAGGGATATTCTCTATTTCTATTCGGTGGATTGGAGCTATTTAACTAATTCTAACACAATAACGTATGGTCGTGTGGATATGAAGACTAAGAGGGTGATACCGGGCAATTTCATTACTGATGGTACGGCTGCGGACATAGTGATTCCATATGGTATCGCGGGTGCATCCTGACGGGATTCATTTTTATCACGGATGCGAAGAACTACGTGTCGAGCGGTGATTTACGGTGCTACTCTCCTGAAGGGAAGTTACTATGGAAGGTAAAAGCAGGAGATATCCCGGCGCATATGGCGTTTGTGCCGGTATAGAAAGGGACTAGGACTATGAAGAGAACATTGATATGCGCAGTGCTAGTGGCAGTGCTGTTGTTGGTAGAGTTGCTACAAAGCCCATGTTTGACGTGGAGCGACGTGACGGAGGGAGCAGCTAAATCCGCGCAAGAGCTTTGAAGAGGAATCCAGCAAAAAGCCAAGAACCGATGGTAATCCCTTTATTGATAGAGTGGTGGTGTACTGCCCGCGCCCGGGCAATTCGTTAATACGCTGCCGCTTATCAAGGAGGAGATCAGATGGATTCGGTGCTAAAGCGCTGCACAGAGTGTTTAGCGAACGATGCGCGCACGCTGGTGCATCTCGGTGGTTTTGGAGGGTATATCTCTTCGCGTTTGACCATCGCGTGCGAAATCGGGAGGACGGGATTTTTGCTGATCCATGGTAATGCATTTCGAGCTGAGCGGAATATGTCGAGAGGTAATAGTGAACCTGGAGCGGTGATGGTGATGGTCGATGAGAATGGCAACGGTCTACCAGACGATGGGGTGTGGTATGAATTGAAGGGGCAGGGTACGACCTGCCAGAGACCGTTAAGGGTTACAAAAGTACCTACTACCGCCCTGATCCGAATAAGAAGGCAACCAAAGCACCGGTGCAAAGAGGGACATCCGGATTACGTGGTGAGACGATTCTTATATTAGGTGGACTGACAATTTAGGTGGCTCTGGGTACATCGAAAAATATATATCATGACCAATCCTACTGGTAGCTCAATCGTTTGAATGAGGAGACGTTAAGTTTTACGAGGGAACCCTTTGCTTACGAACGTGGCGATTGACGAATCTGGGGTCGGGAGGTACTGGACCTATCGGATTTGGGAGTATGGGTATGTGGACAATCTTCCTAACGATGAGGAGAAGGGGTTTGATATTTCTTGGGCTATAGATGGGGAGGGGCATCCTGTGGAACTCGATGGAATAGATTTTTATTACGCGTCTATTGCTGTGCCAATGTGCAGGCAGGGTGGATCGGGGAGTTGTCTACAGAAATCGCTACCGCCTGGGATTTGAACCTCCTTGATGAAGCGAAGCTCCCGCGCAAAAAGGCTCTCTAAGGGCGAAAAAAGTTGGGCGACTTGTTGGGGCGTGCCGTTCGGGTCGTGGTGAAATTCCCATTCTCGCTGCCGCGTCGTTTATTCATTTGCAGCGGCGGAAATCTTTTCAATTCTGTTCTGCGCGGGCATGGGCGGTGGGGTGATGGGATGGATGCGAGGACGTTAATCTACAGATTCTCTTGGCGGTGTCGTTTGGGTACGACTGTATCCTTGGTATGGTTCTCCGGAACCCTGCTGAGGTAGGCGAGGTGAGCGTCTCGCAGCCGTCCACGATGCGCTGTGGACCTCGAATATTTTTTGTACCTGTATTTGGTTGAAAGCTTATTAGCCTTTTTGCCGCACACTGCTACGGGTGCAGCTTTTTTATAGTTGTCGAGCCTTGGTGCGTTTCTTAGAAGCGTTCCTCGATTTAGTTTGTTGATCAGTTAGGGTTTGAAGGCAAAATGCAGAGGAATCTTACTTTTCGTCCCTCCTATCCTTCTTCCCTGTCGGGGGTTGATTGCTACGTTCTGCTAAAAGTATTCTTGGCGGAATGGGTGCGAGGGGGCTGTTACCCTGAAGCTCGCGTTTCATGTGAAATTGTGGTTAAGAGGAGCTGTTAGGTTTTAACCGTTATGCTGAAAAATGCGGAAAGTAGTAACTTTGCGCATGTGTGATAACGGGGCGAGGGGGATATTAAAACTGAGGGGGTATAACACGATGCAGATTACAAAAACGTTGCTTTCTAATCGCTATTTTTGGGACTTGCGCTAGTGCAAAAGCTCGATGAGTACAGGGGTTATGGAATTTATGGAAAAACGTATAGCTTTGAGCAGATTCGTGAGGATGGGGGAGCGTGACGCACAGTTTTACGTTTAAAAATACGGGGAATGCAGTGGTGATAAAAGCAAGTCAGCTCTTCGTGTGGATGCACTGTGTCCGATTGGTCGAAGGACACCGTGCTGCCGGGCAAAGAGGGTTTTATGGTAAATACGTTTAACCCGATGGGGCGTCCGGGTAACTTCAGTAAATCGCTTACTGTGGTTTCGAATGCGGGCCGGGCGTGGTCTCTCTACTTGACGAGGAACGTAATTCCAAAGGGCGAAGTAAGCAGGAGCAATATCCTTACCACATGGGGCAAAATTTGGGCGAGCCGTTTCATTCCTGTCGCTTCCTCGCGTCATTGCATGATGGGACGACTGAGGTACGCTTGGTCTCTATAACAGCAGGAGTAAAGCTGAGGAGGTGAAGTTTGTGATGATTCACAAGAGCGTGATGCTATCGGAAAACAGCAACACGCTCGAGCCCAGTGAGGCGTCTGCTGCGCGTTGTGGTGGATGGGAGCAAGGTGCAGCAGTGGGGATACTACGACTCGAGAAGTTCGTGTACGAAGTGCAGAATGAGAAGTATCCGGTGGAGCTGGGTTTTAATCGCGACGAAAAACTTTGCAGGGTGGAGCAGGCAGGAGAGGAGTAATGCTCCGGTTGCTACAGGTGGAAACAGAAAGATCGATTTCGGTCCGTACACACGGCGACGTGTTGAGAGGAAGTTTTGAAATGAGAAACGACGGAAGAGGGAGTGCTGTGACATCCGACGCGTGCAGTCTAACTGTAGCTGTGTGGCGGTTGAAGTCGGAAAGGAAAAGCTCAAGCCGAATGCGCGAACGAAGGTTTCGGTTGCGTTTAATACTGAGGGGTATCGCGGCGAGCAGATTAAGGATATATCGTTGATTACGAGATGATCGCAGCAGGCGCTACGTGCGGTTGCGCTTGTCGCGGACGGACGTACGCTAGACGCTATGGGCGTGTTGTAAACATACACAATGGGTGAAATGGATGTGCTACTGGGTTGAGAATGTAAGCAAGTGCTATCGAGGAGCATTGCGCGCTGCGGAGCAATATCGTTTGAGTGTTCCAGAGAGACCGGTGTATGGGCTGTTAGGACCTAATGGCGCGGGGAAAACTACGCTCATACGTGTGCTTAATCAGATTGTAGAGTGCGACACGGGTGAGGTGTATTTACTGGGGTGAGCCGTTGCGGCAGGGCAGCGTAAAGCTCATCGGTTATATGCCTGAGGGCAGGGTTTATATATCGTAAAATGCGGGTCAGCGAGCGGGTACTCTACCTGGCGCGACTGCGTGGGAATGATCGCGTGCCGACGCAATGGGGAGTTAAAGGATTGGTTTGAACGCTTCGACATCGCGGGCTGGTGGGGAAAAAGGTTGAGGAACTATCGAAGGGAATGGCGCAAAAGGTGCAATTCATTGCAACGGTGCTGCATCGTCCCCGCTCTTGATATTTGATGAACCTTTTTGGTAGCTTTGATCCCATCAATGCAGACATGATGGTAAGGAGATACTGCGACTTCGCGATGAGGGGGCAACCGTGCTATTTTTCAACGCACGATATGGAATCTGTGGAGGAGATGTGCGATTGCATAACGCTGATCGATAAGTCGGTTAATATCCTGGCGAGGGTTCCATCGCTGAGGTGAGGCGCGGTACTCTCTCTCCCGTCTTTCGACCTGCACTACAAGGGAGATGCGCAGAGGTGCTCGAATGCGTGCCTAGGGGTGGAAAAATAACGCCCGGGAGCCAGGGTTGCAGGGTGCGCCACGGCAATATTGGAGCAGGAGGATTCCGCGGTTGATCGGCGTCCGTTGCTGGTCGCGTTGGCGCAAGTTGCTGAAGTGGAGCGTTTCGCTGAAGCAATCGGTCAGGATGAAGGACATATTTATTCGAGCGGTGGCAGCGCATAGCCCGCTGCGGAATCAAAAAGCTGTGGAGGGTAAGGGATGAGAAATGTGTGGCTGGTAATGTTGCGTGAAATAGGCGTGCGGGTAAGACGGGAGGCATTTATTGTTAGCACCGTCTTGGCGCCTATCTCTCTTCGCTGCCTTAATGTTGCTTCCTGCTTTCTTGATGTATTTAGATTCAGGTGCGCATTATGCGGTGGGAATCGTTGATCGCAGCGACAGTTTGGGATCAGTTCATTGAGAATCGTGAGAATATGGGGGTTTGTTCGGTTGAAAGATTGCGCCCTAAAGATTTCCGAGGCGGTTGTGCGTGATTCATCGCTGAGGTGCGCTTGCTGTAATCGATTCTGGGATCTTGAGCGGATCGAGGGGCGTAACGATACATGCTGAAAAACCCCTTCGGTGGAAGGTGAAAACATCGATTGCTGCGGCGGTGAATGATGCTTTAGAGCGTATAAAATGGGCGCTATAGCGTCATACCCCAACGATTCTATCATGAGGGATGTGGCTTATAAGGCAGAGATTAGCACCGTGGTGTGGGCGCTGCAGGAGAAAGAGAGGCTAGTAGCACCGAGCTCAGTGGCAGCCATAGGGTACGTTTTGGGATTTGTAATCTATTTTCTAATATCTCGCATCTGGAAATATGGTCATGAGCAGGGGTGATGGAGGAGAAAAGCACTCGTATCGTTGAGGTGTTGCTCTCCTCGGTGCAGAAGTGTCGATACGATGTTCAGCAAAATCTTGGGCGTAAAGGTAGTGATGGTAATCCAGCTCTTGCTCTGGGGGTGCTTACGCTCTTTTTCTAGTGTGGCTGTGCAGTTCCTCCCCTCGGTCAGCGCGTCAGGGGATGGCGAACATGCTTCCGATATAAATGAGTACGTATGGCGTGATGGGTGATATGCAATCGATGCTGACGGTGGTCGAGGGTTTCCGCTCGGTGCTATCAATCTGGGCGCAGTGCTTCTGAGCTTTTTGCTATTCGCCCTACTCGGCTATCTGCTTTTATGCAGTATATTTGCGCGTGTCGGATCGACGGTTGAAGATCGAGAATGATGCGGGACAGTTGATGTTGCCGATAACCGTACTGCTAGCTCATCGCGTTGCTGGGATTAATTATGGTCGTAGAAGTCTCCGGATGGCAGTGTCGGCTTTTGGCTTTCTATGATTCCGCTCACATCGCCCGTGATTATGCCGGTGCGGGTGGCTGCAGGGCACCGCTGTGGGAGGTTCTGCTGTCTGCCCTATTTCTCGTAGTGACCATGGTGGTGGTGCTGTGACTTGCGGGCGCGTATATATGGGCAGGGAATCCTGCGTTTTGGCAGGAAGCACTCTTGAGAGGAAATGCTGAAGTGGATATGGGAGATGAAACGTGAGCCATCCGCCGCGTAGCCTAGAATGCAAGAAAAGACAGGATAGGTAGGGTTAAAGTTTTTAAAAGGGTGGGGCAGTGGGTGCTGCTGGCGCTATTACAGTCTTGGCTTTATCTAGCTGTAAAGGGGACCTACAAGGGGTATTCTTTAATTCATGCCTGATACCATTGATCGGCTTTGGGGCATTCTTCCACGCGTCAATTGTGATTTTTGCTAGCCGATATCGTTCTGCAATTTTTACTCTAATTTGTAGGCATTGGGGATTAATCGTCGATGCGATCCTATTTTGTGTTAGTGCATGGCTGCGAGACTCCGGTTTCTTTATGACCCTCTTGCTGTTTATTTTTCCTACGATAGTCATTTTACTGCTGCATTTCGTCTACTCGAGACAGGCGGGGAAGGGTAGTGTGCTAACAAGGCAGCAGCAAGGACTTTAAGCGCAGTAAGATTGGGTTAAAGGTCCATGCAGGATCAATCATTAAAGCGTTCTTATATGAGTTGTGTCTTGTCCGTGCTAATTTGCTACCTTTGCGCCGCGTTTGAGTCTTACCATGGAACGTGTAGTTGCGAAAAATAGGAAGGCATCGTTTCAGTACGAGTTACTGGAGAAGTATGTGGCGGGGATAGTACTGTCGGGCACGGAGATTAAGTCTCTACGGCAGGGCATGCCTCCTGGTCGATTCCTGTGCTCCTATTCTTGCGTGACGAGGCTGTGGGTTCGTGGCATGCATATTCCAGGTATGCCTGCGCACCTATCTTAACCACGTGCCTAAGCGTGATCGGAATTGCTCTTAATCGTAAAGAGCTTACGAAGCTCCAAAAGAGTATCAAGGCTAAGGGCTATACTATCGTTCCGTTGACGCTTTTTATTAGTGAGCGAGGCTACGCGAAGTTGCGTATCGCGCTCGCGCGTGGAAAGCAGGTACGATAAGCGGGAGGCTATTAAGGAGCGCGATGCCAACGCGCGAGTTGCAGCGTGCCAAGCAGCATCGCTACAAGTGAGTAGCGATTAAATCAACACCATTCTAATCTTTGTAACTGTGCGGCAGCCGGTTATGTCAGAAGCAGCTTTGCGGCGCGCTTACGACGGCAAGGGTAAAGGGGAAAAGGTGGGGTTGGTCTCACGATGGGCGCTTTACACGATGGGCATGTCTCGCTGGTTAGCAGGCGCGCACGAAAACAATCTTGTGGTGGTGGTGATTTTGTAAAGCCCTACCCAGTTTAACGACCCTCAGGACTTCAAGACGTATCCTAGAGACGTTGTCGTCGGATATTGAGAGGTTGGCTGGCTTTTTCCAATGTCCTACTTTTTCGTCCCCACCGTGCAGGAAATGTATCCTGGGGATGAGGTTGAGCAGCGGTTTGACATCGCTCCTCTGGACTCTGTGATGGAGGCGCGAGGCAGGTCCCACGCATGTTTATGGGGTTGTGCAGATTGTGAGCCGTCTTTTTCAGCCTGGTACGCCCTGATAAGTACTATTTCAGTGAGAAAGGATTACCAGCAGCTACAGATTGTGCGGCGTATAGCGCAGCAGCAGGGTTTGGGGGTGGAGGTTGTCGGCTGCCCCATCGTGCGTGAGTGAGATGGGATTGGTATCGAGACTCCCCGCAATGCCCTTCTCTCTCCTGCCGGGCGTGCGGCAGCGCTCGAAATTCATCAATTCCTGCTGGAGTCGCGTGGGCGTATCGCTGCCCATGGGAGTGGAGGCTACCTGAGAATGGTGGTTGCGAAAATCAATGGCGTGGATGGGCTGCGGTCGAATACTATGAGATCGCGGATTCGCAGACGCTGCAACCGGTGACGGATTACAGGTAGGGACGGACCATGGGCTTTTAATCGCGTACGCGTCGGGCGGGTTCGTCTCATTGACAATATTGAGTGTGATGGCGGCGAGTTTCGATACTGCCTGTTAACACGTGGACACGGATGCAGATACAGGTGCTTAAATCGAAAATTCACCGCGTTAGGGTGACGCAAGCTGAAGCTTGATTATATTGGGAGCATCACCATTGATTGCAACTCTTATAGCTGCCGCAAACATTATACCAGGGAACGTGTGCACATCGTGAATGTTAATAGCGGGGCGAGGTTTGACACGTACACAGTGCGGGTGAACCCAATAGCGGAGTCATCTGTCTCAGTAATGGTCCAGCTGGCGCGGATGTGCCTGCGTAGGGTGATGTTGTTATTATCATGTCGTACGCATTGTTCGAGTTCGAGGAGGCGAAGCGTTTTCGTCCAACCGTCATTTTTCCCCGACACGTCGACAAATCGATTGGTTTAAATGGTGGCTCGTTGCGCCTGCAGCAACCCCTGCGGATGCCTGAGAGGGCGAAGGGATGGGTAAAGGTGAGCGAGGCAGGGACAGTGGCTGTCTGCAGGGTAGGTCTGCGCTGCGGTAGTGATTTTGCCAGCGCGGGTTTAGCGATAGATGGCTTTGCGACTCTGAGTAGCCCTTGTCGTGCTCTAGGCGGGAGCGAGATGCGGGAGCGTATGTGAGCGTGGTAGGTGGCTTGGAGGGTCGCCATGGATTTTCCCCGCGTAATCGATGCGATCGACATTCTTCGCGCCTCCGTGCTCGCCATGCAGATGGATAGTCGATGCCTTACCGGTGCGACCGGTACCTGCTTCTTGTTGATGGCAATTGCTTCAATACCGATGGCGGGTTGCCTTATAGGACCATTGTGCATGGCGATGCGCTCTATGCTAGCATTGCGGCTGCTTCGATTCTGGTAAGACCCATCGCGATGAGCTGATGGAAACTCTTGACAGGGAATATCCGGACTACGGATGGGCGCAGAATAAAAGGCTGCAACGGAAAAATCATCGCTGCGCGCTGCGTCGGTTGGGGATTACGCCCTAGCACTAGTTTGAGCTTTTAAGGCTAAGTGTCTTCTTATACTGATCGCGACAGCTTTTATTCTTCGCGCGGGGCGTATCCGCTTCTGGGGAATAGCGCGTCCGATTTGCGTTTGCAGCTGATAACCAGCGAGATACAAATTGCTGCGACGCTGTGGGGGCTGCTTAAAAGCTTAGGTGTTCTCCTCGTTTCTCCGCGCTGCCGATTCATAATCAGCCTCAATTCCTAGGAAGGTTACAGGGGAGTGTCGATGGTTGTTCTTCTATAAAAAAGTTGGGCGGGAGGTTAAAAAACCTCCCGCCCAACTTCCGCAAACTACACTGCATTTGAAGTGTGTCCCTCGCGGTCTGTACGAGGACTCGAACTCGTGGTATCCCGCCGTGACAGGGCGGCGTTCTAACCAACTGAACTAACAGACCCCTTTTCTTCTGCAAAGATACGGCTAGTTATTTGAATTGCAAGGCTTCTTGGTCTCTTTCTACGCTAAAACATACTCACTGATGTTTTTATTGTATTGATTTGCAGTAATTTACTTATGTCTTAATTCCGTCTACCATTCAATTTTTGTTGCTTGTCCGGTTTAAGCATCATTATTGGACTGCGCGCTTCCATGTTCTCGTTCGAAATGGGTACTTTTCGCGACGGCAATAATTACATGGTGAGGGTATGGAAACGTTCAGGGTAAAGGTGCGTTGCGCACTACTACGGTGCTAATCGGCGGAGCCTTGACAATTTGAAGGATTATATCCCGAAGCAGGATGTCTTTATCATTTCGGATAAAGTCAGGTATACCCCATGTTGCGCGATAAACGCCGCAATTCCCAGTTTTTCAGGTCTATCCGGGATTACAGCAAGAGCCTGAGGGTGGCAACGGTATCTACCGTTGGCTGCAAGATAATTATGCGGACCGCTCGGCGTTTCTGCTGGGCGTGGGGAGAGCGTTGTGTCCGGATCTTCGGGGTTTGTGGCTGCCACCTACTGCGGGGCATCAATTTCGGTCTCGTGTCCACTACGCTCCTCGGGCAAATCGATGCGAGCATTGGTGGGAAGAACGCCATTAATTTTGACGGCTTCAAAAAAACGTGGTGGGTATCATCTACCATCCTGAATTTATTCTATGCGATTATACGCTTCTGCATACCTTACACGGGAGGAGGTGCAGGGTGGTTTTGGCTGAGCTCATAAACCGCGCGATCGTTGCGGACGAAGAAAAAAATTTAATTGGCTTAGCAGCCGTGCCGCAGAGGTCCTAGCGCTGATCGGTCGCTGCTAGAGCCGTTGATAACGGTCGATCTCCTTGAAGCGGGGATTCGTTGAGAATGACGAATTTGAAGCGGGCGATCAAACGCTAGCGCAATTTCAGTCATACCTGAGAGCATGCCATCGAAGCGGTCACGAGGGATTCACCACGGTTTTGCCATCGCCATCGGGATGGTGTTAGCAGGCGCGTTTTGCCCATGCCAGAGGGGGTGTGGCATTGATGTGGTTGAGCGTATTGTGGACATTTTGCAGCGCTACGGTACTGCCCACGGATGCGAAGGTGCTACCCTGGGTGGTGTATGAGGCTATTGAAAAAGGATAAAAAGCGGGAACGTGGCGCCATTCGCTTCGTTTTCCCAGTTCGCATCAGGGAGGTGGTGGTTCAGCTGCGTTCGGCTCGAGGAGCTGCGTGTGACTTCGTGGAGGGCGATAAAGATGGGCGAATCAGAGCTTTATCTTAAGCGTAGAGGCTATTCGCCATGCCTTAGCGTGGGGGCAGCGCGCTTGGCTCCGCGAACTGTCAGCAGAGTGTGGGTTGCTTAAAGTCCCTCTCGCGCTGGGTCGAGCTTCAGTTTGATTTGATGCAGGGGGACGGACTATTGCGAGGCGACTGTGCGCAACGTGGTAAAGACTTTTCCTATTTCTCGCACCGATCGCTGTTTGCCATAGGCAGAAAGGAGGGGCTCGGGGCTGACGTGAGACGCAATGTTATCGGGCAGGCGGTTTGCTGCAGGGTTTGCGACGCTGTGGATATTGATTGGTTTGAGGAGGGACTATCCCCCGCTTTCCATGCCGAGATAGCGCGTCGGGGGTGAAGAGAATCCGTTCGCTTCACCCTAGCAGCCCCCTTGCTTCTCCCCAGGCACTGAGGAATCTTATTGTGCGGATGCGGAAATCCCTTTCTCGTGAAAGTTGTGATGCCGTGTCGGGTCTGGTGCAGAGCACTTGGGTGCTTTCGTGCTACGATGGGAGAAGATCGCTGTTGATTGCATCCGGGGCTGAAGGGGCGCTTCGAGGGTAAAGCGCAGCCCTTTGTGGCGTACCTGCTCCTACGATGCATCTGGGGACTTCAGGGGCGGGCAGCTTTCTTGGAAGACAGTATCGCAGGGCGTTTCGTTATTGGGGTGATGGCGATTAAAGATTGTGGTGGTCATGGGGATCACATCGCGCATAGCCGTAGCCCCTACATCTTCGCTGAGCTATTTGGGCGATGCGCGATGCGTGATGCCGTTTATTATCAGCTTTATGCTGATGGGAGCGCATCCATCCCTTTGCTATTTGATGGGCTGGGAGCTCTACGGTGCGAATGTCACTTCTCCCTGAAGGGAACGGCATTCGCTTCCGGTTAGTGGGTATCGGGTAGCGCGAAGGCTCTCGGCGCGGTGAATACGATCGTCAATCGTGACGGTGCATTGGATGGGTATAACACTGACCCCATCGGGGTCGCTCGGAGGCTCTTCGTCAGCTAGCGATTGACCCCTCGAGGAAGCGATGCTACGTTTTGGGAGCGGGGGCGCGGCGCGGCTTTGTGGTTTGTCGCCTCGTGCGGCTAGAGGGCAAAGTAAAACGCGATTGTAAATCAGTACCCATGCGCGATCGCTGGCGCTAGCTGGCAGGCTGAGCGCCAGCGCAATGCGTTCGGAGGAGCATCAGCCCCATCCTGGCGATCATGCTCTTTTCGTGTTTACCGCCGGAAGGCAATCGCCTACGATGGGACTGGAATGCCTTTAGCTGGCTATTCGATTCGGTCTACTACGCCTCACCGTTAGAGCCGGTGGCATCGGTGCATTCGCTCCCGCGCTGCGGGGCGCAGGAGTGGTTATGCTGGCGTGTAGTAGCGGCATTGAAATCTTCTTCCGGGGAGAGTCGGACTAGAAGTATAGATCCTCTCGCCCTGTCTAATTCGATCGAGTTTCTTGGCGAATGTTTTAGCGACCGCGTCATCTTCCAGCTGCTGCATTAGGGCGGATATGCGTTCGTTGCCTTTCCGTTTTAGCTCGTCCGAACCGTAGTCCTCGAGGGTATTCAGCCAGCGTAAGCAACGCATTGGGGGTACAGTAGCGTTTGATGAAGCCTGGAACTGAAAATTCCATGAAGTGTTCTGCCCAGTGCGTCCAAGGCGATAGCACGCCGTGCAGAATGACGAGGATGTAGTCGGAATCGAGCAGATGGTTAATAATCTCGGAGAGTTTCGCGGTCGTCATTGATGCGGAACTGCTCTCATCCAAATCTTGTTGTTCCTCGCGGTCTCCCGCTGAGTAGGCACCGATTTCTAGCTTTTGTACCTCCATCAATCTGAGACACCCCAAATTCCATCACCTTTTAGCGTATTCCTTCCCTCTCCCGTGCGGTGAGAATCATACTGATGTGAGGCGCGGCGAGGCGGAGCGCAGCGACCATTTTCAAAAATTGTCGTCGGCTAGAATGAATTCTGGGGATATGCGCGTCGGATGCTTCCTGGATGCGCGGGAAGGATATCGTGTGAGTCACGTTGAAGCAGGCTTCGGGTGGTTGGTATGTGCGAACGAGGCCATTGCCTCGAGCGCCAGTCATGTAGCCCTGAAAAGCGCGCCGATGCCCACATCGTCAATGCCAGCCGCCTGAGGCGATCCAGGTAGTGAGCGCCAGTTGTAGTCTGCTTTGAGGTAGGAACGGTGGAGTACTGTCGATAGACTGCTCTGGGTGGTGGGTCTCTTGGAAAAATCTGGTACGTACCGATGCCCGCTGCCGCATCGGTTCGAAAAACCCTCGACATCGAGCGGCGCGGCGTTGATATTGACTCGCCGTATCGCGCCGTTACCTACGCTGTACACCTCTCGCACCGTGTGCGCGATATGATTCGGGCGAATAGTCGCGGTGCTTTTCTCCGTACACCAGAATCAAACGTTTCTGGTAGCTGTCCTCAAAGCGCCTCCACTTCCCGGCGTAGCTGCGCGTCGGAGAGGGTGGTGCGCAACATCTCTTTGTTCCCCGCGTTGAACCCGCAGTATGCGCGCCGTGATGCATTTGTTGCCGATGTATAGCGGGGCGAAGAGGACTATGCGGTTGCCGTAGATGCGCCGTTTCAAATCGCGCGCACCCTCAAGAATCATTGATCGGTCGGGTGATGAGGTTTGCAGTAGGGAGGCGGTCTCTGACAAATTGAGCCTCTCTTTGCTCAACGATTTCGCCACGATTTCGTGGATCGGCGTCGGTGAGGTATCCGCGTGGCGTAGTACCGTCTCGTCCGCGTCGATGAAAAGGTTGCATTGGGGTATCCTCAATGCGCGATAGCGTTGAGGGCGTAAATTTCATAGCGTGCGATTCTGATGCGTGGGGTGATTTTAAGTTTTTCCGATGTCAAAACGCAGAGTTTCCGATTTTGTTGCCCTTGCCTCCTGCAATTCGGTTCGGATTAATTTGGAGATGCGCGATGAAGGGGAGCGTCGCGGGTTGCACCCTGCACGTGCGTCCGTGGCACTGTTACAATCGCGTTTACGTGGTTTTAGGGAGTCTAGCGCGTAGAGGGTGAGGAGTTAAAAGACAGGTTCGCGGAAGCCTTCCTGACGTAAAAAGTACCAGCAGGGCGAACAGGGCGTGAGGAGTATGAGCGTGATGCCCTCTCACGGCTTACCCTGCGCCTTGCCCAGCGCCACTGCGCCCAGCACGAGGCGCGCGCGAGCAGCGTAAATCCAAGATCCCAGTCGGGAGAGTCGTAGGCTGGGGCAGAGTACTGTGGCTACGATGCCGAGAATCAGGAGAAGGTTGGCGATGGTGGAATTCATGAGGTTAGAAATGCGGTGCATGGTTTGTTTGTGCAGGGCGAGGTAGACCGAGGGCTGTGGTACTCGGGGAGAGCCGCGATAGCATAAGCCCAATCAATCCGATGGCGTTTGGCGCTGCCGAATTTTTCGATGATGCTAGCGCAATTTTGGTAGTGGGGGCGCCCTGCGTCTACGGTAGCCGCCAGCGACAGGCGCTAGCACTAGCCATAGTACGTGTACTTTGGGCTTTGGGGTGTGGCGCGGGCTATATCCGTTGTCCGCGTTGCTTTCGCGCATGAGCGGGGTCATGGCGGCGAAGGCGGCGATTGAGCAGCCCGCCCCAGCGGGAATCGAGTATATGCCGAGCTGCGATTGCAGCCTGCCCATCGCGGTACTGCCATCACCAGAATGCTCGCGGTACGCAATGGTACGCATGCACTCTTTAGTGAGGGAAAGGTTCATGCGCCCTTGGCAGGGCTGATTGCCGAGGCGATTCCGCCCAGTAGGCAGGTTGATGATGCTGCTGCCAGCAGAGTGCCGATTGCCACTATGCCGAGCTTCCGCGCGTGTTGGTATGATGCCCATCATCAGCTCGGGGAGGCGCGCCGATGAGGCGAGGGGCAGGTAGACCATCCAGGAGTCGTCCCCACGCGTAGCATTCCGCTATTCTCAGGATGCTCCAAATGCAGCACGTCGAACCGAAAAATTAGCGCAACGCTAAGGGCTACGTTTACTCCTAACATGTGTTTCTCCCTCGTGGCTAGCGTTGCCAAAGGTACTATTTTTCGTAAATGTGTACCTTTGAGCCGCTGACGGCGGGGCGTAGCGTGCGCGATCGCGCGGTGCGGGGTAGTTCCCCCTCTGCCGGCGATACGTTTTGTGGGAAGGGAGTATAAGAGCTATAGATGGTATGATGGGCAATGTGAAAAAAGGGTATTACGCGGGGCAGTGCTGCTGTCGCTGCTTATGGCAGGCGCAGGGGTGCTTATGTCTGCCGGGACGATGTTGCAAGACCTCAGCACGAGGCTCGACACGCTTTTTGCCGTGTTTCGAGTGGCATCCCAGCAATGTCGATGGGGTTTCCTCTGAAAGGCTTATGGAGGGCTATCAATGGCATGATGTCGCGCCTCGATCAGTATGCTCGCTACACGTCGAAGGAGGAGGAGCGAGTTTTCGGTCTTTGAGTACGGGGGTACGCCGGTGTGGGCATGGGATCCGTCCCGCGGGGCGATCACGCGCAGGCAACGAGGTTTTCTATGAAGCGTCCCCGTGCGTTTAAAGCGGGAGTTCGGGTGGGTGACACCATTGTGGCGGTCAATGGGAGGAGCATTGAGGGTGTCCCGCTTGATTCTGTCCTAAAAGCTCCTCCGTGGCGATGCGGGGACAATGTTGAGGTGACGGTGCATCGGTATAACGTTGCGCAGCCGTTGGAATTACTTTCAGCGCAGTGATACACACCCCGAGCGTTGAGTTAAGTATGCTCCTCGATTCAACGGTAGCCTACGTGCGCTACAATGGATTTCGCACGAAGGGGCGAAGGAAATCGAAGCGGCGGTGAAGAATCTTCTCGGAGGGCAAAACGCAGTGGAATTATCCTCGACCTGGCGTAAACCCGGGTGGGCTTATCAATGAGGCGCAAAATATCTCTCCCTATTCCTGCCGCGGGATACGAAAGTTCTCGACATCAAGGGGCGCAATGAGGAGCAGGACGATGTGCGCAAAACCACGTACCCCGAGGCCTCCCTTTGTGGATGTGCCGTTGGCAATCATTGTGGGCGCGCCTCGGTATCAGCGAGCGAGGGTGGTTTCTGGGGCAATTCAGGATCTCATGTCGCGGCGTGATTATTGGGGAGCGTACCTTCAGGAAGGGGCTTGTGCAAACCTCAGTCCCATTGCCCAATCAGGGCTTTGTGCGTATAACCACACGCAGAGTACTACGCCGAGGCGGTACGGGTGCGTTTCAGTACTCGATTATGCGCACCGCGATGAGGTCGAGGCGCTATGGGGCGAGTCTGCCCGATTCGCTAATTACCGTTTCTACACGAAGGCAGGGACGTGTGGTCGCTCCAATGGGGGCAGGGTCTTCCCGGATATTGTCGTTAAGCCTGACAGCATGAACTTCTTTGTGGCGAATGTGGTCTACAGCGGAGCATTTTTGACTACGCCATGCGCTACGCGCTTCGGATACTGCGCCGGTACAGTATCAGTGCGTTGCGCTTAGGGCGGGGCGCTTGATTCGTTGCGCCTCGCGCTGAGGGAGAGCTAAGTTGCGGGAGGTAGCTCCGTTTGACCGCGCGATAAAGTCTCTAGAATTCGTGAGAATGACCCCTCGTATGGGTGCATTGTAAAGCCCCATTTCGATGCTATACGGCGCGATGCGGCTTCGAAGTTTCGATTCTCTGTTTGGAGCAATGCAGCCCCAAATACAGGAGATCCTCCAGAGAAATGAACGTTGCGGGTTTTTATCTTGGTTCAGTGGTATGAACTCCCTCTATCTGCGTAATGATGAGGCTCTAGAGACTGCCCTTCGCACGCTTCGCAGACCGTGAGGCGTGCACGAATATCTTGCAGCGGCAAGAGCCCCCGGATCGCGGGCGGAGCAGCTGGCGCAGGGAAAGCGAGGCGGGTAGGGAGAGCCGCTGCATGGAGAAGAAGCGGGTGGTGGTGATACGCCTCCGGGGGTGGATAGCGGCGTGGCGCGCATCTTTTGGTGCAGCGAGGTACGTATGTGGAGGGTATCTACATGCGCAGCTGGACCGATACCGAGGGGCTGAAGGGTTCTGCGATGCCACTTCGATCGGGACGTTGATCTGTGCGGCTATGACCTGCGCGCCGGGTGGGGATCCCTTCTCGGTGGTGGACTTGAGCGATGAGTATCGGCAGCGGGTGGTGGATTATCTCTTCGCGGATACGCGCGAGGGCGCACTCCCAACCCGGATGATGCTGTGTAATAGGGAGATAAAATTAAAGGTAGCTCGGGAGGTGGCAAGGGGCGAGGCGGCCATTTTGTTGCTACTGGGCATTGCTACGTAAGGCTATCGCTGCAGGATGGGAGTACCAGCTCCTCCGCGGGACAGCGACACGAAGGATCAGCTATTTTCTATGCCAGGTAACCCAAGAACAGCTCCATGCGCTTTTTCCCGGTCGGGGAAATGAGTAAAGAGGAGGTGCGTGCGTTGGCGAAGAGCCCTGAGGGTTACCCACTGCCGAGCGGCAGGGATAGCTATGGAATTTGCTTCGTTGGGGAGGTGAATCTCCGGCGTTTCTATCGCTGGCGGCAGGGTGCGCGTGGGGGATATTGTGGAAATACCGCGCAGCGCGTTGCCGCCCAATGGTGGCGATAGCGACGGCGCGCGCGGCGCACCCGTCTCGCCCAGTATGGGCGTTGTGGTGAAGCTGTCATCAGGGCGCGCAATTTTTACTATCGAGTAAGCGTAAAGGGAATTGGGGTGGGGGAAGGCAGAACCTCTCTTTGTGGTGAGGCATCGACACGGAACGCAATATCGTGTACGTTGCCCAGGGACAGAGCGCTATCTGATTTCACAGTGCCGTTTTTATCCCGCCATGAGGGGTGCATGGGTGCGCCCTCGCAGCGGCTAGGAATCGGCGGGGTTAGGGGCGTGCGTGTGCGTTTGCGCCATCGGCAGCCGTTGCAGGATGCCGTGATGCATGTTCGGGAGGAGGGGTGTCTGGCGTTCGGCGCCCGCAGAGGGTTACCCTGGGCAGTTCGCCGCGTGGTATGTCGGTGATGAGACCTGAGTAGGGCCGTAGAGTTCCCCATGCTGGGGATTTAGAGGATTTGTTTGTGGTGTAATGCCGACAAGGGCAGCGCGTTGATGCGCGCTCGCTTATGGCGGTTCGTTTTGATGCCTGGTTGGTAGCAAAAGGGCATCTCGTTCGCATCAAAGTTGGTTTTCTCCGAGAAAACCAGCTTTGATGCGACTTTCATCGTCTCATCTCGAGACTCTATAATCTTGCGTTGGTAGTAGCGGCTCGTAGGTTCTTGTTCCGGTTGAGGCGGCATTTTTCTCCTAACTTTGCCGCTGTATGCCAACCGCGAATGTTGTACAGAAATGAGCTCTCTCTACGAGTTGGTAGTATGGATGTACCCCGCCTCATCTGGAAAAATTTCATGCCTGCATTTGTGGGCGTGGTGGTGAGTGCGTTGTACAATATTGTTGATAGGATGCTTTTATTGGGCAGGAGGTGGGTCGCCGCGCTTGCGGGTTGAGCGCGTTTTCCCCATTATGCTGTTGCAGCAGAGCTTTCGCCATGCTCATTGGCTTGAAACCATCGGTGCGGGTATCCCTGTCGCTGGGGGAGCATAATCACAAAGTCGGGCACAATGGTTTCTTGGGTCGGCGGTTGCGCTTTCGATAATCGTGGGCGCGGGGATTACGATTCTTGGTTTTGCCGTTCGCGGACCGATGCTTAGACTCTTCGGCGTGCAGCCCCAGACGATGGGGTTCGCGTTGCAATACGTGGATGTTATTCTTGTTGGGAATGTCTTTCATCTGGTTTGGCTTCTCGCTCAACAACATCATGCGTGCTGAGGGAATCCGCATGTTTCTAGTACTCCATGATCGTTGCTGGGCGCTGGTGAATGTGGTGCTGTGATGCGCTTTTTGTTCTGGTATTCCGCTGGGGGTTATGGGCGCGTAGTGGCGACGTTGTCGCGCAGCTGACGCAGGCTTTGTGGGGTGTCGCGCATTTTTGCAGCGGGCGCTGCGTTGTGCGCCTGCCGCTGGTAGTACGTGAAATTCTCGTGGCAGCTGGTGCTGTTGACTCTCTCCGTTGGTTTCGCACCATTACGCGCTTCAGGTGGCTGGGGTTTTGTGCGGGGTGTATAACATTCAGCTGGTGAAGTATGGAAATGATATCGCGATTAGCGCCATGGCGATCGTCAATTCCGTTTCGATGCTGCTCATCATGTCTGTGGTGTCGCTGAACATGGCGGCGCGGCGGTTTATGGGTATAATTGCGGGGCTAAGCTCTACAGGCGGCTGCGTCCGGGCGTTGCTCACCTGCATCGTGGCGGCATCACGCAATCGCGTTCGTGGGGTTAGCGTGCGTGCAGCTAATGCCTGGTTATAATCCGCCTGTTTGGGTCGTCCGATGCGGGCTGCTTCGGATTGGGGAGCGGGGTATGCGCGTGTTTTTCGCCTGTTTCCCGGTTGTCGATATGCAAATCGTGCTGGAAAGCTATTTTTTCAGTCGATAGGCAAACCCGCCATTTCTGCGCTTATAGCCTTGCTGCGGCAGTTGATATTTCTTGTGCCGCTCATTCTGATCCTTCCGCTTAGGTGGGGGTTCGCTGGCGTATGGATGGCGCGCCGGTCTCTGATGTCATTTCCGCCACGGTGTGCGGTGTGTTTTTCTGCGGGAGTTTCGTCGTCTTCGCGTCTTGTGGAGGCGCTGGGAGGGGAGTATGGAGGGGCGAGAATGCGCGGTGCGGTGACAGAGTTGCTGGATGCGGCGCTGGCGCTGCGCCGCTGTCGGTGGAGGAGGGGCACAGCTGTGGCGGGAGGCTTCGCGTGATGAAAGCTTTATCGCGGTGCGTACGCCTTGCAGCGTGCATGTGCCAGGGGCGGGAGGTGACCTGGCAGATTGACAGGAGATATTAATATTACCAATATCTGCAGGTGGCTGTCTCTTCTTCTGCAATTTTCGCATGGGGGCATCGCCCTCAGCAGGTACCGTACATTACCACGCGGGAGGTCATGTTCAAAGATTGATGCGATGCTGGTACTGAGGGGCGTCGGGTCCTTTTGCAGGGCTTCTACACTAAGTTGGTATAGCTTTCTACGTGGATTTGTTCCGTTGGCTCAGGACGTTCCCTAGCGTGAGGCTGCACGCGCTGAGGCGCCTGAGGTTCTGCACATCGCACGGCTCGAGGGCTAACGGTTGAAAGACGCTAGCGCGCTCGTTGAAGCAGGGGCCCGATAGCTCTGCCTGGGGCGGGGGCGGAGGGTGCTTTCGGCGCGTCCGCTGGTACAGTGAGCTACCTCGTAAGGCCTCCGCCGATAGGTGGATTGAAGTAATGCGGGTAGCGCACGTTTGGGGTTGCTCACCTCAGCCACGATGATGTACGGGCATGTAGAGCCGTGGAGGAGCGTATGGAGCATCTGGTGCGTATACGCACGCTCAGGGTGACGTCCCGCGAGCAAGGGTTTCCTCAGCGTTTATCGCTTGGTACTTTCGGGGAAAAGGCACGCGCCTCGCGTTGCGTTTCGGCTGGTGCTCTACCAGGCGCAACTGAGCATGTGCGTATAGGTGTGTATGGCTCGGATTATGCTCGCAATGTACCCACATTCAGGCACTCGTGGCTAACCGTGGGAGTGGACGTGGCGTTGCTGACGCTCTTCGCGAGCTGATGACATGGGTTCATAATGATTGAGGAGAATGTGGTGCGTATCGGCAGACGTGCGGAATCGTCTTGATGCTGCTGGTATGCAGGAACGCTATACGCTCCGTAGAGCACCGTGCGGCAACTTCGGCGCATGATCGGTATCGCACTGAGTGTGAGTGAGTTTCAGGTGGCCATAGCTGCAATGTGTGTGTGTGATGCAAAGAGAGAAAATAGAAGGGGTGTTGGGCACTGGCATGGAAGCCGTGGCAATCTACAAAGATAGGGCTGAGATAAATCGTTCAATCAAGCACATCCTAATAATCCCGAATACTGGCACTGCAGGGGCTAGGCGGCGTCGATGTGGCGTGTCCGTATCTATACAGAAAGGAAGAGCCAGATAATCATTCCAATCGAGAAACTTACGTCCTAATAATGCCAAATACTGGCAGAGTAGAGGCCCAGGAAGGCGTCCTGCGTGAGGATGCTGTGTAGCACGCAGAGCAGGATCGTCATTTCGAGTTGGGTTGATCACTCGTAATTGGGGAAAGGTGGATTAGTTTCTAGCTCAATGGGCGGATTGGAGCGTCCGAGTGAAGGAGGGAACTGAGAGGTTACGGCGCGCGTGGTGCAGGCGAGTTGATGATTCATTGTAGGGCGGCGAAGTTCCCGCGCCGCTACGCTCTGTCGTCTGGTGGGGCGGCGGGCATCGGTTGAGGTGTGACCTATCGCTGCATCTCGCTTCGCTGTCCCTACTCGGAAGCTTGAGTGCTTTGAGTATGCTTGGCAGGGAGTTCTTTTGGAGGCGGGGAAAAGCTCTTTGCAGAGCTCAAGGTAAATTCCCTTGAAGGGTTGGGCGCGATGGCGACGGAGGTCACATGGGGCGGTGAGGATTCCTCTGGGGCTGGTAGGGCGCGAATCCCGTCCGGGCGATGCCGCTGCGTCGGTAATGACGCGTTGGGCAGGCGCTGAAGAAATCGCGAGCACAGTCTGGTCGGCGGCTTGGTCGGTGAGATTGGCAGCTTCTTTCGGCATGAACCGCGCTGGAGGGATGTCCGCGTGTGGCGTAGAGCCGGATGCGGGTGTCTTGGCTGCTGACCTCCACGAGTTGCAACCGGACGGTGAGCTGCAGCTAGAGGCTTGCCGTTTGTCGAGGTGTGTTTAGCGTTTTAAAGAGTTCCAGCGCATCAACGCGCTTCACCCGGTGTTGGTACTATGCTTCACGCGTGGCGTTCGTGGCGCTATCGACGTGGTCGATCTTCTCGTGGTGCGGGATGCTCGAAGGCGTGCAGGCTTTCCGAGCGGTTGATATATCAGCTGACAGCGGGGCGTTTGGTACGGGTGATTTTGACTGAGTGAGATTTCTCCGTCGGTGTGGGTGATTCCCTTATCTGCGCCACTTTCTCATGGGACTTGCATGCCCTCCTCCAGCGTGGTAGAATTGAATTCCTCACGCGAATGCGTCCAGCGGTCCGATAGCAACCTGATGAGGGAAGGAGTAGTCGGCTAGGGTGCGGGGCTTCACGTTGTGGTTTTGAGAGTTGGTCTGCGCCACCGAGATGCGCCGTAGGTGAAGATGCGTGCCATGCCGGTGGCCTCTGCGCCAGCGTTGCGGATGGCGCGGCGACGCTAGGCTACTGCCGCCGGTGGAGATGAGTGTTCCACGATGGGCGCCTTGCTGCCTCGCTGGATTACTTCGATTTGATTTCCCATGCCGTGGTCCCATGCGGGCGTGAGGGGCGGACGTGGGCGAGAGGCTCTGCGAGGCATCCGCCACAAGAAGTACACCCATGGCGATGCGTGCCGGTATGGCTACGCCCGCTGGCATCAGGCGGCGGGGAGAAGTCGCTCCTTGGCCGGGCGACCATACATGTTCAATCTAGCTTCGTGCTGAGGAAAAGTATTAATCTGTTATCGCGACAGCAGATGGGGAGTTCCAGCCGGAATGAACCAGACGAAGGGGTGTTTTCGTGAGAGTGGATGGCGTTGATATTGAGCGGTATGTCAAAAGTATCGAGATTGAGTCATGGTTCAGCAAGAAATATGGAGACAGAAAATTTGTTTTACGAGGCGATCAGCCCTTTCGTTGTTATGAGTGAACGGTACTGCTGGTATTTAGCGCTGCAGCCTTCGCTTGCAAAGGTATGGGAAATTTTTGTATCAATGCGCAGATTGAGTTTGTACGTTTGCGAGGCAGAAACACCGATGCAGGGGATGTCTCTAGATGGTTATGCAGCGTGAATGCGGCGTGAGTGGAGTCGGCGGGAGGAGGCTGCCTGATGATATATCAGCGCGGCGTTTGATTTGCCGAGAGAAACAGGAGCGGGTGAAAGCGATAGAGGAAGCGCGCGCTGCGCGAGTGCGGGAGGCAGACGAGAATGAGACGCTTGCCGCAACCACGAAGCTGTGCGACACGTGCCACGTGTACGTGCGAGAGGTCAGCGTCATAGCATGGCGCACGGCGTGGTACGCCACGTCGGCTGGTGGCGAACAGGCGCTGAAAGCACGCAGGCGGAAGAGGAGATTGACAAGCGCGGTGTGGCTGATGACTAAGGATGAGGCGTGGAAAAGAAGCCAGGAACGAGCGTTTCGCCAGTCGCTATTCGTGTGACTGGAGGCGTGCCGCGAGAGATAGAGGTTTAGCCTTCTGCAGTGGAGAGATGATGGAAAAGCGCGTAAGTTTCATGCCTATGTCATCATGCTTTTCGCTACATGGCGATAAGCGCGAGTGCTCACCACGAGCGTGCCGCGCTTTTGAGCGGGGAGACGGTGGTGGTGATGGGTTTGCGCGTAGCGTGGTGGTGGCAGGTCCTACCATTGCAGTGCTGCGGTAGACAGTCGTGGCGAGGTGTTCACCCTCTCTCTTCGAGGGTATGCTTCGGACATCGGATATAGTTTTGCATTCTCACGATCGGTGGTACTTATTTCTGGATGCTCTCCAATGAGAGTCGCTTTCTCGATGTAGGTATCGCGCTATTTTGCGGCTTTCAAGAGGGTGGAGGGTTAAAGGCGATACGGTGAGACTCAGTTGACAGTATCATAGTAACCCTCATTGTATGCTCTGTTTCGCTTCTTCGCTGTCATAGGCATGAGCGAGGAGACGATGACTTTCCGTTGTGATCTTGTGCCTGCCGATGGTAGATGCGCATGATTACGATTCCATTGTAGATGTAACATGTGCTGCGCGACAGGGCTTGGTTTCGCGAGGGCGCTGACTGAATCCCTTCACGATTGGAGACAGCGGCGCAGGGGCTGGTAAGCGTTCAGCTCTTTTCGGGTTTGGAGTACCGGTTGTTGAGTAGCAGAGCAGTGATAAACGCCATTGGGATGAGGCTACGTGCTGCGCGCTTCATGTCGCGTTTACGCCGGGAGCCGCGCTGCTCTCCGGTGTGCGAGGAGGATGCGGCGTGGCGTGCGAGGGTTGAGGAGGTGGACGCGTGGAGGTGAAAAGGTCGGGGACGTGGGGCGTGAAACGCCTACCCTGTCCGTTTTAGCTTATCACTCCGCCCTCTCGGCGGTGGTGTACGACACCACGATGCGGGTGGGACGAGTTCACCGGCATTGCCCATACTAGCGTTTGCCTGGGCGGTTTTGGGCTGCTCGCGCTGCACGGCACTCGGTGCTGCAGCTGCTGAGATGTGACCCTCCTGCTTTTCACAATGTGTGCGGCTAGTGGTGAGTGATGGGGTATGGTTGGTACATAAAGAGGAGATTGCACTCGCTCTTCCTGGCGATGGGGCTGCTGCATCGGCGGTGGCGTATGGAAAGCGTCGGCGATGATATTGTCAGGCGCTGTTCCTTTCGGGCGCATCAGACATCCTCTCCGCTTTGGCGTTGGTGGTGCAGGTTTTGCCTCAGGGATGGTGGTTGTGCTTGAGCGTGGACGGGTGATTGACACACTGCTGTATGGCGCCGCGGAGTGCATGGAAGTTGAGGTATTGCGGGTGCGTCGGTGGCGTTGATGTCACATTTTTCTACGCTTCTCAATACTATCTATCGTACGTCGGGGTCCGCCGAAGGCGGCGTGACGGTGGTGCGATATTGGGCCAATTCAGCGATTTGGTGTGTGTATGCGCGGCGAGACGATGCGGTGACGGCGTATCAGCTTGTAGAAAGCTCACCGATCGCGACCCCCACGTCCGGGCGTTATGGTCGACGTGCTATCGATGCTACGAAAGTTCCGTACGTGAGAGTGGTTGCGTTGTTTCTGGTACTGCTGCTCTGATTCTGGTTGTTGTAGGTTTCCTGCTGCTGGTTCCCGGTGGTTTTCCCGTGCATGGGTTTTGGGTTTGCGCATTAAAAGAGTGTAGAGTTTGTGGAATCGGAGGAACGAGGATAAAGGCGTGCGGGCGCGTCTCCGTAAAGCCGGAATGGCTGCGGGTGAGATCTTGAGCGGCGTTGCGGCGAGGTGTCAGAGCTTCTTGAGTCGCCGGGGGTTGCCACCGCATGCAGCAGCGGGCGGTGCTCGAGCTCGAGTGCTGGGCGCAGAGGGCACCACGAGCTTTGTGATCCCTGATGTGTCGCGCGCGCGGCTGCTGCCGATTCCTGCGCGCGACACGACCTCCGGGTGTGCCGTTGCCGCCGAGGCGTTGAGGGGCGTGCGCGCGTTTGCCGCGTGGATTCAGGCGCCAGGCGAGTCGCGTTTGCGCGCCAATGTGGTGGTGGCGTCCGGTTGATGGGGATGACCTTGCGGATGGAGGCGCGCGCAGTGAGTGTTCGGTGGTGCGGGCATTGCGCGCGAGTGCCCGCAATGCCACTATCGAGGGCGTTGCTTCCCGATTTCGCGAAACCCCTTTGCAGCAGGCGCGGTGCTGAACGAGCGGTACGATGTCGCCGCGCATAATATCAGAGCTGTGGGTAGCGTGACCCCCGAGTGTCCGTTCCCACGCGAAATGTATAGTCGCTGGCCTCGATGTCGCTTGCGCGCATCGCGCGTACAGGGTGTGTAAGTCGGGTACGAGTGCTTGGGCTGAGAGAGAGCGGCAGGAGGAGGGTGTTGCAGACGCTCAGAGGCTGCACGCCCGAAGCTGAGAGTGTGCGTGGTGACGTTGGGACGGTATGTTTGCAACCTACCATGGGCGCTACCACCCTGTGGAACGTTACAATGCCACCAGGAGTTCTCCGCATTGCGCCACGAGGCACTGCGCATGGGATTTGCTACGTGGAGGCTGGTACCTGGTCGCTCATCGTTCCATGCACTCGCGGGCGTTGGCGGTATGCAATTTCTTCAGCGCGACGGGGATAAAATGAGGGAAGCGAGTGCCAATGGAAGAATCTGTGGTTGGGGTGTTACCATTCATTCGTGATTATGAGGCGGGATTGGCGCAGCAACACCGCCTTCACCAGACGGTTGCAGAGGGGCAGGAGGAGGCTGCTGAAGGGGCGTTGCAGTTTACCTGTTGGCGGGTGAGCGTGACGTGTATACGCTTGGGAAGCATGCCGTATAGCGAGAATATCGCTGGTATCCAAGAGCTTCTGGGCAGATGGGAGTGAAGGTGGTTGGCGTGAGATAGGGGGTGGAGTATAACGTACCATGGTCCCAGGGCAGCTAGTGGCGTACTGATGTTGCATTTTACCACGTTGGGACTAGGCGCGAAAAAGAGTATGTGGAGCATTTGCTGGATTCGGTACGTAGAACGTGCCTACGTTTGGGGTGACATGCGTACCAGCGCGAGATGCGCCGCTGTGGCTTGGATGCGATGGTAGGACATCTCCGTAAGATTTGCGCAGTGGGGTTCACATTGGGCAAGGTTACCACCCACGGCTTCATTGAATGTAATGCCGACTTAGGCTACTTCGATAAGATTAATCCGTGCGGACTTCGCGGTTGCGGGTCCACCTCGCTATCGAAGTGAGCTGGGGCTGTGGGTGGTTTCGATGCCGTGAGAGAACAATTCTTCCTGCGCTTCGAAGAGGTTTTGAGGTTCACCTGCGGATTGGAAACGCGTGGGTGGATGCCCTTCCCTATGGGGAGGCACGTTGCGTTCGAGGCATTGCGGGCATTGAAGGTCTCCCAATGGGAAGGGAGAATAGCTTCGCTTGCTGTCGATGCGAACCGCTCGGCGTGCTTACCATTGAGGAAGAAGCGCTGCGAGTTAGGATTGTGCGCATCGAAGCGCGCCTGCCAGAGATCGTTGAGCTTTTGGTTGTTCTCCACGAGCGCGCCCGTACGATTGCAGCATTTCGATGGCAATGGAGCGTTTTTCCTCCGGACATTGCGTCGAGAGTCCGTTCATGTGAGGGTGCGGATACGCTGCACGAGAATATATTGCTCGCGGCTGATGCCATTCACCTCGGAGATGCTACTGGTGCATTTTTCATCATCGGTGACCTCCCAATTTTATTCAGGGTAGTTGGCTTTGCTTCGCTCTCAGTGCTTTTCTCCACGATGGCTTGCGCATGACGCGCATTTTCAAACGAGCTTGCGCACCTCGATGGCACTACGCTAAAACCTCATGCATCCCAGCGCGGGCAGCTTCGATAGCAGCGTTGATGGCTAGGATGTTCGTTTTGCGCGATGCTGGTAATGAGCTGCACCTGCTGGTTCACGATTTTTTGCGTTTCAGCGTTCTCGTGCTGCTTGATACCGCTCGTTCAGCAGCCGTAGCGTTCTCGAGGTTGAGACGGTTTGGTCGGTCGGTACATTCACCTGGTTGCTCGATGTTTCCATAGTAGCGCATAGCTCCGATTACGCTTCGCACCGTTTCCTTTGAATGCTCCTGGGCGTTTGCTGGAAGGTCGAAGGTGGACCGCTGCAAAACTATTTTTCAGGATGTGTTGTATAAGTTACTTTTATTCAGTAACTTTGCACTATGAAAAAGCCAATGAGTACCGGATCCTCTTCGACATCTTATCAGAGGTGCGGGGAGACCGCTGACCAAGATTGCGCAGATTGATAGGTTAAGCAATACGTAACC
>BNJS01003123.1_pt1 | contig 40292 bp, 53 predicted proteins | sample 8540461 | NCBI WGS metagenome assembly BNJS01 (sample SAMD00202454, study PRJDB9452) | human saliva metagenome | isolation source: human saliva | place: Japan
CCTCACTATTATACCACTAATCTAGCACTATCTAAAAGAAATACCCAATTGTTCCTAGCAAGAAAAAGGCTAGCTTTATTTAATCACATTAAAATTTCATCTCTATATCCTTTTCAGCATTTAATCTATAAAAGCTATAAATCATAATTTAAGGATTTTTCATTCAAAATATAGAGTTCTTTTAGAATAATAAATAAAAAACTTAAAAAGAAATCTTAAATCATTGGTTGATATGTATAGAGATCCTGAAATTTTAATTAGACTTTTCCAATTAAAATTGTTAAAATAAAATGGAAAATAAAAGAAAAGGAAGCTAACTACCGCCATGATGAATATGCAAAACATGATGCGTCAAGCTCAAAAACTTCAAAAACAAATGGAGCAAAGCCAAGCTGAATTGGCTGCCACAGAATTTGTTGGGACTTCTGCTCAAAACCTTGTAACTGCTACCTTAACAGGTGATAAAAAAGTCGTAAAAATTGATTTTGATCCTGCAGTTGTGGATGCTGAAGATATTGAAACACTTTCAGATATGACTGTTCAAGCACTCAATGCTGCTCTTGAACAAATTGATGAAACTACTAAAAAGAAACTTGGAGCATTTGCTGGTAAGTTACCATTTTAATTATATTCTCAAAAAGAGGCTGGTTTACAGCCTCTTTTAATTTATGTTAATAAGCAAAGAACTCAGTTGCTTTATTTAGCAATAAGTCACTATATTCAGGGTCTTCCTGAGCAGTTACTAGTTCTTCTTTTATGTTTTCCAAGTCGTCCGTAATCATTCCGTCAACACCTAGGTGAAAAGACTTATTAAATGATTCCGAACTATTGATTGTCCATACATAGAGTTTTTGCTCAGTATTCCATAGTTTCGTCACAAAGTATTCATCCAAAGTAGAGTACTCCATTGTGTAGCCTGTAGCAACCGTTCTAGGAAAAACAGAATTATAGGGAAGAATAAAGTAGACAGGAATATCTGTGTCATACTCTCTCACTTTTTCAACAACCTTATAATCTAAGGATTGCATTTGATGACCATAAACCTTAATTTTTGCACCGTATTTTTCTAGAAAATGTTCCATCATCTGCGGACTATCTTTGTGGCTGGTCTTAATTTCAATGAGAAGTTTCTGATGTAATTCATTTGCACGAGTCAGATAATCATCGAAACTTGAAATCTTTGTCTCATAACCATTCTCATGAATGTCAATCTGCTTTAACTCTTCTAAGGTCAAATCCTGTGGTGTTTTATTAATACCAGCTAAGCCTTTAAGATTAGCATCATGCATCATAACAAATTGACCATCTTTAGTCTCCTGGATATCCATCTCGATTAAATCTGGTTTTAACTGCGCTGTCTTTTCTAAGGATTCTACTGTATTTTGGACACCATTTCCATTCGATACACCACGGTGTGAAATCACAAGCGGTGGATTGACTACAGGAGCTTCCAGATAATTATATCCTTCAATCGCAAAGAAAATACTTGCACAAACCATGACCCCCCATCTCATGATATGGTCCTTCTCGCGTCTTGGCATAATATCAAGTTCTTCTCCTGTTAAGAAGGACGTAAATTTCACAAGGAAATAGGTCAGTGCCATATAGTGGAAATTCTTGATAAGAACGAAGTTGCAAATAGCAAGGAGTAGAGATTCTCTCTGAGTAAGGCTATCCACTATATACTGGGTTGATAGTAAAAGGGTATGAGAGGAAGATAAAGAAGAAATAGATTGGTTTTTACAATAATTAAGAATAAATGCCGGGCATAAAACCAAAAAATAATTTCTAGTTTTATCCAAACTATAAATGATCGCTTCCTTGACAGTCATCTTTATCATAAAAGACTTTTTGGTAGAGTGAACATCAATCGAACAGAAATATAGAAGAATAGGACTGATAAGATAATAATGGCTATCCACCACATCCAGTAGTTCTCTTCCATATAGGTTTGGATAAACTCTGGAATCACGATTTTATTTGAAATAATAAATCTTAAATATCTTCCTGATAAAAGGAAATAGCATTGCTACAAATAAAAAGATAAACAGAGCTTTTGAAATAGTCATCTTCTTCATAAAAGCAAGGCTTTCACGAAATACTTTTCGACTATATTCTATAAGAGTCCTTTTTTCGTGATATAGGAGGTGGCGAGCTCCAATAAAGAGAATACTAAGTTGAAAATAGGCTACCAGTAAATTGATAGCTATTAAAATAACGAATCCAAGACTAACAATGGGAGCATTTTTTATTATCTCAAAAATATTGTTGTAGGAAATAAACAAATATCCAGTCTGACTTAGTAAAAATCCAGCTATCACTGAGTTTAGTGGCAACCAGATATAGTCAACCAACATAAAAGATTAGAAAGAATAGAAAGAGGATTTTATCTAGATTAAGGTAAATCTTTTTAAAACCCAATTTTTTCGGTTTTTCAGGTTTCATAAAAACTCCTAATCAAAAAGTTTTGATAAATCCAAAGCACCAAATGGATTCGAATTGAGACTACTTTGAGAATTGAGTAAGAGTCTACTCTCATCTGACTCCAGAAAAGCTTCATACACTCGAGCAGTCATACGAGCATCTTCTAAACTATTATGAGATTGACCACTATAAAACCTAGAAAATTTAGCTCACAGTTTGTAACTTTTGAGATTTAAGATTCCATGTAGATCTGAACTACGACGCTCAAAGTGCTTCGTTATAGACATCGACTATGATATTGACTGCTATAATCAAAATCCATGTTCTATCAGATATCGGTAAAGTCACTTTTTAGCTAGCATTATAACCAATAATGAGCAAGTTACCAACAAAAATCTTGAAAATTTTTGCAAGGACCTGTTCACCTCTGGTGCATTCTTTCAGTGTCTCGAGGTAATACCAGTCAATCCATTTAATGAAAAGCTCTTCAAAGGAACATCAGTGTAAACATAAGAGTCAAATGCAGCTACTTTCTTCACCTATCTTTAAAATGCACTGCTGATACCTGTATCAGATGAGTCTTATCCTCGATGCTGATTAAATTCTAAATCAAAGGAGATATATCTCTTAATGTTTTCCATACATATCTAATCCTATACTGATTTGAAAAGAAAAGAAACCACCTGGTTTAGTCCTAGAAACCAAGCAGTTTTTTTCTTATTTTCCAAATAAGCGAGCAAAGAAGCCTTTCTTCGTTGCTTGAACTTCTTGCTTAGCTTGATCCAACTCCAACTGAAGTGTTTCTTGATCCTTTCATAGCTTGAAGAGTTAACTGTTGTTGTTGATCCAATTGCTTATCTTTTTTCAGCGATTTGACGGTCTTTTCACTCGCATCTGTTCATCTTTTTCTCAGCGAGTTGCTTATCTTTAGCTTTTCAATTGCTCATATAAGACGAATGATTTCAGCGTTCTTTTTCATCAACAAGAATTTCCATGAGTTCTCGTTGTTTGACTTCATCACTAACAGTTCATCTTCAAAGATAGTCTTTTTCTTGTAGATTTCTTCAAGTTTGATCAATCCACTGCGAGTAACAACAGTAACCCCTTGTCGTTTTTTTGTAATATCTTCTTCTGGTAATTCTTTGACACGATTATTGATTGCTTGTCGGGATAGTCCCAAGACCTCAGCAATCTCACTGACAGTCATCTCAATACTCATAATATCCTCTGATTTTTCTCTAGCTTTTCTTTAAATTAAATCTTATCATAAGTAAACAAAAACTGTCAAATAACACCCTGTATTTTTCAATGGTTTTCAGACATAAAATGTAAACATATAGAATACATCTAAATAGTTATTTTTAAACAAAAACGATGAGAGCGATCTCATCTATTTGACTAGTAGATAAAAATCGTTGCTTTTCAAATCTAGAAAAACCTTTCTTGGTTTTGTAGAGATGATCACGTTTCTCCATAATAGCAAGTAGCTTCTCACCTTCGAAAGCGGCAACTTCTTTCTCGCTACACTCTAACTCAATAAAACGACCATAACGGACTTCATCTGCCTGCTCCGGAGTAAGATATACCTTAACTAAATCCCCTGTCCCAATCTCTAGAGGATAAAGAAAATCTAGTTTTCCAGCCTCTACTTTTTGGGCAATTTCTTCTAAGGTCAAGGAATCTTCTAACTGTAAACCAGCCGCACTAGTCCGTGTAAGATGAGACATGTGAGCTGCATAACCAAGCTTCTCTCCCAAGTCAACCGATAAGGTACGGATATAGGTTCCCTTGCTACATTTTACTCGGAAGGTAAAACGCGCAAGTTTATCCTCGTAGGAAATGGGACTGGTTCTTTCAAAACTATAAATGGTCACCTGACGTTCTGGACGCTCGACTTCCTGACAAGCACGCGCATACTCATAGAGCTTGCGACCATTGACCTTAACAGCTGAGTACATTGGTGGAATCTGGGTGATATGCCCTGTCAGACTGGCAATGGCTTCATCGATAAGCTTTTCATCCAGTGGAGACAAAACAGGGGTTTCTGCGACAACTTCCCCACTAGCATCCTCGGTCGTTGTAGAATAACCCAGAGTGATTTCCCCCTCGTATACCTTACCCTCATCCTGCATGAACTCTACCATGCGAGTTGCCTTACCAACTGCAATGGGTAAAACGCCCACCACATCCGGATCCAAGGTTCCACCATGACCGATTTTTTTAGTCCCTAAAATCTTACGCAATTTAAAAACCGCATCATGCGAGGTCATGCCTGCTTCTTTTTTTAAGTTAATAATACCATTCATGTGTTGCTTTCTAATTTATTTAAAATATGTCCTCTTCAAGAATTGTTAAATAATTCTCTTTTGTAGCCAAAGAAAGGTTACTTAAACGCTTTGCTTGGTTCATAATTATCATATCAAATACATTCCTTACAAACCGACCATTCGCATTCTTATTTTCGGAAATATCACTTTGTTGTTCAAGATACTTTTTTAATTTCTCTGTAGCTGACTCTTGTAAAATGTAATCTTCTTTCTTGCAGTATGATAGAAAAATATCAAACATTTGGTCCACAGTATAATCTTCAAACGTAATAAAATAATTAAATCTTGATTTTAACCCAGGATTAGATTCAAAAAACTTTTTCATTAAATCATCATACCCTGCTACAATAACAACTAAATCATCACGATAGTCTTCCAAAGCTTTTGTTAGTTCAGTCAAACACTCTCGACCATAACTGTCACTTTTTTCATTTTCTGTGATACTGTATGCTTCATCAATAAATAAAACTCCACCTTTAGCTTTTTGGATTAGTCTTTTAACTTTTAAAGCTGTTTGTCCTTGGTATTCAGCTATTAAGTCCGTTCTAGTCGCCTCAATAAAATGACCTTTACTTAGTATTCCTAGAGAACGATACATATTACCAACAATTCTAGCAACTGTTGTTTTACCTGTACCTGGATTCCCGAGGAAAGCCATGTGCATCGTTCTATTTGTTTTTTTCAAACCCAATCTTTTCTCGGTTTTTCTGAACTTTGTTAAAGATTACTAGGTCTTCTATTTCTTTCTTTACATTTTCTAATCCTATCAGGGAGTTTAATTCATCGGACAGCTCCTCAAATGATTTGGCATTGATTTCTTTTAAAATAGCGTACTCACTATCTATTAATCTAGAACCAAGATATTTATACAGTAACTCTAAAACCGTTGACTGTCTTTCTTTAATTTTTAGGAAATTTATCATTATTTGATAAATTTCCTAAGCGCTTTATTAATTCTAATTCTGAATGCTTCTTATTATCAACAATTTCTTGAATAACAGTCTCAAATTCATAAGAATTATTTGTCAGATTCATCAAGCTTTTTTTCACTTCTGATTTTAACAATTTTTAAATAAGTTTCACTAATCATCTACATCCCTTTAAACAATAGAAATAATACTATTAAAATAACGGCGATTCCTAGAGTATAGAATCCTTTTTTAGAAAAAAACAATCTCCTTTTGCTTTTTCTTCTAATTTTGTTTCAAGACCTTCAACAACTAACTTTAGATTATTTCCCTCTGTTATTGATTTGTTATTGATTTCATCAAGGTAATTTTTTAAAATTATTTTTGTGTTTCTTCAACTGTAAAATGCAAATCGTTAAAACTATTTTTCATTTTCACTAATGTTTTTAGCTTCGCTTTTAAACTATCAATTTCAATTTGAATTTCACTTTGCTTATCTTCAAATTGTTCTAACTCTTCTAGTTTTTTTATGATGTTTCTTTCAATACATCAATTAAATCTTTATTCTGTTTAAATAAACATCATCTAATAAGTTTTTTATTACCTGTTTGATATTCTTCTATCTCGTGCAATCCCTGTATAGCTTTATTATTTGCCTCTTTGGCTGCAATCAAAGATTCTGAAATTCTTTTAATATAGTCATCATCTAATATTTGAAATGTTTCATAAATGGTATTAAATTCCTGAATAATCTTTTTAATATGCTTGTTTTGTTCAATCATTCTATTTTGAACAGCATCGGTGAGAGCGTTTAAATCCTTACCTTTAACATCATATTCCATACCAATGAATCCTAGCATAGGATCGTCTTGTGGGACAGTTGGTAAATCTGATTGTTCTGGAATTTCTTCACTAAAAGCTTTCAACGCTTCTTTTTTCTCATTAAATCTTTCAGACTTTGCTAAAACCTGAATCTCTAATTCTTCTGACATAACATTCTCCTATAATAAATCGTTTAATGCACTTTGCATTTCTTCAAGTTCACTTTGCTTTTCATCAAAGTACATTTCGTTATCTAATAATCGATGTTTGAAATCAATCTTTGAGATTAGAAAACTCCTCTTGAACATTTTATCAAGAAGTTCTCTTAGTTTTTTTGATGATTTTTGAGCCATCTTTAATAAAATATGGTTTCGTTTAATAGCAACATTTCTGCTTCAGCAACAAAAAAATCTGAATATCTTGAATTCTTAGTAATTCATTCTTCTTTATCAGCTTGTTGCTTTTTGTTTTTCTCATCTTGTAGTTTTCCTTGATATAAAAGCCATCAAGTCCGTTAATGATTATCGCCCCCAAGATTCCAGTTAGTAAACTTGCTAAGAAACATGCCCTAAAGATATTTGCTATGGTCCCTAATAATGGTATTGAAGTTTGCATTCCTGATATTGTTAATAAATACTTTTCAAAATATTCTCCTAAAAAAACATTGCACCTACACCTACTAGTGCAGTAGTAATGATTTTTGAAATATGGGCAATTTTAATCTCAGTAGGGTGCGACTGATTTTCAGGATTTGATAGATAAGAAATACTTTCTCTTATTGAGCCAAATATTTGTTTAACTACGTTTGTGATTTTTTTAAGTTTTTTTGATTTGATTGCTCAATAATCTCTCCCAACGATACTCCCCAACAAAACTATCAATGCCAACTTTGATAAAGTCTTTAATTTTACTAAAGAAGGAATGAAGCGCATTTTTCATTTCATCTAAGAATGTATCAAACGAGCGTTTTTTAGATTTAAAAAAACGAACCAAAGCATTCATTATTTCTTTTAACATCCCAAATAACGCTGCAACAAACATAGCTTTAACTGCGTCTTTACCTGCCTTGTTCGCCATTCTAACTGCAGCTTTCTTTGCTATTGGTTTATACATAGCTTTCTTTGCACTTTTTTTCAGCTTTAAGCATCTTCTTCTGAATCAGCAGCCAATTTATCATTTTAATTTTTTTATTATTTTCAGCCTTAAGATTTCGCTTTTTCAGCATCTGAGATATTCTTCTTATCAATTTTTTTATTAGCTCTTTCAACTTGTTCTTTTAGATTTTTTTCTCTTACTTCTCTGTCCTTTATATACTCGCTATTAGATTTTGCCCCTTTACTTTTATTAAGTGATTCATTAGTTGCTGCTAAATTTTCTGATTTATTGGCTAAATCAGAAGGTTCGATATCTGCTATTTTCCTCCATGGGTTTTCAAAAATCTGTTTTCTTGGTATGACGTGATCCAGATTAGCTTTTATCATTAATTTTTAATGTTTTTCCAGTATATTCATCCTTTAAATTTCCATTTTTTTGCGTTTCTTTCATAGCTTTATTTGCGTCAATATACCTTTTATCTTTAAGTATCTTAGCACCCTCTTCTTTTGTATAACCATTAGGATGCTTATCGTTATACTGCTTAAGAAGCGTGTCACTTGTCATATCTAAACCAATCTGATTCGCAAATTGATTCCATATTTCATCTAAAATTACATCGCCAAGTTTATCTGGTGAACTAATTTCTTTACATTCTACCTCTAATTTTTTAAGATTAGAAAACTCCATTGTAAATTGCTCTTCCAATAGTTCTTCTAATTCATCATAATTTAAACTTTGTGATTCATCTACTTCTTCAGTATTCAATACTAATAATTCATTTTCCACTGCTTTCTATTCCCCCTTCAAAGCTTCAAACTTTGCTTTCATAGTTGGATTTTTACGAGTCAATTTTTTAACGGAAACATCGTCCAACTTATTGTTTGCGAGACGGAGTTGGTTTTCTGATGTGGTTAGGAATTTCTTGACCTCTTCCATGCGTTTGATGGCCTTGTCGATTTCGTCAATAGCCTTACCGAAATTGACAGAAGCCGAATTGTAGTTCTTGGCAAAGGCAACCTTGAAAGCTTCCAAGTCTTCTTCAAAATGGGTGATATCAATATTTTGTTCACGAATAAGCGCTAACTCCTGTTTGTATTTTAGGGAGTTAAGAGCCGCATTACGCAAGAGCCCAATCAGTTGGATAAAGAACTGAGGACGCACAACATACATTTTCTCATACTCATGACTGACATCCACAATCCCAGTATTGAAGTAATCATTGTCAGCCTCAAGCATAGTCACTAAAACCGCATATTCACAGTTCTTCTCAAGACGATCCTTGTCCAACTCTTTGTAGAAGTCTGCATTCTTATGCTTTTTCTCTGTCCCGTCAGCTTCATTTTTCATCTCAAACATGATGGAAATGAATTCCAGCCCATTCTCATCAAAGTCACGGAAGATAAAATCACCTTTAGAACCACGAGCTGAGACTTTATTGTCCTTTTCGAAATAGGCATTAGGGAAGGCAAAGCTACGAACCTTGTTAAATTCACTCTCCGCATACTGCTCAAGACTTTCTCCAATTGCCTTTGTTGATTGTTTGGCCTTGAAATTCTTGTAAAACTCAACCTGCTCATTAGCTACCTTCAGTTGGGTTTCATAGTTTTGCTTGACAGTAGTAAGAGAAAGTTCGTTTTCCTTTTCCTGTAAAAGGAGCTGATTTTTAACCTGATCGCGTTCTTTCTCTAGATCAGACAGTGTCTTTTGCAGTTGATTCTCATGCTCCAAGCGTAAGGTAGCCAGCTGATTCTCCAGTGCTTGAACTTCTTTTTCCTTCTCTAGCAGACTTTGACTAGCACTTTGCTCTACTTCCTTTTTGGCCAATTCTTTTTCGGTATCAAAGTTCTGAATCTGACTTTGAAGCTGGGCAATTTCTTGGTCTTTTTGCGCTAGTTTTGTCTGCTGTTCATTCATGGCTTTTTTTGCTCAGCCAAAGGCCAGCTCTTGCTTCATGCGATTCATGCAATTCCTTTATCAAACTCTACAGTTCTGACCTGAGATAATCAGCTCAGCATATTGGCTTTCATTAACTGTAAAAACTTCCCCACAATTTGGACATTTAATTTCGTTCATGATTTTCCTCTGTATATCACATTACTACATTCATTATAGCATGGATAAACAAAAAGAAAAAGTTGGAATCAATCCAACTTTTAATCTACGTATGTATCTTCGTCTTTGTTAAGGTAGGCATAAGGCAGATCCCAATCAGTAGACCACCTCCGATAAAGTTGCCGATGAAGGTTACACCCCAGTGACGAAGAATATTTGGAATATCAAAGTGAGCAAGCTGATCAGAAATCATACTAAATTTTGCAATGGCAAATGATGAAAAGTTTGCGGCAAGGTGTTCATTTGATAAAAAGACAAACATATAAACTGCTGAAATTACCAAAAAGAGTTTTGTTGTACTATCTTTAACTAGAACAAAAGACATAATGGCAATATTAACAAAGAAATTAGCTAAAATTGCTTCAAGTAAGACTAAATCATTCGGACGAGCCCAGTTTCTTTTGGACTGTTGTGGCTAAGAAACCATCCGTTGTTAGATGAGAAAAAGGCTGATGTATTAGCAAATACCCCATCCGATAAGAATTGCTCCGACAAGGTTAAAGAAAGTACAGTAGAACAAGATAGATCAAGGCTTTTTTCAAATCAATCTTTTTCAAGAAAACACCAGCTGTTAGATACATCATATTTGAAGTTACCAGCTCAGCATTCAAGAAAACAATATAAGCCAGTCCCCAAGCGAAAATAAAGGGGAAAAAGGAACTTACCACTGTTTTGGAATCGATAGAACTCGATAAATCTGCTGCGATAGCTCCAGCTGCAGTCGTTACGGTCAAAAATGCTCCAGCAAACATGGAACGAATAGCGTACTTAAATTTATTTTTTTATTGAATAAAACCCTCTTTTTTGATGACAGTTATACTCTATTTTTGGAAATGAACTCTGATGAAACCATAATAACTCCCTAATTTTTCTTTGTGAATATTATAACATAAATAACAAAAATGTGATAGCTTATTTTTATCATAAAATACTAAAAACTTTGGTAAAGATTTCAAAAATCATTTCTTACTGTATTTGATTTATTTTAATATGGCACTTCTTAGTACATTGGCAAGATTTTTTCACTAACTCCTCGTTTCTTTTGCTTTTTCCCAAAATGAAAAAGTAAAAAGATTTTCCATCTTTCCTTGTAAAATACAGATGATACCTGTCCCCATTCATTCTTCTCCCTCGAACGTAATCAATATCAATCTGTCTAATTTCAGCTAGAGGAACAATCCTTTTTCTAAAAAGAATAATCGATGTGAATGTATAATCTTCCCTTTGCAATATGAAAAGGATCCAAAATACTCCCACCACTTTTTAAGGATGTCTTAACTCTTTGGAAAAAAAGATAGAAATAAAATAGTGCTAAAAAAATTAACAAAAATCTAATGACCTGATTTTTCCAAAGGACTTCAAAAACTGAAATACGATAACTATACATATTAAAATAATTCCTTTTTTCTTTATTATACCACTTTTGTTGAGCTTCTAGGTTCATGGACAAAGAAAAAGACTGAACAAAGTTCAGCCCTTTTTACGAATGGTTGATAAAATATTTTTATCTAGTCAAATCAATACGTTGACCAATTTTACCAATGATAATCGCACCGACAATTAGTGAAGCGAATTCTCCGATACCGGTAGTGAACCATGTAAAGAAGAATGGTGCTTCTGCTACAATGTTTAATTCAGCAGCAATGGTGATCATTGAAATTGAAAACAGAATTGAAAAGAAGAAATGATCTTTTCGAATTAATCCATTAAAAAGATAGTCTTTACTATATTTACTGAACAACCAAACTCCTAAGCTTAGGAAGACCAGAGTTGATCCTCCACCTACAGCGACATCAATGAGTCCAAAACTGAAGAAATTAGCTATCATACATCCAAGAGTAACACCAATAATGTACTTAGGATTGTAAAAAGCTAGAAAGTTCATCATTTCAGAAATACGGAATTGGTAAGCTCCGTAGCTAATGGCATTGAGTGGTGGTGTAATAGTCAAAACCACATAAATTGCTGCGACAATGGCAATATCAGCCAAATCGCGGACAGTAAGTTTTTTCATGTTTTCTCCTTTAGCGGCTCCACCGCTTTAATATGCTTGGTGAAAGAAGTTAAGCACCAAGGGTTGAGCAAGTCAACTTGATTAGTATAGCACATTTAAATGCTTTATGCTATACTAATCTTATGAAAAGATACATTAAAAAATTCTTCGATAACGAAATTTTATCTTATTTATTTTTCGGCGTTGCTACTACTGTTGTTTCTGTAGGTACTCGAATGATTATTTTTTACTTGACTCAGCAAGAATTAACAGCTACTGCTCTAGGTAATATAACCGGTATCCTATTTGCTTTCTTTACAAATGACACTATTGTTTTTAAACAAAAACGAGAAAATTGGTTTGGACGTCTCATTAAATTCTCTGGAGCTAGATTTTTTTACCTTCTTACTTGATATGGCACTAACCTTTATTTTTGTCACCAAGTTTCCTCATATAATTGGTCAATTTGTAGGTGATGATATTAATATAATTAATACGATTGAAATAGTTCTCGCTCAAGTTACAATTGTTGTCTTAAATTACCTTTTTTTAGCAAGCTTTTTGTTTTTTAAAAATAAATGAGCACTTTTTCTTGCATTCAACATAAATTTACGATATAATATAGACTGAAGAATTTCGAAAGGAAAAAGAAAATGTTAAAAGATCTTAAAGCATTTTTGCTCCGCGGTAATGTCGTAGACCTTGCTGTCGGTGTGATCATCGCCACTGCATTTGGTGCTATCGTAACTTCATTCGTTAACGATATCATCACTCCACTTCTATTGAACCCAGCTTTGAAAGCTGCGAAAGTTGATCGTATCGCTGAACTTTCATGGAATGGTGTTGCTTACGGAAGTTTCTTGAGCGCTATTATCAACTTTGTTGTTGTAGGTACTGTTCTTTTCTTTGTTGTTAAAGGAATTGAAAAAGCTCAAAGCCTTAGTAAGAAAGAAGAAGCTGAAGAAGCTCCAGCAGGTCCAACTGAATTGGAAGTTCTTCAAGAAATCAAAGCACTTCTTGAAAAAAAATAAACATTTAAAAGGATTTAGATATTGTCTAAATCCTTTTTTATTGTATATTTCATCTTTTAGATGACTCTTGAGTTACACCATATTTTTTGATATAATGAGGGAAGTTTCCACCCTTAGTGTAATGGATATCACGTAAGATTCCGGTTCTTGAGATGGGGTTCGATTCCCTCAGGGTGGATTATAGATAGAATATTATTAATAATTGAAAAAGCAGTGTATTATCACTGCTTTTTATTTATATCTATACCTGCTCCGATAGTTCTTCCCACTCCAGCATAGCTTCTTCCTGGCGCTGACTAATCTTATCTAGTTCTGCTTGCAATTGCATTAGTTCATCCGCATCATTGGTAGTGTGCATTTGCTCAGAAATAGCTTGGGTTTGATTTTCTAATTTTTCGATTTCTGCCTCTAGGTTTTCGATTTGTCTCATCAACTTACGAAGTTCTTTTTTTGACTTTTCTTTTTGGGCTCGATAGTCATTAACTGGAAAAAGCTTCTTTTTCTTGGCTATAAGCCGCCGCTTCTTCCACTTGACTAGTTGCTAGCTCTGTTTTTTTCTCCACATAATAGTCATAATCTCCCAGATAGAGGGTAGAACCATTTTCGGACAATTCCAGAACATGTGTAGCGACACGATTGATAAAATAACGGTCATGGCTGACAAATAGAAGAGTCCCATCAAAGTCAATCAGTGCATTTTCCAGAACTTCCTTACTATCAATATCCAAATGGTTAGTCGGCTCGTCAAGAATCAGGAAGTTATTATTTTCCATTGATAGTTTAGCCAGTAACAAGCGAGCTTTCTCTCCACCTGAAAGCATGCCAACTGATTTCTTAACATCATCACCTGAAAAAAGGAAGGCACCTAGGCGATTTCGGATATCCACTTCTGGCGTCAATCTAAAATCATTCCAAAGTTCATCTAAAAACTGTATTACTTGGTGTCAACTTACTTTGAGTTTGGTCATAGTAGCCAACTTCAACATTTGCACCGAAACGCTTCTCACCCTTTATAAAAGGAATCTGATCAACAATAGACTTGATAAAGGTTGTCTTTCCAATCCCATTCGGACCTACAACTGCTACGGCATTCATCTTACGAAGGTCGAGGTTGATAGGCTCTGACAATATTTCTCCATCATATCCAATGGCAGCATTCTCAACTGTTAGCACAATATTACCAGATGTTTTATCAGAGTGAAAGGTCATATTGGCTGATTTATTCCCAGCTTCAGGCTTATCTAAACGCTCCATCTTTTCCAGTTGTTTACGTCTAGATTGAGCACGCTTGGTTGTCGATGCTCGAACAAGATTTCGGTTAACAAAGTCTTCTAAAGCAGCAATTTCCTTCTGTTGCTTTTCGTAGTTCTTAGCTTCAGTCAGTAACTTCTGCTCTTTCTGCTCCACAAAGCTTGAGTAGTTTCCTACGTATCTATCTAAAGAATGTTTGGTTAAGTCGAGCGTTATGGTTGCTACCTTATCGAGGAAATAACGGTCGTGACTAACAATTATCAAGGCACCACTGTAATTAACCAGATAGTTTTCTAACCAGGCAATGGTTTCAATATCCAGGTGGTTGGTTGGTTCATCTAAAACTAAAAGGTTTGGTTTTTCAAGTAACATTTTTGCCAGAGCTAAACGTGTATTTTGACCTCCAGAAAGCTCGGCTATTTTCATCTGCCACATAGACTCATCAAACTTAAAACCATTTAAAATGGCGCGAATATCAGCTTCATAGGTAAATCCTCCAGCCTGACGGAATTCTTCAGATAGACGATCGTAGTCTGACATGAGCTTATCGAGATCTGCTCCTGTCTTTTCCCCCATCTCTAGCTCCATTTGGCGAAGTTGTCTTTCAGTAGTACGTAAGTCGTCAAAGACGTGAAGCATCTCGTCATAGATAGTATTTTCGGATTCAAATCGACTATCCTGTGCTAAGTAAGAAAGGGAAATGTCTTTTTTCTTATTAATCTCACCTGAAGTTGGCTCTTCTTCCCCGACTAATATCTTTAATAGTGTCGACTTACCTGCTCCATTTTTCCCAACGAGAGCAATACGATCTCTTTCATCTACTTGTAGATTAATATTTTCAAATAGAACATCGCCTGCAAAAAGAACGTTCGATTTTATTAGCTTTATAAAATAATCATACAGTTAGTATAGCATGTTTCGATAAGCCATTCAAGACTTGTGGTTTAGGTACATTTCATAACTTTTTCAGAAACTCATGCTAACGTTTTACTAAAACTTCAAATCGTGGTATAATTTAAGCGATTAGATTATATATTAAAGGAGATTTCCTATGACTTATCAAGAAAACTTCCAAAAATGGGCTGATTTTGCTGATCTACCAGATTACCTTCGTCGTGATTTGGAAAGCATGGATGAAAAAACTAAAGAAGATGCCTTCTACACTAACCTTGAATTCGGTACAGCTGGTATGCGTGGATTAATCGGTGCTGGTACAAACCGCATTAATATCTACGTTGTTCGCCAAGCAACTGAAGGTTTGGCTCGTTTGATCGAATCAAAAGGTGGAAACGAAAAAGAACGTGGTGTAGCCATCGCTTATGATAGCCGTCACTTCTCTCCAGAGTTTGCCTTTGAGTCTGCTGCAGTTCTTGCTAAACACGGCATTAAATCGTATGTTTTTGAAAGTCTCCGTCCAACTCCAGAACTTTCATTTGCTGTTCGTCACCTCAACTGCTTCGCGGGTATCATGATTACTGCCAGCCACAACCCTGCTCCGTTTAACGGATACAAGGTATATGGTGAAGACGGTGGACAAATGCCTCCACACGATGCAGACGCTTTGACTACCTACATCCGTGCTATCGACAATCCTTTCGCTGTAGAAGTCGCTGATGTAGAAGCTGAAAAAGCTTCTGGCTTGATTGAAGTTATCGGCGAAGCTGTCGATGTTGAATACCTCAAAGAAGTGAAGGACGTAAACATCAACCCTGCCTTGATTGAAGAGTTTGGTAAAGACATGAAGATTGTCTACACACCACTTCATGGTACTGGTGAAATGTTGGCTCGTCGTGCTCTTGCTCAAGCAGGATTTGATTCTGTTCAAGTCGTTGAAGCTCAAGCAACTCCAGACCCAGACTTCTCTACTGTTAAATCTCCAAACCCAGAAAGCCAAGCAGCCTTTGCCCTTGCTGAAGAACTTGGTCGTCAAGTTGGTGCAGATGTTCTTGTTGCAACTGACCCTGACGCTGACCGTGTCGGTGTTGAAGTCCTTCAAAAAGACGGCAGCTACCTCAACCTTTCAGGTAACCAAATCGGTGCTATCATGGCTAAATACATCTTGGAAGCACACAAAAACGCTGGAACTCTTCCAGAAAATGCCGCTCTCTGCAAATCTATCGTATCAACTGACTTGGTAACTAAGATTGCTGAAAGCTACGGCGCAACTATGTTCAACGTCTTGACTGGTTTCAAATTTATCGCTGAAAAAATTCAAGAATTTGAAGAAAAACACAATCACACTTACATGATGGGATTTGAAGAAAGCTTCGAGTTTACTTGAGTTAAACCATTCGTACGTGATAAAGATGCTATCCAAGCCGTTCTTGTCGTTGCTGAACTTGCTGCCTACTACCGTTCTCGTGGTTTGACACTTGCTGACGGTATCGAAGAAATCTACAAAGAATACGGCTACTACGCAGAAAAGACAATCTCTGTTACCCTTTCAGGTGTCGATGGTGCTGAACAAATCAAAGCAATTATGGCGAAATTCCGTGAAAATGGTCCAAAAGAATGGAACGCAACAGAAATCACAGTCGTAGAAGACTTCAAAGCACAAACTTCTACTGCAGCTGATGGCACTGTGACAGCCTTGACCACTCCTCCAAGTGATGTATTGAAATACACACTTGCTGATGGTTCATGGATTGCAGTTCGTCCTTCTGGTACTGAACCAAAAATCAAGTTCTACATTGCCGTTGTTGGAGAAAGCAACGAAGATTCACAAGCTAAGATTGCTAACATCGAAGCTGAAATTAATGACTTTGTAAAATAAACAATTAAAAAGATGAGATTAACTAATCTCATCTTTTTCGTATCAAATCTAAGCATTTTTAAAGACTTTTATGGCATACTAGATTTATCAAATTAAATGAGGTATTCCTCATGGAACAATTCTTAGAAAATATTAAAGATCTTGAAGTTACAACTGTTGCGCGTGCCCAAGAAGCTCTTGATAAAAAAGAAACTGCTACATTCTTTATCGGTCGCAAAACTTGCCCTTACTGCCGTAAATTTGCTGGCACTTTGGCTGGTGTGGTAGCTGAAACAAAAGCACACATCTATTTCATCGATAGTGAAGAACCAAGTCAACTAGATGCATTGCAAGACTTCCGATCACGTTACGAAATCCCAACTGTACCAGGTTTTGTGCATGTTGAAAATGGAGAGATTAAGGTCCGTTGTGATTCTTCTATGTCAGCTCAAGAAATCAAAGAATTTGCTGGATTGTAAAAATATATAAAAAAAGAGGCGTCTGCCTTCTTTTTTATATATCTGTTAGTGGTGTTGCAGTATCTGGAGACGTATCGTAAATTTGAAAATCCACTCCTACTCCTAAATCTGCCTGAGCTAACTGATTGACCATGGTCATGTGGGCTAGCTCCTTGATATTATTCTCTTTAGATAGATGTCCTAGGTAAATCTTCTTGGTACGATTACCTAGTGTGCGAATCATGGCATCTGCTCCATCTTCATTTGAGAGGTGGCCTAGGTCGGATAGGATTCGTTGTTTGAGTCGCCATGCGTAAGAACCCGCTCGAAGTATTTCTACATCATGATTAGACTCAATCAAGTAGCCATCTGCATTCTCGACAATGCCGGCTATACGGTCACTAACATAACCTGTATCTGTCAGCATAACAAAGCTCTTGTCATCCTTCATAAAGCGGTAAAACTGGGGAGCGACTGCATCATGACTAACACCAAAACTCTCAATGTCGATATCTCCGAAAGTTTTAGTTTTTCCCATTTCAAAGATATGTTTTTGAGAAGAGTCAACTTTTCCTAGGTACTTACTATTTTCCATAGCTTGCCAAGTTTTTTCATTAGCATAAGATCCATTCCATACTTACGAGCCAGAACACCGATTCCATGGATATGATCTGCGTGTTCATGAGTTATCAGAATAGCATCCAAATCTTCAGGCTTCCGATTAATTTCACCTAAAAGACTCGTAATCTTTTTCCCAGATAAACCTGCATCAACCAAAATCTTCTTTTTGGGTGTTTCTAAGTAAAACGAATTTCCACTAGAACCCGATGCTAAAATACTATATTTAAATCCTTTTTCATTCATTCTAGTCTTCTAGTTCATCCTCCCAAATTTCATCTTTTACAGCATCCTTATCATAAGGAAGTACAATAGTAAAGGTTGAGCCTTTACCATATTCACTTTTGTGCAGATAAATCCATTATGTTGCTTGATGATTTCCTTAGCAATGGCTAATCCTAAACCAGTTCCCACCTTGAGCACGGCTTCTAGCCTTATCAACACTATAGAAACGGTCAAAGATTTTTAGGTAAATCTTGTTTTGGAATTCCCAATCCTTGATCGGATATAGATAGAATCATTTGATCGTCAGTTGTTTTCATAGAAACAGTGATTTTCCCACCGTCTGGGGAATACTTGATAGCATTGTTTAAAATATTATCAATCACCTGAGTCATCTTATCTGTATCGATCTCAATCCATACGGAAGTAATTGGATAATCTCTAATCAATTCATACTTCAGATTCTCATCCTGACTTTTGATTTTATCAAAACGATTGAGGATAAAGGTAATGAATGCAGTAAAATTAGTTAATTCAACATCTAAGTTGCTAGTAGCATTATCAATACGCGATAGATGTAAGAGATCTGTTACCATTCGCATCATTCGATTGGTCTCATCTAATGATACTTTAATAAAATCAGGCGCAACTGGTTCTGACAAAGCACCTTCATCCAAGGCCTCTAGATAAGATTTTACACTGGTCAAAGGAGTTCGCAGTTCATGGCTAACATTCGATACGAAGAGCCTTCTCTCCCGTTCTTCCTTCTCTTGTTCAGTTGTATCGTGCAATACAGCAACAAGACCTGAAATAAAGCCAGATTCTCTACGAACAAGAGCAAAACGCACACGAATGCTTATGTATTCTCCATTCACATCTTGAGAATCTATCATCAATTCCGGACTTTGAGTAATTAGGTCTCTCAACTCATACTCGTCATCAATTCTAAGCAATTCTAAAATATTCTGATTCAGAGCCTCGTCTCTCTCAACACCAAGTTGTTTTTTAGCCATATCATTAATCATAATGATCTGACCACGACGATTGGTTGCAAGGACTCCATCCGTCATGTAGGAGAGAATACTATTCAATCTTTTACTCTCTTGCTCAAGATTTTCTTGAGTTAGGCGGATAACTTCAGATAGGTCATTAAGATTATTTGTGATATTAGTTATCTCTGAACTTCCTTGCATATCCAAAACCTGAGAATAATCTCCAGCAATCAAGTCTTTGACCTTTTGATTCAGTTGTTTGAGACGGATATTATCTCTGCGGTTTTCTAATAAAAGAAAGGTGACAAGCATGATAAATCCGATTAAAATGAGTCCAAAGACGAAATCTCTGGTTAATATTGTTTGTCTAATTATTTCAATCATTATTTCTCATGTAATATCCAACACCACGACGAGTTAGAATGTAATCTGGTCTACTTGGTGTATCTTCGATTTTTTCACGCAAACGTCTAATGGTCACATCAACAGTTCGAACATCGCCAAAATAGTCATAGCCCCAAACAGTCTCAAGCAGATGTTCACGAGTGATGACCTGTCCAATATGCGTAGCTAAGTGATATAATAGCTCAAATTCACGGTGCGTCAAATCTAATTCTTCTCCGTATTTCTTTGCTACATAAGCATCTGGAAGAATTTCTAAATCACCGATTTGAATACTTTGCAATTTTGCTTCTGTTTCTTGGCTATCTGATGCTAATAGCTCAGATCGGCGAAGCAAAGCTTTAACACGGGCCTGTAATTCACGATTTGAAAACGGTTTGGTCACATAGTCATCAGCTCCAAGCTCTAGTCCAATAACCTTATCAAACTCGCTGTCTTTTGCAGAAAGCATGATTATTGGCACACTACTTGTTTTCCGAATCGTTTTAGCAACTTCAAGTCCATCAATCTCAGGTAACATTAAGTCTAAAATAATAATATCTGGTTTTTCAGCTTCAAATAATTCAATAGCTTCACGACCATTAAAGGCAGTTACTACATCGTAGCCTTCTTTAGTCATATTAAACTTAATAATGTCCGAGATTGGTTTTTCATCATCTACAATCAATATTTTTTTCATTTTGTTCACCTTTTCCTTATCTCATTATACCAAAAAATCAAAAAGAAGACACGATACACTAATGTTAATGGTCTCTTTTTAAATACTCTTGCCAAATCTTTTGTTGGGGTTTAGCAATGGGATAATGTACAAACTCTTCTGGACTTAGCCAAAGAACTTCTCTATCGGAATAATCTTCAGATTTTTCTACCTTTCCTGTTAGAATTTGAATATGCCATTTACGATGACTGAAAACATGCTTAACCTCTTCAAATTTGTAGTCATCCCAATCAACAACAAGATTATAATCTTGTTCAAAACTTGCTTTAGGAGATGGTCCAAACTGTGTGGTTGGTTCCGATACCTGACTAAAAAGGTTAAGTTCATCTTCCTCTTTTGAAAATTCATCAACTTCTATCAATGGAAAATGCCAAAAACCAGCTAATAGCTTTTCGCTCTCGTTCTTTTCCAATAAGAATTGCCCTTTTTCATTTGATACCACTAATGCATTTAGATATATTGGAATTGGTTTTTCTTTGGCGCTTTAATAGGATAGCGGTCCATAGTCCCGTGCTGATAAGCTGCGCTAAATTCCTTAATTGGACTATCTTGAGGTCTAGGATTGACAGGTGCTTCAATATCGGAACCTAAATCCATCAAAGCCTGGTTAAAATCACCTGGACGATCTGGATCAATTAAGATTTCCATCATAGCTTGAAAAATTTTACGATTGCTGGGATTTCCTATATCGTGATTTACTTCAAATAAGCGAGCCAAAACACGCATGACATTCCCATCAACCGCAGGTTGGGGAAGATTAAAAGCAATACTAGAAATTGCCCCTGCTGTATAGGGACCAATCCCCTTCAAACTTGAAATATCTTCATAAGTTGATGGAAACTCTCCATTAAATTCATTCATAATCTGCTGAGCTGCTGCTTGCATATTGCGAACACGAGAATAATATCCAAGACCTTCCCATGCCTTTAATAAGCGTTCCTCGGTTGCCTTTGCCAAACTCTCTACAGTCGGAAACCATTCTAAAAAACGTTCGTAATATGGAATAACTGTATCAACTCTTGTCTGTTGTAACATAATTTCAGATACCCAAATATGGTATGGATTTTTACTTTTTCTCCAAGGTAAATCACGCTTATTTTCATCATACCAAGCTAAAAGTTTTTGACGGAAAGAGAGAATTTTCTCCTCTTCCCACATGGTCACGCCGTATTTCTCCAAATCTAACATATATCTAGTATAGCATAACCTTAAGGGATACTCAAAAGCTAGTTAACCAAGCTATCTATTCATTTGGTTTTTTGATATAATATTTTTAACCTCATTCTCAAAGGAGATTATTATGCGCTATAATCAATTTAGCTACTTTCCTGTCTCAAAGGAAGATGCTTTAAAAGAATTAACTGAACTTGGTTTTAGTCTTGACCCTACTGGTTCTGAAAAAGACCAGTTTGAGTCATTTGTTAGGACTTGTTTTTTTAATTACAAAAATACGGATTATCCACTTTCAACTTTAGCAGTGGATAAGAAAACAGACCTACTCACTTTCTTTAACTCTGAGATAGAGTTGACTGCTGAAATCTTCTACACTGTAGTTTTTCAATTACTTGGATTTAGCTATCTAACAGACTTCGAACACGCTCTTGCTTTCCATGAAGAAACAGCTTTTCCTATCGTCTATGGAGACCTGATTGATAATATCTATCAGCTTCTTAATACACGTACCAAAAAAGGGAATACTCTCATCGATCAATTGGTTAGTGATGGATTTATTCCTGAAGACAATCATTACCACTACTTCAATGGCAAGAGTTTGGCAACCTTTTCTACAAACAATGTCATTCGTGAGGTTGTTTATGTAGAAAGCCGTATTGATTCAGATAAGGATGGCTTACCTGACCTGGTCAAGGTTAATATTATCCGTCCAACTTTCTCAGGAAGAATCCCTGCAGTCATGACAGCTAGTCCTTATCATCAAGGAACTAATGACAAGGCAAGTGATAAGGCCCTCTACAAAATGGAGGAGGAATTAACAGTTAAAGAACCTCACAAGATTAGCTTGGAGGAGCCTACATTAGATTTGGTTGATCCTGTCGGCCAAGCTCAACTTGTCACTGAAGCGGAAGAAAAACTTACTCATATCAATAGCAGTTACACTCTAAATGACTACTTCCTTCCTAGAGGTTTTGCTAATATTTATGTATCAGGACTTGGCACCAAGGATTCTCAAGGAATCATGCCTAATGGTGATTACCGACAAATCGAAGCCTATAAAAATGTCATTGATTGGCTCAATGGGCGCTGTCGTGCTTTTACTGACCATAGTCGTGAGCGCCAAGTAAAGGCTGATTGGTCAAATGGTAAAGTTGCTACTACAGGTCTATCATACCTCGGTACAATGTCCAACGGTCTTGCGACTACTGCAGTTGATGGCTTAGAAGTCATTATTGCTGAAGCAGGAATTTCTTCTTGGTACAACTACTATCGTGAAAATGGTCTTGTCACAAGTCCTGGAGGTTATCCAGGTGAGGACCTGGACTCACTCGATGAACTGACCTACTCACGTAATCTCTTAGCTGGTGACTATATTCGTGGGAACGATGCTCATAAAGCTTCCATAGAAGAACTTAAGAAAAATCTAGACCGCAAAACTGGTGATTACAATCAATTCTGGCATGAACGCAACTATCTGCTCAATGCCCACAAGGTCAAAGCTGAGGTAGTTTTTACACACGGTTCACAAGATTGGAATGTGAAACCACTCCATGTCTATCAAATGTTTAATGCACTTCCAAGTAGCATTAAGAAACATCTCTTCTATCATAATGGTGCCCATGTATACATCAACAACTGGCAGTCTGTAGACTTCCGTGAGTCCATGAATGCCCTTTTGACACAAAGATTATTAGGACAAAAAACAGAATATCAACTACCTACAGTAATCTGGCAAGACAATACTGCCGAGCAAAAGTTGGATGATTTTTAGATGATTTTGGAAATCAAATTGAACATAAAACTTTCACTTTAGGTACTGAAGAAGCTATCATTCAAAACCGATATCAAGATTCTGATTTTGAACGTTTTGGTAAAAGCTATCTAACCTTTAATAATGAACTATATCAAGGTAAGGTCAATCAACTCACTATCGACCTAGCTGTGACTGAAGATATCCACCTTAATGGCCGTGTCAAACTTAACTTCCGACTCAAGTCAAGCACCAATAAAGGTTTGCTATCTGCTCAACTCCTTGAACTGGGGCAAAAAGAAATACCTTCAACCATATCCGGGGAATCTTATCAGTACGTACTCTTGATAATGGTCGATATCATATGTTAGATAATCTCTTTGAGTTACCATATAGTCAAAAGTGCCCAACGAGTAATCACTAAAGGATATCTCAATCTTCAAAATCGCGATGGCTTATTGGATATTAAGGAAGTTACTCCAAATGAATGGATGGAATTCCAACTTGTACTTCAACCAACAATCTATAAACTTCAAAAAGGAGATACTCTACGCTTAGTTCTGTATACAACTGACTTTGAAATCACTGTTCGAGATAATTCAGATTATCACCTAACTGTTGATTTAGAGCATTCTAGCCTTTCTATTCCATTCTAAAATTCGCATAGTAAGAGCCTACTTCTTCTTAATTTATACAAATCCCCGAGATCTTAAATCTCAGGGATTTTTAAATCTATAAGTCTCCTATAGACAAGAAAAAAGGGAACAATATGTTCCCTTTTTGAGGCTTGACAACTTCTTCTAGTTTTAGTTTTTTTAAAATGAAGCTAATTTCTCAAGTTTAAGAATTAGTTTTCATCTTTCTTACGACGACTAAGAGTTGCAAGACTTGCAAGACCTGTAATTGCTCCCATTAGACTCGTAGCAACTGAATCAGCTGTACCAGTATTAGGAAGTTGTTTAGGACTTGTAGTTGGTTTAGATGGTTGCTCTGGAGTTGGTTCAACTGGGGTCGGAGTTTTCACGGGTTTGTATACATAAGTTACATTCTTGTCACCTTCGATGACTTTACCATCGGTGTCCACGTAGTGAACATAAACGTTACCTGTTGGTGTTGATGGCTCTTCTTTAACCTCTTTATAAACATAAGTAATCTTAGAAAGTGGTTTTTCTACTTTACCTTTGATTGGATCTGAGCTTTCAAGATGTCCTTCACTATCAACTTTACCTACTGGGTAACCTCCAGACGGTACACGCTCATATTTCTTACCTTCAAACTCAATATACTTAGGTAGTTCATCATTTTCAGTAGTATCGTATGGAGTGTTGTAGTCTGACTTAGGAGTATCTTGACGTGGAACTCTAATTTCCTTACCATCATTCTCACGGATGTAAGTAATGATAACTTCACCTTGAGGTTTTTCACTTTCAGAAATTGATGACGAGTTAGAAGATGACTCAGAAACAGAGGTTGACAGTGATTCTGAGCTTGATACTGACTCAGTTGTCGAAACTGATTGAGCTTGCTGATTCTGATTCTGACATACTTACAGATTCAGATACTGATTGGCTTTCTGATACCGATTCTGAAGTACTTACAGATTCAGACGCACTTACGGATTCAGATACTGATTGGCTCGCTGACTCTGATTCTGATTCAGAAAGTACTTACAGATGCAGATTCTGACTCTGATACAGATTGACTTGCTGATACTGATTCAGACTTACTTACAGATTCTGATACTGATTGACTCGCTGATACCGATTCTGAAGTACTTACAGATTCTGAAACTGATTGGCTCGCTGACTCTGATTCTGATTCAGATGTACTTAATGATTCTGAAAAGCTGACCGAGGCGGTGGTTGACTCTGACTCTGATACTGACTCTAATGTTGAAACCGATTCTGAGCTTGATACTGACTCTAATGTCGAAACTGATTCTGAGGTTGATACTGACTCAGATGTCGAAACTGATTCTGATGTTAATACTGATTCTGATTCTGATTTAGATACAGACTCTGACTTAGATACTAACTCAGATGTCGAAACTGATTCTGATGTTGATACTGATTCTGAGCTTAATACTGACTCAGATGTCGAAACTGATTCTGAGGTTGATACTGACTCAGATGTTGAAACCGATTCTGAGCTTGATACTGACTCTGATGTCGAAACCGATTCTGATGTTGATACTGACTCAGATGTTGAAACCAATTCTGATGTTGATTCTGACTCTGATGTTGAAACCGATTCTGAGCTTGATACTGACTCTGATGTTGAAACCGATTCTGATTCTGATGTTGATACTGACTCTGATGTTGATACTGATTCTGAGCTTGATACTGACTCTGATGTTGAAACCGATTCTGATGTTGATACTGACTCTGATGTTGAAACCGATTCTGAGCTTGATACTGACTCAGATGTTGAAACCGATTCTGATGTTGATACTGACTCTGATGTTGAAACCGATTCTGAGCTTGATGCTGACTCTGATGTTGAAACTGATTCTGAGGTTGATACAGACTCTGACTTAGATACTGATACTGATTCTGATGTTGATGCTGACTCTGATGTTGAAACCGATTCTGAGCTTGATACTGACTCAGATGTTGAAACTGATTCTGAGCTTGATACTGACTCAGATGTTGAAACCGATTCTGATGTTGATACTAACTCTGATGTTGAAACCGATTCTGAGCTTGATACTGACTCAGATGTTGAAACTGATTCTGATTTAGATACAGACTCTGACTTAGATACTGATACTGATACTGATTCTGATGTTGATACTGACTCAGATGTTGAAACCGATTCTGAGCTTGATACTGACTCTGATGTCGAAACCGATTCTGAGCTTGATACTGACTCAGATGTCGAAACTGATTCTGACTCATATGTTGAAACCGATTCTGAGCTTGATACTGACTCATATGTTGAAACCGATTCTGAGCTTGATACTGACTCAGATGTTGAAACTGATTCTGATTTAGATACAGACTCTGACTTAGATACTGATATTGATTCTGATTCTGATTCTGATGTTGATACTGATTCTGAAGAACTTACTGATTCGGATGTGCTTGCTGAAACTGATTCAGAAATTGATTCAGACGCTGACACGCTAACTAATTCTGATTCAGAAGAACTTACCGATTCTAAAATTGATTCAGAAATGGATTTAGATGCTGACACACTGACTGATTCTGTGACAGATTCTAACTGACTTTCCGATACTGATGCAGACTCTGAGGCAGAGACTGATTGAGAATCTGACTCCGATGTAGACTCGGATTCAGAAACAGTTGCAAGTTCTGACAAACTCAGAGATAGGCTTGTTGAAATTGACTGCTTACTTGGATCTTCTGTCAAAGGAACGGTCACTGTATTGGAAGTATTATCTTTAAATACAACCGTAATTTCACCTGTAGACGACACTGAGAAAGATTTGAAATCTTTGGATGAAACAAGTGAGTGAGTTGACCTTTTTAAACTTTTCCCACAATTGCTTTTTTTCATCATCCGTCAGATTTGAGAGAGATCAGACACTTGTGTATTGGCCTTTACATTTGTAATTGGATTTCGAATCCCATCATTTTGTGGCAAGACCTTAATCCGGAAGGACCGCTCAATGAACTGATTATGTGAATTGGTAAATCGAACCGTAATAGTATAAATTTTCCCCGGCTCAACTATCTCCTTATCACCAACTTTACCTTCAATAAGCATAGGTGCAAATGAAGATTTTAAGGTGGCATTTGGAACCAGTACACCCTCAACTCGCTCACTGTCAGGAGAATAACCCATATAGGTTAAAACAACACCACCAGATTGTTCTCTAACAATATATTGAAGTCTGACCGGATCTGAATTATAGGCTGTAATTAGATGATTATTTTCAGGACCACTCAAGACAAAAGGCGCTCGTAAACTCTGATTCTTATCTATTACTTTATGATTACGAGAATCACGTCCACCTGAATTTGACCGTAATACTGTATTGACAAGACGATTTCGAGACCATTTTAGCTTGACTAAAAACTGCTTCTCTTTCAGATGAAGGATTTGAAAGTTCCTTACGAAGAGAGACTAGTGTTTGCTCTCCTATAAGAGAAAGCTCTTCCCCGCCTTCTAAATCCTTCACTTGGTCAATGAAAGCATAAATGTCTTGTGCAACAATCTTGAGTTGGTTTTCTTTGATTTCATCTAATCTAAAGGATGAATCCTCATCAAGTTGAATTTCAGAACGAGCATTTCTAGCCGATCCATTTTCAGACTCTGAGCTGGCGAGGAAGTGAGTACTGATGAAGACCCTACTTCAGAAACAGATTGGTTAGGATTATTAGCTGAATCTGAACCTTTGCCGCTTGTTAGTGATTCTTCGACAACAGCTAATACCAAACTGTCTTTTCCAACTACTCCTACTTCTGAGTCCAATTCTAAGCTGATCTCATTACTGACTTCTTCTTCCGCATAGGTAGTATGAGATAAAGTTGTTGCTCCCAAGATGGTCCCTACTGTAATCATCCCTTTCAAGAAATATGAAGGACTAGTTTTTAACGAAGTAGGTGTCTGCTTGTCTTTTTTCATCCATCCTTTAAAGAAAGAGATACTTGTAGATGCCACGCGCATCCAACTTTTACCGATTTAACTAATTTTAAATCAGGTAGCCCGCTCATTCTCAAGGACTTTCTACTCATTCGTTTAAATATCACTCTACTCCTCCCAAAAATTATTCACTATTGATTATACACGATTATCAAGCTTTTTCAATAAATTTACCTAAATTTTTACGATGATTTTTCATTAACTACTATCTTTTAACCTTATCTAAAATAACATGGACCATCCAAGGACTGAAATAGCTAGTATCAACAAGTTATTACCTGACTTCACCAACCTAAAAATGGGAAAAAATATTACTTTCCATATCGTCTGTTTAAAGATTTTATATAGTAAATACTAGTGAAATAGGAAAGTTAATAGAACGATTCTAATTTTCACCCCAAATACGCTCTCCCTTTCTAATCCGGGAGCTCAAAAATAACTCTCTTTTTATAGATAATAAAAGGAGAAGACTTGGGCGTCTTCTCCATATAATCATTTTACATAGTAGTGTATTAGATAAATTATCCTACTTCTCCAGATCGCTGGTGTGATCCCAATGATTTTTATAAAATCATCCTTGCGACATCACCATATGTAAAAATAAGAGTAGGAGGAAAATAATGCTCATCACCAATGTTGAAAGTTTGAGGCTGCGGTGTGAGCGCCAATAGTTTGGCTTCCCTAGATTGCTTGTTGCGTCTGTTGATAAAGATTGCTGTTGTCGAGGTTGTAGAATAATTAAGACGACTAAGACAAGGGAGATTAGAAAAATACCAACTGCAAATATCAAATCCATCCTATGTTCCTCCCAGGACACGCAAAAGCGTGAATAAAACACCTAGTAAAATAACTAGTCCAATCACAACGTTAAAGATGACATTCATTCTTTCTGAGTGGGTCGTTTTTTCCTTTTCCGGTGGCCGTCTCTTAAGAGCCTCCATTCGGCCTTCAACTTCTTTGTAAAATAAATCCTTCTTTTGTTCAGACATTTTCATCTCCTAATCCTGCTTGAAAACGAGCACGAAATACTTCCTTATCAACTGCACTTGATTGACTGATTTGACTTGCAAGAGCTTCTTCATACCTATCAACTGACTGATATATTTCCTTTATTCGATTTACAAGATCCGCTTCTTTCCCTTGTTCAAATATATTTTCCCGCGCAATATAGCGACGATCATGTAGGGTATGAGCAAAACCAAGAATCACTTGTTTGTGTTCAAATGTCTTACGAACAATCCCCTGCACCTCACCATAATGATTGATATCCAGATAGATGCTAGAAACATTTAGCAATTCCTTAATTCGGTTTTGACTGATATTCTGGTATAGGACAACGTTTGGATACTGAACCATAGATAAGAGAGTTGGAGACATCTCTGTCAAGGCAGCTATTCGGAATGTCACATTTGGTGCTTGAGTCACTAGATAGGACATGGCTTCAAGCTGGTCTGAATTTGTCAAAACAAAGGCATCCTTACGAATATCATCATTCTTAGTGAAATCATAGATATAGCCCAGTGGCCCAAAGAAAGAGTGTTGCTCGGTTGGTGTTAATTGTAAAGCACGGTGGTAGGTTTCTGTCTGTGGAATCAATATCTTTTTGGTGCAGAACCGACTGAGTTTGTTAATATAATCTGCATATTCCCAGGAAGGTTATCCGATAATGATTCTTGCCAGACTAGTAGATCCTGACCAGCAATTCCCTTATTCCCTAATTTCAGACTGACACTAAAGGACATGGCTAAAGTATTATTGATTATCCGATCAAGATCGAATCCTCTGTATTCTAGATAAAAGACATAGAAATCTAAACGGTTTTTGAAGATCCTCATCGGTTGTTCTTTCAATGTCAAAATGAGGTCACCAGTACGGTGATTTTCTGTCAGACGCTCAACCCCTTCTTCCAAATAAGTAGTCACAAGTTGCTGACCCTCTGAATTTGCAGGTAGTTGTAGCTATGTGGCGACCAAATTGATCATAACGTTCAATTAAGACTGTCTGTCCCTTATCATCCAACCATTCAACTCTTTCAACAAGTCGTTTATAAGATTCTGTATGGTAATAAATTTTTGCTTTTTCTTGACCATAATAGGTCACTCGCCCCATGCTATTATCCTGAAATCTCCCAGAAATCAGGTACTTTAACTTCATTAAAGTAGCGACCACGTCTTTCAAGTGGTTCTTGTCCTAAAAAGTAGATAAAAGGAGATTCTACCCCATCTGGTAAAAAACCGTTTGGCTCTAACACAACAGTTGTGTGATTATACCCTGCTTCCTTTAATGAATGGAGCAGATCCTGACTTTTCACGAGAATAACTATCAAAACAGATTTAACATGGGTAACCTCTTCTATCAACTGACGCCAAGCCTCTTCCACTCGGATAGTTAAAAATCTTCTGCACGAGCATAAGACGCTTGCCTCATCGACTCAAGTTCATGATTGCGATAGACTTTTACAATCTTTTTCTGAGAATGCATCAGCAATCCGATCAACAACTTGGTCTACCGAATTTGGAATCAAGTAACCATTTTTCCCTTCCACAACAAAGGTTTGGTTGCCATAGGGCACATCAAAACCGATAATGGTTAAACCTGAGCCAATTGCCTCCATTAGGGTCAAACCAAAGCCTTCACTCGTTGATGCAGAAAGGTAAATCTCATAATTCTTATAGACTTCTGCTAAATCCGCGTGACCTTTTAGTTTTATGTATTCTGAAGCAGCTAAATCATCTATTAGAAAACGAATTTTGCCTTCTTCTCCCCCTTTTCCATAGATGTCAAAAGAAAGCTCTGGAATCTCACCTTTGGCTCGAACAACAGCCCGAACCAACCAGTCGATGTGTTTTTCACTTGCCAAACGAGAAGCTGTAATGATTGAAAAAGGCTTTCGCTGATCCGAATTTGGTAAACTTGCTAGGCTTCCGACTGGAATTGTATAGATAGCAGGGCAATGATTTGTATATTTTGCAAACTGTTCTGATAATATTTCCTTTTGACGATCAGTCGCTACGATAAAGAAATCCACCTTGTCCGCATTTGTAAATTGGTAGTCATAGTAATTATTCCACAAAATATACTGATCATCGGTACTATTGACACTATAGTGCTCCGCATGAATGACAACGCCAAGGTGTGCCTTTTGAGCTTCCTCAAAGATTGGTTGCCCTATATTTGTCTCCCTATCCAAAATAACAAGATCTTGCTTGGTCAAATTAAGGGATTGCATGAAATAACGAATTAACTCCTGTCGCCCAACCAAATAGCGATCTGGGAAACGGTATACCTCACGCCCATCTGCCATCTGCATACTGTAAGCAACACTACCATCTTCATTATAAAAGCGGCGCTCGATTAAGGTAGCTTGATTGTTCATAGGAATAAAGTACTCTGTACAGTAACGAGTATAAGAGAAATAGTCTTTTCGTACTAAAATTCCTCTGGACACATACTCACAACGTTCCACATAAGGACTATTTTCATTACGAAGATAACAAGTCAAGAAAAAATCCTGGTCCTCATAGAAAAAGCGTTTGATTTTTCCATCCGTTTCTTCTCTACTTGATTTTCCATCAAAACCAGCCAATACCTCATCGATACTATAAGTCGTGGGAGCAATTTTAAGATCAGTAAAATGGGTATAGAGCCAAATTATTTCATCATTTTTAAAGCCGATATTTTTCGGTTAGATGTTGCAAGTTATCAGCTAGAATCATATCCATAAAAACAAATTTTGCAGGTTGCTGGATATTTCTTAATAACTTGGCACGGTATGCTTGAGCATATTCTACGCCGCTACTGGCCCAACCGATACCAAGGTTGATATTGTATACTGTCATAAGGTCCTCGTATTTATGGGAAATGTAGTACTATTTCCCCTTTATTATTTATTTCTACTCTACTGAGCAAGAGATTTCGGATCATCTGTTCTTTAGTTTGTGTCTTCATTCGATCGAAGGATTGATAGGCCTCTTGGAAGAACTCAACTAGGGGAATTTTTTGACTGGTATACTGACCTGATAAGGCAGTACGAAGTTGTTGCAAATAATCAACTTGTTCAACCCAGTTTTCATCGATGGCTTTTAAAATGGCCATCCGCTGAAATTGAGCAATTACTTCTTCGGTACCTAAAATCTCATACTTGGCTTTTAATTCATCCTGAGCAAGGTTCCAAAGAAATTTTTCCTTCATCTTCATAGAGTGATCATAGCTACGGGCTTTAAGTGGATCAACTTGATAGCTAATATTATCCAAGATATATCGGTAAAACACTACAGAGTCTTTATAGTCTTCACTTTTAGCAATCTAGCTAAAAACTTCGCCCAAAACCTGGTCCACAATATGATCTAGACGACCTTTTTGTTTGATTAAGCAATCGCGTTCTTTGTAGACTAAATCACGCTGGATATTCATGCTCTCCGCGAACTCTAAGGTCATTCTTCGACTAGCTTGACCTGAACTTTCACTGGCATTTTGAGCTCTTTCAACCAAGTTCTTATACTTACGTCTGGTCAAAGGCTTGAACGATCCAATTCTCTCATCTACATCATAATCCTGATAGGTGTATTGAATCCAATCAGGCCCCCAGTTTTTCATCAAATCGTCCTCAAGAGAAACAAAGAACTTGGTCCAACCTGGATCCCCCTGTCTACCTGAGCGTCCACGAATTTGCAGGTCAATACGTTGATTCATCATACGTTCAGTACCTATGACAACCAGACCACCTAATGCAGCAACTCCAGGGCCCAATTTAATATCTGTTCCGCGTCCAGCCATAGAGGTTGCTACTGTCACTGCTCCTCTTTGACCAGATTCAGAAATTAGTTGAGCTTCACGAGGAGCATTATTAGCATTCAAGAGATTGTGAGCAATTCCCTCTCGTAAAAGAAGATTTGAGTACAAAATTGACATTTCCACTGAACCAGTGAAAACAAGGATTGGATTGCCCTTGGTATGAACATCTTTCACAAACTCTAAAGAAGCAATGATTTTCTCTGGCAAGGTTTGGTAGATTTCATCTGGTAAATCCTTACGGATTTTCTTTCTATTTGTCGGAATTTTTATAACCGCCATAGCGTAGGTATCTAAAAATTCAGCTTCAGCAACCTTCGCAGTTCCTGTCATCCCTCCAAGTTTACGAAACATTTTAAAGAGGTTTTGATAGGTGATGGAGGCCATAGCCCTTGTTTCTTGTGATAATTCCAGACCTTCCTTGGCCTCAATAGCCTGGTGAAGTCCTCCTTGTAAACAGAGTCATTTCCATCAAACGACCAGTCGCCTGATCCAATAGGACAATTTCCATTACGCCCCGTTTATTAGGAAGGATGACATAATCTTTATCCTTAATATAGTTTTTGTTTGCCTGAAGAGCCAGACTGATATGCCGAACTAAATCACGATATTGGGGATCATAGAGTTTTTCGATAGACAAAAAGGTTTCGGCTGCTCGGGCCCCTTTAGGAGTTAACCACACACGTTTCTTATCTTCATCAAACTTGTAGTCTTCTCCTTCTTTGAAGGTTTGAATCAGAGTATCAATAATCCCATAGAGGTTTGATTGGACTCGGGGCGATCCAGAAATAATTAAAGGCGTTTGAGCACTATCCAATAAAACAGAATCAATTTCATCGACAATAGCATAGTTAAAGTCTGCCAAGAACTGGCCGTCCACTGAGGCTGTTAAGTTTTCCGTTAGGTAATCAAAGCCTAGATTGGTATTTGTCGTATATACGACATCCGACTTATAAATTTCCCGTTTAACTTCAGGATCTAACTCTTCTTCCTCGCTCACCTTCAAGGGAACACCGATTGTTAGACCTAGGAAACGGTAGACCTTCCCCATCTCTTCTGCATCCCGTGTTGCCAAGTAAGTGTTGGTCGTAATAACCATAACTCCCTTACCTTCAAGTGCATTTAGATAGACAGGCATGGTCGCTGTCAGTGTCTTTCCTTCACCTGTATTCATCTCTGCGACATTTCCCTGATGAAGAACAATTCCTCCCAAAACTTGAACATCATATGGGAACATTCCTAAAACACGCTTGTCTGCTTCCCGAGCAACTGCAAATGCTTCTGGCAAGAGATCATCTAAGGTTTCACCCTGGGCTAATCGCTGACGAAACTCAATCGTTTTACCTTGTAGTTCTTGGTCTGATAACTGAGAAATATGATCCTTCCACCTATTGACTTTTTAGGATCTTTTTATTTTTTCTTAATTTATAGTAATCCAATTTGTTCCTCTTTTACTAGCAGTATGATTCATCTAAAGGGAACCCCTGCCTCCTCAGACGAAATGGATGAAATAATGAAATAGTCAAATGTAAATTCTTGCATCCCCGCACTAAGCAAGCGTGCTTGGTAGGCATAGAGCTTGCTCTGGATATAGAAAAGATAGACTGCCATCAGATGTAACTTTGCGTTCAACCGTTACACCGAAGCGATCTTGAAATACAATTTCCACCAAGACTGTGTGGGCAGGTTTAGACGACATGGATACATCTAATCTATAGGCTTTCCCTCTCTTTAAGAGAGGAAGACTAGGCGCCATCCGATCTCCGTCATAACGTGTAATGGACTGCCATTTTTTCACAATCTGACCTGAAGGCATCAAGGGATTTTTAAATAGAACCCTATCTTTCGCAAGTTTTTGAATCGTTGATCCCCATAAGTAATCTGCACTTGCAATTGGTCCCCAATATAGGTGCTTAGTTTCAACTTGTCTCTTATTCATCATTCAATTCTGCCAAAATCTCTTTCCATGATTTCTCTGTATTGAGTTACAAACCACTCAACAATCGGTGCAGTTGCATCATTATGGCGACCGGGACGACTAGAACTTATAATCCTCACTGGGTAATTATAGAGTGATTCTAATATCTTAGAATAGGCTAACTGATCATAGTCATCATCCCTCATATAAGCAAAGGCTAAAGTAGTATTTGCTAGATTTGCTTTCTTAAACGAAGACCAAAAACGCTGATTGAATAAATCTACTCCAGTTGAAGAAACTTGATTAACAATCAACTGCATCATATCCAAGGAGGTTGCAAAATCATCTGGTCGTTTAAATTTCAGGTTTGCTGCTATATCACCTAAATTTACAAGAGGTTTCCCAACTAAAATTGCATGCGGTGAGTATGTTGCTCCATAATACAAAGCAGCAAAGCTCCCCATTGATAAACCAGAAAAAAATTCATGTCTTTTGACTGGAATCCTAGCTAACGGAGCTGTTGGTCAATATAATCCCGAATCTTATTTTCTAACTCTTTTGAACCCAAGTAGAAAGAACCACCTTCCAATCTTGGATCTGAAAAAAGAATAAAAGGGCTTTTCATTCTTTTCATCATGACAAATCCCTCAAACCCTTCCGCAGGACGGTAACCCGAAAAATAAATATTGAGTGGCGGTTTTAAATCTCCAGGATGAAAATAAGCAAAAACTTCCTGTCTCTTAGAATCTCTTAAGGTTACTGCACCGGGGGTCATTTCTCCAAAAGGTCCGTGAGCAAAGCGTTTATGCAAAGCACCAATTTTAATTTTTCCTTTACCTCTTGCTTCAAGTGAAAAAGCTATATAATAAGGGTCTCTTTCATCAATTAAAATAGGGTGGTCCATATCCGACTCAGAATAAACAACTTCTGTTTTCAAATCCCCCAGACTACCGCTTTGGAAAAACAGGAGACGTAACTGCAGCTGGCAACTCACATCTTTTTCATACTCTAGCCAAAAATTGATGGGAGTTGTTCCCTTATATACATAGTTGAAATTCCATTGGGCTAAGGGTGTGAAATCTTTTCCATAGCATCCATCCACTTGTAAGAAATGTTTCCCTAGAACTGTCTGAACACCTAAAAAATCGGGGCGAATTCTAATATTCTGGGCACTAAAGGCATCACCATACTGTTTATCGTATAGGAAACGATCCACCAAAAAGATAAACTTTTCTTTATCTGAAAAATCCCAAGCTTGTACTTTTTTCCAACGAAGCAAATACTCCAATTCTTCTGAAAAAAGGTTCCGCTCAAAGGATTTATCATAAAAGACTGTATAAGGTTTAAAGCATTCTAAATCATCTTTTAGATGAAGTAGATCTTCAGGACGATCTAGGATTAAAGCCTTGAATTCAGAGACTTCATTTTCTTCCATATACTCTTGTAGAGATGGCAAACCATAACTAGAAAAATAGTACCAACCCAATCCCTTTGGAACTTCTATTTCTCCCTCCCAATTGGAAAGGTCCCAATTTGAAGAATATGGCTTGTTTTCAACATATCATCCATGTTACTCCTTCATCCATCCTTCCCATTTTTCGATTAGACGTTGACCAGTATATTCTTGGATCTTCTCAATAGAGTAAATCAAGGATTCATTCCATGGTTTTAAGTCCTTTAAGAAGTAGTTCATGGCTTTCTCTAATTCACCTTCGCCCTTAGTTAAGACATAGCCATTCTTTAAGTGATCGACGTACTCGGTATTCTTTTGATTAATTTGAGGAATTCCTGCTGAAATTCCAGCAATTTGCGTATAAAGATTCGGTTCCTCATTTAAATCAATAATCAAACGAGTTTTTCTAATTCTTTAATAATATCATCCTCATTAAAGAAGTTCTTTTATTTGAGTAACAGTATTCCGGTTCTACTAATAAAAAGATCATCCTGTATTTCATTTTCTCCAAAGTCTATCGAAGAAGATACTGCACGAACTGCATCCAAAGCGAGTTCTTCTATCATCTGATTTAGTTGCCCTCTTAAGGTCAGTAAGAGTTCCTCAGATGCATTATAAAAAACAAAGACAATCTCAAATAAAGGATTCTTAGCTATAATCTCCAATAGTATTTTAAGGAGTTTTCTAGAAAGGAAGTAGTATTCACCTACGTAAAAATAGATTTTAGATTCATTCCTTTCTTGACTGGAACCCAATCTCAAGCGAGAATCAAAAAGTTACCTATGAATTTTTAGATTGTGAGTTAGGCGAAATTTCCAAGAATGGCATCTTTGTTTTTCTCAGTATCTGTAATAATCAGTTTTACATCATTGAAAGATAACTGAAGCGAAGTGTCTGAAACTGATATGGCTTGGCGATTGCCGTAAAAGGATAGGACTTTTTTAATCCCTTCTCCAGTCTCTTCTAAAAATGGTAGGTTTACTGGGTGTGCAGCAACTACAAGTTGGTCTTGATTTGAGTAACAAGTTTCCTAATAGAACCTTTATTTTTCTCTAATAACTTCTTGAATCTCTTCGTATATGTCTTTGTTAAAAGATCTTGAAATTCCTCATTGACAATGACCAATGGCCTATCATCGTTTATCAATTCTCTCAAAACCCAAGTTCCATCAGTGTTAAGGTACTCTTGAAAATAAGGTTTAGCATCCTTATAATAAACTGCACTAGATATAAACCCACGGTCATCAAGATACTCAATATAGCTGATTTTACCACGACTAAGATGTGTGATGGTCAATAAATTCCCATCCACCCCCATATCGATTTTAGCAATCTGTTCCCCTTTACAAAAGGCTACAACTTGAAAGGGAGTATAGACAAAAGTCGTATCGCTCGGCCAATTCAAATCTTCAAACTGGAGGGGTGTCATTTCTATATCTGGACAAATTCCCTGTAATTTATCAAAAACAGAAATATAATCCGTCTCCAGTAAATCTTGACGGTGTAAAAAATATCGTAATTGCGGACTATAGTGAGGGATGATAATTGATCTCTCAATCCCAGCATTCTGAAAGATGCGTAGTTGATTTATTGTATCGTCAAATTCGACCGAATCTTGGATCCAGTACCAAGGACTCGTATTACTATGCCAGATACGTTCTGTTCCGTACCAGGCAGGAATAAAATAATACATGATAACTCCTAGAATATTTTCGTATATCTCTGATTCACTCGGAGGGCTCGAATTTCTTCCCGAATATTGGAAACCATCCCAACAAACATAAGGAAGGTTCCTGGGATCATTACCAAGCGTAACAATTCTTTATCCCAAAGTAACACCAAGAACGGGAGGGCCGTAAAAAGAATAATGTATAGAGTACCAAAAATAGTTAATTTCAAAACTGTTCCATTAATATATTTTCTAGTATCTTGGCCTGGATAAATTGAGTCGATATACTCTAGATTCTTCATCATTTTTCTGCTACTTCTTCTCCATTTACATTGATAAAGGCGAAGGCAAAAGACAAAAGGCTAATCATAAGAATATAGAGTAGAATCCATAATGGTTCCCCTAAGACTAGTCCTTCACTACCTGAGCCACCCACTTAGCATTAGGATCGATATAAAAGAATCAATAATAGAATATATTGAGGGATAGAAACTAGGGTCATTGCATACATGAAAGGCATCCCACCAGCAGGAGTTTAATTTAATGTCTAAAAAAGTATAACTTTTTAATTTATTATGTATCCCGAGTTTATTAACAGGAATACGATAACGAGCATACTCCATTAAAAACAGCCAGTATAAACGAAAAACTACAATAAAGAGAAAAACCCATTAAATACCAAGTTGGACGAATATCCATTTTGAGTCAAAATCCCCATAATATCTTCTGGTAAATACAAAACCATCCCCGCCATAATAAGGACAACAGAACTACCTAATCCCAATGCTGAATTTAAATCAGTTAGCCAGACTAGGAAAAAGTTCCTGCAATCATTATCATGGTATTTATAGTTACAACAAAAACAGAGTCAAATTTGTTTATGAGGGTAGGTAAATTGATATGGCTAATGCCTGAACGATAGCCAAAGCAAGAGCAAGATACATTTTTCTTCGTTCAACTATCTCTGTACTAGTTTTTTCTAAATTAAAACGTTTGAGATACTGTTAACATCCGCCACAAGATCATTGAAGACATCAGGGGTGACAGACCTGTAGAGAAAATAGACATTCCTCACAAGTTTCCTCCAGTAACAGCGCTTGTTAATTCTAAACCTGTAGCAGTGCTTTCGTTCACATTAAGAGCTTTTGAAAAATCGACAAAGGGGTGAAATTTTGCTTCCCAAAAACATAAATAAAGACGAAAAATCGTCCAACAAAATCGTTTCCCAACTACTGATCGTTTTTATCATTTTACTTTAAATACTTTTCTTTCTTTTGACTCAGATTAAACTAATTTCAAAAGTCTCATTGGTGCTCTAATTGATGGTATCTGAAACACACTTTACTCTTACATTTTATCATATTTTAGGATTTATCAATAACATTTCACTATTTTTATTGAGGATAATTCAGGCAATTACAGATTGGCAGCTAAAAAGTTCTTCAAACTTAAACTTGAAGAACTCCATAGTATCCTTTAGATAATTAGAATTGGTTAGTTATTTTTTTAATCATCAATAACCATCATTGAATCAACGAATAATTTTTGGTAAAATATCCATTTCGAATCAAATAAGAAATAAACTGGGCTTTTTTCCATATAGTTATATTGGTCCTCAGTGCATTCTTGAACAAGCTGATTGGCTTCTTCCAGACTGGATACGACAAAACCCAACTCCTTCTCACATATATAATCAGAATTAGAGAAATAGTCTAGTACAATAACAGGAATACCACCTGCTAAATAGGTGGAGAGCTTATAGGTAATATTTTCCTTGTAATAATCCCTCTCATCTTCAGAGTCTTCCGAATTTCCCCAGACAAGCCCAAAGCCTCCTTTAGAAAGTTCAAGTAGCAAGTCTTGTTGGCTTCGCCAGCCTTCGAAACTAACCTTAGAGTAGTCAACTCCTTCCTCCTTAAGCGCAAAAATATGAAGTGAAGTTTCATACTCCCAAGCCACAATATGAGGAAAACGAGAGGCATTGCCTGAGAAAAATAATTTTTTCTCAAACTGAGGGGTATGCAGATCTAATTGATGGGTCAAATCCCACATTTTCTATACAACAAATTTTTTTACAGTTAATCCTTCTGCAACCAATTTACGGTACATCTGCTCTGATGGAACTATTACTACATACTTTTATTGTACATGTCGATATAAAGGGACAAGAGAGAATAATTACTCTCAAACATGAGAGGTGGAACATCATGGATAAACATCACCAACTTAACATCAAGCATTTTTAACCTATCAACAAAGCGACTATCCAACTTAATCCCATTCCAAGATGGTGATTGGACAAATACAATGTCACCAAAAGTAATTTCAGCTAAAATTCCATCCATACGTGAATTTAGCTCACAAAGCGATTCATTTGACTGACCATAAAAATAAATTCCAAGTTCATTAACACCTAGACCTCGGGTTATTTTCATAATATCATTTTGTGCCATTAAGGCAACACTGTTAGAAGCTTGCCCGAAGAGATTAGTAAAATGGATTTTTCAGTATGGTCCTTATCCATTTCTAAATCTGATGTTAAAAAGATTTCATTCATTATTGGTCTTTTTAAAATGGTTCAAAAAGTTTTAAAAACTTTTTAAGATAGATTGAATTCATGACGTAATCTCTCAAAAACAGATAAAGCTGACCTCTCCCTTTTTCCACCATTAACTCACTACCAAAGAGTAAGAAAAATTGAATCAAGCTTTGGGATTTTTATCACTTTTTCGACGAGGCTAAGCGCAGGGCTCTATTAGGATTGAGTCGGTTAAAGAGTTCTTCCAGTTTCTTTTCGTTCAAACAT
>BNJS01001965.1_pt1 | contig 40062 bp, 58 predicted proteins | sample 8540461 | NCBI WGS metagenome assembly BNJS01 (sample SAMD00202454, study PRJDB9452) | human saliva metagenome | isolation source: human saliva | place: Japan
CGGGAAGGCAGCAGTGGTTCTTCCAGGCTGCTTTCACGAAAGTCCTGTAGTGGGTGAAGACCCGAGGTTGCGCGCCTGGTTGTTGCGCCCGAGTGCGGGCAGCCCGCGGGCGACCGAGCCCAGTGCCTCAGCAGCAACCAAACCGGTTCGTGCCTGTGTCCACACCGGCTCAGGTGCCTGCGGCGACCAAACCCTGGTTCAGGCCCGCGTTGCCCCGAGTCTCAGCGGGGCGGCTGTGCCTGGCGTAGCCCGCAAGGGCGACCAGTCCCCAGAGCCCGTTCATGAAGTCTCAGCGGGCGACCAGTTCAGGCGCGTAGCCCGCAGCGACCAACTGTGCCCGAGCCCCGTGCAGGCGACCCCTTTCAGCCCAGGGCGCAGTTTCGGGCATGACCAGTCCTGTCTGCGCCCGGAAGTTCAGGCAATCCGAAAGCTCAGGCGCAGTTTCAGGGCAACCAGCCCCAGGGAGCCCAGCCCGTCCACACCCGAGTTCCCCAGGCGACGTGCCCAGGTGGTGGCGAACAAACCCTGCTCCCAGCCTCAGGCGCATTTCGTGCCCGCGTGCCCCGCAGCCTGCGCTGCCCGCGAGTCTCCCGCAAGACCAGCCCAGGTGCGTAGCGTGCGGCTTAATCAAAACCAGTTCGCGCTCGCGCCCAGCTTCGGTCTCCAGCCAGGCGTAGCCGCGGGGCGACCAAACCGGTTTGCCGTTCAACCGGAAGTCTCCGCGCATCTCAGCCTGCGCGGCGACCAAACCGTCCTTCCAGCGGGCGCGACCTCAAAGCTCAGGCGTGCAGGCGACCAGTCCCCAGCCTGCTCATGAAGTCTTCGCAGCGACTCTTTTCCCGTGCCTTATTCGCATCACTTAGCGCACCGACATCCATCGGCGCCGTGACCGACCTGGGCAGTCGGGCGCTGAGGACTGGGCAGCTCATGCCGTGAGGGGTATCTCACAGAGCTCCCCCTAGGGCTCGCCGAGCGCTCCTATAGGCCTCGGCTCGCCACTTTTGTGGAGCCTGCTGGCGGGAGGCCGAGGGCGAGGAGCGCCCCCCGTGCTTGCGGCGCTTACGGTGCCCGTTGGATGCTTGGGCGGGTGTGCCCTGCTGCGCCCGTTGGATGGGAGGTCCCATGAGGGGAGCTGGGCCCTCAGTATCCTGGTACTCTGCCTGCTGAGCATCTTCGCCGACGAAGGCGCCACCACCGACCGCGAAGGGCCTCGATATCCGCACGAGGCTCAGACGAATAGCACCAGGGTATTAGGGTCGACGGTCTGAGGGCAGTCTCCTGCTCCTGCTGCGTCGACGGCTGGAGTTGGCTCGGCGTTCTCTGGAGCAGGAGAAGAAGAGACCGACAGCTGCGAGTGTCATGAAAATCTTTTCATTCTTTCTATATAAAACGTTAGTAATATAGCGCCAAGGTAGAGGTCGTTCTATCGGGGGAGGGCGACCAGCTTTTGCTTGCTACCCCAACATACTGCTAGGGAGGAGGTAAGGGCCAACACCTATATTCCACCACAGGATACCCTTCGCCAGATGCCAGATTCTACCACCCCTTGAGATAATTACCTTGAACCTAAGCGCCTTATCGCCTGCAAAGGTACATTAATACAATGTACATCTAGCCGTACACCTACCCGCTCCCAGGGCTATTCCAAGGCCACAGATAGCAGGCAGAGTACCAGGATACTAAGGGCCCAGCTCCCTCATGAGACCTCCCATCCAACGGGCGCAGCGAGGCACACCCGCCCAAGCATCCAAGCAGGCACCGTAGCACCCGCAAAGCACGACCGCAGGGGCGCTCGCCCTCACGGCCTCCCGCCAGCAGGCTCCACAAAGGGTTGGCGAAGGCCAGGGCTCTATAGGAGCGCTCATGAGCGAGTCTAGCGCTGTGCAGATACACCACGGCGCTGACGTCCTCAGCGCCCCGACTGCCGTCAGTCACAGCGCCGATGGATACCAGTCAGCAGCGCCAGGGTTTTGACCGCAATTAGAAGGCTTTGGGAAGGGTCGCCCCTCTGCAGGGCTTCGTGGGGCTAGCGAGCGATCCAGGGTTTTGGTCGCCCTTACAGGGCTACGCACCCTGGGCTTGAAAAGGGTCGCCCCGCTGGGGAGCCTCTCGGGATTGTGGGCACGAGCAGACAGGGGTTTGGTCGCCCTTACAGGGCTACGCACCCTGGGCTTTTGAAAAGGGTCACCCTGCTGGGGCTTCGGGATTGTGGGCATGAGCAAAACCCAGGGTTTGGTCGCCCTTGCAGGCTACGCACCCTGGGCTTTGAGAGGGGTCGCTGGCTGAGCTCGGGTGCTAGCAGCGAACCCAGGGTTTGGTCGCCCTTGCAGGGCTACGCACCCTGGGCTTTGAAAGGGGTCGCCCGCTGGGGCTTCGCGATTTCACGGCGGCAACCCGGGGTTTGGTCGCCCTTGCAGGGCTACGCACCCTGGGCTTTGAAGGGTCGCCTGCAGGGCTGCGGAATGTGGGCACAGGCAGACCCAGGGTTTGTTCGCCCTTGCAGGGCTACGCACCCCTGGGCTTTGAAAGGGGTCGACCCGCTGGGGCTTCGGGATTGTGGACACGAACGAACCCAGGGGTTTGGTCTGCCCCTACAGGGCTACGCACCCTGGGCTTTGAAAGGGTTGCCTGCAGGGCTTCGGGCCTGAGACGACCCAGGGTTTGGTCGCCCTTGCAGGGCTACGCACCCTGGGCTTTGGAAGGGTCGCCCTTGCAGGGCTTCGAGGATGTGGGCACGAGCGAACCCAGGGTTTGGTCGCTCCTTGCAGGCTACGCACCCTGGGCTTTGAAAAGGGGTCAGCCCTGCTGGGGCTTCGGGATATGTCTAGGCAACCCAGGGTTTGGTCGCCCTTGCAGGGCTACGCACCTGGGCTTTGAGTCGCCCCGCTGAAAGCTTCAAGATTGTGGGCACGGGCGAACCAGGGTTTGGTCGCCCTTACAGGGCCTACACCCTGGCTTTGAAAGGGGCCGTCGCCTGTGAGAGCTTCAGGATTGTGGACACGAGCGAACCCAGGGTTTGCTGTTGCCCTTGCAGAGGGCTGCGCACCCCTGGGCTCTGAAAAAGGGTCGCCCCGCTGAGCTTGCCCCGCCGCCAGCAACTGTGGGCTGAGCGCAACTATCGGGGCATAACCTCACCCCGCACCACACGGGATAAAAGGACCGTGTTATAGAGAAAAGGAACCGCGCTGCGCAAAGAGCCTATTTTGGAAAGGTGGCCGCTGCGGCAAGAGCAGCTCTGCGGGTCACCCCGCAGGGCTTCGTTGCAGCAGGCTTGCCCCAACGGCCGAGCAAGCCTATAGGGGCGATCCCTCCCCAAATCCTGGGTCCCAACGACGGCACGAACCCCAACGGCCGAGCAAGCCTATAGGGCGATCCCTCCCCAAAGCCCAGGGTGCGTAGCCCTGCAGGCAACCAAACCCTGGGTTAGGCAGCCCTCCACACAAGAAGCCCTCACAGGCGCCTGCAAGGCCGTGGTGCGCATCGTGGAGAGCCCTTATGGGGACGGGCCTGTCGCTCTGTTGGGAGGGAGGGCCTGTCGACGCATTGACCGATACCCCTCAGCAGCGACCACAGAGTCCATAGCCTAGAGGTAGGCGGGGGATAAAAGGCGCCAAGCCTCTGAGAGAAGATGCCGCAGCAGAGGCAGACACCAATGCAGGCGCCCACGCGCCCGAGTCCGTGACTCGGCGCAGCGTGGGCGCACTCGGGACGCCTCTCACGAGGAGGCCAGGATATCTGTGCAGGCTACACAGAGCGCGTCCTACCAATTATGCTGATGCTCCAGTGAGGTATCCTCTACACCCCTCCTCAACGGGGTCGATAGAGCCATCTACAGAGAAGGAGAGTAGGATGCTTAGGTCGTTGTTGAGCTCGATCTTGCTGAACTCGGGAGCCTGGTAGAGCTCTTTCTGCATCTTGTTCATCGTCTGTTCTTCTTTGCGTTATCGTACTACTTACCGACTACCAAAAGGATGTTGTGGAACTTCCCAGGGTAGTGTCCTTCACGCGACGGCCTATTTCCTTGCCGGCCTCATCAAGGCCCCAGTAGGGGACGGTTCTGGTAGCTGCCCTGGCTCAGGAAGATATTCGTACGCACATTGTCATAGGCCATGCGGATCCCCCCATAGGGCTCGACCCCGGGGAAGAGGTAGAGCGTGTAGGCTGCATCCGACTTGCTCTGATCGTTCCCTCTATTCAGATAGGAGACTACCATTACCCTTGCCGATAGTAGGTCTTATTATCACTGAACCGCACGAAGGTCCCTTCCTTACTGCCACTAGAGGCCACCGCTACGCGGAGGACGGGACGATTATTGAGATTAGCTTTGGCATTAGGAGCAGGAGCATCCAGTCGTAAGCCCAGGATACCATAGCCTCGTACAGCTGAAGCCATTATATCGAGCCTCGACGCTTCGCCCGTTGGTCATACGGCAGCGGACGGATACGAACTGGCCATAGAGCCTAAAGCGGTGACCCGTGCTGTAGTAGTCGCGAGCGCCAGCCTTAGTCCCTGGCTTGACATCTACATAGTAGCTGGTGAACAGGGGATAAAGCTTGGAGAGATCCATCCCAGGCTGCGTGCGTAGAGCGGTACGGGGAAAGAGTAGTACACCGTACCCCACGAGTATCGACGATCCCAGGCTTCTCGATACTCTGTTCGTTTATGTAACCACCGAGGTAGACATTGCGCTTGATTGAAAGGCAGCTGCCCAGGCTGAAGACGCCCCGTAGCAAGCTCCCCGTGGAAGGTCACCTTATTCCCCTTCACCTTGAAGGTAACTTGGCGAGCGAGGCCATTGACAGAGCCAGGATTCGTAAAGCCCTTGTCATTATAAAGATAGATAACACCGGGGACGTCCTCCGAATCCTCGACCGAAACGCCCTTGAGCAGCTCGTTATGAGGGCCTCCAACGGTCGCCTTGAGGTTCAGGGCACGACCTTCCTGGTCTTTGACGACGACATCCTCCACGCTCACCTTCAATGTGGAGCGTGATCGTTTCCTGCTCTGTGGCATTTTTGATTCTGCGTCTGCGCCACTGGCTCATCAATGCTCTTCGAGCAAGCGGAGAGTGCAACCAGGGCCGCAGCCATGCTTAGCATGAGTTTTTTCATACTGTTCTTTTTTGGGTTACTAATAATACTGTTAGATAGACCCGCGCAGCCCATATATATACTGCTAGGGTAAGGAGTGCACCACCACGATAAGACGAGATGCACCTGTTTGAGTAGCGTGCTAGGCCACGTAAAGAAGCCTTGGCACAAATAGAGAAAGGGCAGGACAAGCTATAACTAGGGCAGCCTTTAGTGCCGCCTCAGGGCAGAGCCTTTTATTTGAGTGCTCAAGCCCGTCCTAGCACTTGCGCCAGCAAAGGTATAACAAATTTTAACAGTTTGTACGCCCACCCCAAAAATTAGGGCTCGCAAATCGCACACCACAAAGTCCTCACTGCCCCTCCAGCAGCAGCGGGGCGGGGCAGTGAGTCTTTCAGGGCCTACAGCCCGTGAAGCACCTGCGAGCTGGCCCCATCATGAGCCAGCGCACGGCAGCCCTCACCACCGCCCTACCCTAGCATAAGGGGCCCCTCCGTGAGGGATATCCCTCACGGCTCTGACTACCGCCCCTGGGCGCCCCGACTGCCGCCCCTCAGCACGCCGACGGATATCGGTCAGCGCTGCGAGGGATAGCTGGGACGAAGGGGCAAGCTGCGTGGAGCAAGGGCCGCCCTAGATGCGAGGGCGCAAAGGGAGGCACAGCCCGTGGAGACTGGGGGTGCAAGGGCTGCAAGCAGACCTTGCACATGGCGTGCGCGTCCCCCGCAGCAAGGCTGTCGCGCACAAAGGAGGCCAGCGCAGCCTGATGAGTGGGAGATGCACAGCACCATCACCATGGGAGCAGATTTGCTTCTCTAGCGAACAATGTTTATCTTTGCACTGCTTTCCAGCCAAGAAAAAAATCAAGGAGAGGTGCTCGAGTGGTTGAAGAGGCACGCCTGGAAAGTGTGTAAACGCCAAAAAGCGTTTCGCGGGTTCGAATCCCTGCCCTCTCCGCAAAAGAGGCTTCAAAGTGACGGCGAAATGGTCGTCAGAGAAGCCTTCAAAAGAAAGCAGCACCCTTGTGGGACTAAAGCCCTACAAGGGTGCTGCTTTACTATCCCAGTCGTAGACTGGACGGCTTAACTCTGAGGGCTAAGCATCAGTCATCGGCCAAGATCTGCTACAGAAACTGCTACACAAAAGAAGGCGCAGCAATTAGTGTAGCAGTGACGATAAACCGGAGGGCTGCACCGACACAACCCACCCTCCATTCGCTGGGAGTAGTCCTCGCTCGCGCCTCGTAGATAAAAGACCACGCCCCGCAGCTCGTATCGAGCTGCGGGGCGTGTGCTAGAGGGGCTTAGGGGCGAGGCTAGACGGCCCTGCGGATGAGGGCAGGCACCCTCGCGGGATGGGGCTAGAGGTACTGCTTGAGCGCCTCGCAGTTGGTGCCGTGGCGGAGGCTACGGACCCCCTTCTCCTTGATCTGACGGACGCGCTCGCGGGTCAGGCCAAACTTCAGGCCGATCTCCTCCAGCGTCATCTCGCCGCCGCCGTGTAGGCCGAAGGCCAGCATGATGATCTCGGCGTCGCGCTGGGGCAGGCTCGAGAAGGACGTGGTCGATCTCGCGGGAGAGGGACTCGCGCATCAGTGCCCTGATCGGTCTTGGGCATGTCGTCGCTGCTCATCGTGTCCAGCAGCGTGTTGTCCTCGCCCTCGGCCAGCGGTGCATCCACCGAGATGGAGCGGCCAGAGATCTTCAGTACCTCCGAGATCTTCTCCTCGGGGATGTCGAGCTCGACGGAGAGCTCCTCGGGGCTAGGCTTACGCTGGTGCTCCTGCTCGAAGCGGGCGATGGCCTTGGTGATCTTATTGAGCGTCCCCACCTGGTTGAGCGGGAGACGGACGATACGGGCGTTCTCGGCGATGGCCTGGAGGATAGACTGACGGATCCACCACACAGCGTAGGAGATGAACTTGAAGCCTCGCGTCTCATCGAACTTCTCCGCCGCCTTGATCAGCCCTAGGTTGCCCTCCTCGATGAGGTCGACAAGCTCAAGGCCTTGGTTCTGGTACTGCTTGGCGACAGAGACGACGAAGCGGAGGTTGGCACGCACCATACGGTCCAGAGCACGGCGGTCCCCCTGCTTGATCTTCTGGGCGAGCTCTACCTCCTGGTCTATGGTCAGTGGTTCCTCACGCCCCTATCTCCAGCAGGTAGCGGTCTAGGTCCTCAGTACGGCGGGTGATGGTCGCTGCGATCTTGATCTGTCTCATCGTGTATCTCTATGTCTTATATGTCTTCGTCTAAAGTAATGGAGCCCCCAGCCTCGGGGATAGGCCAGGCTAGCACCTACCGATTCGCTGGGCTCGAAATAGGCGCAAAGATAACAAATATATGCTACACTGAGATGCTAGCGCTGGGCTTCCTCCGTAGTAGAGACAGCTCGCGCGTGGAGAATGTTCACCGAGCTATAGGCGCTGGTGGGGCCAAGCCTAGAAGAGCGTATAGCCGAGGCTAAGCCAGGAGGTCGTCGTGCGTAGGCTCGACCTATGGGGAGCGTCCTGCCAGACGTTGGTGAGGCCCTGCTCAATGCCAAGGCGTAGGAAGAAGCTCCCCAGCTCGAGCTTTGCCGCTAGGTGTAGGGCGAGGTCTCGCTCCTTGAGGCTGAGGCTCGGGCGCTGCCCCTCGGGGAGCCGATAGGGATCGTAGTCCGCCGTGGCAGTCCGCTCGCTGTGGGAGGCGGCGTGGTAGCTGTAGCTGCCACCGAGGGCGCTATTGTAGGGACAGGCCGAGGCTCCCCACTCACGCCCGCCCCGACGAAGGGCACTGCCAGGCGCATCCCCACCGCGACGGGGATGCTGAGGTACTGCAGGCGGAGCTGCTCCGTACCCGTGAGCCCCTGCGCCCCGAGCTCCAGCGGACGGCTGCCCCTACGGCTGAGCTCATTATTGGCCCCGAGCTGCTGATAGTAGAGTCCCGCGGAGATGTAGGTCAAGGGCCCCAGTGAGAGCTCAAGGCCTGCGCCAGCCCTTAGCCCTTGGATGCCGCCGAGCGGGCCCGAGCTACCCGCCTGGGACATACGGAGGTTCGCCGAGCTCATCCCGAGCTCGAGGCTAGGCCGCAGGAAGGGGTTCTGCGCCCCCAGCGGGAGGCTGAGGAGGAGCGCTCCCAGGGCCAGGAGTGTACGTAGGCTGATCATAGGAGGGGCTCTGAGGCTAAGGGCTACTATCGGGGTACGAGGCTGCGACTAGAACCACTTGATCTTGCGGAAGAGGAAGAAGGCGATCCCCGAGATCATGGCCGAGACGCAGAAGATGAAGAGGAAGGCCCAGTGCCAGTCCCCTAGGTAGACATCAACGTTCATCCCGAAGAAGCTGGAGATCATCGTCGGTATGGTCAGCACGATGGAGATGCTGGTCATACGCTTCATGATGGTATTGACATTGTTGGAGATGATGTTGGCCGAGGCGTCCATCATGCTGGTCACGATGTCGGTGTAGATATTGATGGTGTTGTAGGCCTGCCTTAGCTCGATACTCACGTCCTCGAAGAGGTCGGGATCGACCTGACTGCTGCGCGAGGTCGTGCGCAGACGCCCCAGCATGGCCTCATTGCCACGGATCGAGGTGCTGAAGTAGACGAGCGATCGCTGCAGACGCATGATGCGCAGCAGGTCCTCATTACGGATGCTCTGCTCTAGCTCCTTCTCCGCGCGGTTGATCTCGAGGTACATCAGCTTCAGGTACTTCAGGAACCAGACGGCCGAGGAGTAGATCATGCGCGTGATGAACTCCGTGGGGTTGGTGATGGCGATCCCCTTGCGGCGGATGTGATTGACGAAGTCGGGGAGCATCTGCGTGCGGCGGTAGCAGACCGAGACGATAGCCTTGGGCCCCGAGATGATCCCTATAGGCACCGTCTGGTAGGGCATGCCCTGCCCGCCGCCGTCCATGGGGATGCGGAGGATGGTCAGCAGCCAGTCGTCCTCGCGCTCCGCTCGGGGGCGCTCGTCGATATCGGCGATGTCGGAGAGGAATTCGCGGGGATGCCTAGCTCCTTAGTGAGGAAGAGGAAGTCCTCCTCGTCGGGGCACTCTACATTGACCCAGCACTGGGGCTGGTACTGGCTGATCTCGGGGAGACCGTCCGCTAGGCTCAGGAAGCTCTTCATATACTCGGGGCGAGCCAGCACCTCGTGGCGAAGCGCTGCGCTACTATATATATGTTGTTGGGAGGGATATAGGGTACAGGGGATCGTCCATGGGACGGGAGCCCCAGACGGCTAGGGCGGTAGTCTCTGGGCGGGCTGTCCCTACATGAGCTCGAGCGTGTCGGGGACTCTATAGGGTGCAGACGACCAGGAGCAGGCGCATCGTCATGCGCTCATCCGGAGGGAGGGAGTCGTCCATACGCTAGTCTATAGAGTGATACTTGTTCCCTTGCGGTCAAGGCGAGCTACCCAGCTCAGAGCCTTGCCTATTGCGAGAGCAAAGGTACGAAAAAGCCCCCAACCGCCAGCCATCGCCCCACACGCCGCCGCACCTGCCGCATAATCGTGCCATCGCCCCAACCTCCACCCTCCTCCCGAAGGACAATAAAAAGCTCACCCCAGCCACGACGGTGACTGGGGTGAGCTAGTGATCCTGACAGGATTCAAACCTGTAACCTTCTGATCCGTAGTCAGATGCTCTATTCAGTTGAGCTACGGAACCCTTTGCCGAGCAGGGCGGCGCGAGACTAAGAGAGTGACTCCGACAGGATTCAAACCTGTAACCTTCTGATCCGTAGTCAGATGCTCTATTCAGTTGAGCTACGGAGCCAATCCTTACACAAGGCCGCTTTAATGCTTTGCGAGTGCAAAAAGATAAGAACTATTTCGCCTGTCTCCAAATCGCAGGCAAAATTAAGCCCTCGACGCAGCCTCCTTTTCCTCGATCTCACCCGCTCCTTTTCGCCCGACCTTAGCCCGCTTTATAGATAACAGCGCCGAGCTGGCGGAGCAGCAGGCGCCACAGATGGGAGGCCCGCTGTCTCGGGGTAGGCGAAGTCAGCGTCAAGGGACAAGAGCCCGACTAGTAGCGAAAGCGAGAGGCAAAGAGGGGCGAGGCGACGGGAGGAACAAAAGCAGGCGGGACGCCGTCCGTAGGATAGCGTCCCGCTCGTGTGACCAGTGAGGCTCGAGACTCCGACCCAGTGATTAAGAGTCACTTGCTCTACCAACTGAGCTACAGAGTCAAAATGATTTGTGAACGGAAGTGGTGACCCCGGTGAGGCTCGAACTCACGACCCAGTGATTAAGAGTCACTTGCTCTACCAACTGAGCTACAGAGTCATTTAGGTTGGCGCTTGCCCTCGTCCTACCTTGGCGGGAAGAGGTCTCCGTCACAAATCGAGTGCAAAGGTAGAGAAAATTCAGCGAATATCCAAATCAAGCAGCAAAGAGCCTTGCGAAAAAGCTCCGACTAGCCGCTCGCCGTTGCGCGAAGAGCCCGACTACAGTAGCTACGGCAACAAAGCGCGCACTGCGGCAAAGCGAAGCTATAGGGCCGAATGCCCTAGAGTAGCACGGCGGCCAAGTGAGGTGACAAGGCCTACTACCCTACGAAGCATAGCGGAGCTGCGGAGCCAAAGCCGAGGCGAAGCGACGCTACAAGCAAGGAGCGCAGCGGGGAAAGGGAGTGTCGCGGGCGATGCCGTGCGTGACGATGGACAGCCTCCCCTCAGGATAAGAAACAGCTCGGAGGAGATAAAAGAGACCACTCGCAGTAGGCATGCCTACTGCAGGCGATCGTTAGAGATTGGGGAGAGAGGGCTTGCCGCTTCCTCCCAAGTCGGCGTCGCTGATGTCCTGGCCGGGCTGCTGGCACTGCTGCCGGAGGGTTGCTGCGCGGAGCCTGCCCCAGGCTGAGCCTCAGCGGCACCTGCCTGGGCGATACATCTCGCTGCTGGCGGCCTGGGGAGGCGGCCTGCACCTCTTCGCTCGCGGCGTCGATGCCCTCGATGTTCTGTGCGGCGTGGGCTTGCTTGAGCTTAGCCAGAGCAGCCTCTAGCTTGGCCTTATTGTCGGCCGAGAGCTTGTCACCGAACTCCTTCAGCTGCTTCTCGGTCTGGAAGATCAGGCTGTCGGCGTGGTTGATCTTGGTGATGCGCTCCAGCTCCTTCTTGTCGGCCTCAGCGTTGGCAGCGGCCTCGTCCTTCATGCGCTGGATCTGGCGTCAGGAGGCCCTGGAGGCCTCGATGCGGATCTTCTGCTGCTTGCCCGTGGCCTTGTCGACGGCGGTGACGTTGAGGATACCGTTGGCGTCGATGTCGAAGGTAACCTCGATCTGCGGTGTCTGGCGAGGAGCGGGGGCTACCTCGAGCTTGAAGCGGCCGATGCTCTTATTGTCCTTGGCCTGCGAGCGCTCGCCCTGCAGGACGTGGATCTCTACCTCAGGCTGGTTGTCCACCGCGGTGGTGAAGATCTCGCTCTTCTTGGTAGGGATGGTCGTATTGGCGTCGATGAGGCGCGTCGCGGCCTCACCATACGTCTCGATCCCGAGGGAGAGGGCGTGACGTCAACAGGACGCATCATGATCTACCAGTGAGGACACCGCCCACTGGATGGCGGCACTTTTCACGGCGACGACTTCGTCAGGGTTGACACTGTAGAGGCCTTGCCGAAGATCTTCTCTACGCGATCTGCTGGATCGCGGGGATACGCGTCGAGCCCCCTGACGGGATGACCTCGTCGATGTCGCTCTTGGAGAGGCCAGCGTCGCGCAGTGCATTCTCACGGGGAGCGACACAGGCCTGGATGAGGGCGGTCGGCCAGCTGCTCGAGACTTAGCACGCGTCAGCGTCCGCACTAGGTGCTTGGGGATCCACCTACGGGCATGATGTAGGGCAGGTTGATCTCCGTGCTGGTCGAGGCTAGAGCTCGATCTTGGCCTTCTCGGCAGCCTCCTTGAGGCGCTGCATAGCCATAGGATCCTCACGCAGGTCCTACACCCTCGTCGGCGCTTGAACTCGTCGAGCCAGCCAGTCGATGATCACGTGGTCGAAAGTCGTCCCCGGGTGCGTGTCCCCGTTGGTCAGGCGTACCTCGAAGACCCCATCACCCAGAGCTCCAGGATGGAGATATCGAAGGTCCCCCACCACGAGGTCGAAGACTGCGATCTTCATGTCCTTGTCAGCCTTGTCTGGGCCGTAGGCCAGGGCGGCAGCCGTAGGCTCGTTGACGATACGGTCGACCTTGAGCCCTGCGATCTCACCAGCCTCCTTGGTAGCCTGACGCTGAGCGTCGTTGAAGTAAGCAGGTACAGTGATCACAGCGTTGGTGACCTCAGCACCGGGTGGTCCTCAGCCGTCTTCTTCATCTTCTGCGGGTGATGGCCGAGATCTCCTGAGGCGTGTAGAGACGTCCGTCGATGTCGACACGAGGCGTGTCATTGTCGCCGCGGACGACGGAGTAAGGCACACGAGCGATCTCGTCCTTCACCTGAGCGAAGGTCTCACCCATGAAGCGCTTGATGGGTAGATGGTCTTGGTAGGGGTTGGTGATGACTGGCGCTGCAGCAGGGTCATGACGACCTTGCTCGCCACCGTCGATGAAGGCTACGACAGAGGGTGTCGTGCGCTTGCCTTCGCTGTTGGCGATAACGATGAGCTCGATACCTTCAGTACAGAGACGCAGGATTAGTAGTCGAGGTCAATTCCGATAATCTTTTCCCATGTGTTCTATTCTTCTTTTGTTTTGTCTGTTACGTTGTGAGGTCTTGCGAGCGGGCGGCGGCTCCATGATGTCGCCCGCTTCACTGAGATTCCACTTGGGTGCTGTCGCGCACGGCGGGAGGCAGTGAGGGCTTCATCTATAGAGTCTAAACTCACTCACCCTATTTAAGGCAAAAGGCTGTGCCAGCGAGGCCCGCCCTGACACCCTGTCCTGCCAAAGTGTCTGCTCTGCCCCTCCCTACAGCTCCTCGCACTGTCATCGCAGCCGTCTCGTGGCATCTGTGGCGAGGCTCAGGCTGGCAGGCAGGCGAGAGAAGGCGGGCGCTGTACTAAGGCGGGCCAAGCTCCGCACCGCCTGTTAGCTGAGGATATCCCTCAGCGCGCCGACAGATACCATCGGCCTGCTGACGGATAGCTCTCAGCGCAGTGACTGATCAGTCGCACGCCTCCGGGCTAGGGAGGCCAAAGCGTGTCAGCCCGCAGCTGCTATCCTACCGCCCGACAGAGCATGCCGAGCACGCACTCGTCTCCTCCTATATATCATACGCACGCGCGCGAGGCGAGAGTGGGGGCGGCTGCCTGAGGCCCAGGGGACAAGCGGGGCGGGTAAAAGACGAGGCGCGGCCTGGCACCGTGTGGCTAGGCCGCGCTTTCTGCGCTGATGCTGTATGATGAGCTCTGGGGCACTGTTCCTTATGCTTCTCTAGCTTGCGCGCGGGAGGCGTCGATGCGAGGTCGATGGCCTCCTCGAGGCTGTGCCCGTCTTCTCGGCGAAGAGATCAGGTCCACCACCTGAAGCTTGATTGAGGGCTTCCTTATTGTTCGACACCTCAGGCGGCGACCTTGGGCACGACCTCAGCGCGCTGGATATCGTCAGCGGGAAACGATTGAGCTTCTCGAGCTTCTTGTGGATGAATTCCTTCAGCTGGGGCTAGCATCGAAATGCAGGGCTTGAATGCGGATGTCCATAGTTGTAGCGTAGTTAGTCGTAGAAGGTGAGACTCATAATGTGGACAAAGGTGGGGCGCTCCCCTCATACCTTCAGCTCAAAGGTGAGGTAAAAAGATCCTGAACTGCAAGCCCCTTAGCAGTGCTACTGCGCGCTCCTCTCGGGAGGGCGGTCCGACGCATGAGTGTAAAAACTTACACCGGAAATGCAGAGGTGTGCAGCTTTGTTTATCTTTGCCTTGGGAACTCTCGGAGTCTCCCCGCTTAACAAACTAATTATCAGTATAGCAGATGAAGAATTTGTACTCAGAGTGCTTGCACTCCTCAGCACTGGGCCTAGCACAGGCGCAGGACGTCTTTTGGTAAGGGTGATAGATGATCAACCTCGGCCTCGGCCTGGGCTCCAGCTTCGGCTCCCAGGCCTCCATCTCCGCTAGCTTCGACTACGGTGTAGCCTGACAACCTCATCAGCGGGGACAACGGCTCGAGTCTGTCCGGTGCGCAGGTCAGGTTCGCTGGCTCGAAGTATGCCAACATCAGTCTCATCGGTGCCGTGGTGCCTTCCACTACCAGTTCGCTCCCAAGCTCGACACCTACGCAGGGCTCATGCTGGGCTACAACTATGTGAACTGGGGGCACGGGCTACGACGCTGGCTTCTATAGCTACGACGGCTTTGGCTACAACGTGTTCATCGGGCCGCTACTTCTTCTACCGACAGGATCGGCGCCTTCGCCGAACTCGGCTACGGGATCGCCTACGCGACGCTTGGCGCCACCTTCCGCCTCTAAGGTCTCTCCCGGGCAGCCACGGCTAGCCTCCCAGCGACGGCGCGCCCCTCATCTCTCAGGCTGAGATGAGGGCGCGCTTTCTATAGCGATCAGCCCCAGCCCGAAAGGAGGAGGGCTGGGGCTGCGCAGACAGGTATGTGTATCTCTGGTATTGATACTACACTAGTGATGCATCTAAGGTCAACGAATGATTGCTTCGAATTGGTACTACAAAGGTCTCTCTTTCCTAGGAGAGACCAAGCCTAAACATAGCTCTGGGAGGAGATTTAGACAAAGGTTTTACCGCCGTCCCCAGCGAAGAGCGCCCCGCCCGAGCGGCCTGGGGCAAGCTCTCAGGCTAAGAGCTAAGGACTAGCCCTTGGGGCGAAACACAGGAGTAGAGACAAGGCAGAGCTCGGGCTGCAAAGGCTTGAGCCTTTTTACAGCTATTGGCCCACAAGCGTCCCCCACAGCCCGATCAGTGATTCGAGGCTGTGGGGACGCTCGCTAGAGGCTTTGCGCCTCGGGAGGAAGGCCTACTTGGGCTTGCTGATGGCCTCGAGCTTGCGCAGGAGGCAGCTCGTAGTGCAGGCGCAGCTGCGCTGTTCTTGGTCGTGGGGATGACCTTGCGCAGCAGTGCCTCGAGGCGGTACTGCAGGGGCAGATAGCACATCGGTATTGTTGATGGCGGCTGTGAAGAGGTCGGCTGGCTCAGCCATGGCTAACGAAGTTGAGGAAGCCGCGGCTACCCAGCCCCTCAGCGTGCTCCTCCGTGCCGTGCTGGCGGTCGAAGCTGCACTGATGGCTCCCCTCCGACTGCTGGGAGAGCAGGGCGATGAACTCCTCATCCGTCATCCCCTCCTTACGCTCAGGGCGCTCTGCCTCGTAGCCCGTGAGGGCAGCCAGGCCAGCAGGGACGGAGACGCGAGGCGGCGCGCTCTTGCTCGCCAGCTCAGAGGTGTAGGCGCTGATGTAGCGCACGTAGTACTCCTGGAGCTGGAGCTCGGCGGGCGTCAGCTGCTCACGGCCTGCCTGTGTGGGGGCGAAGACACGAGCGAAGACCTCGTCGGCATAGTCCTGCGGAGCGTAGGAGGTCGAGTCGAGGTAGTAGGAGAGATTGAGCGAATTGATAGTGCGGATGGCCATAGCACGTGCCATAGCACCGAGGCGTACGAAGGGCGAATCCCCGACGACATCGGTCATCGTCTGCTCCAGCGCCTCGTTGCGCAGGCTGTCGATACTGAGCGCCTGATCCAGCAGCCAGAGGGCGGAGGCACGCTGCTTGTCGCGTGGGACGACCTTGTAGCGTGGCAGACCGCTGGCCTCATCCGTCTGGTAGAGGTGAGATCCAGGGACGTTGATGAAGACATTATTGACGTAGCGCAGCGCCTGATCCGCGATGCCGCGGTAGAGCTGGCTACGGTGCTCGGCCTGCTCGGGCTGGGGGAACCACTCGCCTAGGTGGCTGACGATGTACTTGAGATTCTTGAGTCCCAGCGTGCTGGCAGCTACGGGGTCGTTGGACAGATCCTCCTCGATGGACGAGGGGTCATAGCGCTCCTCCCCTACCTGCTGCAGTCCGTAGCGGTACTCGGGGTCATGGGCGTGCTGATCGATGAGCTTATTCAGCTCGGCCTGCTCGGCTAGGATGTCGCCCTTGCTGTCGGAGAAGTAGCGGTAGGTCCAGTCGATCATGTACTTGTCGTGAGGTGCCTACGGTGGGCGGGTCGAGGGTAAGGCCCTTGTCCGCCTGGCTGCGCTACGTAGTTGAAGCGCGCGTAGTCCATGATCGAGGGCGTCGTGCCGTGCACGGCGGTGAAGGTAGCTGAGCGCAGCGAGTCGACGCTATAGGCGGCGGAGGCACCCATGTTGTGCATGAAGCCCAGCGTATGTCCGATCTCGTGGGCGATGACGTACTTGGAGCTCTTAATGCGAGAGGCTGTCGGGGGGCTTGACGGCACGTACAGCGGGGTCTACCTGAGCGGTCTGGATGAAGCGCCAGTTATTGTTCAGCTTGGAGACATCGCTCCATACGAGCACCGAGGCATTGATGATCTCGCCGCTGCGGGGGTCCGTCCAGCTGGGGCCCATAGCATTCTCGGCGGCGATGGGGATATAGCGGATACAGTTGTACTTGAGGTTGTCGGGGTCGAGGCTAGGGTCGTCCGTGGGAGAGTCCCGTACCTCGAGGGCGTCCTTGAAGCCGATGCGCTCGAGGCCGCATTCCAGCGCAGCGTCCCCTCCTTCATAGCCTCGCTTCCAGATCAGAAGGCGTTGTCGACGTAGAAGACGATGGGCGACGGGGCGCACGGCCTCACCGCGCTTGTAGGCAGCGATGTCAGAGGGCACGAGGCGGAAGCGGTGCGCGAAGCGGATGGTCTCGAACTGGCGCGTCTCTCGGGGTCTGTAGCCGCTCTTGCTCGTCTGAGAGACGCCGATGCGCGTATCACTGAGGGCGAGGCGTCATGGGCTCCTTCGGCAGGCGTGGGATGGTGAAGGTCGCCCCGAGGGTCACAGGGTAGTCCTTGGGCGGACTGCCGCCTCCTGCGCCGGAGCGTCAGGCGGTAGCTGCGGGTCGACCTTGATGGAGATGTTGTCGTCGAAGCTCTTCACCTCACGGATATGCGTCAGCTCACCCAGCGGACGGGCGTTGATGCTGTAGCGCCCGACACTGCGCGCTAGGAGGCGGGAAGTACTTCTGGTCCGTCGTGAAGAGGTTCGTCACGTCGACGACAACGGTCGTCTTGTCCTTGTTCCAGGCACGGATGGGGAACTGCACGGCGCTAGATCCGTGTAGGCTCGCTGCAGGCGTGCGCGCTCTGCCGTGCCCTGATGCGGGAGATCGGATGGGGCTCGCTGATTGACCGCCTCGAGGACGATGCGCGCTGTCGCGCTGGGCGAGCGCATGTGCACGGGTTGCTGTTCTTGAAGCCCACCATACCGAGCTGAGGGGTTGGAGATCGAGGAGAGGTCACCCTCGATGAGGACTCTCCTCCCCGATGGTCTTAGTGGGGATCTCGAGGGGTAGAGCTGGTTATCGGTCTTGTGCAGGGTGAGGAGGGCCGCGGGCAGACTCGATCTTCTCCGCCCCGACGATACGCTCGTAGGCGCTCTTCTGGGGCGGGGTCGTCTGCTCGGTCTTGGCCTTCTTCTTCCCGCGAGAAGTCGAAGATCCCGCATGGGCGCTGAGCGGCGCTGCCACGAGGGCGGCCGCCAGCGCTCGGGAGGGATAGTTGCTTATGTCTGATCATCGGATTACTTCTTTGCGTCTGGAAACAGGCCACCTTGAAGGCGAGGGGTCTGGTGAGTGGGCCTTGAGTACCTGGGTCCGTGGTCGAGGCCGCACGCTGCTCGAGGACAGGGCGCAGGCGACGCGAGCTGGTCGTAGTAGTAGAGCTCCGACTTGTCGAGGGTGGGGACGTTGGCCATAGGATAGATGCTGGCCGAGGGTTACTGCCGCCGTAGCTCGACTGACTGGAGCGCACTGCCGTGTAGTCGAGCTCGGAGGGTAGGCCGCCGACGAGCTGCAGGGCCTTGAGCTCAGCGCGGGGCGAGGCGAAGCCCGTCGTCATCGCAGGGCTGCAGCACGGGGATTATTGACCGTGGCGATGCTCTTGTCGATGTAGGAGGCCTGCATGGGGCGCTCCATGTGGTTAAGCGGACGGCCTGCGAGCGTGCTGCCCCTACAGCCTGATAGAAGTCGGCGAAGTACTCCCCGGGGCTGTAGCTCTTGGGATCCACCTGCGCAGCGATGATGACACGCGAGCGGAGGTTCAGGAGATCGTTGTTGGGAACTCCAGGAGCTGGTCAGCAGTAGCTGACGTTGATGAAGAGGCGGCGCCCCAGCTGACGGTCGGCGTAGCGCTGGAAGTTCTTAGCCTCGTTCAGCACCCAGAGGAAGGCCTCACGCTGCTTAGCCTTGGGGACGACCTGGTAGCGTGGCGTACCGGGAGCGACGCGCTCCTCACGGCAGACCACCCGCGCCACCAGGGCCATACTGCATTCTTGAACACCAGGTAGTGGCGCTGTGCGAGGGCCAGATACAGGGCGGTCTTCCTGCCCACGGCTGTCGGGATCGTTCTTGATCCAGTCCGAGAGGTGCGCCTGGATGTAGGCCGAGATTCTTCAGCTCGAGCGAAGCTGCACGTAGCGGATCGTTGCCGAGGTCCTCGACGCGTACTGTGGGGTCGACGGAGTAGCGCTGCTCGGGGGCGTAGCGGAAGCGGGCATCGCCTGCCTTCTTATCCACCATCGCCAGCAGCTCCTTGGCCTCGTGGCGGGTCGCCCCGAGGCTGATCGTAGTAGCGGTAGCCCCAGTTGACGGCATAGAGGTCATAGGGACCGACCTCGCTATTGACCAGGCGCAGCCCCTTGTCCCCAGCCTGCGCTAGGAAGTTGTAGGGGGCACCATCAAGGACGGAGGCGCTGAGGCCATTGGCCTGCGTGAAGGAGGCTGAGCGTAGCTGGTCTACGGTGTGGGCAGCCGAAGCGGCGTGGTTGGGCGGCAGCCTGAGCACCTTCCCCAGACGCTGCGTGACCAGCGCGGAGAGCGACTCGAAGAAGAGCTCATCCGACAGGCGCGCCGAGCGTACAGCGGGGTCAGCAGCAGCCGTAGCGACGAAGCGCTGCTTGTGCAGGGTGGTCTCTACATTGTTAAATACCGCGATGGTAGCGCCCGTGATCTCGCCCGTGCGGGGTCGACCCAGGTGCTGGTGGTGACATCAGCCTGCGCATTGGGCACGTAGCGAATGCAGTTGTACCTCGATGTTGTCGGGGTCAAAGTTCTTATCCTTCGGGTAGTCGAGGACCTCGAGGGACGTTCCTGAAGCCAGCGTCTCGAGGCCTTGTTCCAGCGCAGTACGCCCTGGCGGATGGGTGCCGACCAGCCGGCAGGCATGTTGGGATCGATGTAGAAGGTGATCTTGCGCTCGGGCTCGGTGAGGGATGCCCTTGGCATAGGCCTTCTTGTCGCGAGGTACGAGCTGCCAGCGATGGGCTAGGTGAGACAGGCTCGCTCTGGTCGAGGGTGATCGGGAGGATACCTGACGGCTCGTCTCGTAGCCTACGTGCATCGGCCAGACGGGGATAGCCGTCGAGGGCATAGCGGGCATGATGGTATGGGTGACCTCGGTCGTAACGGGCATATCACGCGCCACGGTCATCAGTCCCAAGAGGCTGATCGTGAGCGAGTGTGCCTGCTCGACCTTGATCGAGGCATTGGTATCGAAGGCCTTGATCCCACGCACGAAGGTCAGCGAGCTATTCTGCGAGCTCGAGATGCGGAAGGCTCCCTGCTGCTCGGGGATGACCCTTTGAGAAGGGCTCCCACCGCCGACGAGCGAGGAGATACGGAGCACTACGGCCCGAGCTATCGGACTTGATGAGACCTCCCGGCAGGGAAGGACTCCACCGTCTGGTCACGGTAGTTTCAGATCCAGGGCCTCCTGCAGCTGACGCGAAGCGTCGCGGCGGTAGACGATGGTATTGGGAGTCTTCATCACCAGCACACTGTCCTGGCGCTCGAAGCGGAAGACGAAGGGTGCCGAGCTACGCGAGCCTACGGGCAGGTAGTCGAGGGTCCGTCGTGAGGTGATCATCGCCCCATGATCAGCTCCTTGCCGAGGTGCTTGGTAGGCAGCTCGAGGTAGACCTCCCCCATTCATCTTATGCGTGGTGACGAACTTCCCGCTCACCGTCTCGACCTTCTTGTCTTTAAAGAAGCAGTGTAGGATCGTTCTTCTTGTCTTCCTTCTTCTTCTCTTCCTTCTTGGGCGCGGGCTTGGTGTCCTGCTGGCTTGCAGCAGGCTTAGCAGCCTTGGCCGCCAGGCTGTCTACCTTAGGCGAGGCCACCAGCACCAGCGAGGAGCTTAGTGCGAGGCTAGCCGTCAGCAGATAGCGGATGCTTCTCTGTGCATGTAGTCTATGTTCTTGTTGGGTTCTAATTTGCTTGTCAGCCCCAGCCTAGGGGCGTGCCTATCCAAGGGCGCTAAGATAGCCATTTTTTGCCTGGACGAGCACTGCGACTGCGGTCTCCACGAAGCGCCCCTCTAGGGGGAGCGCCGCCGAGGGATATCAGTCAGCGCCGTGCGGGACGTCCGTGAGGCCGCTGAGGGGTATCCGTGGCGGGTGCTGAGGGATATCCATCAGAGAGGGCTGCTGGGGATCGCCTCGCAGCCCTTCCCTTAGGGGAGCTCGAGGAGGCCTTAGCCCGAGGCGAGTGCTCGTCTCGGGATGGCTCTGGACTAAGCTGGGGGAGGCCTACGCTGCGTGAGGTACTGTGCCCCTCAGGCAGCGCGGGCTCAAAGCTCAGCGCCCCCCTCCCGACAGTGATGGTGTGGACGGGTCCCGTCTGTGAGGAGAGGGCGGAGCCTTCGTGGGGGAGCTGAGCTTAGTTAGCTCGGTAGCTGAGCCCCGTGATGGGTACGCTGAAGGTCGAGCTCTTCCACAGCAGCTGAGGCGTCACGGCCGACACGTCGTGGCAGTGAGCACGCCCTTCGTACCGTCGTGTGGCCGCTACGTAGGGGCGGCGTGCGTCAGGCTGGAGGATGTCGGCGATGGTCTCGCTGGCAGGCTTGCTGCCCGCAGCGATGCCCGCCAGGTAGTCGGTGCTGCTGCCCGTCTGGAGGTTGTAGAAGTAGACCTTGCTCCCAGCGGCGACGAAGGCACGGGCTCCGTCGTAGGAGATGGCCTTGGTAGGCGTCTCGCTCTGCTTGTAGCTGACGGGGTTGAGGCTAGGATAGACCGCCTGCACAGCACTGAGGCTGCTCGGTATTCGCCCCGACCACGGTCTCGGCGAAGTAGTCCGCAGGGTGCAGGAGTAGGAGCTTGTGGTCCCCCGAGCTCGTACGGTAGAGCAGGACGACATTATGATTGTCATCCGTGTGCTGCATGCTCAGCATCGTCGCCCCCTGGAAGGGGTTCTCGGCGAACTGTAGCCAGAGGTTCCTCACATCGGGCTGCAGGCGCCAGTGGGGGACGAGGACACGCTTGTGGGACGATGGAGCTGGGAGCTGGCGGACATCGAGTTGACAGAGCAGCTCAGAGGTCGCGGCGTTGAAGAGATCAACGCCCGCGGCACGCTACCGTACGGTAGACCGGGCCGAGCTTCCCCGTCGTCTGATCACGGACGGTACCGACGCGGCTCGTCCGTCGACCCAGGAGGTAGCGACACTCGCTGGGCTGATCGTAGCCCCCGAGGCCGAGTGCTCTGCGCAGGGCCTGATCCTGGTCGCGTACGGGCAGCACATCCGACTCACGAGCCAGACGGTAGAGCGAGGCCCCCGTGATGTAGGCCTCGGTGAACTCTGGGTAGGGTACCAGCGCCATCGAGCCCACGGTCTGCGAGCCGAAGTTGATGACAGGGGCGTCTGCCTGCATGCGGTTGGCATGAGGCGGTAGGCACGGCTGGGCGGGCCGAAGGCCCAGCGTGGCGTGAGACCTGATTGGAGGCCGAGGGCCCTCCCGGCAGAAGAAGTGCAGGGCGATCGGCGCAGCAGGCGGTGCCGAGTGGCTGGGGTTGATTTCTTGGCGAGACATCACTGCTCGAAGTCCGCCTGCTCCCCTTAGGGAAAGTAGGAGACATAGCCCTTACTCTGGTCTCCGCTCAGGACGAAGAGCCCCTGGCTGATAGGGCGAGGCACGCGCACCTTGAACTGCTGCGTATAGGACCCATCCTCCGTATAGATACGTAGGCGGGCAGGCGGCGTCCCGTAGCTGGAGGGCGTGTAGCGCAGCGTCGCCTCCTATAGAGACGACCTTGTAGTCGATCTCCACTCGTAGTGCAGCTCGGCCGAGGTACCCGCAGGAGTGTTACCTTGGGCGCGGGGATGACCAGCTCGCGACCGTAAATGACATCGTAGTTCTCAGCCATCTGCTCGCTAGGGCGTAGCCAGGGGCGAGCGTACGGCGAGGTCGACCAGAGTCATCTTTGTAGCAGGCGCTGAGGCCTGCAGGTGAGGGCTGGGGCAAGGAGGCCTCGCTTGACGATATCTTGATAGCGCTTCATTGGATGTATCGTGCTAGGTAGGGGAGGCGCTGGCGGTACCGTCTCGCCACGCGACTGGAGTATTGTGCATACGGACATAGACCTTATAGATATCCATGGTCGTATAGTTCCCTGACGAAGAGGATACGGTAGATCGTATCTACATCCCCCTAGAAAGCCTGCGATGAGGTGGCGCAGCTTGTCGGCAGAGAGGCGCCGAAGTAGGCCGTGAAGTGAGTTCCACCACGTAGGCTGGGCCACGGCGTTGGTGAAGATCAGCTGCTTACGGATACGGCGCGTGAAGCGCGTCTGCGTATCGCTCACGGGCTGCAGCTCGATGGTCACCGTGTCGTACTCTAGAGATGGGCACATCGGTCGGTAGCTGGACATCCTCGTCGGGATTAGGCTCGTAGCCGTAGGTCTTGCTGGGGTCGACGAGCACGCGCTTACCGTCACGCAGCACGGCGATCAGATTGCCCTCGGTGTCGGCCACGGAGATCTTGGAGCGCTCGAGCTTGATCGGCAGGCTGCTGCGGATGGAGTCAGCGGGGATGTGGTGAGGTCTTCTCCAGCGCTCTTGAGGTAGGAGCCGTCGCCCCGAGAAGGAGACGACGCGTGCGGCGTAGGGCACGGGCTGCTTGGAGACATAGCCCGTATAGCGGACGGGCAGCTGTAGCGTCAGCTCGGTCTGGTCACTGGAGATGAGCCCTAGGTCATGCTTCTCGATGGTGTCGACATCACTCGACTGATCGAAGTAGACCTGTGGGGCGCCTTCGTAGAAGCCCTTGGCGCTGAATTCGCCATCATACATCTCGCGGGAGCATGCACTCAGCAGGCTCAGCCCGCCGATGAGGGCCAGGAGGCTATAGGTTCTATGCTTGTTCATCATCTTGGCTGCGTACTTAGCGTGTCACGATTCGGTTGCCGAGCTGGCGCTCCGAGAGCGGCCAGGGCAGGACGAAGATCTGGTCACTGGGCTGGAAGATCCGGTCGCCCGTGATGCTTACGAAGGGTCGGTTGTAGTGCTTGAGCGAGGCGAAGACTTGGCCCTCGCCAGCGTACTCACGCATGTACTCCTTCATCAGCTCCTCCTCGAAGGCCTCGCGTGAGGCGAACTCCGTACCTCTGTACTCGTCCAGCCCGCGGCTGAGGCGCACAGCATTCAGCGCGGCGTAGGCTCCGCTGCGGTCGCTGTCGTAGAGCGCCTCGGCCAGGATGTAGTACATCTCGGGAAGGCGCAGGAGGGCGATACCGCGGTGGCGTGCCTCTGCATTATTGACCGTGGAGGCATCGGCGAGGAAGCGAGATGAAGCGCATCGCGCCCGACTCATTGCGGTAGAAGGCTCCTAGGCGGAGGTCCGTAGCCCTGCACCGCCAGCACTGGAGGAGTAGAGGCTCTGCAGCGACTCAGCACGGCGGCCTTCGACGATATTCCCGAGCCAGCCTGAGAGAGCAGGGTAGTCGGCGACCAGCTGCATCTGGCGTGGCGCCCAGAGGCCGAGATCATCTCGTCCGTCGCGGGAAGGTCACGGCACGCGAGGGTATAGCTATTACGATCCACGGGGGCGAAGTCAGCCTTGTGCTCTGTGACGAGGGCGGGCATAGCGCGCGGCATTGGTATAGTCGCGCATCAGGCGGTAGGTACGTGCCTTGATCGCGTAGACGGCATACTTATTGAAGTGCGTCGTGCGGTTGGCGTAGAAGTCCGTCTGCTCGGGGTTGGAGGGCTGGATACTCTCGTCCGAGGCGAGCAGCGCCTCGGCCTCGTCGAGGTCGCGCAGCACGCGCTGATGGGACTCCTGGAGGTGAAGACCTGCTTGTTCTTCAGGGTCATAGTCGTAGGGTAGGGATCCCTCCGTGACGCCGCCTGCCTGCTGGGCTGGGCTATAGTTGCGGGCGAAGAGGCGCAGCACCTCCAGGTGCAGGAAGGCACGCACGCCGAGGGCCTCGCCGCGGATGGTCGCCAGGTGTCGGTTCTCGAAGCTGGGACTAGCGGCGTGGCTGAGCACGGAGTTGACATTGCTGATGGCGATGTAGAGCTGGCTGAAGGTCGTCTCGATGCGGGAGCGTACCCGCGGCATCGTCGTGAGACATAGTTCAGCGTGTTGTGAGGCCTCGCGGTCTACCTGCCCGAGCTGCCCCAGCATCTGCCCGAGCTGGTCCGCTGGGCCGAAGGTCAGTGCCTTCCCGTAGAGGTCAGAGCCAGCCAGCGTGCCGTAGACGCCGTACACCCTAGCGTCCTCATGGCCGCTTGAGCGTGGAGAACTGGACGTCGGCGGGCAGGGTACCCTTGAGGCTGTATGTCGAGGAACTTGTTGCAGGGACGATAGCCCCAGCGCGAGTGCCGCACATGCTCCAGCGGCGCGGAGCGTGTAATGATCGGATCTTACTCATATTCGTATGCGCTATTAGAGGGTTTAGAGGACGAGGCGAAGGCTCATCTCCACACTGCGCGCGAAGGGATGGTCGAGGCCCGCGCTCACGCTTGACCGTGGAGAGGTAGAAGAGGTCATTGGCCAGCAGCTCGACACGTGCACGACGCATCAGCAGCTTCTTGACCCAGGGAGCATCCGTCTCGTAGCCGAAGGAGAGCGAGCGCAGCGTCAGGAAGTGCTCGCGCTGCACAAGCGGCTCGTCTGGTAGGGGCTGGAGGTATCGGCGATGTCGCGGTACTTAGCCACGTCCCTGGCTGACGCCAGCGGTCGTTGAAGACGCGCTTGTCAGCGTTGTAGGGCGGGTTGGCCCCCTCGACGCGGGTGGCTAGCGTCCCGTTGTAGACGACGGCGCCGAAGGAGTAGCCGAAGCTCGCGTTGAGCGAGAAGCCCTTCCAGAAGAGGTAGGACGTCAGCGTCCCGTAGCCTAGCGGACTGGTGTCGCCGAAGACGCGGCGGTCATTGGGGTCGTAGTTGAAGGTGTAGCTGCCGTCACGCTGATGTACACCTCGCGTCCGTAGCAGGGTCGATCCCAGCCGAGGCACGACCTTGAGCGCGGTGAGCGGCTCGCGCCTCCTCGTAGAGGGCAGTGGTGTGGTGGAGCGCGTGCTCATCGAGTCGGCCTGGACGGCACGCTCGTTGATCTTGCGCAGCGCGTCACTGATCTTGCGCACCTTATTATTATTGTAGGAGTAGTTCAGCGAGAGGGACCACTGCAGGTCCTTGCCCTGGATGGGCACGACGCGCGTCTGGAACTCGATCCCCTTGTTCTCGATCTCCCCGACGTTCTCCTTAGCCGTGCCGCCTGGCACCCCTACTGAGGGCGCCTTGGAGACATCCAGGAGGAGGTTGTCGGTGAGCTTGCGGTAGACGTCGAGCGTCAGGTCCCAGCGGCTCTTGAAGAGCGTCAGGTCGATCCCCGTATTCATGCTGAGCGTACGCTCCCACTTGAGGTCGGGGTTCCCGATGGTGATGGGCACAGCACCCGCACCGACCATGTAGTCAATCCCCTTATTATAGTCGTAGGTCGTCAGAGCCTGGTAGGGCTCGAAGGAGACATTCCCCAGGTAGCCCATGCTGGCTACGCAGCTGAGCATCTGGACGTTCTTGTTGCCCTTGAAGAACTTCTCGTTGTGGAGGTTCCAGCCAGCCCCTGAGCGACCAGAAGGGCGCGAAGCGCTGGTTGCGGCCGAAGCGTGAGAGACCCTCGTAGCGGTAGACGACGTCGAGGGAGTAGCGGTTATCGTAGATCGCGTTCCCGTTGAAGAAGAAGCCAGCGCCGCGTGCCTGTGCCTCGGGCCGAGGGCGTGCGCCGCCATCGTAGCCTGCAGACCGTAGCGAGGGTGCCCCAGCTGGTCGGAGTAGAAGCCACGCGTGGTGAAGCTGGAGTTGTCCGTCGTCGTGCCCTCAAGGCTGGAGCCGAACATGCTCGTCACGTAGAGCTTCTCGAAGAAGGTCTCATTGTAGGACACCATCAGCTTACCCAGGAAGCCGAGCGAGCGGTCCTGCGTCTCCGTCAGCGAGCCGCGCTCCGCGATGGGACGGCGGTGAGAACTCCCCTGCCAGCGGCGGACAGGAAGCGGCGACGTAGCCCCGTACCCGAGCTGAAGGAGAAGTCCCCATCAATGCGGAACTTGCCCGCCCACACCTGCAGCGTCGTCGTATTCAGCAGGTCCATCGAGTTGCTCCTACTGAAGCTCGAGAGCGAGGCCTCGTAGAGCGGATTGAACTGCGAGGGCGTGAAGCGCGGGATCAGATCCCCGTACTCGTCGTAGGGACTATTGTAGGGATTCTGACGGGAGAACTCAGAGAAGCTCCCGTAGTTGGGATCCTGGCTGGAGATCTTGTTGACTGTGAGGTTATTCGAGATGAAGACGCGGTTGGGCTTGTTATAGGACAGCTTGAAGGCGCCCGAGACACGCTCACGCCCTGACTGCATCATCACCCCATCATCATTACTGTAGCGCAGCGTCAGGCCGTAACGGACGAAGTTGTCTCCCCTCAGCGCTGAGGCTGTGGGACTGCGAGACACCCGTGCGCAGCGGCCTAGCCAGCTCAGTTGGTATTGGTCCCCTGGCGCACCTTGCGCAGCACCCTGCTCGCGCTCGTTGTCCAGGCGCCACTGATGCTCGCCCCCAGCCTTGTCGGTGTAGACGCCCGCCAGGTCCTCGTAGCGTAGCTTCTCCTCAGGACTGAGGAGGCTGTAGCCGAGAGGTCGGGCACCGAGAGGCAGAGCGTACCATTATAGTTGATGCGGATATTCCCCTGCGAGATGGGCTTGGTGGTGATGACGATGACCCCAGCAGCTGCCTTAGACCCGTGAGGGGCGGAGGCCGAGGCATCCTTGAGCACCGTCACGGACTCGATGGTATTCATATCCATATCGTAGATGTAGTTGACATCCACGATGGCGCCGTCGACGACGAAGAGCGGGAGGTTGGCTGCCCCCGAGAAGGTCGCACGTCCACGCAGGTTCAGCTCGGGGCGCGCATTGAGGGTCTGACCCGAGGTCATTGGAGGTGACGACCTGTAGCCCAGGGACGAAGGCCTCGAGGGCTCTGCAGTACGTTCTTCGTCCCCATGGAGAGCAGATCCTTGGCCTTGACGGTGGTCTGCGAGCCGGTGAAGCTACGCTTATCCTTCTTCGTGAAGCCCGTGACGACGACGCCCTCCAGGGTCTGGCTCTCGCTCTGGAGGGTGACGCGCTGCGGAGTCCCAGCGACGAAGGTTACGGTCTGCGTCTTGTAGCTGATGTAGGAGAGGCGGAGCGTCTCCTTGCTGTTACGCGTGCGGAATTCGAAGCGTCCATTGACATCGGTGATGTAGCCGCCTTGCTGCCCTACGATCTGGACGGATACGCCGATCAGGGGCTGGCCTTGCTCATCGACGATCGTCCCGCTGATGACGCCATAGGGTCGAGCTCTGACTCTGCTGCTGCGGTGTGGCACTGGGGCGGGGCATAGAGGCCGCCTGTGCCGTCAATACCGAGCTGGCGAGCCATGCTCCGGCGAAGAGTACGGTCGTTAGTCTCATGCGGTGAATGATTTTGCTGTGGACAAATGAGACGGGTGTGCTTTCTCTCTGTCTGCCTTGCGCCCCGCTGATGTACGCTCTACATGCACGGGCCTCCGGGCACACCCTATTACCAAAATAAGCTAGAGTAGGATACTACCAGAGCAAAGATTACTAAAAATAGGGCGAAGTTCCCAGCGCTTGTCTACGAGCTCGCCCTCTTCCTGTCACGAGGGCAGCGATCCGCTACTGGAATAATCATTACAACGCCCCCTAGCTCCCTTTTTGTTGCACCCCTGACCAAATGCAAAAGCCGCCGCCCGACCTGTCCGTGGACAGATCGGGCGGCGGCTATGATAGTGCTCAGCCCCGCTTAGGAGCTGAGCGCCCTACCCGTCAGATGTGGGTGGAGACGGGGCGAGAGCTGCAGGGGGCTACCAGCGCTCTTCTTGCTGCGGGGACCCTCCTCATAGCTGCGGGAGCGCTTGCCGTAACCACCACCACGCTTGCCGAGGGTCCTCATCGCGACGCCCCGCGGGCTTGTCGTAGTCGCGGCGCTTGCTGGGGGCGCCACGGCGCTCGCGCTGCTGCCGCCCTCACCGACCTTATCGGCATAGTCCGACGACGATGCGACGGCCCGTCGACCTCGTAGCTGCTCATGCTGATGGATGACCTCCGAGGCCTCACGCTCGTCGACCTCGAAGAAGGCGAAGCGAGGCAAGAGGTCGATCTTGCCGACCTTGACGCGGCCGGGGACGCGCTTGTTGATCAGCTCGATGAGCTTATTGGGGAACATGCGGTCAGCTTACCGAAGTTGATGAAGAGACGCTTCATCCCCTCTTCGGCGACGGCGTTGCGCTTGTCGCGCTTCTTACCCTCACCGTCGCCCTGCAGACGGCCGCGCTCGTCAGCCTCCTCGATGGTCTCCTCCTGCTCGTAGTAGTCGAGCATACGGCGGAACTCAAGGAGCATCACACGCTTGAGCAGCTCCTCGTGGTCGATCCACTCGAGCTTGCGGGCCAGCTCGGGCAGCAGCGCCTCCGAGCGTAGCGTCCTCCGTCAGCTCGACGCGCTCGATGCGCTCGGCCAGGTGGAAGGGATTTGCTGCCGCAGATCTCCGCCCCTGAGGGGCAGGCGTCCTGCAGCTCGATCGTAGCATGGGAGATACGCTCGATGTCGCGCAGGCGACCACGCTCGCGGCTGTGACAGATGGCGATGGAGATCCCCATCTTGCCCGCACGAGCCGTACGACCACTGCGGTGCGTGTAGCTCTCGATGTCGTCGGGCAGACCGTAGTGGATGACGTGCGTCAGGTCGTTGACGTCGAGGCCACGGGCGGCCACGTCGGTAGCCACCAGGAGCTGAAGGTTGCGGATGCGGAACTTCTGCATCACGTAGTCACGCTGCGCCTGCGAGAGCTCGCCGTGCAGCGCGTCGGCGTGTAGCCGTCGCGGATCAGCTGGTCGGCGATCTCCTGCGTCTCCTTGCGCGTGCGGCAGAAGATGATCCGTAGATGTCGGGGTAGTAGTCGGCGATACGCTTGAGGGCAAGGTACTTGTGCCGCGCCGATACGACGTAGTAGTAGTGCTTGATATTGGCGTTGCCCTGGTTCTTCGTCCCGACGATGATCTCCTTGGGCTGGTGCATGTAGGAGGCAGCGATGGAGCTGATCTCGCGGGGCATGGTCGCGGAGAAGAGTAGTAGGTGACGCTCCTCGGGCACCTGGCTGAGGATGGTCTGCAGACTCTCGGAGAAGCCCATCGTGAGCATCTCGTCGGCCTCGTCGAGGACGACCGTATGCACCTCGTCCAGCGAAGCGGCGCCGCGCTCCATGAGGTCGATGAGGCGCCCAGGGGTAGCGACGATGACCTCTACCCCACGGCGTAGCGTGCGTATCTGTGCCTCGATCGAGGAGCCGCCATAGACGGGGAGGATACGTACCGAGGGGAGGTACTTGCTGTAGTCGGTGAGGTCGTCGGCGATCTGCAGGCAGAGCTCACGCGTAGGGCAGAGGACGAGGGCACGTGCTAGGCCCGAGGGCTTGCCGCCCTCTGCCTCGAGGCTACGGGCTACATTCTGCAGGAGGGGCAGGCCGAAGGCCGCCGTCTTACCCGTGCCCGTCTGGGCCAGGGCGATGAGGTCCATAGGCTCACCGAGGAGGTGCGGGATTACTGCCTTCTGCACGGGCATGGGTTGCTCGTAGCCCTTCTCGGCTACGGCGCGACAGATGGGAGCGGAGACTCCCAGGGATTCAAATGTCATTGGATGATGATCGAGGTTACCTTGGGGGCTATCCGTACGCCGAGCGCACGGCTCCAAGCCGTCGTGTATATCCCTGGTTCGCCTCCGACCCAGCGCGACACGTCTATGAATAATAAGTACTTGCCGAGGCTAGCGGATGCTAGGCCTTAGGCTGCTCGTCTTGCAGCTCGCGGCTCTTACCTCCCAGATAGCCCCCATGGTGACGGGAGCGAGTAGTCGTGGTAGGTGAAAGCTCATACGCTGCATGACGCTGACGAGGGAGGTCGCCCGAGCACGGTCGCGACGGTCGTGCTGGTGGTGGGCGTCAGCCCGAGGGGACATACCTCACTGGGATTGCCCGTGGAGGACGACATCGACCTCTGCCGCCAGGGGCTCTGGACATTGCCCGTGATGAGGATGAAGGGAGGGAGGGTGCATGCGGCGCGCCAGCTCGACGAGCTCCACGACCCTCACGCGTCTTCCAGAGTTGCTGATCAGCAGCATCAGGTCGCCCGCGCAGACCATACCGAGGTCGCCATGCTGGGCCTCGCTGGGATGGAGAATGAGGCGGGCGTCCCTGTAGAGGCTGAAGGTCGTGGCGATGTTGTGCGCGATCTGTCCCGCCTTGCCCATACCTGAGGTGATGAGCGCGCCCCGCCACGATGCACACGCTCGAGGATGAGCGCGATGGCGGCCTCGTAATCATTGCTCTCCGGGGATGGCACTCAGCGCAGCGATCTCCGCCTGGAGGATCTGCGCTATGGTATATTGCTGGGACATTGCTCTCTTCTTCTCTGCTTCCGGGCTTAATAGCTGGACAAAGATACAGCTTTATCTCTAGAGCCTGATCCTGATCCGAGCTAGGCAGTGTGCCGACTAGGCGCTGGATGAGTCCCGAGGCGGCTAGGAAGGCCAAGCCCCGTACTCCTGCTGTGTCGAGGGTACGGGGCTCAATCGAGGTTCCTAGCGGATTCGAACCGCTGTAAACGGTTTTGCAGACCGGCGCCTAACCACTCGGCCAAGGAACCCTAGTTCGCATTACTGCGCTGCAAAGTAACAACAAAAAAGCGACACGGACAAATATCGCCCGCCGCCCTGCCCTGCCCTCGGCGCTGTCACCGCTCGGCTAGGGACACCGCGCCGCCTAGAGGGGGAGGGGCGCTGAGGGATATCCGTCAGCGCCCTGAGGGACGGCAGTGGCGAGCGTGAGGGATATCCCTCAGAGTAGGGATAGATATCCCTCACGGAGGCGGGGACGAAGTCTCGCTCCAGCTCCTGCTGGGACAGAGCTCGTGGGGGTGCGGTGTGTGCCACCGAGGAGTGCTATCGAGGCGAATTTGGGAAGCTCGTGGAGGCAGAGCTAGAGGGTGCAGAAGGAGGGACATCGCAGGCGTGTGAGGACGCTACCCACGCGCGGCGCGCAGGACTGCGCAGAAACTACTATCTTTGTTTCACAAACTAATTTAATAAAGCTAACACAAAGACATTATGGAAAAGCCCTATGTGCTAGGGCGTCGACATCGGCGGGACGAATACCGTCTTCGGTGTCGTCGATGCGCGCGGCAACGTCGTCGTCAGTGCCTCCATCAAGACCACGACGCACAATGACGTCGAGCTCTACCTCAACGACCTCACCACAGGCCTCAACATGCTCATCGAGCGGGTCGGCGGCAAGGACAAGATCCGTGGGATCGGCGTCGGTGCCCCCAATGGCAACTACTTCACTGGCTCCATCGAGTTCGCCCCCAACCTCCCTGGAAGGCGTCCTCCCCCTGGCGAAGATGATCCAGGATCGCCTTGGCATCCCCGTAGCGCTGACCAACGACGCCAACGCCGCAGCCATCGGCGAGATGACCTGACGGCGCAGCACGTGGCATGAAGGACTTCATCGTCATCACCCTCGGCACTGGGTGTCGGTAGTGGCATCGTCGTCGGTGGCCAGCTCGTCTACGGCCATGACGGCAGCTTCGCAGGCGAACTCGGGCACATGATCGTACGCCGCAACGGCCGTATGTGCGGCTGTGGTCGCCAGGGCTGCCTCGAGACCTACACCTCCGCCACGGGCGTAGCACGCACCGCGCGCGAGTACCTCACCATCCGCTCCGACGAGAGCCAGCTCCGTGCCCTCGATATCGACACGATCACGTCCAAGGATGTCTTCGACGCCGCCTCCAACGGCGATCAGCTCGCCCTCGAGATCTTCGAGAGCACGGGCGCCATCCTCGGGGAGGCCTGCGCCGACTTCGTCACCTTCTCCTCACCTGAGGCCATCATCTTCTTCGGAGGCTCTCACCAAGGCGGGCGATCTCCTGATGAACCCCATCCGCCACCACATGGAGAAGAACCTCCTGAACGTCTACAAGGGCAAGACCAAGCTCCTCTTCTCGCAGCTCAAGGAAAGCGATGCCGCCGTCCTCGGCGCCAGCGCCCTCGGCTGGGAGGCTAAGGAGCTCGAGTAGTCCCCTAGCTTTAGCATGAGCTCCACTGGAGGCGCCGAGTGCGCCTCCGTGGAGCTCTCGCTATTCACCCCCATAGCACATAGGACGATGAAGCACCCTCTAGAGAGCTTCGGCTACTGCCCCCGCTGCGGCACTGCGGGGCTAGAGCATGTCCACGGGCGCGCCATACACTGCGCCGCCTGTGAGCTCACCTACTTCCCTACAACGTAGCAGCGGCCGTGGCCTGCTTCGTGCGGGACGCCGCAGGACGCCTGCTGGTCGTGCGCCGCGGCCGTGAGCCGGCCAAGGGCACCCTAGACCTTCCTGGGGGCTTCGTCGATCCCTGGAGACCGTCGATGAGGCTGTGGCACGCGAGCTGTGCGGAGGAGACGGGGCTGGTGCCCCTGAGGCAGCGCCTGCTCTTCTCCTTACCGAACATCTACCCTACCGGGGGTGGAGGGGTCTACGGCCGACCTCTTCTTACGAGGTAGAGGTCGCTAGCCTCGAGGGCGCCGTCGCGATGGACGACGTCGCGGGAGCTGGTCGTCGTCACGCCCGAGGAGCTCCGCGCCGAGGACTTCGGCCTACAGTCCACTACGCCAGGCCGTGGCGCGCCTCGTCGCCGAGCCTGACCTTCTGAGCCCCTCGCTGATGTCCTCGACCTCGAGCGCCTCAAGGGATACACGCCGCTCTGCTTCATCGCCACGGGCATCCTCCTCTGGCGGTGGACGGCGCCGCTCTCGGCGGTGCTGCCGTGGATCATCGCGGCGATGCTCTTTTTCGCCGTGCTGACGATGCCGCTGAGTCGGCTGCGTCCGCGGCGCGAGCACCTAGTGATCTACCTCATCCAGATGGGGCTGGGGGCGGCGCTCCTATGGCCTGCTACGGCTGTGGGATCACGAGGTGGGGCTGGGCCTACTGATGTGCTTCCTCGCTCCAGCTGCGACGGCCGCGGGGCGATGACGCAGGCCTCATGGGCGGCGACACGGGCTTCGCGACGGCCTCACACGCTGCTGACGCACGGGCTAATCTGCCTCGTGGCGCCTATCCTGCTGCCCCTACTGGAGCCGCAGGCCAGCGTCTCCTTCTGGGCGCTCTCGGCTCAGGTGGGGCTCCTCGTAGCGCGCATGGTGCTGCTGCCGATCGCTCTGGCGCAGCTGGTGCGCTACCTCATGGCACGCCGCGGACGCCAGCCCCAGCCGCAGCGACGGCTCACCTACTGGCTCTGGCTGAGCTCGCTCATCTTCATCCTCGGCAAGGCGGTAGCCTTCGTCTCGGGCGGTGTCGCGGAGGCTGACCTCGGGCGTCTCATGGCCTCCTTCGCCGTGGGGCTGGTGGCCTGCGCCCTACAGTTCAACCTCGGTCGCCTCCTCGGGCCGCGCCTCGAGGTGGATGTCGTGGCCTTCCGCCAAGCGATGGGGCAGAAGAATACCGCTCTGGTGCTCTGGCTCTGCATCGCCTTCCTCCCGCCGCTGGCCGCCCTGGCATCGCGGGCTACATCGCTTGGCAGAACTTCTTCCTCAGCTACTACATGGGCAAGACGCGCCTCTAGCGCCCCCGCTCCGCTCCAAGGGCGAGCGCTGCTCCCGCTCCTCTCGGCCTCCGCCCCCCGTACGTCCCTGGTGCGCTGCCGCCCTTCCCGCCCGTCTTCCCACCGAGGCCCTCAGACAGCTCTAGCCTGGCAGGCGCCCCCACGATCACGAGGATCGTGGGGCGCTCGCTGATTAGAGAGGCTAGGCCCAGGCGGGGCTTACTTCTGGAGCAAGCGTCGAGGGCACCTTGACGGTCTCGATCTCGAGGCTGTGTAGCAGCACCGTGTTGCCGATCGTACCGCTCATGCAGGCCACCTGCGTGTCCTCGCTTGATGAGGCCAGAGGCGATGAAGCTCTTGATGCCAGCAGCCAGACGCTCACGCTCGCAGTTGGTCTCGCCTGCGTAGTGAGCCGTCACGCCGTAGCTGAGGGCCAGCTGACGGGAGAGCGTAGCATCGTAGCAGACAGCGCAGACGGGTACCGTAGCACGGGAAGCTCGAGAGGTAGCGCGCCGTACGGCCGAGAAGCTGTCGGTGATGATGGCCTCGGTATTGATGTCGCGGACGCTACGTACAGCCTGCTTGGCCAGAAGGCCGTCGTGGTGCTGACTTCGCGGGTAGGGCACTTCATCGTCGTAGTTCAGTGCCAGGTCAGCCTCTGCCTTACGTACGATACGAGCCATGGTCTGTACAGCCTCGAGGGTGCCACCGTTGGCCGTTTCGCCCGAGCATGACAGCGTCGGTGCGATAGTAGACGGCGTTGGCGATGTCACTGACCTCTGCACGGGTGGGCGGGGGATTGTCGATCATCGTGGAGCATCTGCGTAGCGACGATGACGGGCTTCTTAGCATCGATACACTTCTTGATGATCATGCGCTGGATGCCGGGCACTTCTTCTGCGGGCACTTCGATGGCGAGGTCACCGCGAGCGATCATGATACCGGCGCAGTTCTCGATGATCTCATCGATGTTGTCGACACCTTCCTGGTTCTCGATCTTGGCGATGATCTGGACCTTGCTCTGGTACTCGTCGAGGATCGTCTGGATCTCAGCGATGTCCTTCTTGTTGCGGACGAAGGGTGCGCGATGAAGTCGATGTCGTGGTTCTTGAGGCAGTGCAGGGATGTTGTTGCGGTCCTTCTCCGGTCAGCGAGGGCAGGTCGATGCGGACGCCGGGGACGTTGAACCTCTTTGCGGCTGCCGAAGCTTACCGTTGTTCTGGCAGGGTGGTGAAGAGGCTTGTCGCCTTCCTTCTTCTCTACGTCGAAGGCAGGGCACCGTCGTCGACCAGGATACGTGCGCCGACGGGAACATCCTTAACGAAGTTCACATAGTTGACATTGATCGTCTCGTTGTTGGTCTTAGCCTCGGGGTTCGCCATGAAGACGACCTTATCCCCAGCCTTGAACTCGCGCTTGACCTCGGAGTCCCCTTCGAGGACGGTCGTACGTACCTCAGGGCCCTTGGTGGCTCGAGCAGGACTGCGACGTTGGGCGAGACATGCACGCCGTGTTGTTGATGACGCGCGAGATGCCTTCGAAATTCATGTGTGCCGTGTTCAGACGCACGACATTGACACCAGCCTCTACGAGGGGACGGATGAACTCTACGTCACAACGCAGGTCGGAGATGGTGGCTACGATCTTAGTTCTCTTCATAATTCCTATATAATATATGGGTTTGCTGTGGCTATGCTCTGGTCTTAGGCTCTAGGGCTAAGTAGCGGGATGAGGGCCTCGATGCCGAGGCGGTAGACGTCCATACCGAGTCCCGTGATGACCCCACGACAGGCGGGGGCGATGAGGGAGCTCTGGCGTATGGGCTCGCGCTGATAGACCTGCGAGGTGCACCTCGATGGCGGGGAGCTGGGTCGCGCGCAGGGCGTCGGCAAGGGCTAGGGAGGTGTGGGTATAGGCGCCAGCAGTGAGCACGATGCCCGAGACACGCTGATCCTGGAGCTCGTAGAGGCGCTCTATGAGGCCGCCCTCATGGTGGGACTGGAAGTAAGTCAAGCGGAGCCGCTCGTCGTAGGCCGCGTGGAGGCGCTCTAGGCAATCCTCCATCGTCTCTCGACCGTAGAGTGCAGGCTCCCGCTGCCCTAGCCTAGCGAGGTTAGGGCCATTGATGATCTCTATCCACATCTGTTCCTTCGAGACGGTATCCATTGACTTCTTATCTTTGCAAAGATAATTAAAAATAAGCAGCCCCTATAGTGTCACAGGATCTACGCGCTAAGTACCTCGGCTACCTACGCTTCGAGCTCAGCCTCTCGGACAATACCTGCGCTGCCTATCTGGCAGATGTAGACAAGCTCCTCGGGTGGATGGAGCGTGAAGCGCTACCGCTGGAGCAGCTCGACTACAGCCAGCTGCAGCACTTCGTCGCCCAGCTCTATGACCTGGGTATCCAACCTAATTCGATCGCCCGCGTCATCTCGGGCGTGCGGAGCTTTGGCCGCTGGCTGGAGCTGGAGAGCTCGTGCCTGCGGACCCTACGACGCTACTCGAGGTGCCGCGCAAAAGGGGCGCACCTGCCCGACCGTGCTTACCACCGAGAGGTCGGCCGCATCATCGAGGCCGCGCGCAGCCATGGCGGCATCGAGGCCTGCGCAATACCGCCATCATCGAGCTCCTCTTCAGTTGCGGCCTACGCGTGAGTGAAGCCTGCCACCTACGCTTCGCCGACACCTTCCTCGACGAGGGGCTACATACGCGTGCTGGGCAGGGGCAAGCAGCGCCTGGTGCCGCTGAGCGACTCCGCCACCCAGGAGCTGCGGCGCTATCTGGCGCATCGACCGCCCGACGCGCCCAAGCGCGGCGAGGAGGAATACATCTTCCTCAGCGCCCGCGGCAGGCCTCATCGCGCATCACCGTCTTCGTCTGCATCAAGGAGGCCGCGGCCTGCCGAGGCGTCGAGAAGAACATCAGCCCGCACACCTTCGCCACAGCTTCGCCACGGCGCTGCTGGAGAGGCGGCGCGAGGCTCAAAGCCATCAGCTGCTCCTCGGACATGAAGATGTTGCCACCACGAAGTCTACACCCATATCGACCGCCGTCGCCTGCGAGCAGGTCGAGGCGCTACCATCCGCGCAACCCAGCCCAGGGCTAAGTCCACCGCAGAGCTGCATCCCCGCCCTTCTCTGAAACTGTCTCCCATCACGCTCGCCATGCCTTCCCTCCTCGCCTGTACGCGATGGAGCTCCCTCGAGGCACCCGCTTCGTCCTTCTCTTCCGCGCGTTCCTCCTCGCCTGTGCCGCGCGATGGAGCGCCTGCCGCAACTGCGGCGTCTTGCGTCAGCCCTTCCCGCATCTTGCTCCTTCGTCCCGTCCGAGTGCACCTGCCTCATCCTCGTGGGGCTTCGTCCGACTATCCCTCAGCTCGCCGACCGATATCCCTCACGGCGCTGACTGGCGACCCTCAGCCGCCTGATTGATATCCTCAGCAGCACTCACGGATAAGGCTCAGCAGACATCCTCCTTAGCCTCATCTTTTGTCCTCAGCCGCCGCGCTCGAGGGGCCCCTAGCAGAGGCCCACCGCCGTTCCTTGGGCGAGCACCCCTCCCTACCCGCAGGGCTCGGCTCGGGGCTGCAGGAGAGGGCTCGGCAGGGGACGCTGGCGGTGCCGCGGATTCTTCGTATCTTTGCGGCGTCGATCCGCATCGTCTGTCGACCAGCCCCGTGTAAGCGAGGCGCCCCGCTGGCGATGTCGGTATTTTGTTTCATTTCATACGGTTATAAAAGTCATGTGCTTATATCGAGTTCCGCGAAGAGGCCGAACTCTTCGCCAAGCACGGAAAGGTGCCACCGATACGGGTAGCCCGAGGCCAGATCGCGCTCTTCACCTGTGCATCGCTCACCTGACGGGCACCTCAAGTCCAACCGTAAGGACTACAGCACGCAGCGCGCGCTCAAGATGATCATCGGTAAGCGCCGCCGTATGCTCGACTATCTCCAGAAGGTAGACATCGAGCGCTATCGTGCTATCATCAAGGAGCTCGGCATCCGTCGCTGGTCGTGTAGACCTAGTCGCACACTAGATAAAGCCAAGCGCCCGCCCTCGCGACCCTACGTCGTGAGGGCGGAGCTACTGCTCGAGCCCCAGCGGCCGAGCTTCCTCTCCCGAGGCTCTCCACGTGAGAAGCAGCAGGGAGCAGGGCCAGCGACGTGAGGAAAGCGCCCCCAGCAACCTTAGCCTGAGGGTGAGCCTTGCCCTCGCCGCGGCTCGAGGCGTAGAATGCACGGAGAAGCACGAGGCTGCCCTATGCCGCGCAATAGCCCAAAAGTCGTATCTTTGCGAGGCTGAATCAACTGAATACAATAACTAGATAAGACAGCTATGTCACTACGATGGAACATCGTGGCCAGGACGCCCTGGACACCATCGACGAGAAGATCCTGCAGGGTGAGGACTTCTTCGAGCGTCACGGCAAGAAGCTCCTCATCGCTCTCGGCGTCGTCATCCTTCTTGCTCTCGGCGCCTTCGCCTACTACAAGTTCGATGCACGAGCCCAGAGGGCATCAAGGCTGCCAACCAGCTCTACGTCGCCGAGTCCCAGTTCATCGCCGGACAGGACAGCCTAGCCCTTAAGGGCGCTGGCGCTGCTAGCCCAGGCTTCGAAGCCATCGCCAAGAACTACTCCGGTACGGACGCAGGCAAGCTCGCCCACGCCTACAGCGGCATCTGCCTCTACGATCATGGGCAAGTATCAGGAAGCGCTCGCAGAGCTGCAGAAGTTCTCCTCAGACGACGAGCTCGTCGCGCCCTCCATCCAGCGTATGATGGGCGACTGCTACGTCCAGCTCGGCAAGTACGAGGACGCCATCAAGGCCTACGAGAGCGCTGCCAAGCTCGCCGACAGCGAAGCCATCTCCCCCAGCTGCCTCATCAAGGCTGGCCACGTGTACGAGAAGCTCGGTAAGTACGACAAGGCCATCGCCGCCTATCAGCAAGTCAAGGACAAGTACTACACCAACACGGCAGACGCTGAGCGTGTAGAGGCCGACCTGATCCGCGCTCAGGCCGCTCAGGCTAAGTAAGCGCCCGCGGCATGTCTACTATCGACCATATCAAGGCGAGCTACCACAGCGAAGTCCCGCCAGCCGAGGGGCTTCGCGTGGCCATCGCCGTCGCCGAGTGGAATAGCAACATCACCGAGCCCCTCTGTCTGGGCGCCGTCGAGATCCTCCGCCGTCAGGAGTGCGGCCGAGATCTGCACGATGCGCGTCCTGGAGCCTTCGAGCTCATCAACGCCTCGGCACGTCTCAAGGCTGAGTTACGATGCGATCATCGCCATTGGCTGTGTAGTGCGGGGATACCCCCACTTCGACTACATCTGCCAGGGCGTGACCCGGGGCCTCGCGCTGCTCAATGCCGAGACCAAGCCTCCACGGCGCCCGTCATCTCGGCGTGCTCACCACGGAGACCATGGCGCAGGCCGAGGATCGAGCAGGCGGCAAGCTAGGTAATAAGGGTGCGGAAGCTGCCGAGACGGCGCTGAAGATGTGCCGGCCTATTTGCGTAATTGGAAAATAGTCTGTATCTTTACTGCAAACAAACGGAAAGGGCAGTTACCAGAGTGGCCAAATGGGGCTGACCGTAACTCAGCTGGCTTACGCCTTCGGTGGTTCGAATCCATCACTGCCCACTACTCCAATGCAAGGACTGCGGAGTAGCTCAGTTGATAGAGCATTAGCCTTCCAAGCTAAGGGTCGCGGGTTTGAGCCCCGTCTTCCGCTCTAGAGCGCTCCACAGGCGATTAAGCAAAGCGAGCACATCGATAGCCGATGTGCTCGCTTTTACTTACCCTCCCCACTTTCATCAGAGCTCAGGCCCAGCCTGTATTCACAGCAGCCTCCCCTACAGCCCTGAGCAGCCTCCCCCTCACTCCGACAAAGCTGCTTTTATTCACCCCCGCACCCCACATTTGCTTGAGAGGATATCAAAAGCATATAAAACA
>BNJS01003012.1_pt1:0-17500 | contig 40004 bp, 49 predicted proteins | sample 8540461 | NCBI WGS metagenome assembly BNJS01 (sample SAMD00202454, study PRJDB9452) | human saliva metagenome | isolation source: human saliva | place: Japan
TACTTTTGAAAGAGCATCGATTACTGTTTTAGCGTGTCACGAGTACCTTCGCCTTGAACGTTTTTCTAACTATAAGTCAGAACTTGTTTTGTTGTTTCATCAGTTTTCGGCGATGAAGTTCAAGTTTCAACCAATTGTGTAAGAATTTTTTCGGTGCGATAAACATACTATAGCTGAACTCAGCGTTGTCTCGAATAAGGGTTGGCCATGGTGACCTTGGCATTGTTGGTTTTAGTGTATGGAGATGTGGCATGGATTTTGAATGGAGGAACAACCTGTTGCATTGGCAATCATCATATGGTCACCGAACAATTGAGTAATCAATTTAGCATATGGAGTTTCACTACAAACTGCTGAAGCCTGAGAACTCAAGCAATGGAGTTTGAATTGGGAACCTTTTGCGGTTTTTGTTTCATTGGGTGAGATTTAGTTGGCAATGCTACATGATAGCTGGAGCAAATTCTAATTCGTCATCGATGGGGCGCATTTCGATTGTTTTTCTTTTGGAGCTGGACAGATGTTTACGCAGTTGCTGCAACTCTAAAGGTCTAATGGAGATACTGTATGCGGAATTGCAATTCGATTTAGTCATCATTTGTGATTGTTTCAGTTTCTGGACCTGCTGCTGCTTCTTCTGTGTCGCTAATATAGGACGGATTGTTGCGTGTGGATACGAAGTAACTTTGGTTATGGTTGATACGGTTTTCTTTGATCCGGTGAGGAACGAATAATGCGGCACCACGTTTTTCGAATGCTGCGGTACTAGAAGGTAATGTTATTATCTTCATAGCCTGTGAAAGCAGATGCTTGCAAATCATAACCAGCTTGGCATTGCTGGGTTTTGTAATGTTGCTTCATAGCTTGGGCAGGTTGTGCAAGAAGGTTTTCAATGTCTTCGGAGTCTTTTGCATCTTTCCATTCTGCTGGAACTTCTACTTTTACAAGACTCCTACACTTTGGTCATCGGCTTTGTTGTTCATTGCAACAACGTCTGCAATTTTTACCATATGTTTTTTTCGATGGAGTCTTTTAGGTATTCCACTTTGTCGATGGGAATGATTGTCTTCAGTTAATTTGAAGACGCAGCTTGTGTTAACCGTTTTGATACGGCCACCTGAACCAATTTCAGCTGCAATTTCGCTTTTGATGATATAGAAGTTCAATTCTTTTCTAGCAATTGTACGGCGAAGTTTTGCTGGTAATTTTCTGCTCAATTCTTCTGAGACCAAGTACAGTTTCAATAAGAGATGTACCGCGATGTTTAATACCACGAAGAAGCGTCGTATTCGTGAACATAAGATTGACGATGACAAGCGATGAAATTTCTGGTCTCAGTTACCAAGTATGGTTTGTTGATTGGGTTTTACCAAAACGCAAGTGAGACATTGTCACTCACCCAGTGGAGTCATAGTCAGATGCTTGTGCATACATATCTGTATAGTCACCGATGATTTTTGATCAGCAGATTTGTTAGCACCTACAGTTCCGTCAGAACCGAAGCCCTCAGAATTTACATCCAGTTAAACCTTCGAGTTTTTACGGATACTTCAGCTGACAGTTCAGGACAAGTTAGTTACGTCGTCATTGATACCCAATGTGAAGAAACGTTTACCAGCTTCTGCTAACATGTTATCGAATACTGCTACAAGGTCAGCTGGGATTACGTCTTTAGAAGAAGACCACAACGACCGCCAGTCACTTCTAGCATTGATATTGTGTTGGAACAAGTGCTGCTTGAACGTCTAGAATAAAGGTTCAGCTAATGCACCTGGTTCTTTTGTACGGTCTAATACTGCAACGCGTTCTACAGTTTTAGGAAGGCCGCTACAAAACGATCTGTCGCAGAATGGACGGAATAAGTACTTGTACGAAACCAACTTTACGACCTTGTGCATTTAAGTAATCTACAGTTTCAGTAGCTACTTGTGCAGAGGAAACCCATTGTTACGATTACGTCTGATGCATCTTCAGCACCATAGTAGTTAAACAATTGTTAGTTACGACCAGTGATTTTGTTGATTTCATGCATGTAATGTTCTACCACATTTGGAACTTCTAAAGTAGAATGGGTTGAAGCTTCAGATGTTGGAAGTAGATATCGGGTTTTTCAGCAGTACCACGAGTTACAGGAGCATCTGGGTTCAACACGTTGACGGAATGCTTCTAACAGCGTCTTAGTCTACTAAAGGGTTTTGAATTCATCATATTCTAATACTTCGATTTTTGGATTTCGTGAGAGTACGGAAACCGTCGAAGAAGTTGATGAAAGGAACGCGAGTTTTTAACGCTGATAAATGCGCAACTGGAGCAAGATCCATAACTTCTTGTACAAGGATTCTGCTAACTAGCACTAGCGCAGCACGACTGCCATAACGTCTTGATGGTCAGCAAGATAGACAATGCTTGTGCTGCAATCGACGACTGCCATGTGAATACCTGGAAGTAACTCACCGGACACTTTGTACAAGTTAGGTAACATTAATAATAGACCTTGAGAAGATGTGAACGTAGTTGTCAATGCGCCCGTGGCAAAGAACCGTGAACTGCTGCTGCAGCGCCGGCTTCGGATTGCATTTCAACAACCTGTACAGTGTGACCGAACAAGTTTTTGACGGCCTTGTCCTGCCCATTCATCCACATGTTCTGGCATTGGAGAAGATGGAGTGATAGGATAAATCGCTGCCACTTCAGAAAAACCACTACGCTACGTGAGCTGCAGCTTGGTTGCCAGTCCATAGTTTTTCATTTTACGCATGTTAAAAATAGCCTCCTTAAAGCAAGTAAAAATTAACACCTAGTAGTTACGCACAAAATAGGATGTATACGCTCTGCATCCATTGCACTCGCCGGATGAGTCTCCCTTTGTTTAGTATCAAAATGTTTTGAAATATGAATCAGTGTTCTAAAAGATTGCCTTATGTTGCAAAATGTAACAATATATAAGTTATATAGTACCTCTTTGCAAATTTCCAGTGAAGTAGCTACCTACTTCGTAACAAATTGATATAGCCTTATGGTTTCATTATACATTGAGAACGAGAACTCTGCAATACCATAGCAGTCTATATGCTATTGGCTGATTATGCGATTATCGAGTTACATTTACACATGCTATGTTGCCTAAATTAGCATACTTAAAAGAGAGGGCTTTTGTTGTTACCATATTTAAGAGGTGCATTATGGACTTCTTATCACTTAAAATACTTTCGTGAGAGTGGCGGATCAAAAGTTTCAGCAAGGCGCAAAAGAAATCTTCACATTTCACAATCTGGCTATCAGCCGTACCATAAAGCTCTAGAGGATGAGCTTGGTGTTTGTATTATTCATTCGTAATGCAAAATCTGTTGAAATGACGTGATGGCGCACCATCTTTCTTTAACCCATGCCAAAACGGGTCGTGTCTATGTTCGAACATTTAAAGTCAGTTTCGAAAATGAATTCCGTCCAGAACAAGGTCTCTGTTCTAGTGGCTTTGCATCACTGTCAACAGATGCTCTGATCTTTGCACAATTATTAGGGGAGGTTTAAACAAACCTATCCACAAATTGAGCTAGAACTATATGAGCATGGTTCTAAAAAAATAGAAATTTCTGTTCAAGAAGGTCTTATTGACGTTGGCATTATCTGTACAAAGCCAAATGCTAAAGAGTTCGACTCCTTCTATTTAACAAGCGATCCTTTAGTGTAATTCTGCCAAAAGACAAATCCACTAGCAAACGAAGAGTCTCATTTCTAGAACAATTAGCGGATCAATCCATTTGTACTACATAAAGATGACTTTAATCTGCACGACGAGATTGTGAAATCCTGTAAATCTGCAGGGTTCCAACCACATATCGTCTTTGAAACTAGCCAACGTGATTTGATGTTACAAAACTCATGGCGCTCATCTAGCAATTGCTTTATTACCTAGCCGTCTATGTCCTACAGAAGATGAAAATACAAAAGTAGGCTCTAGCGTAGTGGTACGATCCTTTAGTGGATCCTGAAATTATGCATACCTTACATGATCATTTGGAAAAAGGACATTACCTATCGCATGCTTCTCGTTTATGGTTAGACTTTTGTCATGGCTCACCTTCCATTAGTACCTGGCGACATACATCATGACCAAGATAATTAACCTGTTGAAAAGTAGGTACACTACTGCGAAGCCATTATTCTGGATCGTTCTCTATGCCTTAGGTACCACCCTATTGATAGCATCCCAACAGGCGAGATCGATACCTAAAAAGAACGTATCGAGACAGAGCATACTATGGAACATAGCGATACCTTTTCATTATCAGCTTAACTAATCTAGAAAACATCAGTAACTCTCACGGAGATCGGCTGAAAGAACTAGAACGTGACAGCTGGCAACTCAAACGCCGCCAACCAACACCAGTTCCGTATCATGCAGCTCGAATGGAACACCCTAATATAGAGGCCCCAGAACCAAGCAAATCGACACCAGTGAAAAACACCATTTAAAAGCAAACCCAACCAACATCCCAGACGTAAAACAATAAACGAAAGGACTGCACCCTGTGCACTAGTACAAGATGCAGTCCTTTTGATTTACTATTTACACCTATTTATCTTCTGTAATATAAAATCCATCATCATCACTATACACTCGTTTACCAATTATTGTACGTAGCCCTTTTATTATCTCTATATCATAAGACGCAAATTCTATATAACTTTTTAGACCCTTTTATATTTAATTCATCATAGAAGTCCCCCACCCACAGAACCATTCATCCATAATATCTTCTAATGGAAACTGCGATATATCTGAAAGCATCTTCACCTTCTCCTAATTCAGGTTCTTGCACAAAATGACAAAGAAGTCACATACTCTGTCACTTCCGAAGTATCATATTCCATAATCCACATCATCTACGATGATTATTCTTTCTAAAATATAACTTATCATTATATGTAAGCGCATAGCCTTTATATTTTTCAATATATTCCCACCTCTAAATCTCGCATAACCTCTGCCTCTTCATCTGCTGATTGCGTAAATAGTGTCCCTAATCTACCATCATTTAACCTCCTAGTCACCTTATAAATATCAGGCAATACCATCTCATATCTTGGATCATCATACTTTTGGACTTTTGAAATTCTCAATATTCTTTCATACTATCCTCTTCCTGCATATAATTTTCATGTTGCATTAAAACATATATATAATTATATCACGAAAAGTTTTACTCAACACTCCGCGATTTACTCACTCCTTGCGACGTATATCTTAACACAGATTGCATCGAGAGAGAGAGGGGGAATATGACTCTGTAAAAATAATTTGCGACAGCATCTCCTTTGCGACGCATATCTCAGCACTGACTGTATAGGGAAGGATATGTCTGTAAAAAATGACTTTGCGACAGCATATTTTTACTGACATATCCTCTCCCTCTCAAAAACTGCATCGAGTGCTTGGTGTATAAAGGGCATCCATCTCAAGGAAGGTACACAACACATAAGCAATAATAAACTTCACTTTTTGTTTTCATCTCGATCTTCGTCCGCCACTTTCAGACGATGTGCCAGGAATCGTTTATCTCGTATTTGCATTAACATTTCTACGATATGTTCTTGCCGTTTTATGACATCCTTATCATTCTCTAAGGCCTGTTTTTGCATCGCAATGCGACGTTGTAATCGACGCATCTGAATTTTTAATATTATTACTCACAAATACAGACTGCCATCTTGTTTCAAAAGTACATATAGATGTATCGAGGAATATTCATGACCACAAAACTGAACAACAAGATACTCAGAGAAATAAAGAAATATGTAGAAAATGAAAAATCTTTCAATTCCTCATGTGTAAATAATGATTTAGAATGATAAAGCTAACCCACACCCCAATTGGCATCAATAGAGCCGCCGCCATATCTATGGAGCAGGCACTTCGTTTTCACTGGCATCTCTGGCGCTATATAAGTATCTAACTTCTGGTGAAATGCATAATACTCTACTTGTAACACAGATTGTCCCGATTTAATTCCGTCAATAGCACTGGACCTACACTTTCCTTACGGCGTTGAGGCCATGGAATAAGTGCCGAATCGGACTATCTGAGGATAAGTCAAAAACGAATAATCCCTTTCTTTTCAAACCGCATCGAGGAAGTATCTCCACCGATGCTGAAAGGGTTAAAAAACATCCCCAATACATGTAGGCTCCAATTACCTAGGATATGTAATTATGTTCAAGAATAATCCACCCATATCAATATTCGCTACATCTAGCTTTTAAGCTGAATCGTAGAGGTATAGTCATCAAACCAAATATCATCAATATCAAACTCCACATTAATGACATTCCTAATTTTGTGATGACATTCATAAACACCTTATTATTCGTTCAAATTCAAAATTATGGAATGAAAGAACCAATGATTACGCACGACGGATCGCATTTTGCGATTGACTGACTCTTCTTCTATCGATAACATGCGATGATCATACACGCATTTCCCTTCATCCACTTCTTCTAGCACAAGTGGCGTTTCTATATGTGTTTGTGTAGTTACAGAATTCGCTAATCTAACAGCTTTGTAACTAATTGTCCCATATATATCTCCTCATCTAATAGGTTATCTTTATGTTAGTTATAACTTTCATTATGATTCTTAAATTATACCATAGACAAGCCCTAAATAAAAGAAAAGCCCTACTCTAAAGCACCTATGTGCTATGTAAGACTCTAAATTCACCGTATTATATACGTTCCATACTTAACCGATGATATGCATAGAAGCGTCCTTGCATAGCTTATAAACTTTCATAGGTACCACTTTCTACAATACGTCCTTGTTCTAAGAAAATAAAAATCAGATCCATCTCATGAAGTTGTTCTTATATGATGCGTAATATATAAGACTGTTTTTCCAGTGAACAGGCGGCTCAACTCTCCCTGCACGCGATGGCGTGTGACTTGATCCAACCCTTCTAGTGGTTCATCCAATAATAACATATCTGCATCACGCAAATAGATACGAGCCATGCCAAGTCGTTGTCGTTGTCCTCCGCTGAGCCCCATACCACCTTGTCCTACCATAGTACGTAATCCATTCGGCAACGTTCGTACCAGCCCGCTGAAGTTGCACCGCTTCCAAGTGCTTTCTCCATAATTCCCTCATCCGTAGCACTGGTTTCGCTAATCGGATATTGTCACCAATGGTAGCATGGAATATATAGATATCCTGTGTGGCGTAGGACATGTAGGACTGCAAACGTTCCTCTGAAAGCGTCTTGATATCTATACCATCAATACAAATAGTCCCACTATACTCATACCAACCTTGTAATAAGGAAAATAAGGTGCTTTTTACCTGATCACTGGGCCCTACGATGGCCACTTTCTCTGCTGCTGGATAGATAAATTCGAGCCATCATACAGGCAACAGTACGTCGTAAGCACGAAAGAGATTGTGCACGTTAATAAAAGGCTTACCATGCATCGTTTCCTCTTTGACCTTCTTCTCTGTTCGTACGTGTTAGCGGTCACTAATAAGTATCTACGCATGATTCGACCGTAATAGATCTTTATGTACTGACTTTTCTTCCATATGTTCCAAGCGCTCCATCGCCAACGCACTTTCATAGCCGTGTAATGCAGCTTCTGTCATCGGTTGTAACACTTCAAAGTAAGATTGCAAGCCGATGGCAACTACTGCCATCCATAACGGAGCATAGGCCGTTATCTCTGTCGCCCATAAGCCTATGATAATCCCCACTAACAAGGCGAACTGCGCTAGACCAAAACAGTGGTCTGGTTCAACGAATGCGAGTTCCATAGACCTTGCCACTCGTCAAATGTACTGAAAGATGCTTTCATAGACTGAATAAATCGCCGTTCTTGATGGCTCATGATAATATCTACTACACCATGAATGGATTCAATCAGTGCTTCTTTCATGTGTCCTCGTGTTTGCAAACGCATAGGTGGCACTCGTCGCAACTATATGAGGTAAGCGTAACAGGAAGAATCATACCTACAAGAATACTATACAGAGACCACTACTGCTGCTGTCAGGGTGAAAGTGGTATCCTATACTACACCCCTAAGATCGTAACCCTCAACAAATGACAGGCTAGGTACTAATGTCCGCAAATAAAAAGTGCAATGTTTCGATATCCGCCATAATACGGCCTAACAAATCTCCATTTTCATAGATTGAAAGATCCTTGGTAGCCAACGGCTCTAAGCGTTTAAAAGCAGCTCACCAATTCCTATAGTCCTTGAAATGCCAGGCAGAATGCGATACAAGCGCTCTCCATAACGGCAGACAGCACGACTAATCCCAAAGAATCGTACCCCTACAATTGCCAAAACTAAGCGCTACTAACACAGGATGCTCTGCTGCTTTCGTAATCAACCATGTGGAAGTAGTCAATAATCTATATTCATGAGCACCGTGCCCATAGCAAAAGTACACTGCACACTGAGTAACCCTCTGTGCTGAGATATCAATGTCCAGGTGACAATAACCCACGACGGATATTCTGCTGTCTCAGCAGACTCTATCTCTTCATCTTGTTTGAGCATTTACTATGTCAGTACATTCTACCCGCTCTAATCTATCTGAATTAGTAGGTTCTTCTACTTCATATTGACTATGGGTATACGATAATTTACCAGTAGCGTCACCCCTATCTCCAATACTTGGTCTGCAACTACAGAATCTACGGTGGCTGCTTCTAGCTTCTGCATTACAGGATTACTGTAGGTATTCACTAGGGATGTAAAATATCCATTTTGTGCCACTTAAGTCGCTATAACTACCATATTCATACTAATTGTCCTCGACGCATGACAAAGAGAGTATCTACAAACTTCATCGTTTGTACTCGAGTGCCCATACAGAACGATTTTATCTTTCCCATACTCGTGCAGCACTTGCATAATCAAACGTTCTGTTTCCACATCTAAATGAGCTGTCACTTCGTCTAAAAATTAGAATTTGTGCATCTCTTAACAAGGTACCGTCGACTAATCGTTGGCGTTGTCACTCCGGACAAACCATAACGCTCACCTATCATCGTATCTAATCCCAATGGTAAATTCTTAACAAACTCTGCTAATTGCACTTGGTCCAATACGCGCCACAACTCTGTTTCTGTCACCACTAGACCAAACTGCAAGTTATCTCGTAAAGTACCACTCATAATATATGAGTTTGACTGAGATAGGCGATTTGACTCATGATACCATTCACTCTGTATGGATTGTAAATCTTGACCATTGACAGTAATATTACCCTCAGTGGGTGTCAACAATTGCATCAGTAGATTGGCTATCGTCGTCTTACCAGCTCCACTTTCACCAACTAACATATACAGGCACCCGTTGTAATGTTCTGTGAAAAGATTCCAGTCCCATATGATCCGCTTCATATTGATAAGATACAGTATGAAAGTCAATCTGTTGAATGGGTGCAACTAGTTTTTCCTGACCCGTATGGGCTACTTCCTCTCCTGATGCTAAATACTCCTCTACTGCTGTGAGACTCACTTTGCCAGATAATCCAGTATGGAAAGCAGATCCCAACTGTCGCAATGGTGCATAAAAATCGGGTGCTAGTAGCAAAATAAAAAAGGCTGGTAAAAACTCTACTTCCCCATACACTAAGGATACCCCTAAATACACTGCAATCATCGCAGTACTAATAGTACCGATTAATTCTAATACCAAAGCAGATAAAAAAGCGACCCGTAATACTTTTAACGTAGCATCACGAAATTCTCCAGATAGACGGCCTATAACATGTACTTGTTCTTTGGCTCGTCCGAATACTTTCAGTGTTGTTAGTCCTTGTAATACATCAAGGAAGTGTCCTCCTAAGAACTGCATACGCTCCCACTGTTGTTTATTTAACTTGTCTGCTTCTTTACCGATTAAAATCATAAGAAACGGAATCAAAGAGGATACGTCAATAGTAGAAATCCAGCCTATCCACGACACAGAGTCGAATGATAGCTATGGATATAACTAGAGGTATTAATACAGCATACAAAGCTTGTGGAATATATTGACTCATATACGCATCGATATGATCTAATCCATCAGACACCAGATGTGTCACAGAACTGGCACATTCTGATTGTCGAACACTGTGCATACCATATGATGTAACACTCGATTCCGTAACTCTTCGACGAACTTGGTGGGCAATCCGATTTCGCAACCACTGTTCTCCATGAGAACAGCCCATACGCAGTACTAATCCCATAACACCTAAGAGCACCATCATACTCAAAGATATACTTTCACCTTGTACTACTGAGTCCATCAATGACTGCGAGCAGACATAGGCCTGACCTAAAGGCTGCTACTGTTCCCATAAGGTGAGCAGTAATCAGCCTCCATAGGACCGAGGGATACAATTTGGCTAATTGCCAAGCAAAGGGAATGAAACATAGGGCCTCCTTTCTGAAACGTCTAGAGTATGATCTTATAACACTATATAAGAAAAAGGACGTGAATACGTCCCTTTCAAACTCTACTATGAAATTAATAGTGTAAATCATCTTGTGACACACGATGACGGAAATAGTAGTATGCCCATCCTTGGTACACTAATACGATAGGTACAAAAGATACAAGCAACAATTGTCATCAATGTTAATGTATACGTGGATGATGCAGAATTCATGATTGTTAAAGCTGTATGCTGGATCAATGCTGGATACCATGATGCGAGGGAACAATCCTGCAAAGTATGCAAGGGTAACAAATAGAATTGTTAACGCACTGAAATACAAACCCTTTGCCAGTTTGGCGAGTACGAGTAAAGCCCCAAGATACTAAGAAACTTACTTGCCAATGCAAAAGGCCACCGTAGCTAATGTGCTATTAAATAGGTCTAGTGTACACATAGGTAGCACCTACTAATACCAAAGGCACCAATAGCTGTAATCACACCCTCTACTAAAAGCTGCTGCACGAGGCTCGTTCAGAGATTTCTCTGTTGTTTTCAGGGAAGCATATAATGCACCATGGTGCAAGAATACGCACACAAAAGCAATACCACAGAATATGTGTATACAGCTTAATAAGTCTAAGAACCCACCTACATAGTTCATATGTTTATCGATAGGTGTACCTTGGATTAAATTGCCCACTGTCACACCCCATAGTAGAGCTGGAATAGCAGATCCAAAGAAAATACATTTATCGAATGCTCCTCCCATGCTGGACTTTTGTCTTTACTGCGGAAGTCGAAAGATCACCACGAGCAATCAAAGCTGCTAACATTAAGAATAATGCTAAGTAGAAACCACTAAATAACTGTAGCATACACTTGTGGGAATGATGCGAACATCGCACCACCCAGCAGTCAACATCCATACTTGGTTACCGTCCCATACAGGTCCAATCGTATTGATTAATTGACGGCGTTCACGGTCTGTTTTACCCAAGAATGGAAGCCACATGCCTACGCCGTAATCAAGACCTTCTAGAATAAAGAATCCTGTAAATAGTACACCCTACTAGGATGAACCAAATTAATTCTAAGTTATTTGTAATTGTTTCCATAATGCAGCCTCCTCTTGTTCAACCACATCATGTGCTGGGTTACCATTTGGACCCGCTTGAATATGTTTCACTGCTAGGTAAATAGCAGCAATCGCCATCACAACATAGACGGCTGTAAAACCAATAATTGTTGTCCAGATTTCTGGTGCTGTTACCACTTTTGGATGCACCATCAGCTGTGCAAACCATATACAAAGCCATGGTTGACGACCAGCTTCCGCCACATACCATCCTGTAGAATTGGCAATAAATGGAAGCGCTAATAAGTGATAAATACCTTTTTAGGGCTAGTTTATTGTCAAGTAATTTTCCTTTACATGCAAGTAGTATCCCACAATAGATGTCACTAACATGATGATACCTGCTAGAATCATGATACGGAAGAGACCAGAACATAGATGTTACATGTGGTACATAATCACCAGCACCATGTTTCAATTCAACTTCTTTTTGAAGGTCATTAATACCTTTACTTCGCCTTTGAAAGAATCGTGAACTACGAAGGACAATGCCCTAGACACCAATTTCAAAAGCTATCGCAGCGATCAATACCAGCTACGATAGCAAAAGGAGCTGGGTCATGAGTTTTCCCATAAAGCTCAAAAGCAGCTACTTTCATTGGTTGTAATTTTGCTACTGTTTGGCCTTGGAAGTGACCAGCGCCACCTGCTAATAAACCACCGATCACAGCAGCACCTAAACCAAACTTGATAGATTTAGAATAAAACTCTACATGATTTTTTCAATAAATGCCATGCACTAACAGAAGCAATAATCACACCTGCTGTTAGATTCCATCTGTAAAGATGTGTAAATATTGGCCCAGTAAATATCCATTTTGTAAAATTGCTGCAAAAGAATCCATTTCTGCACGACCATTACGAAGCGCATACCCTACTGGATGTTTGCATGAATGAGTTCGCTACTAAAATCCAAAATGCTGATAAGTTACTACCAATAGCCACCAATACAGCGACAAACGCATGTGCTTTAGGGGATAATTTATCCCAACCAAAAATCAAGCCCCCATAAAAAGTAGACTCTAAGAAGAATGCTGTTAAGGGCTTCTAACGCCAAAGGAGCACCAAAGATATCTCCCATGAAACGAGAGTATTCTGCCCAGTTCATTTCCAAAATGGAACTCTTGAACGATACCTGTTACAACACCCATTGCAAAGTTAATTAGGAATAATTTCCCCAAAACTTTGCCATGTACACTTCGTTTTTGTTCGCGCGTAAGTAATTTCAAGTATTACTACTAATACTGTCATACCTAGCGTAAACGGTACGAAGAGCCAGATGATGAATCGTAGTCAACGCAAATTGAAAACGAGCTAACAAGACTGCATCCATCATGCTAATTCCTCCTCACTTGAACACTAAATTAAACCACATGGTGCAATGATATATGAATCGAACGCTCACGATTTGCTAACGTTTCGAAATCAACCTTTTTAATTCCTCAATTAATTGTGCCTGAATCTTAGCCACAGCTTCTTGTACAGCACACTGACCGTGACATCCACGGGAACAATTTTCAGAGTCATGCAGACAATGTTGTAGGTAGGTCTCCTTCTACAGCTGTTACCCACATCATACAAACTAATATCTTTTGGTTTTTGCCGTGAAAATCCACCGTCTACTCCTCGATAGGAGTTTAGTAAATTCGCATTCACTAGTATCTCATAATCTTTAACAAAAATCGTTCTGGAATTTTACTAGTTCGTGCAAGCTCTGCACCAACTTTGCGAGTTCAAACAGCTGTGTAGACATGAATAAGATAATACGAAATGCATAGTCTGTTGCCTGATTAAACTTCAATGGGACCTCCCTTATCACAAGTGATTACATTCTGTTACTATGTATGGGCGTAAAAATACACTCATTGAGTATACTTTATAGGTGATGCCCAAGTGCATAAAGCTATCGAGCATCTCTCTCTTATTATAAGAAATTATTAAGAATCATGCAATAGATTTCTTCATAATTTCTTCATTTTTATATGTGGGCTAATGTATCAATAATGACATACGCCAAGGCAGATACACCCGCTGATAATGGAATCGTGATAAACCAAGCAAATACCATGGATCGCGCAGTACTCCAGTTAACGGCTTTTACACGCATTGCTGTGCCTACCCCATAATAGAGCCACTCACAACATGTGTTGTGGATACAGGCAAATGCAATAAAGTAGCCGTAAAAATAGTTAAGGCCGAATTTAAATCTGCCGCAAAACCATTAATACTTTCTAGTTTGAAAATTTTACTACCTACTGTAGCAATGATTTTCCAACCACCTGCTGCCGTACCTAATGCCATCGCTGTAGCACAGGCAAGCTTCACCCATAATGGTACATCTAGAGTCGGTAAATGACCACTAGCAACTAGTGTCAATGTAATAATCCCCATCGCCTTTTGCGCATCATTCGACCCGTGTGAGAAGGACATCAACGCTGCTGATACCAACTGCATATTACGGAATCGATCATTTAATACAATTGGTGAAAATCTACCGAAGAGGAATAATAGTACTTTCATCACTATATAGCCTAATATAAGGGCTAAAATCGGCGATGCCACAAGAGAAACAAAGATTTTACCAATCCCACCTACATGAAGCGCATCAGAACCTACAGAGACCATAACAGCCCCAATAATACCACCAATCAATGCATGGGACGAGGAACTAGGTATTCCATACCACCAAGTTAACAGGTTCAGAATATGGCTCCTACTAAAGCAGCAACTATAATTTCTCCATTAATCATATCTGGAGAAGTTACAATGTCTCCACCTATAGTCTTCGCTACGCCCGTACTAATCATAGCACCTAAAAAATTGAGTGTCGCAGCTATCATAACAGCTGTTTTGAGGGCAATGGCTCTCGTAGAATACAGAAGTAGCAATCGCATTGGCTGTATCATGGAACCCATTAATATAGTCGAAGGCAAGCGCTAGTAAAACGACTGCCCATATTACCCAACCATCAAGCATACTTCAATACTACCCGGCGGAATGTACCAACCAAAGTCTCAGAGCCATCGATTACATCTTCCATGGAGCTAAAAATTTCCTTCCATTTAATTATTTCAATAGGATCGCTACACTCTGTAAAGAGTTTTGCCATTTCCTCATGATAAATATCATCGCTTCTGCTTCTAGACGCAATACTTCTAAGGCACGGCCTTCTACTTTTAAATAGTTTTTCTTTAAACTACCCATATAAGAAATAGATTTTTCACGTGTTTACAGCATTTTAGTAACAATTTCCGCCATGCGGATAGCTCCTGCTGTAGGTTCACTTTGTACTTGGTACATCACCATTTTTATCCATAATTTCTTTAATATTATCAATGGTATTGTCCAGTTGGTCAATCAGGGAGTTGAATATCTTCACGGTCCATAGGGGTGATAAACGTTTTACGCAAACGATCCATCGTTGCCGCCACTAATTCATCAGCTTCTTGCTCTTTTTGTTCTATTTGATGAAGTGCTTCTTGTTTTCCACTTCTCCCTCAAATACTTCCTGCATCAATTGCGCCGCTTCATGGCACAGTTCAGCATGGTCATTGAGCATACTGAAAATTTTTCTTCTTTTCCTTTTTAAATTGAAAGCCATTACATCCTCCAATAACAAAACTACGTTGTGTATACAGTTTCTATTATAGCACGTTACGAAAATACTTTTACACAAAAATTACAAAAAGACTATATGCATTTTTGTAATTATGTAAGTACCTTTACGCCTATCATGCTCACATCATTATATGTGTTACCTCACATCTATTCGTCAAATTCACTAGAACTAATAGGTAATACAACCATACATATGATACTGAGCCCTCCTAGCTAGGCCGAAAAATATAGCTACCTGTGTTAATATACATAGATACTAATCGTATAGGTAACTATATTTCATCTACTATTTAATTAACTCCCGTTTTAAATGTTTAACTTCTGGCAAAATTAATTCTTTCATAGCCAGTGTAACGGCCCCCACTGATCCTGGAATGGCGAAAACAAAAATCGTATGATCTTTTCACCCTGCAATGGCACGAGATGTCAACGCTTTTGTCCCAATATCATCACGATAGCTTAAGAAACGGAATAGTTCACCAAATCCTGGAATCTCCTTATCCAGCATTGGCTGTACTGCCTCAATAGATACATCACGTTTAGCAATACCTGTGCCACCAGTACTAATAATAATATCCGCATCTCCTACGTGCGTATCATATATCAAGCACGTACATCCTTATGGGAGAAGGGGCCAAAACTTGCACAGTTTCTCCATAGGGAACCCGTAAGAAAGCTTTTCAATAGCTCCTGAATTTCATCGATATGTATCTGTTACAATTTGACGTGATACCACCACGAATCCAGCTTCACGTGCTAACTCTTCAACACGAGCACCACCTTTATCTGTCTCTATCGTTCTTGTATCAGATACTGTAATGACCGCCACCGTCAGTGGTCGATCAGTAAATTCCATCATTGCCATATATATCCCCTTCTATCCACGATTCTATATTATACATGTAATCAACACTCTGTATCACTTATCTGTATGGTAGCATATCTTCTGCTGTTACACTATAGCAAAAGTTACTGACTAAAATTCTTTCACCTCTTTTTAACACCCTTTGTGCAAGAAATATGTAATTCATCCCCACATTCTAGCACTGATTGTCGCTACTGGTACCATAAACTTGTCCACCTCGATCAATACTGACAATCATAGACCCTCTCGGCATTTCAATGTCTTTCAACATTTTTCCTGCATAAGGACATACTATAGCTAGGCGAGTTTGATGTTTGCTCCTCTTCCACACCTATAATTCCTTGGCTCATACGATGTAATAGATTATCATAAATTGGCAACTCTTTCATAAATTCTGCTGTCAAGTAGGCAATGATTAGCTACCGTTCCTGCTGGTAAATACTATGAAAGCTGTTGTCATTTCTAGAACTAATAGTATAGATAATAAAGGTGTGCGCATAGATGCTGCTAGCATACCTGCCATTCCGAAATGATGAAGCTACTACCAGACGCATTTGGGAGCATATGTACTTTCACAAGAATGCCATGTATCAGTGCACCCACTGCCAGATCCAATAGACCATCGGCAGAAATATCCTCGCTCATGCACCATTACCATAGCAAACAGATGTTAGCACAATCTTACCGATCACAATATATGCAATAACTGTAATGTTTGTTGATGTTCTACCATCATCGTCACAACATCATACCTCCACCGAGTAATAGTTGTGAATCCAACCCCAGCAATGTTACACCTAAAAATGTGAAAGATATTTTCCAGCCTCGAGAAATCTTCATTCTGTCGAATAAAGATTTAACTCCTATAATCATACGATTAAATATAATTCCAAAAAATCCAACACTTATACCTAACAGTAATAATGTCGAGAAATATTCAATCGGTATACTCTCCATAACAGTAAAGCCAAGAGAAGGCGTAAGTCCAAACACTAATGAAGTAATTAAGTTTGAAGCAATAGTTGCCGAAATGTAGGAATAATTAATTTAGGATAAAAAGCTTTTTATGAACCTCTTCAAAAACAATAGCGCCCGATACAGGTGCACTAAAAGCCGCTGTTAATCCTGCTGCAGCGCCTGCAGAGGTTAAAATACGTTCTTCTCTAAGAGAGCTGCCAAACCATTTGATCAATAGTTTTCCCGTGGCTCCACCTAATTGTACGGAAGGGCCCTCTCGCCCTACTGAAAAATCAACAACACCAGTAAAAGCGCCACCAAAAATTTAGAGACTAATGTGGGAAAAGGCTTCATATTAAAAATCCCCTTTCATCTCCCCTTCTATTTGAGGTATACAGATCCCCGGACAAAGGAGCCCACCGCAACAGCCAGTGACCAACACCAACCTAATATCATCATCATTCCAGTCCAAATAATGATTTGTTCTGTTGTG
>BNJS01003012.1_pt1:22500-40004 | contig 40004 bp, 49 predicted proteins | sample 8540461 | NCBI WGS metagenome assembly BNJS01 (sample SAMD00202454, study PRJDB9452) | human saliva metagenome | isolation source: human saliva | place: Japan
CTGAGAGCTTGTTTCTGGGGTTTGCTCCCACCTCGCGGCTTCGCTTCCCTCTATTAAAGCCCATTGTAGTACGTGTGTAGCCCAGGTCATAAGGGCATGATGACTTGACGTCATCCCCGCCTTCCTCCGCATTGTCTGCGGCAGTCTCTCATGAGTTCCCACCTTTGACGTGCTGGCAACATAAGATAGGGGTTGCGCTCGTTGCGGGACTTAACCCAACATCTCACGACACGAGCTGACGACAGCCGTGCACCACCTGTTTTCTGGCTCCCGAAGGAGAAAAAAACAATCTCTTGTTTCGTCCATCAATGTCAAGACCTGGTAAGGTTCTTCGCGTTGCGTCGAATTAAACCACATACTCCACCGCTTGTGCGGGCCCCCGTCAATTCCTTTGAGTTTCAGCCTTGCGACCGTACTCCCCAGGCGGGGTACTTATTGCGTTAACTCCGGCACAGAAGGGGTCGATACCTCCTACACCTAGTACCCATCGTTTACGGCCAGGACTACCGGGGTATCTAATCCCGTTCGCTCCCCTGGCTTTCGCGCCTCAGCGTCAGTTTTCGTCCAGAAAGCCGCCTTCGCCACTGGTGTTCTTCCTAATATCTACGCATTTCACCGCTACACTAGGAATTCCGCTTTCCTCTCCGATACTCTAGCCTACTAGTTTCCATCCCATCACGGGGTTGAGCCCCGAACTTTTAAGACAGACTGGATAGGCCGCCTGCGCGCGCTTTACGCCCAATAATTCCGGACAACGCTTGCCACCTACGTATTACCGCGGCTGCTGGCACGTAGTTAGCCGTGGCTTTCTATTCCGGTACCGTCACTTTTCTGCATTATTTACACAGAACTCTTTCGTCCCGATTAACAGAGCTTTACAATCCGAAGACCTTCATCACTCACGCGGCGTTGCTCCGTCAGACTTTCGTCCATTGCGGAAGATTCCCCACTGCTGCCTCCCGTAGGAGTTTGGGCCGTGTCTCAGTCCCAATGTGGCCGTTCATCCTCTCAGACCGGCTACTGATCATTGCCTTGGTGGGCCGTTACCCCTCCAACTAGCTAATCAGACGCAATCCCCTCCTTCAGCGATAGCTTATACATAGAGGCCACCTTTCATTCACAAGCGATGCCGCTCGTGAATCGTACGCGGTATTAGCAACGGTTTCCCGTTGTTATCCCCCTCTGAAGGGCAGGTTGATTACGCGTTACTCACCCGTTCGCCACTAACTTCAAGGGAGCAAGCTCCCTCGTCGTCCGTTCGACTTGCATGTGTTAAGCACGCCGCCAGCGTTCGTCCTGAGCCAGGATCAAACTCTCCAAGATATCTTGAAGCTATTTGATAGCTCATTCATTTTCGTTGTTGCCAATTGCTTGGCTAGAATTTATTTGGTTGGTTTCAACTATGTGAAACCCGCACTCTGGCTTATGTTTACTTCTTTCGAAGTAATTACCTTACATTGTTCAGTTTTCAAAGATCAACTTCGTCATTCACAACACTGTGTTGTGGCGACTAGATTATAATAACAGATTCACAAATTTGTGTCAACAGTTATTTTTAACCTTTTTCTAATTTTCTTCGTCTATAACTTTTGAAAAATTAAAAGTGCTTGTGTCTCAAGCACTGAATGTATATGCATTTGCAAATTGCAAACTTTTCCCAATATTCAACACGTTATGGAAAAGAAAATGTCATTTTATATCCCCAGCGCATCTTCAGTGAACATTTTGCTATATCCTACCTAAATTGACACGAAAACATGTACCAAACTGCTATATCGTTCGAAAGTACTTTGCTATACTCAACATCCTAAATTTGCGTAAAACGTTTTGCAACGTCGTTTCCAAATGTCGAAACGTATGGCATGTTCCTGAACAAGCATAAACACTGTATAGCTTGAGAAAGTATGTACTCATTTCCAATAACACTCCAAGGAACGCCATCTCTGCGTAGAACGTTTTGCGACGTCGTCTCTACCTAAATGTCGAAACGCAGAACGAGCAACATGTTCCTGAACAGCATAACCACTGTATAGCTTGAGAAGGAATATGTTGCTCGTTTCTCTTTCACCAGTCAACACTCTGCAAAACAGAATAGCATCATCAGATGACGATTTGCGTGCATCTTTTTATTATTCGATTTCCAAATCGCCCATAAGATGTAGCCACGCAAATGGACGAGTACGCACCACTTACGAATCCGATACGATCATACATAGAGCAAAGTTCTTTGTTGTATCCCCACCAAAGAAGTACAAGGAACAACATGCGAAACAATACTGTAGACAATGTATAACAAGAACGATGGATACTTTGATGGATACTTGCATTGGCAAGATCTGCAAATGTATCTGTACGCTTATGAGTATGTGTATTTTTCACGAATACGGTCAAAAGATTACGACGGATTCAGTTCATGGAGTAACCGATAACTGTCAAAATCGCCGCCAAGAAAGGAAGAATCAATTTCTAAATGGAAGAAGAGAATATCCCCAACACCATGATTAGGTCATGGAAGATAGCGCAAACAAGACAAGGCTACTCGATACTCAAAATCGATACGTAATATACAACGCTAAGGCTACGAAAAGCAATTAAGCAAATTCGTCAATGCATGCTCTGTGACTTTCGGATCCAATGACAGCTCCTACAGATTCAATACGTTTCTCGTACCTTCTGCCAGATTTTTATTTCAATGCAGCTACCACAGCTTGACTTTCACTGGCCTCAAGGTTACGAGTACGGATCATTACCGTCTTACCCTTCTGATTCCGTAGCATCTGCACCAGACAATTGGATTACGCGTTTCTCTAAAATTCAAAGCTTTCAAAATTTTCCCGTACAGCAGATACCTGCACTAGCTTTATTAAATTCCACTTCTACAATGGTACCACCTGTAAAAGTCGATACCGAAAGTTAAATCCATACATAAACATGGAAATGATACTTAGAATAACCGCAATGGAGGATGCTAAACCACCAACGATGACGTTTTATTACATCAAATGTCATTTTTCTTATCTCCTTTCTTAAATGCTTCAATCGTAACAGATGGAGATACGTTAGAATCCATACCAGAATGGATCGGTTCGTAATTTATGCTGCAATGAGCATATGCATCAGGTACGACTCATAGATACGGCTGTAAACATAGATACGATAACACCCCTAATGCCAAGTTGATGGCGAAACCTTTTCACAGGATCCACTACCTAATACAATGAGGATCACTGCTGTAATCATAACGGATGTATTCGCATCAAAAGATCGTATCGAAGGCACGACGAAAATCCAGATTCCATAGACATGCGCAATGTTTTACCGTCCACCACTTCTTCTTTGAAACCGTTCAAAGATTAGGATATTCGCATCTACGGCTACCCCATACTGAGGATAATCCCCGCAACGCCCAGGCAGGTCATGGTCGCATTCAATGCATGCGGTCCCTAGAATCGCGACTAAAAATTAATACAAATACTAACAAAGCAATGGTTGCTACGAAATCCAGACAATCTGTATAAAACAAGCATAAATACAATGATTAAGGCAATACCGACACCGAAAAGCTACGACAGATTTATCTTTTCGAGTCTTGACCCCAAATGTAGGACCCTAACTGTACGCACTTCCATCACTTCTACTTTGACAGGCAACGCACCAGATCGTAGCAAGATGGCTAAGCTTTTTCGCTTCTTCCAAGTCACGGCTGCCTGTAATACGAGCACTACCACCAGTAATTGGTTCATTTACCACTGGATTTGTCAATTGCTCACCATCAAGATAAATACCAATATGACGACCAATATTAGCTGGTTGTTAAAGGCGCCGAAATTTTTTCGCTCCCTTCATCTGTCAATTGGATGTTTAACAGACGCTTGCTTTACCTTCTAATTGTTCTTTCGCATCTTTTTAAATCATTACCATCTAAATGGACTTTTACCATTTTCATCACGGAACTCAAGAACCGCTGTTTTACCAACTGTTTCGATGGCTTTTTGAGGATCTTTTTCACTGGTAATTCAATAATGATGCGTTTTTACCTTCTCGTTGAATGATAGGCTCAGTTAACCCCATTTTCATTAATACGACGATCTAAGATTTGAATAACCCGTTCTACCGCATCATCAGTTACCACATTAGGGCCTGAATCCTGCGCCTCTAATACAATGTGCGTACCACCTTGTAAATCCAACCCTTGTTTGATGGAGTTAGCAAGTGGTCCAATGAGCCAAATAAATAGTACAAAATCACTGCTACTACGCCGAAAAAGCGTAAAGCTGCTTTTTGTGTTCAATGGATTCCTCCTATCCTTTATAACAATGGATACTCTCCGATGGGTGTCACAATCTGTGCATCCACTCATCATGAGGTGCCATGGTAACATTTCTTTTGAAAAGTTGGTTATCCCAGGCTATACCGATTCGTTTTGTCTACAGCAATCTGTTGTAAAGTATCGATCATGATATCCAGCTCCCATTCGCATACCTCCTCCTATCAAAAGCTAGACAGGGAACGAGAATACAATCCAATCGTGTGGTTCTACTGATGTCGTAGGTTCTTTTTGGAATACGATCTTCAAATGTCCATGTTACCATCTCTAAACGCGTGATCCGAACGCCTACCATCTCCGTTTTGGTCACGCACACCGGCACATAGACATATTTACCCCTGCCCAAGCTTCGATGATGAGCATCTAGATTCGCTTCTCTTGGCAGCCATAGTATGCCATGATATGCTCGCATCAGCCACCTCGTGCATAGCCCAAAGTCGCTCCGACAGTGTGCCGACCACGTAGGAAACCTCTTGGATCTGATACACTGCGACGACGTTCTAAAAAGCTTCTGTCGCAATGATGCTTTATCCATTACTTTTGGTCCTTTCCAAGAACTTCAGTGCAATGGCTGTGCGAGCAAATTTCATTTCTACTTTTTCAGATACTTGTAGTACTGCTGCATCTTCTGTTAAAAAGAAACGATTTCCCGTAAATACCGCCTACAGTCAATGCTTTTGACCTTTTTCAAGCTGTTCAATAGCACTTGGCGTTGTTTTTGTTGTTTCTTTTTGCGGACGATATAGCAAGAAATAAAAATCACGACCATAATCAACAACGGTAGAATCGCCTGTCCCTGTTTGTCCTTGGAAAGAAATTCTAAAAATCCATAGGTCCTCCTATTTAGTAAAATACTGCCAGAACTCTTCACGGAATGCCACAAAATCGATCTTCAAGATCGCTTTACGCATTTGACACATGAACTCTAGTAAGAAATATAAATTATGATACGACACCAAACGGTAGGCCAAAATCTCTTCTGCCTTGTATAGATGTCGAATATAAGCTCTCGATATAGTTTACGGCGCATAGCAACCGCAACCTTCTTCAATAGGGATCCCCAGTCACGCATGAAAGAGGCATTGCGCAAATTCAATCGTCCTTTCCATGTCACTAGCCATCCCATTTCGCGCTACCCGTGTTGGATAGACGCAGTCGAACATATCGATACCACAGGCTACCCTTCTACTGAGCAGTCAGCAGTACCGCCCATCAAGTACCGAGGCCTTGTTGAGTTGGCAACACGGCGTTGTGTAGTCCAATATTTCGTACATCAAACTCATGCGGTTCCCCTACGGATAGACCACCAATGCTATAGCCTTCAAAGTCCATAGCTACCAATTCTTTTGGCACTTCGTTCACGAAAGGTCCTGTACATCTGCCTTTGGACAATACCGAACATGCCTTGGTTTTTGGAACGACGTGCCTCTTGGCAACGTTCCGCCCAACGAGTGGTCCGCTGCTGTCGATGCATCTGCATATCGATGATCCGCAGGATAAGGATACATTCATCGAATGCCATCACCCTAATGTCAGACCCTAATTGTTCCTGTACTTCGTAGCCACTTCTGGAGATAAGAATTTTTCGACCCATCTAAATGAGATCGGAAATTCACACCTTCTTCGATAATCTTGCGCAACTTTCTAAACTGAACACTTGGAGACCCGCCACTATCGGTTGAGTATGGCTTGGTCCCCAGTTCATGAACTTGTGCAAACCCCGCTTCTTCCACTAGGTCAGCACCGGGGCGCAGAATAAATGATAGGTATTACTCAAGATAACGAGAACCCCATCGCTTTCAGCTCCTCTAGAGTAAATGTTTTTACCGTTGCCTGTGTCCCTACGGCGCAAACATCAGTGTTTCATAGGTTCCAGCAGGAGTATGCAATAACCCTGCCCGTGCACCTGTGTGGGGACATTGTTTTTGCAATTCATATCTAATCACATATACACACTCCTTTTATTACTTCTGTATTATAACACAACTTTCAACTTATCGAATGACATTGCGTCACCAAAGCTAAAAATCTATATTTTTCACGTACCGCCTCTTCATGGGAGTAGCAGACAATGCTCTCTGCCAGCTAGAGCGCTTAATAAGCATGAGCAAAGTAGACTGTCGGCAAATGAAGAGTTATAGTCAATGCATCCACTATCTTATAAGTATGGCCTGGGTAGATAAAAATTTGAGTCCAGTCGGAACCGCTCTTTACACTGACCCCACTCTGGGGTCCTGCTGATTCAAAGTGCAGCTACCGAAGTTCCTACGCAATGACTCTCCGTCCTTCTGCTTTTGGCACGGTTTACAAGTTCCGCATCTCTTCCGACACGTGATAAAACTCTTTATGCATATCATGGTCTTCAATAGATTCTCTGCCGACACAGGGCGGAATGTACCTAGCCCCACATGTAATGTGACTATCAAATCCAATGTGCACACTTTGTCTTGGTTTCAGCCAATAGTTCTGGCGTAAAATGTAAGCCCGCCGTCGGTGCTGCCGCCGATCCTTTTTCTTTGGCATATACCGTTTTGGTATCTATCTTTGTCTTCTAGTTTTTCGTGGGATATACGGTGGCAATGGCATTTCCCCAATGTCATTGATAATCTCATCAAAAATTGCCATTTGGCTTAAATTGAATCAATCGACCACCGAAAAATCTGTACTGATCCATGACTTCGCTTCTAGAAAATTAGGACCAAGGATATACTGCCCTTTTTAGACATTTTCCCCAGTTTCACAAAGGCATTCCCAAAGGTGTCCCTTTTCGGCGTCAACAGTAGTACTTCTACCTTGCCACCCGTTCCTTTTTCGTTCTCCATACAAACGAGCGAGGATAACCTTCGTATTATTGAAAATTATACATCTCCTTCCTGCAACTCTTCTGATGCAGAGTGAAGGATGCTTTATAGCATATGGCTCCGCTTTTCCTTGTCCAAGGTCATCAATCGCGATGTTCCCGTGGTTCCACCGGATTGTTGCACATCAGTTCCTCGGCAAGTCATAGTTAAAATCAGATACTTTCATACTATCCTCATTAATTGTACAGTTTCTGTACGTTGGTAATAATGTTGTAAAACTCACTTTGTAACACAATCGGGCTGGCTCAACTCTCTCGACTTGCTCATCTCTTTGCTCCCCCACTGTGCGCCTCAATCCATGTCTAACCGTAGCCATGGATGGTGACCGTTTGGTTGGCTACTGAATGCTGGTTCACTTTCACAGAAGAGCCCTGAATACGACTGGCGGTGTTTGTCCCACGTAGAAGTCTGAACAAGGTAGATTTCAATCCAAATAGGCTCTGTACTTGTTCTCCCGTGAGGATACAGACCCTCATGTCAATTTCATCGTTTTCACGGTACGATACGCCACGGTCTTGGACTTTTCATCGGTCGCTCAGCCAGTGGAGATAGTTCAATTGGTCTGTAAAATATCCTACAGATTTGCAGCTGTGCCAAATTTCGTTCTATACTTTGACGGCTGTAGTGATTACATTTCCACACCGTGGTTCCCTCATGATTCGAATAGTCCACAACCCCTTTTAAGTGAGCGATCATTGCCCCCACAGGTTCACTCTATCCTCTGTGCCACCTCCATCGGAGTGAAAGAGGCTGATGGGTTGTCATGATGGGTGAGAACCATCCCATGAGTGCGCTTGACCGCCGTGTTGGTGCTGCAAAATTCACCTGCTTTTTCCGCCATACACTTGATCCGCCGTAGTCGTTCCAATGTCATAAATGCTGTTTTGAGTGTTCATAGAGTGTAACGCATAGGTCTAAGCCGCTACCGCTTGCGCCTCAAGAGCTGGGGCGATAGCGACTTCAGGTACCACCTCTTCAGGTACCACTCCTTGCACTGTGTTCTAAACCTAGTGCGATTCATCACGCCCATCGTTCCGAGCCATTAGCGTGTACTGTGATAAGCCCTCGATGGTGTTTTCCCCAATGTTTGTAACTCAGACCCATACCGACCTCGTGCATCTTTGAACTCTATTAGTAGCGCTCTGGACTGCCCCATTCACTCGAACCACTCCACTCGTGTCTCCGGAAATCGTGTATGCGCTGATGTTCTTTGATCGCCTGCACTTGACATTTACTACCTAAGCACTATCAGTAGTCGTGCGTCTCATGCGCAGAGTGATAGTTATAGCTGGGACCGATGGTAGCACGTAATACGTGGATGACTGGCTCTCCACTAGAGCCTTTGACTGCGTCTTTTTCCTTCGTTGTTATCGGTTTCGCCCTTGTTTTACCGATGGTTCTTATACCATTATTAGATGCTGCTGCATCTCCCTTTCGCCTCTACCTGTGGGTGCTTTGTACCGGCTAGGACCAACTCCGTCTTACAGGTGTAGCCTTCTTTCATTGGGTCTCACAAAAGGTGGCTTTTCACCAATGTCGGTGTTTCCTTTGGAGTCGCACTCTTGACCCAGAAAGGAATCCTCATTAACAAAGCCCCACGATCCCCATCGCCATGGCGACATAGCTGGTGTCTCAAGTGGTTCTCACCTTTCTAGGGAGGTCCTAAGTGGTCGCCTGTACGCTGGCGACGATGCGAAATCTGATTCGTTCTCGCCAGTAAACCCACCGCATCAAGCACGGTTCATATACGTCTTCGATACTTTCGTTCCTCCACTAACGGACATGCGAATAGTATCCACCCCAACAGGTACCACCATCAAATCAATGATCGTCTCAAAATGCGACATGTCTGGTCGGACGTGATCCAAGCTCTAATCGGTCGATATCTGACGCGCAACGCTTTGGTTCCGCACTAGTCACTTTGTATTGACCATCGCCCAGTACTGTGCTGCATCACGCACGCGCTCGGCAAACGGTTCGCAATTCATGAGTCCCTCTAGAACGGCGTGCACTTTCACACTGGCTCCTTCCAGGATCCATACGTTATATCTCATATCCGCCGAACGACTCGCACAGAAATTCTAATTCATTTTAGCTTTGTAATATTCTGGGCGACTAACGACACCAAATCGTTCTCTCAGTGCCGTGCGCCGAAAGCACCGGCCACCGTGGTAGCAATTACCAAAAGTAAATTTTGGCAATTCAATCACGCACCGAGCGAGCGCTCCGGTCCTTTGCCGATAATGATATCTGCAGCATAATCTTCCATGGCGGAGTACAATACGCTAACTTACGGACGAGGATAATCGATGGACTCTATCATGAGATAATACGTCGCCGGGCTGTAAATTACTCAGCAATTAGCCAATAAATCTGCTCGTTCTATGGCGGGTCCAGAAGTAACGCGTGCAAATTCACGCCTAATTCGTTGCAACAATCCCAGCCAGGTGGTTTTCCTAACCCTCTGAGGTCCATCAGTAAAGACATGGTCACAAATTGTCGCCCGTAGCTTTTGGCTTCGATGAAAATGTGAAGATTTTCCTTTCGCCTGGGTCTGTCAATATATTCTTTTTAAATAGCGAGGGCGAAGACTAAATTGCCAATTGTCTTCCTCCCTGTTCTTGCATGAGTTACAATTCGATTTTCCTTGATCCATTCCTATCGTCCTTTTGCAATCGGGTAATACTGTTTTAATAAGACTGGCACGTCCTGTGTTCCATCATACATTTCTTGGATCACTGGCTGTACCTCTTGTGCGCTGTGCATCCCAGTGCCATGAGGCCTTGAGACTTCCTCAGTTGTGCCTACCGGCACTTGTTCAACGAGCGTGATTCTGCCAGGTGTGGTGAAAGTCCCTGCAATACGCGGAGGCTTTCAGTTTATCTTTCAATTCTAAGACTAATCGCTCTGAAGATTTTTACCAATGCCTGGTAATTTTGCAATCCTTTGTATCTCCACTAATGATGAGTCCTACAAAGCTGTTCTGGACTAATAGCAGATAGAATGCCTAGACCTAGTTTTGGTCCCATCCCCGATACGGAGATGAGCAATAAAAACAGCTCATAATCTTCCATCGTCAGCCATATAATTGAATGGCATCTTCTGCACATTGGTGTAAGTAAATAGACATGTCTCTTTCCCCTCTTGCAGTTGACTCTGCACGGAGCTAAGCACGTACACGCGATAGCCCACATCGTGGACATTCACGTACACACCGCATCTAGCAATCGATGGGTGACAACCTTTTATATAGTACAGATATTGTATCCTCACAATTGTAAAAATCTGTTTCAATGTATCTGTATGGGGAGGTAACTGGGTGCAGATAGCGATAGCCGAGCATCAGTGGCATCATCGGGCTTTGATTTTCTCTCGAATCCCCAATAGGTTCATCGTCATAGTATATAACCTGTTCTTTTCGTGGCTTTCCCACAGCCCACCACAGATTGTTTCACCTGTAGTGGTGTGTATTCATAAATCAGCAAATCTTGTTGGCTCGTCTAGTAATGTGACGCCTCTCGCTTTCGCACACCGATACCGGTGGTCACATTGCGGGCAAAAGTATAACTTTCTATGCGAAACTTTTTGAGGCGAACCTTCTTCAGACTCAACTCATTAAATATAATTTCTAACCGGCTTGCCTCTGGCGTCTTCGCCTCTGTGGTAATCACCATATGTAACAGGTTTTAAGGACTGCCACTACATCGATGATGCCATAACCCGCAAATAGCATAGCCTGGATTCTATTCCAATAATTCACGCGCTATAACCTCTGATTTCTTTTCTTTGTTCCAATCATTTAATTATAGCAAATTTACCACATATGCACCCTTATAGTATACCTTTTTCCAACAAACTTACATACATACCATCGCCGATGATGATATGGTCCAACACAGGAATCCCCACTGACCTCTCCGGCTCTGGCAAAATTGTCACTCGCACATCACTGCTCTCTAGGGTCTCCAGATGGATGGTCGCATCAATATCATGGTGCGTGTTATGGCATCGATAGCTTGTCGAAAGACCGCCTCTGTTCTGCTGTACTACTGGTCAATCCCCCTTTGGAAATGAGCACGGCTTGATCAATTTATTTCTTTCACTGTCAATAGCAACACATAAAAGAAATCGTTCCTCTGTTTTATGGCGGAGACGTTCCATCATATAATTCTGTCTACGAGTTGCTAAAATCTGCCCAATCTTGTTTTCACCTTCATCTGTCCTAATCGCCATCCCAATTCGATGCATTTGACAAATAGTCACTGCCTTGTCTGTCGATTCCCTCAATCTCTGTAGTGTCTCCCACCGTTAGCATTGTTGAGGACCTCCTACCACATGGTCCATTCGTTTCCACCACATCACGAGCTACTTTCTAGTACAGACGCTTGCCCTTCCGTCCGCAAACGAAATTCGCCAATAACTCCTCTAGTGCCATTGCCTCTGCCCCTAAGGCGATAAAATTTTTCTCGTGGCATTTGGTAATCCTGCAGATCTAACATAATTCCTCCATCGTTTGAAAGTGCATCTTTTACCTCTAAAAGCGACAACACGCCACCTCCAAAAGAGTGTGACGCATTGCCAAACTATATCTGTCTTGTCTATTGTCTATTTTATATCTATTCCACGGTTTTGAAAATCTAAGAAAAATTTTAGGTCTTCCTCTCTCTTTTGGTTCCTGTTGTCCGTATACATTGGTCTGCACTAGGTAGCGAAAATCTTCCATGTTTGAAAGCTATCTTCGTAGATACGCATGAAAAACGACTTGGTGCTATTTTCACCTGCACTAAGTTCGGCTTGTTGTGCTCAACCCATCAAAAAACTCTTGTCTGCTTTCAGTAGGATGCGACCATGTTTTAATTTTTACCTTCCACCACAGAAGTACGCCAGCCCACTGGTCGATCATCGTGGACGACAGCTACGATATTTATAGCGAAATTTCAATGGTGGCATCGTCGGATTGTTTTAGTGGTAGACCGTTGATCATTGTATAAGGAATGACTATTCGTTTCTTTCCTAACAAAGCCTGCCTCATCAATGATGAGATCCGATTCAGTCAATCTAAATGTATAGGTCCGCGCTTGCGACACAAGCACAAATAGGGAATGATGCGCCTCTGAGTATTTCTACTAATACCAGACTACCTAATTGTGAATATCGCCTGACTATATCCTAATGTTACTACCGCCACAGCGATAAATACGCTCACCAAAGGCGATACCTGCGCCAGACGCTTTGGACCGTTCTTCATGTAGCCAACCATATATATCCTTCTCGTGCTAATCTCACCAACAATGTCTATAATGTTGGGATAGCAATAGATGAAAGTATTTGTCAACAACAAAAAGAGCCCCTCATGGGAGAGACTCTCACAAGTAATCAGAGATTACCAGTTTTTCATCACTAATGGGCTAGTAATACGTTTTTGTATCACGAGCGATCATGATTTTCTTCATTTGTAGGAATTGCAAAAGATTTTAACTCGAGACCTTCTGCACTGATTTCTTGCTCTTTACCACGAACATTGTTGCGTTCAGGGTCGATGCAGTGCTAAGTATTCTAAACCGTTGCAGATTGCGTCACGGTTGCCAATACCATTTTCACCGATACCAGCTGCGTGAATACGATAGCATCAACGCCACCCATAACAGCACGTAAGCACCGATAGTAGCACGAACTTTTGTAATGGAACATCCAATGCTAATTGAGCACGTTTGTTCGCCAGCTTCTCGCTTCTTCGATCACACGGAAGTCGTTGGACACGCCGGAGATACCGAATACACCAGATGTTCATGATAGCATCGATTTCATGGTATGTCATATCCCATTTTTCCATCAAGTAGGGTCGATGGCTGGGTCAATATCCTACAACGAGTACCGCAAGTCAAACGGACAACGGAGTGAAACCCATGGAAGTATCGATAGAACGTACCTTCTGATAGCTGTAACGGAAGAACCATTACCTAAGTGACAGATACGATAGCAGAAGATCGGACATGTGTTTACCCATCAATTCTGCACACGTTGTGCCACATATTTGTGGGAAGTACCATGGAAACCATACCCGACGAACACCTAAATCAGTGTATGCTTCACATGGAAGACCATATAAGAATGCCTCAGCTGGCATTGTTTGATGGAATGCTGCATCAAATACACCAACTTGTAGGTACATTTGGCATAATTTTTGGCATGCTTCGATACCTTGGATGTTTGGAGGTTGTGAAGTGGAGCGATTTTCGCACATTCTTCCAATGCTTCCATCACTGCAGGGTGATCAATACAGAATCAGCGAATTTTTCAGCACCATGTACTACGATGACCTACAGCGTCGATTTCATCCATGGAACCAATCACGCCATGCTCTGGATCACCAAATATCCAATAAGACTTGTAACGCCACTTTGTGAGTCAGCTACTGGTTCGGATGCGTTCTAATTTGTCTGCATCTGGACGACGATGTGTGAAAAATTGCATCATCGGAACCGATTTTTCGAAATTGACCTTTCGCCAGTACAACTTCATGCTCCATATCAATTAATTGATGCTTCAAAGGAGCTACCGCAGTTTACGACTAAAACGTTCATTACTTATCCCTCTTTCTTAGTAACTTGAATGTGCCCCGTTCACGTTGATTGATGTCTTCTCCTGCGGAGATTAATCACTTATGAATAGCGTATATTCCACAGTACACCTTTGTTGATGAAAGTATACTGAGTGGAACTGCATTGTTTGCCCATTGGAACCCATCATACTCGATTTAACGGCATCCACACCGTCTGCACAGCGTTCTGGAGTCCATTGTGCTTTGCGCAGCTTTTGGGACCTAACTCTTTGGCAATTCCTTGTTGCGCTAATTTTGTGCCCTCTTCTAATGTTGGCAATGATTTGCACCTAGGAAGCTTTGTGTAGCACTTACACACGACCACCATATTTTATCCAGCTCCCAGCGTAGATGTCAATGGTTGGCCCTTTATCATTGTGGCTGATCGTCGAGTTGCCCAAAATCAAAAGGCGAGTTCTAATGACCTCGAGTTGACCTCATTGATGACTTTTCTCTGACCAAAACTATAGGTATCGATGGCTTCACACAGCTACGCGACCACCTAAAACAACACCATCCCTAAACCAAGGGGTTGCTATTTGCTTTCACTATAGTCCCTCAAATAGACACCAATTTCTACAGTCGATTATACCATTAATGTCAGTCTACCCTTTTGCGACTTCTTTTCATACAAATATAGTGCTATTAAGCATACATAAATTCACCAAGTAGGCTCTCTATTGCATAATTAATTGACTTATTATATTGACGATACATATACATCTATGTTATATCTCATAAACTCTAAAAATTTGTTACATGCATCTTCACATTGAATTCAAAGCTTTTATAGGGATGACCACGTTCAACAACGACACATAAATTGTTTTCTGTAACCTAGAGAAAACATACTTCTGCCCATGGTCCTTTTCCAGAATCTAAAATAAAATACTCCTTATTACTCATCCCTGGCTTTTGAGGATCCTCTAAAACTCTTCTTAGTTCATCAAATTTTTCATCTACTACAGCTCCTATAGAAAACATATCTTGATGTTCATATGGAAAAATTGTTTAAATGCACATCTGAGGTATCTCTTAATAGATATGCCACCAAGAAATATTCACCACTTGGCCTTCATTGTCAAAGTAGCCTGATTCATACAAATCTCAGCATTACGTTCGTATAGTGTGCGGATGTCGCCTCTAGGAGTATATTCTAATACTGTGTCACTATGGGTGTAAGCGGTGTTCCCATCATCATCTTCTGTTATAAGTGTTGCTAGGAATGTGAGTTCTCCACAAACCGTAGTGTCGGGTCTTTTAACATTCATTTAGCACTTCATCCTTTCCATATCTATAGTATATCACTTTTCCCTTTCCAACTAGTTGCTCCATGGGTATACTTGCCTCATTTGTGAGAGTTTGTCTCATCGCAGTATACTAGTACTACATAACAGGAGGTACTAGACCATAGACACCATCAGATTATTGCAGGAATATAATCCCTTTCACAAGGGGCATGCCACATCGGTGCAGAGCTTCGCCATAGTATCCTGGCTCCAACCTTACTCGTAGTAGTGAGTGGTGACTTTGTACAGCAAAGGAACGCCTGCCATATTTTCTAAATTTCACCGTGCCCAATGGGCTGTCATGACCGGAGCAGATATTTATATTTGAGTTGCCTTCTATATTTCGCCATTGATTCTGCGGAATATTTTGCATCAGTGGCGTCAGATTATTACATGCCCTAAGTTGTGACGCCATTTCGATTTAGGGCTAGCCACACACCAAGTAGAGGACCTTGTATCCATTGCAGAAACTCTGGGCCTGGTACACAGAATCAGCGCACTCTTTTTGGCTGAGGGTACTCTATGGCACCGCTCTTCGTAAAGCAGATCAACTCTCGTTCAACAAACACACCTCATTGAAATACTGATAATTCCTTTGGCAAAAACTCAGAGCAACATACTTTCCAGCAACAAAACCTTGGCCCTCATCAGGAGCCTTTCATTTCGAAAACTCAGACGATATGAGTCGGTTGAATAATGACCCTAACGCTATCTTAGGCGTTGAATATATACGCGCCTTACATCGCGCATCTCCGCATCAGGTTAGACATCATTCCGATGAGAACGAGCGTCGATTCCCATCACAATCCCACATACTGGAGTGATTCGTTACCATCTGGCTGTACTTGCAGAATGCTATTTACACATCTAAACCAAATATCTTGAGTCTATATCCTGTTCTCAGGGCGCAACAAATGTCTGATACCTCTTACCCGCCTTAGCACCTCATCAGTCAAATTGGTCGATCTGCCTCTTTAAGTGAATCAGAGGTCGATTCCTCCACAGTTTTAAACGAAAGCACTTCCAAGTGGCATCAATGCCTACCCCCTGTCGTATCTCCTCTTGCTATGGACATCATACAAAGCTAGCTATTACGCTTCAGCCTGAGATCGCTATTATGACATGATTCATCTCACTCTGTAGCCTTAGCGACCGAGAAGAATTACAAACCTTACAAAGATATGCAGGCGACGGTTTTGGAAGAGGCATGGCTCACTGCGGGTGGCCTCCTCCTCTTGGGAACAAGCCCGTGAAAGTTTAAAAATCAAAACGCTTCACCTACGCTCGTCTCGATCGTATTGCGGCGTACTGGCCTCTTCCGTCGCACTCAAGAAAGTATTTCCGCCATGAATGCCATCCAGCAGGACCTACCTGTACGGCCGGCTAGCATCGCTTTCAACGACAGAGCCAGCAATGCGCAGCGTTCGCCATCCATTTCCAGTCGTGCAAAAGCGGGCTCCTGCTGCGCGGCAAGCAGGGGATTACCAGCATGCTGTGCGAGCAAGATCGGCTGGCAAGTCGGCTGTGGCGACTGACTGTGAATAATCCTAATTATCGAGGTAGTCATTATGATTTCATCCACCAGTCTCTGTCTACATCCAACAAGCAGAGTCATGATCACAATCATCTCGCGGCTCTCATCAAATGTAAATCAAATTCATCTTTACAATGTACATAATGTTCATAAGCAAAACTGAGTACTTCATATGCAAAAGTCCCCTGTACTGAGTGCATCCATCACTCCAGTACAAGGGACTTCTATTAACCATTCTATCTACTATTAGTCCAGAACAGTTTGTAGGACTCATCATTGAGTAGTGATAAAGGACTTCAGAAATTTACCAGGCATTGGTAAAATCTTCAGAACGACTGGTTTTAATTGAAAGATGGGTGAAAGCCTCGGCATTTGGGGACTTTCACCACACCCAGCAGAATCACGCCTGTTATTGAACAAGTGCCGGTAGGCACAACTGAGAAATCTTGGAGCTCTCATGGCATTTGGGGTACAGCACCAAGAGTACAGCCAGTGATTCAAAATGTGATGGAACACAGAGAGCACCAGTCTTATTAGAAACAAGTATTAGCTGCATTGGGTAAGGACGATAGGAATGGATCAAGAAAATCAATTGTAACCATACAGAGCAGGAGAGACAATTGGCAATTAGTCTTCGCCTCGCTATTAAAGAATATGTGGACAGACCAGGCGAAGAAAATCTTCACATTTCATCAGGCGCAAAGCTACAGGGCGACACCTTGGACCATATCTTACTCATGGACCTCCAGGTTGGAAAACCACCTTGGCTGGGATTATTGCTAACAATTGGGTGTAGTTTCAGTATTTACCTGGACCTGCCATGAACAGGCAGGATTTGGCATATTGGGTAATTTACAGCCAGCGACGTATTATTCAAGCAATACGTAACTGA